>ERZ1673698.487-NODE-487-length-61754-cov-45.125496_pt1 | contig 61754 bp, 46 predicted proteins | sample MGYA00580228_ERZ1673698 | MGnify/ENA primary metagenome ERZ1673698 (study PRJEB41218, sample SAMN15661768) | gut metagenome | host: Homo sapiens | place: Canada: London | collected 2015-08-20/2019-03-30 | study: EMG produced TPA metagenomics assembly of... | reverse complement strand
TTCTCTAACTTCTTTAAATTCTTTAACTTCCCCATTTGCGAAAGTTGAGTTATATGACTATATAATCTAAGTCTTTTTTACCTTTTTACTTTTTTACCTTTAAAAGAATAAATATGCTATAGCTATTGCTGCGATGACTCCTGCCAAATCGGCGAGCAAGCCGCAAGCCACGGCGTGGCGGGTATTTCTGATACTTACGCTTCCGAAATATACTGCCAAGATATAGAAGGTGGTGTCGGTGGAACCCTGGAAGATGCAGCTCAGTCGGCCCACAAACGAATCAGGACCATAGTTCTTCATCGCCTCCAGCATCATGCCTCGTGCACCACTTCCCGACAGCGGTTTCATGATGGCGGTAGGCAGGGCACCTACGAAATCGGCATTCAAGCCACATTGTTCTACCGACCACGAAATGCCTTGAATCACCATATCCATCGCTCCCGAAGCACGGAACACGCCGATGCCCACAAGGATAGCTACGAGATAAGGGATAATCTTCACCGCCGTAGTAAAACCTTCCTTCGCTCCCTCGATAAATGCATCATAAACATTCACCTTCTTCCAGAAACCCGCCAGAATAAAGCAGAGGATGATGCCTAAGAGAATCATATTCGAAGCCACGGTAGTAACCGTATTCATCGTATCCTTATCCATCTGTCCGAATCCCCAGATGATGATGCCTACGAAGGCGCACATTCCCAACAGAGTGGCGAGCAAAACCGGCTGCAGGATGTTGATGCGCTGCCAGAGCGAGGTGATGATGATGCCGGCAAGTGTAGCCACGAGCGTAGCCATCAGGATAGGGATGAAGACATCCGTAGGCTGGGCTGCACCATAGGAGGCACGGAAAGCGAGGATAGTGGTAGGGATGATGGTGAGTCCTGAGGTGTTCAGAACCAGGAACATGATCATCGGGTTCGTCGCCGTATCCTTCTTCGTGTTGAGCTCCTGCATCTGCTGCATCGCCTTCAATCCTGTAGGCGTCGCCGCATTATCGAGTCCCAGCATATTCGAAGCGATATTCATGAAGATGCTTCCCATCACCGGATGGTTTTTCGGAATATCAGGGAAGAGACGGGTGAAGACAGGGCTGAGCGCTCTTGCCAACACATTCACTACTCCCGCCTTTTCTCCAATCTTCATGATGCCAAGCCAGAGGGCGAGCACGCCCGTCAGTCCGAGTGAAATCTCGAAGGCATTCTTGGAAGAGTCGAAGGTGGAATCTACAATCTTCTGGAAGATAGTAGTATCTCCCATCATGAGCCCTATGAGTGCGAAGATGAACGCAATCACGAAAAATGCTATCCAAATGTAATTTAAAACCATTTATTTTGTATAATTCTTCAATTTACTATAGCTTCTAATTTTCTACCAGCTTGGTAGAATGTTAGAGAGCCTGTTTGTTGTTTTTTCAAGCACGGCTGCAAAATTACAACAAAAAACTTGTATAGGGTTCGTTTTATATAGAAAATCCCTCATTGAGGGAGAATTTTGATGAATTTTATCCCTCATTGAGGGATTTATGGTGCTTTCAATAATGATGATGCTTTCAAGAATACAACTTGGCAACCCATTATCTATAGTCTCTTTGGCATACGTAATCATAAACTTTATGGTGATAGCGATGTGCCATATATTCGTGATGATAAGTCTATGGTTGATTTGTTGAAGGATATTGCTTATATCAATGTCGATAAGATGCCAGGTTGTAAATCTACTTCTGATGAAGAGTTGGCACAGGCTTATGAGCAGTGGAAAGACATTGTTGAAGAACAGATACGTTTGTATGACCCACAAGTGATTTGTTTTGCCAATACAATGTGGCTTTTCAAGAAAGATTGGGGCATAGATGAGAACACTGAGCATGAGGTGGTTCCATTGGGAAATGACAAAAGTATGTTTGTCTATAACAAGGATGGTAGATTGTGCCTGGATACCTATCATCCTGCTCAACGAGTTGTGAAAAGGGAAGATTATGTAGATTCCATTATAAAGGTAGTGAACAAGTTTAACGTGAAATAGAGTAGAATCACTTGTTGCATTACTGTTACAACTCAACAATATACTTCTGACCCTTTTTATAATGGAGCGAAGGAGATACAGGAGCAGTACATGCGTATGTATCAGTTTGACTATAAGAAGAGTTGTTGCAGCAAAGCAGATTTTGAGTTTAAGCAATTAGACTGATATTTTAATAAGAGGGTGTATCAGGATTTCTGACACACCCTCTTATTTAAGTTGTCATATAGAATCTTTATCCTGCAAGAAATCAAATACGTCCATAAATACGATGCCGTCATCGTTTTGGTATTTCTTGATGAGGTCGCCTGTTATCACATACTTCATAAAATTATCGTCTATACGTAGCAAAGAGGCAAGTTCTTGTTTCGTCTTCTCCTTGTCAGGCAAACTGAGAGCCGACTGGATGTAGCAGCGTTTGTAGCCTTGGTTGCAAACAAAGTCAACTTCAAGCATCCGTCTCACTTTGGTTCCTTTTTCGTCCACGCCGTTGATTTCTACGTTGCCAATGTCCACACTATATCCACGGTAGCGAAGTTCATTATAGATGGCATTCTCCATCAGATGGGTTTTCTCTTGTTGGCGAAAGCCGAGAAGTGCATTGCGAATGCCTAAGTCGGAAAAATAATATTTCAATGGCGTTCCGATATACTTACGACCTTTTACGTCATAGCGATTGCATGGCTCAAGCAAGAACGCATCTGCAAGACATTCGATGTATTTCTTGATGGTTGCAGAGCTTATAGAGACATTCTTTACAGATTGGAAAGTATTGGCAAGTCGTTGTGGATTGGTAAGTCCGCCAATTCCTGATGCGAGAATCTTGAATAAATCGTTGAGTTCTGCATCGTTCTTTATCTTGTTTCTGTTGATGACATCTATCATGTAAGTCTCAGTCAAGAGGCTGTTCAGAAGTCTCACTTTCTCTTCTTCTGTCTTTTGTAGAACAACAGGCGGAAGGCCACCATAAAGCAAATATTCGTTCCAGCCATCCTGTTTGTCGCCATCATATACGGTCATAAATTCAGCAAAGCTGAGTGGTGAAACGGGTATTTGGTATCCTCGTCCACGAAATTCGGTTATTATATCCTTGGATAGGAAGCGTGCATTGCTTCCCGTCACATAAACGTCAGCATTGGGAATATGCAATAATCCATTTAGTACGTCTTCAAACTCGTCAAGCATCTGTACCTCATCAAGCAGAATGTAATAAGGTTGGTCGTCAGCAATCTTCTCTTTTACATACTTATAAAACTTGTCGGGATTGCGAAACTCCTTGAAGGCATAGTCATCGAATGCCATTTCTATGATGTGGTCGGGCATGACTCCATCGTCTTCAAGGAAACGCTTGAAGAGACGAAACAGCAGAAAGGATTTTCCGCAACGGCGCATACCGGTAATGATTTTTACCAGTCCATTATGGCGTGAACTAACCAACTCTTGTAGATATTTGTCTCTATTTACAATCATATCAGGAAAGATTTTTGCGGATTTCCGCGTTTTTCTTTTGCAAAAATAAAACTTTTGTTGATTCTACGTAGGATTTTTGCGGATTTCCGCAGTTTTCTTTCGCAGAATTAACGGTTACGTCTTGATATTTTAAGTTCGTTAACTTATAATGGGAATAGGGAGAATAACTATTTTCGGTTATTTACTGAACTTTCGCATATCAGGAAGTTAAAGGAGTTAAGGGAGTTAAGGAGTTAAGACGTATGTCTTGCTGCTTAAAAAAATACGCCAAAAAGACTGTTGTCTTAACTCCTCAGCGACCGTAGGGAGCGATAACTCCTTTAACTCCTTTAACTTCTGAGCTTGCGAAAGTTGAGTTATTTATTGATGTTTCGTTCGGTGATTTGTAGAATTCCATATTTTTCTGTTTTTAGTTTGCTCTCCATGTTTACTTCATGTTTTACTCAGGTCTGTAACCGACTGGATATCTTGCTCGAAAAGTGAATCAAAGATTTTTTTTAAAATAGAATTAGCACAAAACCCTTCACCCTTCATCTATCCCTTGGAATCCCCTGTGTTTATCGGGGTTTCAGAGGTTGAATGGTACAAATCCACCCTTCATCACCCTTCATCTCCCTTCATCCTAATTGGGTAAGCGGCTCCGCGTTTATACTTTCCTTCGTTCAATCAAGAGCTCTTATAAAGGGCGAAACACAAACATCTCTTGAAGTTGAAAGTCAACTTGTCTGATAAAGATGTAAGCCTTAATGCAAGCATCATAAATGCCTTAACCAGGGCTTAATAGACAGCCAGGCTTGGTCTTAATAGACGACCAGACTTGGTCTTAATAGACGCCCTGGACAGGTCTTAATAGACGCATGAGCCAAGCTCTGTCAGTCAGTCGAAATCTGAAAATGGCAAAAAGATGAAAGGTGATGAAAGGTGATGAAGGGTTAAAATTTGCATTTCAGTCTCAGAACCCCTGTGTTTATCGGCATTTCACGCCTACAGATGAAGGGTGAAGGGTTTTTGCGTGATTCATTTTTATAATTACTGATGCTATTATTATAAATACTGATGCAATAAAAGTGCCTACTTATGGCACAATAGTGCCTTTCAAGAAGCAATTGTACGGCAATGGGAAGTAATATGTCCAACTTGGCTTTCTCAAATGGGGAAATGGAGTTAATAAGTTTATTCAACTTTCGCTGGGTTCAGAAGTTAAGTTGTTGGTTCAGTCATAAGGCGTATTTTGGCATTCGATATTCAGCAGTAATCTTTTTGCCTCGATGCCTCCTGCGTATCCTGTCAGTGAGCGGTTGGTGCCAATGACGCGATGGCAAGGGATGAGAATGCTGATGCCATTGGCACCGATGGCTTGTGCCACAGCCCTTATACATTTCAAATTGTTTATCTTTTGTGCAATCTCTTTGTAAGTTCTTGTTTCTCCATACGGAATTTCAAGTAAGGCTTGCCATACTTGTTTTTGGAAGAAGGTACCAACGGGATGTAAGGGAATTTCGAATGTATGGCGCTTGCCTGCGAAATACTCATCAAGTTCTTTCTTTGTTTCTTCCAGGACAGCAGAGGGGGCAATGATGTATTCTGCATTCAGCAGTCGTATGAGCCGGTGCTTGTTGCGTTCGGCACATGGCATTTTGTTCCAATCGCACAGGCATAGACAGTCGCCTGCCGATGCCAAGATGATTTCGCCACAAGGTGAGTTGTAGTATTGGATGGATACTATTTGTTTTCTGCGTAAATCTTTCATGATCATATTTCACATAAAATTTTGGAAGTGAGCAGAACTTCTAACAATTCATTGGCAAGTTTGTTGTCTACCACTTTTATCACATTGTCCTCTTCTGTTGCATAGCCAAGGGCATTTATTGCGCCATACCATACGATGTCTTTGTCTATGATGGTTGTGCACAGTTTTACTTCTGGCAAAATTCTTACAGACAATCCTCTTTGTAGGAGGTGTTCTGTTTCTGGGTTACTTGCCGAGAACAACCTTTATTCGATTGAAATCTTTATCTTCCATAAGACTAATAATTTCTGCAAAGATACAATATCGATGTGAGATATTTGAATAAATAGCAGCAAAAGTAGTGATATTTAACAAAGTGCTTTGCGTAATATTCAATTTTGGTAATAACCTTGCCGATGCAGGTCGCATAACCTATGACAGAACTTACTATGCAGAAGGTGGACGTTGCTTGAAGTTTGAACGGCACAAGACACATCGTAATGTAAATGGAGAGGCAACAGTTATCGTGCCAAGCATTACTCCATTACAAAACATACTTGATCAGATTGCTGCCAAGCCTAGTAAAGGCGCACGCGTTTTCCCTGATATTTTCAAGGGTTCAAACGACGAAAGGGTGATGCGTAAGCAGTGTGTACAGGAAAACTCTAATATTAAAGATTGCGTGATACGCGTGTGTAAGGAAGTCTTGGGGTGGGAAAAGGAACCATCAAGTACCTGGGCTCGCCATGCTTTTGCAAGCAACCTTAAGATGTTGAAGGTTCCTGAGGAATACGTTTCGGAGGGTATGGGATATTCCCAAGGCAACAATATTACCCGAGGCTACCAAGATATGTATCCATTGGAGATGAGGTTTGAGTTCAACAACAAACTGCTGAACTTGAAAGAGAATCAAGAACCAGAGGTGGATGTTGACAGTATGACTCCAGAGGAAATGAAGGAGTTTATTAAGAGAATGATAGGGAAATAAAGAAATTTTGCCCTGTTGTCAAATCAAAATAATAACTTTGTAGGCAAATTGAAGATTATGGCAAAGAAAAATACATCAGATACCGTTAAGGTGGTCACAAATCGTGGCCAGCTTCAACAGCGAACAGTTCAAGTTGGATCTGGAGAAGCACAATGAGCAATACGATACTGTGGTGTTCGTACAGTTGCCCCATAAATCCCATGACCGTTTCTTGGTTGTTGATGATGACGTGTACCTGATGGGTGCAAGTGTGAAGGATATGGGTACAAGCCTTTGCGCAATTACAAAGATGGAGATATCGCCAGATGTGGTATTGAATTTGCTGAAATGATAACAGACAAAGGGGAAAAAGGAATAAAAACAATCGTGGCAAAGCCTTTCTTTCCCCTTTTGTCATTACTTTACTTTAATGCGTATGTATATATGACGGTGTTAAAGTAAAGTGAACTTGAATGTAGTTTATTTTGTAAACTAATGTTAAATAAGGTATATTTTATTGAGAAATATTTGGTTTATATTATAAACTTATGTAACTTTGCACCCGAAACCATTAGTGTGAGAAGAGTATCATGCTAGCTTAAAGCAAGCGAGAGTCGACCTCCTTGCTTCTCTTTTTACCGAAATGGTTTATAAAATAAACTGAGTAACGAACCTGACACATTATATAATATTATGTGTCGCAAACAACAAGAAAAATGGAAGAAAAGAAGATTTCTGAGAAAGAGAGCCTGGAGCTCATATCGCAAATGATACAGCAGACAAAGAATAGAATTGCAGTTGGAAGTGGCAAGCCGTTCATCGTTTGGGGAGTCGTCATGATGATGGTTGCTGTCGTAGTAGGATTAGGGATACAGCTCACTGGCAACGGAATGTGGATGTGGGGCTACTTTGCCATACCTGTGCTTGGTTATTTGTACCAATACATCAACCAAAGACAAGTTCGTAAGAGTGTCCAGCCACAAGTAAAAACTTACATCGATGAGAATCTGCAACTCGTATGGAAAGGTATAGGCACTATTCTCTTGTCATATCCAGCTATAATTCTTGTATTACGTTTCAACGAACCAAGAGCATGGATAGGCATGTACTTCATTGGTGCATTTATGCCCATGGTTGGAGCCTATCTTACTTGTTTGATGCTCAAGATTCACAAAATCAATTATTATATTGGACTCCCAATGGGAATGTGTCTCATGATGTTGTCGGATCTGTTCATTAACCAAACGATGACCAATAACTACAATTTCTTTTTTGCAGTACTTTCATTCTTCTCCCTTGTTGTGCCTGGAATCATCATCAATAAAGAGGCACATAATAGTAACGTCAAGAGGAACGATAACATATGATGAAAGAACTAGATCCGCTATTACATAGTCAGCTCCGACTTGCTATCATGTCCATTCTGCTAAGTGTTGAAGAAGCCGACTTCGTCTATCTGAAGGAGAAGACGGAATCGACTGCAGGCAACCTCAGCGTGCAGCTGGACAAGCTCAGTACGGCTGGCTACATCAAGAAAGAAACAGATGGCTCGGGCACCAAACCTCGAACCATCTGCAAGATGACCGATACAGGACGTGAAGCCATGCAAAAGTATGTGGAAGCCCTAAAGACATATTTTGCTGGTCTATAACACAAAATGCTGCCCTCCTTTTTCTTTTGGAAGGCAGCATTCATATTCTCATGCAAGCTATCACTACATTGAAATACCTTGACCTCCTTTGCCGAGACGATGATCGTATTTGCCAGTTGCAATGTCCTCTACCTCGCTATAGGCTCTTTCTGATTCGTAGTCATTCAATCGGCCTTCGCTTTCTGCAAACATTGCAAGCCAGTTGCCGACACTAATACGTGCCTCATTGTTTTCCGCATACTGGTCAATGATTATCCCGAACTGGGGTAAAGGTGTATTTCTTGCTATTTGGCGAACTGGATTGAAACTATTTTGTTTCCCCGAAATTGGGAGAATGAAATCTGATGAAAATACGTGTTCGCAAGATAAAAAAGCGGGAAAATGTGCGAAAAGCACGTTGCTGCACGAAAGTCTCTGTGTTCGCAATGTGTTCGCAAAGCAAAAGAAAAAGCAGCTAAGTTTGTGGCTTAACTGCTTGATTTTGAAAGGTGGACCAGCCAGGGCTTGAACCTGGGACCTCCAGATTATGAGTCTGTTGCTCTAACCAACTGAGCTACAAGTCCGTGAATTTTGCAATTCGGCTGCAAAGGTAATAGCTTTTTGCTAAATAACCAAATATTTTGGGCATTTTTTTCGATTAATCAGAAAAATGCCGTATCTTTGCACCATCATCTTATAGCATTCGAAGTGCTTCATGACAAATGGCAAAAGAAATAAATAGTAATTCAGGTCTTTCCGACGAGCAAGTTGGACAAAGCAGAAAGAGGTGTGGACTCAATGTTCTCACACCTCCTCGTCGTATATCATTATGGAAACTCTATTTGGATAAGTATCGCGATCCCATTATCCAAATCCTTCTTGTAGCAGCCTTGATCTCTCTGGTCCTGGCCTTCATAGAGCACAACTTTATGGAGACGATAGGCATCTTTGTGGCTGTATTCTTGGCCACAACGGTGGGCTTCTATTTCGAGCGGGATGCTGCCAAGAAGTTTCATATCCTTACAGCCTTGAGCGAGGAACAGCCTGTAAAGGTGCGCCGAAACGGGAGGGTGATAGAGATTCCCCGCCGCGATGTAGTGGTAGACGATATTGTGTTGATAGAGGTGGGCGACGAGGTGCCAGCCGATGGTGTCTTGCTCTCTTGTACCGATTTGCAAATCAACGAGTCATCGCTTACCGGTGAGCCTATGACAGAGAAATCGCTCGAGGACGGTGGCGACGGAGCTTATGCCCGCAATGTGGTTTTGCGTTCTACCATGGTGATGAATGGACGTGGAGAATTCAGGGTGACGGCAGTAGGCGATGCTACTGAAATAGGCAAGGTGGCGGCCAAGTCGACCGAGCAGACGGCAGTGAAGACTCCTCTCTATGTACAGTTGGACAAGTTGGCTACTATGATTTCCAAGGTGGGCTCAATAGTTTCGGTAGCCGCTTTTGTACTGTTTCTCGGTCACGACATCCTGACCAATCCTGTATGGGGAGGCAAGGATTATCTTTATATGGCCGACCTTGTGTTGGAGTATTTCATGATGGCCGTCACACTGATAGTGATGGCTGTGCCCGAAGGTTTGCCTATGGCCGTCACACTCTCCTTGGCTCTCAATATGCGAAGAATGCTCAAGTCGAACAATCTTGTGCGCAAGCTTCATGCCTGTGAGACGATGGGAGCAGTCACCGTGATTTGTACCGACAAAACTGGTACGCTGACGCAGAACCAGATGCAGGTGGACACCCTCTTGCTGAAACAGGGAAGCGAACATTTGCTCCACTTGGCGATAGCCGTCAACACCACTGCCGAATTGGACGACGACCGAGGTATAGGCAATCCTACCGAGTCGGCATTGCTGCTATGGCTCAAAGCTAAGGGGCACGACTATGCCGAGTTGCGCAAACAGTGCACCGTGGTGAGCCAGCAACCATTCTCGACCGAGCGAAAGTATATGTCCACCCGTGTTCTTGCAGAAGGCACACAGTATCTCTTTGTGAAGGGAGCTCCCGAGATCGTGCTGGCAAAGTGCGACTTGGACGATAAGGAAAAGCAAAAAGCACAGGAAGAGCTTGCTGACTTCCAGCGCAAGGCGATGCGTACATTAGCCTTTGCCTATCAGAAGGCAGAAGACGGTAAGATGACCTTGCAGGCTATTGTTGCCATTACCGATCCTCTGCGCAAGGAGGTTCCCGCAGCAGTGCATGAGTGCAGAAAGGCTGGTATAGAAGTCAAGATGGTGACGGGCGACACGGCAGCTACGGCTTTCGAGATAGGCAAGCAGATAGGCATCTTCGAGGAAGACAATACAAGCATAGGGGCCGATGGCGAGATGACTCCGCTTGAGGTAAAGATGATAACGGGCGAACAGTGGGAGGCTCTCTCGGATGAGGAAGCCTATAAACGCGCACAGAATATCCGTGTGATGAGCCGTGCCCGTCCTACTGACAAACAGCGATTGGTGGCCATGCTCCAGAAACATGGCGAGGTGGTGGCGGTAACAGGCGATGGAACCAATGATGCCCCGGCGCTCCACTATGCTCATGTTGGGCTTTCGTTAGGTTCGGGCACATCGGTAGCCAAGGAAGCTTCGGATATGACCTTGCTCGACGATTCGTTCAAGTCGATAGCCAATGCCGTGATGTGGGGACGCTCGCTTTACCGCAACCTTCAGCGTTTCCTCTTTTTCCAGTTGGTGGTCAATGTGGCAGCCTTGCTCCTGGTGCTTGGCGGTTCGATCATAGGCACCGAAATGCCGCTTACCGTTACCCAGATATTGTGGGTCAACCTGATAATGGACACCTTTGCAGCCTTGGCTTTAGCCTCTTTGCCTCCTTCGCACGAGGTGATGAAGGAAAAGCCCCGCAAGGCTTCCGACTTTATCATTTCCCGCAGCATGGGTGCAGGAATCCTTTTCTGTGGCATCAGTTTCTTTGTCGTGATGTTTGCTTTCCTGGTATATTGTGAGCGTCGCGGCAGGGGAGGAGTCGATACGCACGAACTGACATGGTTCTTCACCACGTTTGTGATGCTGCAGTTCTGGAATCTCTTCAATGCCAAGGCTTTGGGCAGCAACAGGTCTGCATTCCGTCACTTCCTCCAGGATAAGGGCATGCAGTTGGTGCTTCTGCTGGTCTTGGCAGGTCAGTGGCTCATCGTTACTTTCGGAGGTGAAATGTTCCGCACCCAGCCTCTCTCGCTTAAAGAGTGGGCAATCATTATTGGCTCAACCTCGCTCGTTCTTTGGGCAGGCGAACTGTATCGTGCTGTGAGGCGAGCAATGTGTCATCAAGAGGAATAAAGGCAGGAAAACAAGATGAAAACAGTATATTATACTATTCAAGACGGATGTAGGCTGAAAGACGGTACTGCCATCAAGTCTTTGAAGCCCTGTGTGGCCACTATCGGCTTTTTCGACGGAGTGCACAGAGGACACCAGTATCTCATACGTCAGCTGGTGGAGAAAGCCCACAGCCAGGAACTTGAGGCAACGGTCATCACCTTCGACGAGCATCCGCGCAAGGTGTTGCAGAGCGACTATCAGCCAGAGTCGTTGAGTACACTCGACTCTAAGTTGCTTCTCCTCTCCCGCACCGATATAGACAATGTGGTGGTGCTGCATTTCGATAAAGAGATGGCATCGCTTTCTGCCAAGGAGTTTATGAGCAAGGTGCTGTGTAATCAGTTGAGCGTGAAATCACTCTTTATCGGTTACGACCATCGCTTCGGTCGCAACCGTGAGGAAACCTTCGATGATTATGTGCGCTATGGACGTGAGATGAACATGGAGGTAGTTCGCAATGACGCATTCCAGTTCGACGGCATCAATGTGTCCTCTTCGGTCATCCGTTCCTTTCTGCGCGAAGGCGAGGTGGAGCTTGCCAATATGTGCTTGGGCTATCCTTATACCATCGTAGGCAAGGTGGTGAATGGCTTTCACGAGGGTCGCAAATTAGGCTTCCCTACTGCCAACATAGACATCTCCCATTTGTGTCAAATGATTCCTGCCGCCGGTGTCTATGCCGTCAAGGTAAGGTTGGAACAGGGGATGGAAATGAAGTGGGGCATGATGAATATAGGCACGCGTCCTACCTTCGGCGGAAAGCGCACAACGATCGAGACACATATCTTCCATTTTGATGGCGACATTTATGGTCAGTTGCTGTTGGTGAGCTTTGTGCACCGCATCAGGGGCGAACGTAAGTTCGAGTCGCCTGAGGAACTTGCAGAGCAACTCCGTGAAGACGAGGAAACCGTTGTGGCGCTGTTGCAGAAAGATAAAGAGAACGAATAGAAACAAATTTAAATAAACAGATACAAACGATGAAAGAGGTAAAGAAAGGTGTTATGGATATTCTGCTGTATGGCATTGTGTTTGTCGTAGTACAGCTTATAGTTTCATTCTTGGGAATGCTTGTCTGGTCATTTGTTCAGCATGAGGAACTGGCAGATGTGCGAACAGCCATGCTTTCGGGGCACAATCCCGTGCTGCTTGCCCTTACCTCGGTGTTCAGCAGTGTGATTACCCTGGTCGTTTTTCTGAAGACCAAGTGGACTCCCATCTCTCGCAACTATCTGTTGTCCAAACCTTGGCTCACTCTTCTTTGGGTAGCTTTGTTTGCTTTGGGTGCCATGATTCCACTTGAGTTTGTGTATGAGCAAATCGGACTGGAAATGGACGAGACCACAGGCCGCATATTCGAAGGGCTGCTCAAAGAGCCCTGGGGGTATGTGGCTGTAGGCATCCTGGCACCATTGACCGAGGAGGTTGTCTTCCGTGGCGCCATCCTCCGTACCTTGCTGGGTATGATGAGCAAGCGCAACCATTGGGTTGCCATCATGATTTCGGCTGCCATTTTTGGTGCTGTGCATGGCAATGCAGCCCAGTTTGTCAATGCCCTATTCATGGGTCTTCTCTTAGGATGGATGTACTATCGCACCCGTAGCCTTGTGCCAGGCATCCTGCTGCATTGGGTCAACAACACGATGGCTTATATCCTGACCAACCTTCTTCCTCAGAGCGATGGCAAGCTTATCGATCTCTTCCATGGTGATGAGAAGACGGTATATTATGCCGTAGGCTTCTCCTTGTGCATTCTCATACCGAGTTTCCTGCAGTTGGTTGAAAGATTTAGAAAACCGTAATAATAAGATGATTATCATAGAACAGAGCATTATTGGCAAGAAGTGCCAGGAGGCCTGTGAGGATGGACTGGTCGTGACCGATGAATTCATCGCCGTGATAGACGGCAGTACGAGCAAGACCCCAAAGCATCTCAATCCGGAGATGAAGAATGGTCGTTATGCCATGATGCTCATCTCTGAATATATCAGACAAGAATTGAAGGCAGATGCTACGGCGGATGATTTCTGCCAAGGCATCACACATTATATATGCGATAAAGTGTATAAGCCTTTGGGCGTGGCTGAGCGATTGTTGCAGCATCCCGAGGAACGCCTTACGGCTTCTGCCGTTATTTACAGCAGGGCAAGGCAAGAGGTGTGGATGGTGGGCGATTGTCAGGCTCTCATCGGCGGAAAACTCTATGAGAATGGTAAACCCTACGAGCAAGAGATTGCAGAGAAGCGAGTTGACTTGATAAAGGAAGGAATGCTTCCTGCTGAGGCTCGCAGGCAAATAGAGCCTTTGCTCGTTGAGGCGATGCTTTCGGGACAAAACAAGACTTATACTGTTATTGATGGATTCCCCATCTATCGGGAGGGGGTAAAGGTAGTGTCTGTATCTTCTTCCGAGACTGTTTCTGCCTCTTCCGAGATTGTATTGGCGAGCGATGGCTATCCTTTCCTTAAGCCAACTCTGGCAGAGAGTGAGGAAGCCTTGGCTAATCAAATCGCCAACGATCCTCAAAATATCAGCAGTTTCATAGCTACCAAAGGCCTTGTAGAAGGCAACAAGAGTTTTGACGACAGAACCTATATCCGCTTCCTGCCATAGGCTGTTGGGGCGATAAGGCCAGATAAACGTATATAAATAATATGGGCTGCCAGAAATCCTGGCAGCCCTATTACGTTAGTATGTTATGAAAAATTTGAGAGAAATGAAACTTCACAGTTTCAGAGTTGTTTTACTAAACATGATTTTATAGAGAAAGCATAGAAATTTATCATTTCAGTATGTTGGAAGCCGGATCGGCAGCCACTTGGTTGATATTGGATTGCTGCATGGAGTCGACCGATACCGAGTCGGCAATGGCAGCTACTGATACACCATGAACCGATTGTCCGTTTCCTGTATTTCCTACGTATTCGTCATCTTTCTGGAAAGGTACTTGGGCGGCATTGCCCAAAGTAAGGAAAATAGCCACCATAGCCGCAGCCTTGAACAGAGGTTTCAGGCGTTCTGTCAGCGATATTACCTTTGCCTTTTCTGGCTTCTGGCTTTCCTCGCCTTCTATGATGTCCATCATCTTTTGGTCAAAGTCATCGCCCAGAGCCTCGTTCTTGCTTTCGCCAAGCTCGTAGGTAAAGAGAGCCTTATAGGACTCCAGATCGGAAGGAATATCTTCCTGGCTGAAGAATGTGCGGAGAATGTCTTCCTCTTCGAGGGAGGTCTCGCAATTCCAGTAGCGCTCTAAAAGCTGTTTGATGTACTTATAGTCCATATTTGTCGAATTGTTGAAATCGTTGTTTTATTGTTTGACGAGCCCTAAAGATATTGATCTTTACCTGTTCTTCGGTGATGCCGAGAATCAGGGCAATGTCTTTATAGGCTTTTCCCTCAATATCGCGTAGCTGTATGCAGCTGCGTTGTTTTTCGGGAAGTTCGTCTATCATCCTCTTTACGATGTCCAGCTTGTCTTTCTGAATCATTCGTTCTGAAGGATTCGAGGTGGCGTCTGGTCTTTCTGTCTTCTCATCTTCGAGCGATCCGTTCTGATTCTCCATCTTCTTGATGCGGTCGAGCGAGAGATTTCTTGCGATAGTGAGGCTATAGGCTTCGATGGAGTCTAACTGTTGCCATTTGTCGCGCGAGTTCCAGACTTTTATCAGTGTGTCTTGCACGATGTCTTCGGCTTCCTCTCTGTTGAGAGTAATGCGCAGAGCCAGTCTGAAGAGTTTGTCCTTCAGTGGCAAAACATCGTTTCGGAAACTGATTTCTTTCATTCCTCTGTTATTAATGACGACTATGTTATAAGAAAGTTACAACCAATCTTAAATTATTTCTATTTTTAACTCTTATTAAGAATCAAAGACAAAAGAATTCTTCACTCTTCCCTCTTCGTTCTTTACTTAATGACAGTTCCCTGTTTGCCGTCTATGGCTGTTGCCAGAGTGATAATCACCTCCTTCACGCCCGCGTCTACGGCAGCAAGGGCGTTCTCTATCTTTGGAATCATACCTCCGCCGATGGTTCCGTCAGCCTGGTATTTCTCGAAGTCGGATCGTGTGATGACAGGAATCACGCTGTTGTCGTCATCGGGATTGGAAAGCACGCCCTTCTTCTCGAAACTGTATATCAGCGTCACATCGTAGTAGGAAGCCAAAGCCTTGGCTGTTTCGCTGGCTATGGTGTCGGCATTAGTATTCAGAATATTGCCATTGCCGTCGTGAGTCAACGGAGCCATAACGGGTGTAATGCCTTCCTGGATAAGGGTTTGCAGCATCTTGCCATTGGCGCGTTCCACATCGCCTACATATCCGAAGTCTACTCCGTCCTTGACGGGGCGCTTGTGGCTGTGTATCACATCCATGTCGGCTCCTGTCAGTCCGAGTGCGTTTACGCCCTTGGCTTGCAACTTGGCTACAAGGTTCTTGTTGACCAAGCCTCCATAGACCATGGTTACCACCTCCAGCATCTGTGCGTCGGTGATGCGTCTGCCATTCACCATTTTGCTCTCTATACCCAAGGCTGCTGCTACTTTAGTAGCGCGTCTGCCTCCGCCGTGTACCAGTACTTTCTTTCCTGGTATGGCGGCAAAATCTGTAAGGAGTTGTGCCAGTTGCTCGTTGTCCTCAACGATGGCGCCGCCCACCTTTACGATTGTTACTTTCTCCATATCTGTCTATATTTTGATAATGACAGTACAAAGTTACAACTATTTTGCTAAAAACCTATACTTATAGTCGGCTCTTTTGTTTCTTTAACTCTACAAAGTGCCTTTATCTCTGCGAAAAATTGTATATTTGCACGATTGCTAAAGCAAATGAATAGTAATAGATTATAAATAACAGATATGAAAAAAGTATTTGTAAGCGGATGTTATGACCTTCTTCACAGCGGACATGTGGAGTTTTTCCGTCAGGCTTCGCAGTATGGTGAGTTGTATGTCGGCATAGGTTCCGATTCCACTATCTTGGAGTATAAGCATCATAAAACCTTCTATCCGGAGCAGGAACGCCTGTTCATGGTAAAGTCTATCCGATACGTGAAAGATGCATTCATCAATGCCGGTTCGGGCATCATGGACTTTGTGCCGACGGTGGAGTTCCTGCATCCCGATGTGTTTGTAGTGAATGAAGATGGAAGCAGCGACACCAAGCGAAAGTTCTGCGAGGAGCATGGTATTGAGTATGTAGTGCTGGAGCGTACTCCTGCCGAGGGATTGACAGCCCGTTCGAGTACTGATATCAAGAATGGAACCTGCGCCTTGCCAACTCGTCTTGATCTGGCTGGTACATGGATTGATCAGCCTTACGTGAGTTGTTATGCTCCAGGCTGGGCCATCACCATGTCGTTGATTCCCACCTTTGAGGTGCGCGAGCGCTGTGGACTTTCCACTTCCACCCGAAACATGATCAAGAAAATATGGCCAGTGAAGTTGCCCGATATGGATCCTGAAATCTTGTCGAAGTTGGTCTTCTGTTTCGAGAACGACCCTGAGCGCAATGATGGCATCGTAAGTGGAGCACAGGATGCCATCGGAATCTGTATTCCTGGTTTGTGCCGTCATTACTACAACAACCGTTTCTGGCCAGAGAAGTTTGAGCGTTGCGATGATGAGTCGATACTTTCCTGGCTGGAGGAACATCTCTGCATGATAGCGATGGAGCCCCGTCGACCTGGCTGCTCTGTGGTCGAGGGTAAGGACATCACCGAGGAGAAGGTAAAGGCTTTGGCTCAGGCTGCCGATGACTGCTGGCAAGCCATTATGGCTAAGGATTATGTGGCTTTCGCCCGTGCCTACAAGGCTTCGTTTGATGCTCAGGTAAGTATGTTCCCTGCCATGATTCAGGGTTGTGTCCAAGGTTATATTGACAAGTATTCAGCTCTACCTGATGTGAAGGCATGGAAGATGCCTGGAGCAGGTGGCGGTGGATATCTGGCCTTAGTGGTAGACGATGTGAAGAAATTTGCCGAGGCTCATCCTGAGGCCATCACACTGACGATAAGAAGAAAGTAACGTGACGATGAAGAAGATTGTTCCCGGGCAGTATCTGCTGCCCTTCGTGCTCATAGCATCGCTGTTTTTCTTTTGGGGCTTTGCTCATAGCATCCTCGATATTCTGAACAAGCATTATCAGGATGCCCTTGTCATATCCAAGACTCGTTCAGCCCTGGTGCAGGCGATGGTGTATGGAGGCTATTTCATCATGGCCATACCTGCCGGAATCATTATCCGCAAGTGGGGCTATAAGGCCGGAGTGCTTACAGGACTGGTGCTTTATGGCATTGGTGCCTTGCTCTTCATTCCGGGCGAGATGATTATGTCGTTCAACTTTTTCCTGGTCTGTTTGTTTGTGATAGGCTGCGGACTTACCTGTCTGGAAACAGCATCCAATCCTTATATTGCCGTCCTTGGCGATGAGGAGACCTCTGCCTCAAGGCTCAACCTGGCTCAGTCGCTCAATGGATTGGGCTGGATAGTCGGTCCTTTGGTAGGAGGACTTCTTGTCTTCCGTGGAGCTGATGGCAACAGTGGCTCGGTGGCTTTGCCTTACACCATTATAGGCATTGCTGTGCTGCTTATTGCTATTGTGATAGGTCGTGTGAAACTGCCTGAGATAAAAGAGGAGAAACAGATTGCCGAGGCTGCTTCGGGTGTATCGTTGTGGCATTCCCGCACCTTTGTCTTCGGTTTGACAGCCATCTTCTTCTATGTGGCTGCCCAGACGGGTATCAACAGTTTCTTTATCAATTATGTCACCGAGAGTATTCCTTCTGTCTCGGCTCGAGATGCTGCCTTGATGCTGTCGTTTGGCGGTATGGGCTTCTTCTTTGTTGGTCGATTGTTGGGCAGTTGGGGCATGAACTATGTCAAGGCAGGCATCTTGCTGTTGATCTGCGCCTTGGGTGCCTCAGTCTGTATGCTGTTGGTTATCTTAGGTGCTGGTATGCTGGCTGTGGTGGCTTTGGTGTTGACCTATCTTTGCGAGTCCATCATGTTTCCCACTATCTTTGCCTTAGCATTGCGAGGGCTTGATGCCGGCAGTACGAAGCGTGGCTCTTCTTACCTCATCATGGGAATCGTGGGTGGAGCTATTGCTCCTGTACTGATGGGTGCTCTTGGCGAAACCGACATGGCTGTTGGCTTCATTGTACCTTTGGTTTGCTTTGTCGTTATTGCTGCCTTTGCCCTTCATGTGTCAAAGGCGAAGAAACAGGAGTAATGTAAGTAAGTCAGTTTACTGAAATAAAAAAGAACCGTACTTTGTGTCCTTTTAACACTAAGTACGGTTCTTTCTATAATAAAGGTATTACTCCTATCTTGTCGTTACTTCGTGCTGCAGTTGCCTTTGACTGCCTCAGCTTTCTTGCTACAGCCTCCACATCCCTCTTTCTTTACTTCGGCTTTCTTACTGCAGCTTCCGGCTTTCTTCTCGCCGTCCTTCTTGCAGCAGCTGCCTTTAGTTGCATCAGCTTTCTTGCTGCAACCTCCACAGCCCTCTTTCTTTACTTCAGTTTTCTCGCTGCAGCTTCCGGCTTTCTTCTCGCCGTCTTTCTTGCAGCAGTTGCCTTTGACTGCCTCAGCTTTCTTGCTGCAGCCTCCACAGCCCTCTTTCTTTACTTCGGCTTTCTTACTGCAGCAGCTTCCTTCTTTCTTTTCACCGTTCTTCTTGCAGCAGCTGCCTTTAGTTGCATCAGCTTTCTTGCTGCAGCCACTACAGCCTTTTTTCTTGGCTTCGCCAGTTACAACAGTTGCCTTGTAGCCAATCTTGGCAAAGCCCTTGGCGATGTTCTCTGGAGTAGTCTTGTCGGCATCATATTCGATAGTTACTTTCTGGTCGGGTACGCTGGTGGTAATCTGTTTGATTCCCTTCTCAAAGCGCAGGTTGCCCTTGATCTTGTTCTCGCAGTTCTCACAGTGCATCTGTGGAAGTGTGGTGAACACTACAGTCTTAATGTCTTTTGCAAACATGCTGATGGCAAATACCAGCATGGCGGTTACTGTCATAATCTTTTTCATATTTTTTCCTTTCTTTTATGATTAAAATCTTTAATTAATAATGAATATTTCTTGTTCTTACTTATCCCGAAGCGAGAATTCTGTCGGTAAAGCACCTTTTGATTAGAGTCTTCCGAAGTTTACACGGATACCGATATAGCCCATAGCTCCATTGATAGGACCCCATACCATATTGGTGTCAAACTGGCTGCCCCAAGGATTCATGGCATCTACTACAGGGTGCTTTTGCTTGAAGCCTGTCAGGTTTTCGCCTCCTATATAGATGGAGAAGTGGCGGAACCAACGAGTGATTTGTGCACTTAGCAAGGTGTAAGCCTTGAAGTTCTGATCCCATGAAGGCTCACCGTTGGCAAGGGTATAGGCTTGTGGCATTCTTCCTCCGCCATTGAACTGTAAGGTGGCATCAAACTGCCAAAGACCGAGCGGAGTCTTGTAGGAGGCAGAAACCAGACCTTTGTACTTGCTGAGCAAAGGCTTGTCCATACGTATGCCGTCATAGGTTTCCTTGACATAGTTGCGGCGATAGCTGTACGCTTGTTACCTTCATGCATCCTTTGGTGGTGTCGGAATTACCGCCGTTCTGTGCTGTATGCGACAGTATCACGGTTGTCTTGCCGGAACATGAGCAATGAAGAAATGTTACCCCGCTTCCCATGATAACGAGTACCAAGGCAAGAAAGAATGTAAACGATATGTGTAACAGTTTCTTCATTTTCGGTTGCAAAAATAACATGGTTTTTATTAAATATGCAAGTTTTTGCTTGCTTTTTAATATTATTTAGATAGAAAGTTATCTTTAGTAACTATTCGGCACCCCTATAGCCATGAGTAGTTATTTTAGCACTATGCATTTGTTTTCTGTTACTTATGAATTTGTTCTGTTTCTTGTTGAAAAATCTCCGTTCATGCTTTTGAAATGTCTGTTCAAAGGCTCTGAACGTGCATTCAAAGGCTCTGAACGTGCATTCAAAGGCTTTGAACGGACATTCAAAGGCTCTGAACGGACATTCAAAGGCTTTGAACGGACATCCAAAGGCTATGAATAGAACTTTTATTTGTGGTTTAATGATTTTTGTTGCCCACTCTAAGTGTTATTGATAATATGAGTTGACTCAGTTATTACTTATTTACTGAACTTTCGCATATCAGGAAGTTAAAGGAGTTAAGGGAGTTAAGGAGTTAAGACGTATGTCTTGCTGCTTAAAAAAATACGCCAAAAAGACTGTTGTCTTAACTCCTCAGCGACCGTAGGGAGCGATAACTCCTTAACTCCTTTAACTTCTGAGCTTGCGAAACTTGAATTATTTATAATTCATGTTGACTTACTTATTTTTAGTCATACTTATAGTTGACTACTTATGTATATAGCCACAAATGAAGTTGCCCTTCATATCTCTGCAAAGAAACATGTCGGTGGCTTAAACCATCACGTTATGATAGTCAGCGATGATAGTCTGTTATGCCTATTATGGGTCGTCTATTATGACCAACGTTTGTCGTCTATTATGACCAGCTTGAGGCTTCTATTGTGACCAATGTTGGTTGCCTATATGGCTTCTGTTCACTTTCTAAGAAAAGAAAGAGGGCATATCAATAGCCTATTAAGACTTTGATATGCCCTCTGTATGAGGAATCTTGATTATCTGTTTACTGCAGGTAAGTATATCCGAAGAGTCCGTTGCGATAGGTTGCAAGGAATTCCTTACCCTCTTCGAGTGAAATCTTACCTTCTTTCACACTTTTGGTAACCCACTGCTCCAACTGGCGGACGAGTTTCTTGGGGTTGTACTGCACGTAGTCGAGAACCTCTTCCACAGTCTCACCGTCGAAGATCTGATCGATGTTGTACTTGCCGTCCTTTACTGATATATGCGCCGCATTGGTGTCACCGAACAGGTTGTGCATGTCGCCCAATATTTCCTGATAGGCTCCTACGAGGAAGACACCGAGGTAATAAGGCTCGTTGTCCTTGAGTGCGTGCAGCGGAAGTACATTACCAATATGGCCATCGGTCACAAAGTTGGCTACTTTTCCATCGCTGTCGCAGGTGATGTCCTGTAACGTGGCTTTTCTTACTGGGCGCTCGTTGAGTCGCTGTATAGGCATGATAGGGAAGAGTTGGTCGATGGCCCAACTGTCTGGCAGACTTTGGAAGAGCGAGAAGTTGCAGAAATACTTGTCGGCAAGCAGTTTGTCGAGTCCTCGCAGTTCTTCAGGGATGTGTTTCATGTGCTTTGCCAGATTGTTAATCTCATGGCATACACTCCAGTACATGGCTTCTATCTCGGCTCTTGTCTTGAGGTCGACGATGCCATGCGAGAAGAGTTCCAAAGCCTCGTCGCGTATTTGCTCAGCGTCGTGCCAGTCTTCGAGCATATTGCGTGGGTTCAGGTTGTCCCAGATATCATACAGGTCTTTTACCAACTGGTGGTCTTCTACCTTGGCCTCAAACTCCTCGGGCATCTCTGGCAGCGAGGCTGTCTCGAGAACATCGATGACGAGTACTGAATGATGTGCCGAAAGGGAACGGCCACTTTCGGTGATAAGATTAGGGTGTGCGATATTGTTCTTGTTGGCAGCGTCGACAAACGTATATACGCAGTCGTTCACATACTCCTGGATGGAATAGTTGACGGAGCTTTCGCTGCTTGAAGAACGTGTTCCGTCGTAGTCGACTCCCAATCCGCCTCCGCAGTCAACAAAGTCGACATCATACCCCATCTTGTGCAGGTTGATATAGAACTGTGCAGCCTCGCGCAAGGCTGTTTGTATGCGTCGTATTTTGGTAATCTGGCTTCCGATGTGGAAGTGTATGAGCCGCAGGCAGTCGTGCAGCCCCATCTCGTCGATCTTGTTGAGTGCTGTGAGCAGCTCAGCGCTTGTCAGACCAAACTTGGATGCATCGCCGCCACTGTCAGCCCACTTGCCAGAGCCTGATGAGGCCAACTTGATACGTATTCCGATATTGGGTCTTACGTTGAGTTTTTTGGCAGTCTTGGCAATGATATCGAGCTCGTTGAGTTTTTCTACTACGATGAAGATACGCTTGCCCATCTTCTGTGCGAGGAGAGCCAGTTCGATATAGCTTTCGTCCTTGTATCCGTTGCAGATGATGAGCGAGTCGCTCTGGCACTGTACGGCAATGACAGCGTGGAGTTCTGGCTTAGAGCCAGCCTCAAGACCGAGATTGAACTTTTTGCCATGCGATATGATTTCCTCTACGACCGGCTGCATCTGGTTGACCTTGATAGGATAGATGACAAAGTTTTCGCCTTTGTATCCATATTCCTCCTTGGCTTTTTGGAAGCAACTGGCAGTCTTTTCGATACGATTGTCGAGAATGTCGGGGAATCGGAGCAGCACGGGAGCCGTGATGTCTCGCAGGGCTAACTCGTCCATGATGTCGCGCAGGTCTATCTGCGTGTTGTCTTTGCATGGAGTTACATAGACATCTCCTTTTTCGTTGATGCCAAAGTAAGAAGTGCCCCAACCTTTGATGTTGTAGAGTTCATTCGAGTCTTCAATAGTCCATTTCTTCATTTCTTTTCTTCTGGAATGAAAGTAGTTTTGTTGTGATGTATTATATTTTAATTGGGTTGTTTCAGTTTGTAGCCTCGTTGTATCCTTCGGCTTGAAGCCTGATTCCGAGGTTCTTTATATACCCAACTGCAGGCGCAGTTTTTTCACCGTATTCTGTATCTTGTCGTAATCGTCGATTACATCGATGTCGAAGATGTGCTGTGCCTTCAGATAGAAGGGCTCTCGCTGTTTGAGTTGTTCCTTGATGAAGGTTTCCACCTCCTCGGGTGTCTTGTTTAGCAGCAGTGGTCGCACGCCCTTGCCCATCTGCAGATGGGCGTGGAGAGTCTCGGGAGTAGCCTTCAGATAGACGGTGGTTCCCAACTGGTTCATATAGTCCATGTTGTCAAAAAAGCAGGGTGTCCCGCCCCCGCAACTTACAACAACGTTCTCGAACTCGGCTACTTCGTGCAGCATGTTGTGCTCAATGAAACGGAATCCCTCTTCGCCTTTCTCGTCGAAGATTTCCTTGACGGTCTTGTGCATGCGAGTTTCGATATACCAGTCGAGGTCGTAGAACATGACGCCCAACTCCTTGGCAAGGGCTTTGCCGACTGTTGTCTTTCCGGCGCCCATATATCCGATGATGATAATCGACTTCATAGGCTTACTTACGACGGCTGGCTTTAGGCTCTGGAGCCTCTTTGATGATGTTCATACACTCTTCATATGAGAGTTCCTCTACATGAGTCTGCTTGTTCTTGGGAATGCGGTAGTTCTTTCCATCATAGGCAATGTAGGGACCGTAGCGGCCGTTCAGCAGCTCGAGCTTGGTATCTTCATCGAACACTTTGATGTGGCGTTTCTGCTCACTCTCTCGTTTCTCTCTGATCAATTCAATGGCTCTTTCGAGTGTAAGGTTCATTGGGTCTTCGTCCTTCGGGATGGAAACATACTTCTTATTGTGGAGAACGTAAGGGCCAAAGCGACCTGCACCGATGGTAACAGGTGTTCCCTCATATTCGCCTACCTCGCGGGGAAGCTTGAAGAGCTCGATAGCCTCGTTGAGTGTGATGGTCTCAATACTCTTGTCGGCAGGCAACTGTGCGAAGAGAGGCTTTTCCTTATCTTCGGCAGATCCAATCTGTGCCACTGGTCCGAAACGTCCTATCTTGACGAATACAGGGCGTCCGCTCTTTGGGTCGACTCCCAGTGAACGCTCGCCGGCTTTATGCTCACTGCGTGCATTTATCACCTTGTCCACTTCGGGTTCAAAGCTTTGGTCGAATTTCTTCATCCATTTATTCCACTCGGTATTGCCCTCTGCGATATCATCAAACTTTTTCTCCACATTGGCAGTAAAGTTGTAGTCCATGATGTCGGGGAAGTTCTTCATCAGGAAGTCGTTGACCACGATGCCGATATCTGTAGGCAGCAGTTTGCTTTTCTCTGAGCCGGCCATTTCCTTTTTGAACTTCTGTGTCACCTTGATGCCCTTCAGTGTGCTGACTGTATATGAACGCTCTGTGCCACTCTTGTCACCTTTCTGCACATACTCACGTTGCTGAATGGTGCTGATGGTTGGTGCATAGGTAGAAGGACGGCCAATGCCGAGATCCTCGAGTTTCTTTACAAGACTCGCCTCTGTATATCTTGCAGGAGCCATAGAGAATCGCTCGGTGGCTGTTATCTCACGGCGCTGCAGCTTGTCGCCATGACGCATGGCTGGCAGGATGTGTGAAGACTCCTCGCCGTTTTCCTCCTCATCGGTTGATTCGCGGTAAACTTTCAAGAAACCATCAAAGACCACTACCTCGCCGTTGGCGACAAACTTCTCTGTTGTGTTGTCTATATCGATATTGATGGTTGTCTTCTCTATCTGTGCGTCTGCCATCTGTGAGGCGACGGTGCGTTTCCATACAAGTTCGTAGAGTCGCTTCTCCTGATTGGTTCCGTCTATGGTAAGTGCGGTCATGTCTGTAGGGCGGATAGCCTCGTGTGCTTCCTGTGCGCCCTTCGAACTGGTGTGATAGTTGCGGGTCTGGCTGTATTTGTCACCATATACCTTCTTGATCTCGGCTGCACTGGCATCCTTACAGAAAGTAGACAGGTTGACGCTGTCGGTACGCATGTAGGTGATACGTCCGCTTTCGTAGAGTCGCTGTGCTATCATCATGGTCTGGCTTACGGTGAAGCCCAACTTGCGGGCAGCCTCTTGCTGCAGTGTAGAAGTAGTGAAAGGAGGCGCAGGAGTGCGCTTCAATGGCTTCTTGCTCACTGCGTCGACGGTAAATTGTGCGTCCATGCACTTCTCGAGGAAGGCATCAACTTCTTCTTGGGTTTTGAAGTGCTTGTCGAGCTCAGCCTTTACTTCGGTTGCGTTGCCGCTCTCATTGATGAGGGCAAAGATGGCATTCACACGGAAGTATGGCTCACTCTTGAATTTCTGTACCTCTCGCTCACGCTCTACGATGAGGCGAACTGCAACACTCTGCACACGACCGGCAGAAAGGGCAGGTTTCACCTTACGCCAAAGCACGGGTGAGAGTTTGAAACCTACGATACGGTCGAGTACACGACGTGCCTGCTGGGCATTGACTAAGTTCATGTCCAGATGGCGTGGGTGCTCTATGGCATCCAGTATGGCAGGTTTGGTAATCTCATGGAAAACGATACGGTTTGTCTTCTCCTCATCCAGTCCGAGTACTTCGCAAAGGTGCCAGCTGATGGCTTCTCCCTCGCGGTCCTCATCGGAAGCCAGCCAAATTTTCTTGGCTTTCTTGGCTGCCGATTTCAATTCGGTAACGAGCTTTTTCTTCTCTTCTGGAATCTCGTAATCTGGTTCCATGGTCTGCTCGTTTATACTCAATTCCCTCTTTTTCAAGTCGCGTATATGACCGTAAGAGGACATAACCTTATAGTCTTTTCCTAAGTACTCTTCGATTTTCTTGGCCTTTGCAGGGCTCTCGACGATAACTAAATTTTCTTGCATAAGCTTATATACAATTTTTCTTTCGGTTGGCAAAAGTAAGTAAACTTTTTGCTTATACCTTATTATATGGGGATTTTTTTTGCTTTTTTAATGTTTTAGGCTCTAAAATCGGTCGAATGGGGGTAAAAGGCAGGTCTTTCTGCTTTTTGTCTTGTTGTAATAGTCAAGTCTTGTTTTGGAATAAAGGCATCAACAAAAAAGCCAGACATGTGGTGAAACATGAATGGCAGTTTGTACTTTCAATTTTAGCTTTTTCTCTTCAGGACTTTTTTAGAAACCGGCTGAGCCCCTGACGGATGGAACGCAGACCAAACTCCTCTATCCGTATCTCGTTCAGAGGAATCCACAGGTATTCTGCAGCGTCGTCTTTTGCCTCGACATGTGAGAGGTCTTTCACTTCTACTATATAAAACATATCGAGTGTGTGGATGGTGAGCCCTGAATAGAGATAAAGGTTGGGGATACTGAACTGGTAGGCTACGGATATAGCCTCCAGTCCTGTCTCTTCCATTACTTCGCGCATAACCCCTTCTTCGCCCGTCTCCTCCATGTCTACGAATCCTCCAGGTAAGTCGAGAGTGCCCTTGGCTGGCTCGTTCTTGCGCCTTACCACCAATAGCTCATCTTTCTCATTCATGATAAAGGCTACGGTGGCGCTGCTTGGATTGGCATAGTATGTGAATCCGCAACTTCCGCACTTCTTGCTTTTGAAGTTGTTGATTTCGAAGTGTGTTGAACCGCAGATAGGGCAGAATTTGAATTTGCTTAGAGGATGCTCCATGATGGGTTGTGTTTTATTCTTGTTTGATAGTTTACCAGTTGTCTGTACGGAATGGGAATAGAGGCAGTCCACCTGCATTTGCCATGTTGCCGAGCAGGAAGTTCTTGAAACAATAGCGCAGTGCAACAGGTTTCTTTACCTCAGGGCTTACCACGGTGATACATTCATTCCACGTGTCGTTGCCTGGCTGCCAGAAATGGCGGGCTGTAGCAGGATGGAACACTTTGTCCTCGCCTGCAATCTCGAATCCCTCGATGTTGTCGAAGCGGTTGTAGGCACCAAAGGTGTTGTCGAAATGCACGCAGATGGTGTCGTTCTTGATTTTCATTTCCTTGAAAGTCATGCCTTCACCGATAACCGACTTCATGCCGTAGGTCTTGTTGAGAGCCAGAAAGGCGAGTCGTTCGCCTACTTTCTGCTTTTGTGCAGGATGTATCTGTTCCTTTTCGTAAGGGTAAACACAGTCGTTGGTGCTGATGATGCCGCTGTTGGGAATTATCTTGGCTGCATTGAATTGCTGTTCGCGCAGTTTGGCTCCCCAGTCGCCATTGATATTGTCGTAATGGTAAGGAGCTATCTCGACAAAGTAGAAAGGAACATCGCCCTGCTTGAAATCTCTGCGCCATTGAGCCACGAGGTCGGCAAGGCGTTTGGTGTATTGTCCTGCAGGGTCGCCTACGTTGGAACAGCCTTGATAGAAGAGGATGCCCTTGATGGTATAGTTGAGAATAGGGTGGAAGGTTCCGTTGCCCCATACCAGAGGACGATGGTAATCCCAGGAGAATTTCTTGACGATGGAGTTGGTGTCAAGAGGCTCTTGGGTATTCTTCTTCAAGTAATCTCTGTCGAGCCAGCTTTCCACTCTCGAGCCTCCTTTGTTGGCCATGACCAGACCTACAGGTATGTTGAGAGCCTTGTTGACTACTTGCGCAAAGAAGTATCCTGTGGCAGAAGCCTCGCCCACAGTCTCCGGACTTACCACTTTCCACTCGCAGTTGGCATCATCGAGTGGCTTCATGCTCATCACGCTTGGAATCTTCACATAGTGAATACCCCTGTAGTTGTTGGCGTCAACCACCACCTTGTTGTAGTTTTCTACAGGGCAGTTGCCGAATCCCTTGACGGGCATTTCCATATTACTCTGACCGGCGCAAACCCACACCTCGCCCGAAAGAATGCCGTTAAGTTTTGTCTTCTCTCCATCATCGAAGGTAACTGACAGTGGAGTGTAGCTGGCAGCAGGTGTCTTGACAGAAACGGTCCACTTGCCGTCCTTGCCAGTCTTGGAAGCATACTTCTGTGCCGACCACGACACGCTTACCTCAACCTGTGTGCCGGGTTTGTCCCAGCCCCAGAGTCTTACTTCGGAGTTTTGTTGCAGAATCATGTTGTCACTCAGGATGTGTGGCAACTTTACTTTAGCCTGTACGCCCGTCATTGCGAGCATCAGGGCTACTAATGTCATGAAATGTCTCATCTTTTGACTTTTTAGGTTTATGTTTATTTCAGGTTCAGTGTTTTCCTCTATATGGATATAAACATTTGTCTTATAGGAGAATAAAAAGGGGTGTGCGGTGAAGGGGTGTTGTGAAAGAATGGGGGAGACCTCTTACAGCAATGCTTTGATTGCTGCATCGAGGTCTTTGATCTGTACATCGCGAGAACGCAATGTGTTACTTCTGTCGATAAGGAAGAAAGTAGGGATGCTCTGTACGTTGTACTTAGCCACACTTGCTCCCTGAATGCCGTTTTCATCGCGTACGCTTATCCATGGCAGGGCGGCTGTGGATGTCTTCCAGAAATGCTCGTCGGGATCGACTGATACCTGATAGATCTCAAATCCTGCAGCATGGTACTTGTTGTATAGCTCGCGAAGCATCATGATTCGCTTGGTGCTCTGTTCGCCGGCAAAAAGATGGAAGTCGAGCAGAACCACCTTACCTTTCAGGTCGGTGAGTTTGCGTGTCACACCCTTGTTGTCTTGCAGGGCGAGTTCGATGATTCCGTTCACCTGTACCTTGCTGGCATCGAGTTGCTGTGCTGCCATCTGGTTCTCAATGATGCGTATGTCTTTCATGCCCTGTATGGCAATGTTGTGCAGGTTCTTTCCGCGTTCGGCATTGGGATAGTAAGTGTCCCAGCTTGTAGCTACTGCCGCGAATACCTTGACGTCGTCCTTGTTGTTGCGTGGGTTGAAGATAAGAGTGTTCACACGTCCTACCTGCAGAGTCTGGAACAGAGCATAGTAAGATGATGCCATCATAGGAGCCTTGAAGATATAGTTGGTCTTGATATCCTGCTTGTAGGCATTGATGGCACGGTCGATGATGACATCGGCAGAGTCGACACCTACATTAGGATTTTGGGCTATCTCGTTGACGAGAGCCTGTAGTTTCATCTGCTTGAGTGACAGCTCCTTGATGGTGCTGCAGTTTTCAGAACCTTCCACTGTATACTGGTAGCTCATGCTTGGGTACGCAGCCTTCACGCTGATGGTTTCTGTGGAGTCGATGGAGAGGTTGATGGTCTGTCCGGCAATGCGCAGGCGATAGAAGTCAGGACATACTGAGTCTTTGGCTGTTTCCTCGAAGGCAAAAGAACCGTCTTCACCGAGCTTTACAGAGTCGATAGCTACAGGTCCATCGAGGCTGATGTTCTCCAGATAGAGCATGGAGTCTTTCGCCTCGGTAATGTTTCCGTTGATGTGGAACTTCTTGTTGCTGCAAGAAGCAAAAGTCAGTGCAGCCATAACTACGACCGCAGCTGAATAGAGTTTGGTTATCTTCATGTGTCTTGTTATTTTGCAAAATTATCGGTTGCAAAGGTAGCAATAAAATCGGAATAAACCATCAGCAAAGAATAAAATATTCAAAAAACTTGAAAATAAATGCGGTTTTCTTTGCTTATTAATAATAAAAGAGGTATCTTTGCGCCGTTTTATATATTAGATGTTAGACAAAACAATAAGTTTTTAAATTTTTAGATGAACGTAATTACAAAAAGTGTTCAGTTGCCTGATGGAAGAACCATCACAATTGAGACCGGAAAAGTTGCAAAACAGGCTGATGGTGCTGCGGTTCTCCGCATGGGTAACACAGTGCTTCTCGCAACTGTTTGTGCAGCAAAGGATGCAGTTCCGGGTACAGATTTTATGCCTTTGCAAGTAGATTATCGTGAGCAGTACAGTGCTGCAGGTCGTTTCCCCGGTGGTTTCACCAAGCGCGAAGGCAAAGCCAGCGATGAGGAAATCCTTACCTCTCGTCTTGTGGACCGCGCCTTGCGTCCACTTTTCCCTTCTAACTACCATGCAGAAGTCTATGTACAGGTAATGTTGCTTTCAGCCGATGGTGTTGATCAGCCAGATGCTCTTGCTGGTTTTGCTGCTTCAGCTGCCATGGCTTGTTCAGATATTCCTTTCGAGTACTATATCTCAGAGGTTCGCGTGGCTCGTATCAATGGCGAGTATGTTGTTAACCCTACCTTCCAGCAGATGGAAGAGGCCGATATGGACATCATGGTTGGTGCCACTAAGGACAACATCATGATGGTGGAAGGCGAGATGAAGGAAGTTTCAGAGCAGGATCTTATCGGTGCCCTCAAGGTGGCTGCCGAGGCTATCAAGCCTATGTGCGAGCTCCAGTATGAGTTGGCTAAGGAGAAGGGTACTGACGTGAAGCGTGAGTATGACCACGAGGTAAACGACGAGGAACTCCGTGAGCAGATCAAGTCTGAACTTTACAAGCCAGCTTATGATATCAATCATCAGGCTTTGGAGAAGCATGCACGTCAGGATGCTTTCGACAAGGTTTTGGCTGACTTCCTCGAGAAGTATGACGCAGCACATGCCGATCTTTCTGAGGATGAACTCGAAGAGAAGCATGCTGAGGCTACTCGCTACTATGATGACGTTTTGCGCGATGCTATGCGTCGTTGCATCCTCGATGAGGGCTTGCGTCTTGATGGTCGTGCTACTACAGATATCCGTCCTATCTGGTGCGAGGTATCTCCTCTGCCAATGCCTCACGGAAGCGCTATCTTCCAGCGTGGTGAGACAATGTCTCTTTCTACATGTACTCTCGGTACCAAGATGGATGAGAAGCTTATCGATGGTGTGCTCGAGAAGAGCTACCAGCGCTTCCTCCTCCACTATAACTTCCCTCCATTCTCAACAGGCGAGGCTAAGGCTCAGCGTGGCGTAGGTCGTCGTGAGATTGGTCATGGTCATTTGGCATGGCGTGGTTTGAAGGGTCAGATTCCTGCCGACTTCCCTTACACAGTACGTTTGGTAAGCCAGATTTTGGAGTCTAACGGTTCTTCTTCTATGGCTACAGTGTGTGCAGGTACACTCGCCCTGATGGATGCTGGTGTTCCTATGACGAAGCCAGTTTCTGGTATTGCCATGGGTCTTATCAAGAACCCAGGTGAGGACAAGTATGCTATCCTCAGCGATATCCTCGGTGATGAGGACCACTTGGGTGATATGGACTTCAAGACCACAGGTACCCGTGATGGTTTGACCGCTACACAGATGGATATCAAGTGCGATGGCTTGAGCTTTGAAATCCTCGAGGAGGCTTTGATGCAGGCTAAGGCTGGTCGTGAGCACATCCTCAACTGCATGATGGAGACTATCTCTGAGCCACGTGCTGAGATGAAGCCACAGGTTCCACGTATTGTAGCTCTCGATATTCCTAAGGAGTTCATTGGTGCTGTCATTGGTCCTGGTGGTAAGATCATCCAGCAGATGCAGGAGGATACTGGTGCTACTATCACTATCGAGGAGACTGAAGGTAAGGGTCACGTACAGGTATCTGCTCCTAACAAGGATTCTATCGATGCTGCTTTGGCTAAGATCAAGGCTATCGTGGCTGTTCCTGAGGTTGGAGAGGTGTACGAGGGTACAGTTCGTTCAATCATGCCTTACGGTTGCTTCGTAGAGATTCTGCCAGGTAAGGATGGTTTGCTCCATATCTCTGAGATCGACTGGAAGCGTCTTGAGACAGTTGAAGAGGCTGGCATCAAGGAAGGCGACAAGATCAAGGTGAAGTTGATGGAGATTGATCCTAAGACTGGTAAGTACAAGCTCTCTCATCGTGTATTGATGGAGAAGCCAGAGGGTTATGTAGAGCGTGAGCGTCGTTCACGTCCTGAGCGTGGTGAGCGTCGTCCACGTCGCGACGACCGTCATGAGGGCCGTGGTGAGCGTCCAGCTCGTCAGCCTCGTCGTTATGAGCATCGCGGTGAGGAGCAGGCTCCAAGAGACTTCAACGATTCTCTCGACCACAACAATGATGTAGAATAATCCGTATTATACATTATTATATATAGGGCACGTTTCCAAAAGAAGCGTGCCCTTTTTCTATTGTGTAGGCTGCGCTATGAATGAAGATAGTTTTGTGGTACAAGTATGGCTTTAGTCATGTTATTGTCATTTTTGCTTATAAAAGTAACTACTCGGCATCTATATGGAAAACTGATAGTTACAAATTAAATATAGGAAACTACATACAATGAGTCAAGAAGCTTGTTTATAAGAACTCCCCAAGCCTTGGGCATTGTCTCCCCAAGCCTTGGGCATTGTCTCCCCAAGCCTTGGGCATTGTCTCCCCAAGCCTTGGGCATTGCCTCCCCACCGCTTGGGCATCGTGTGCCCAAGCCTTGTTCCAACGGTAGACCCTATCAATTTTATAAAACTACTATGGCTATAGTTGTGCACAGTTGCTACTTATAAAATGAAAGGTTTTTGCTGTTGTTTTTTAAAAAAATCAATAAATGTTGTTATATTTATTGCATTTTTTGTACTTTTGCACATGATAAAGCGTATTAGAGTTTAATTTTTATTAGTATTTTACTGAACTTTCGCATATCAGGAAGTTAAAGGAGTTAAGGGAGTTAAGGAGTTAAGACGTATGTCTTGCTGCTTAAAAAAATACGCCAAAAAGACTGTTGTCTTAACTCCTCAGCGACCGTAGGGAGCGATAACTCCTTAACTCCTTTAACTTCTGAGCTTGCGAAACTTGAATATTTTATAAAGAAGCAGTATCTACATTCTGCTGGAAGCATCAGGTTTAGTGCTTCCTTCATTAACAGAATGCTGTTGCTTTGTTTGTTGGGCATTGTAATGCCCCAGGCTATTTATTCAGCAACAAGCTATTCAGTTCAACAGAGAGAGACTTCCCTCAGAACTTGTCGGGCGTGGCAGAATGGGGCAACTTATGATGTGTATAAAAACAATAAAGCCTCGCAAGTTTATGACTTGCAAGGCTTTGCTTGATGCGCTTCAAGATGGGCTTGAACCAACGACCCCCTGATTAACAGTCAGGTGCTCTAACCAACTGAGCTATTGAAGCATTAGAGGTAAATGATTTCTCATTTGCGGTTGCAAAGGTAGTGACTTTTTTTTATTCCACCAAATTTTTTTCAGAAAAAAATGAATTTTCAGTAAAAAAACATCATTTTTTTGTGATTTAGGCTTCTTTTTAGGATATAAATGAGTATTTTTGTAGGCGAAAGGCGTACTTCAACGCATAGTGTAGTTTTTAGAAATAAATAAACGAGATGATAAATAAATTATATGTCATGGTGCTCGCCATGGTGCTCGCCATGCCTGCATGGGCACAAAAGGAGAAAAATCACGACTTTGTGGTAGCTAAGAATATGGATGTCTTTACGTCTATCTATAAGAATTTGGATATGATGTATGTGGATACACTCGATGCTGATGAGGTGATAGGCAACGGCATCAATGCCATGTTGCGGAGCCTTGATCCATACACAGAGTATTATCCCGAGTCGGAAGTGAAGGAACTCAAGAATATGCTTACGGGCAAGTATGCTGGTATAGGTTCGGTAGTGAGATACAACTATCAGTTGGGTTATACGGTTATCAACGAGCCTTACGAGGGAATGCCAGCCCAGGAGGCAGGACTTAAGAAGGGTGACATCATCCTGAGTATTAACGACTCTACGATGAAGGGCAAGGAGGTGAGCTATGTGAGTGACCGTCTTCGCGGAGAGCCCGGCACGTCGTTTATTCTTAAGGTGAAGCGCCCAAGTACGGGCAAGGTGATGAAGGTGAAACTCACCCGACGCACCATACAGATGCCATTTCTTCCTTATTATGGGTTGTTGGACGGTGGAATAGGTTATATTAATTTCAACTCCTTTACCGACCAGTGTGCCAAGGATGTGCGCCGTGCTTTTATCGACTTGAAGAAGCAGGGAGCCAAGAAACTTGTCTTCGACTTGCGTAACAATGGCGGAGGCTCTGTAAGCGAGGCGGTGAGCATTGTGAATATGTTCTTGCCCAAGGATAAGGTCGTGCTAACGATGAAGGGTAAGCTGCAGCGTGCCAACAATGAATACAAAACCACGGTGGAGCCTATTGATACGCTGATGCCTATCGTGGTGCTTGTGAGCGGAAATACTGCCAGCGCAGCCGAGATATTGAGTGGAAGCCTGCAGGATTATGATCGTGCTATTATATTAGGTACGCGCACGTATGGAAAGGGACTTGTTCAGGCTACGATGGACTTGCCTTACAATGGACAGATGAAACTTACCACGAGCAAGTATTACATTCCCAGCGGGCGATGCGTGCAGGCTCTCAACTACAAGCATGCCAAGGGTGGATATGTGGAGCATGTGCCCGATTCGCTTACCAAGGTGTTCTATACAGCAGGAGGACGTGAGGTACGTGATGGTGGCGGCGTGAAGCCGGATGTAGAGGTGAAGCCCGACTCGCTGCCCAATATCGCTTACTATCTGGCAGGAGCACGCGACAGTAACGAGCTGATGCTCAACTACGAGGTGGATTATATCGCAAAGCATCCTACGATAGCTCCGGCCAAGGATTTTGCTCTTACCGATGCTGATTATGAGGAGTTTAAGGCTCGTGTACTGAAAGCCGACTTCAAGTATGACAGAGAGACGGAGAAGTATCTGAAAGACCTGATGAAACTGGCCCGTTTTGAAGGTTATTATGATGATGCGAAGCCTGAATTCGATGCCCTTGCCAAGAAACTGAGTCACAATGTGGCCAAGGATCTCGACTATAACAAGCAGTACATCAAGCGCTTGCTCGAAAATGATATTGTGGCAGCCTACTATTATCAGGGTGGAGCTATCAGAAATTCCTTACGTTATGACAAGCAGGTGAAGGAAGCTGTCAGATTGCTCAATACACCCGAAGAATATAAAAAACTCCTGAGGCCCGGCGGAAAAGAGGGCGAAAAGGTACACAAATGATTAAAAATGTGCATGTTGTAGAATAAAATATTCAAAAAACTTTGGTCAGAACCAAAAAAAATCGTAATTTTGCAACGTTCAGTGGAATGAGGGGCTCACAAAGAGTTCCTCATTTTATTTTAATAAGAAATATATGATAGATAAAAACGTCGTAAAAGAATTAGTTGACGAATGGCTCCAAGACAAGGAATATTTCTTGGTAAGCATTGAAATCAGTCCTGACGACAAGATTGTCGTTGAAATAGATCATGCCGATGGTGTGTGGATAGAGGACTGTGTGGCCCTGAGCAGATTTATAGAGGACCACTTGAATCGTGATGAGGAGGACTATGAGCTGGAAGTTGGTTCTGCAGGGCTTGGGCAGCCTTTCAAGGTACCGCAGCAGTACGTCAACTTCATCGGTAAGGAGGTGGAGGTGCTCGATGCTGATGGCAAGAAGGTGAAGGGCATTCTGAATTCTGTAGATGGCAACGACTTCAGTGTGAGTGTTGAGGAGAAGGTAAAGGTAGAAGGCAAGAAGCGCCCTGTGAAGCAGGACGTGCTGCATACCTATCAGATGGATAAGGTAAAATATACAAAATACGTAATAAGTTTCAAATAAGCTATGGCAGTAAAGAAAATGCAAGAAGAAACTGCGAGTATGATTGATACATTCCGCGAGTTTAAAGAAACCAAGAATATCGACCGTACTACATTGGTGAGCGTGTTGGAGGAAAGCTTCCGCAATGTGCTTGCCAAGATTTTCGGTAGTGATGAAAACTTCGACGTCATCGTAAACCCAGACAAGGGTGACTTCGAAATCTACCGTAACCGTGTGGTTGTTGCAGATGGCGAGGTGGAGGATGAGAACAAAGAGATCCCATTGGCTGAGGCACGCAAGATCCAGGCTGACTACGAGGTTGGCGAGGATGTGAGCGAGAAGGTTGATTTCAATAAGTTTGGCCGTCGTGCCATCCTGAACCTTCGTCAGACATTGGCATCCAAGATTCTCGAGCTGGAGCATGACTCATTGTACAACAAGTACAAGGACCGTGTGGGTCAGGTTATCTCTGGTGAGGTATATCAGGTATGGAAGCGCGAAGTGCTCATTGTAGACGATGAGAACAATGAGTTGATCCTGCCTAAGTCAGAGCAGATTCCTGCCGACGTATATCGTAAAGGTGAGACCGTGCGTGCCGTCATCCTGAGAGTGGACAACGAGAACAACAATCCAAAGATTATCCTCAGCCGTACAGCTCCCATCTTCTTGCAGCGACTCCTCGAGGCCGAAGTGCCTGAGATCAATGATGGTCTTATTGCCATCCGTCGCATAGCACGTATGCCTGGCGAGCGTGCCAAGATAGCAGTAGAGTCTTTTGATGAGCGCATAGACCCAGTAGGAGCCTGTGTCGGTGTAAAGGGAAGCCGTGTACATGGTATCGTGCGCGAGCTTTGCAACGAGAACCTCGACGTTATCAATTACTCAAGCAACGTCAAGCTCTTCATCCAGCGTGCGTTGGCTCCTGCCCAGATTACCTCTGTCAATATCGACGAGGAAAATCACAAGGCAGAGGTGTATTTGCAGCCAGAGGAGGTAAGTTTGGCTATTGGTCGTGGTGGTATGAACATCAAGTTGGCTTCCATGCTCACCGAGTACACCATCGATGTGTTCCGTGAAATCAATGAGGCAGATGCTGATGAGGATATCTATCTGGACGAGTTCTCTGACGAAATTGACCAGTGGGTGATTGATGCCATCAAGGGTATTGGTCTTGATACCGCCAAGCAGGTGCTGAAGGCTCCACGCAACATGCTGATTGAGAAGGCAGACCTCGAAGAGGAAACTGTTGACAGTGTCTTGAAAGTATTGCGTGCCGAGTTCGAAAATTAATAAATAAAAAAGAAGGAGATAGAAAGTATAAATATGAGCATCAGATTAAACAAAGCACTACGTGAATTGAACATAGGACTTCAGACGGCAGTTGAATTCCTGGAAAAAAGAAACGAATTGGGGGAGGTGAAAGCCGAACTGAACTTCAAGTTGAGCGACGAACAATATAAGGCGCTCAATGATGCCTTCAGTCAGGATAAGGAAGTTCGTAATCAGGCAGAAAAGCTCTTCACTAAGAAGACCAAAGAGAAGAAGCGTGCACCAGAGCCTAAGGACAACCGTGCCGAAAGCATCCTCGAGTCAAGCCGCCAGCAGCAGTTTAAGCCGCTGGGCAAGATTGACCTGGACCAAATCGGCAAGGCAAATGCTGCTCAGTCTGCTGCTCCTAAAAAGACAGAGGCGAAGGAAAAAGAGACTGCTGCCGTCAGTCCTGCGCCAGTAAACAATGCTCCTAAGAAGGAGGAAAAGCCTGTTGAGACAGCTTCTGTAGTAGAAAAAACTCAGAAGTCTGATGTAGAGTCTGTTGCCAAGCAGCCAGAAGTTAAGGCGGAAAATAAGTCTGAAAAGGTGGAAGTCAAGCCAGTCAACGAGCCAGAAGCTAAGGAAAGTAAGCCTGAGGTGAAGGAAAGCAAGCCTGAAGCTAAGGAAGAAAAGGCAGCCAGTCAGCCTGTAGCAGCTCAGCCAGCTGCAACTAATACGGTCTTCACACTGAAGAGCGAGCAGAAGTTTGCTGCCAATGAGCCTAAGGTGCTCGGAAAGATAGACCTTTCTACCCTTAATCAGAGCACTCGTCCTAAGAAGAAGACCAAGGAGGAGCGCCGTAAGGAGCGTGAGGACAAGTTTGCCCAGCAGCATAGCGAGCGTAAGAAGCGTGTGCGCATCAATAAGGAGCGTGTAGACATCAATGCCGAGTCTTCGCAGGGCAATAACGGCAAGAACAACAATAACAATGGCGGCAACCAGAACAATAACAATAATGGTGGCGGCAAGAAAAAGAATAAAAACAAGAATAAGAACAATAACAACAAGGGCAATAACCAGCGTCAGATAGAGGTCGACGACGAGGCTGTAGCACGCCAGGTAAAGGAAACCCTTGCCCGTCTTACAAGCAAGAGCCAGAACAAGAAGGGTGCTAAGTACCGTAAGGAGAAGCGCGAGGCTGTGCAGGAGAAACTCCAGAACCAGGTTCGTCAGGAGCAGAAGGAGAGTAAGATACTGAAACTCACAGAGTTCGTGACCGTAAGCGAATTGGCTACGATGATGGATATCAGCGTTACTCAGGTTATCTCTACCTTGATGGGTGTTGGAATCATGGTATCTATCAACCAGCGTCTGGATGCAGAGACCATCAATATGGTGGCTGAGGAGTTCGGTTTCAAGACCGAATATGTCAGCGCTGAGGTTCAGGAAGCTGTCAGCGAGGAAGAGGACGATGAGAACGATTTGGTTCCACGTGCTCCAATCGTAACTGTGATGGGTCACGTAGACCATGGTAAGACTTCTTTGCTCGACTACATTCGCAATACCAATGTGATTGCCGGTGAGGCGGGTGGTATTACCCAGCACATCGGTGCTTACAGTGTGACTCTGAACAGCGGTCGCAAGGTGACATTCCTTGATACTCCAGGTCACGAGGCGTTTACAGCCATGCGTGCACGTGGTGCTCAGGCCACCGATATTGCCATCATCATCATCGCAGCCGACGACTCTGTGATGCCTACTACCAAGGAGGCTATCGCCCATGCTCAGGCTGCAGGTGTGCCAATGGTATTCGCCATCAACAAGATTGATAAGCCAGGTGCCAACCCAGACCGTATTCGTGAGGACTTGGCTAACATGAACCTGCTCGTTGAGGAATGGGGTGGTAAGTACCAGTGTCAGGAAATCAGTGCCAAGAAGGGTATCGGTGTTCACGATCTGCTCGACAAGGTACTCCTTGAGGCTGATCTGCTCGACTTGAAGGCTAACCCTAACCGTCGTGCCACAGGTACCATCATCGAGTCTTCTCTCGACAAGGGACGTGGATATGTATCTACCGTATTGGTTGCCAATGGTACTCTGAAGGTTGGTGATATTGTTCTCGCCGGTACTTCTTGGGGGCGTGTGAAGGCGATGTTCAATGAGCGTAATGCCAACATCAAGTCAGCTGCTCCTGCAGAGCCTGCCATTATCCTTGGTTTGAATGGTGCTCCTACTGCCGGTGATCAGTTCCATGTTATCGAGACTGAACAGGAGGCTCGCGAGATAGCCAATAAGCGTGAGCAGCTGCAGCGTGAGCAGGGCTTGCGTACTCAGAAGCGCTTGACCCTTGGTGATATCTCTCACCGTATCGCACGTGGTGAATTCCATGAGTTGAATGTCATTGTGAAGGGTGATACCGACGGTTCTGTTGAGGCTTTGAGCGACTCATTCATCAAACTTTCTACCGAGAAGGTTCAGGTGAACGTAGTCAACAAGGCTGTGGGTCAGATTTCAGAGAACGACGTCATGCTGGCATCTGCTTCAGATGCTGTCATCGTTGGTTTCCAGGTTCGTCCTTCTGCCGATGCTCGCAAGGCTGCCGACCGTGAGGGTGTGGAAATCAACACTTACTCCATCATCTACGATGCTATCGACGATATCAAGAGCGCTATGGTCGGTATGCTCGACAAGGTGAAGAAGGAGATTGTTACCGGTCAGGTAGAGGTGAAGCAGACCTTCAAGATCAGTAAGGTGGGTACTATTGCCGGTGGTCTTGTTGTCGAGGGTAAGGTACATGCCAAGGATAAAGCCCGTGTTATCCGCGACGGTATCGTGATTCGTACAGCAGATATCGGAGCCTTGAAGCGTTATAAGGATGATGTGAAGGAGGTGGTTACCGGTATGGAGTGCGGTTTGAGCCTCGTCAACTACAACGATATTCAGGAAGGTGACGTTATCGAGACCTTCACAGAAATCGAGGTAGAACAGAAGCTCTAATCAGGTGAAGAGTGAATGAGGAGCGAAGAATTGGAAATGAGGAGTAAGAAACGTAGTTTCGGTCAAATCACCTTTCCTTTCGCTCTATCATATATATAATATAATAAGGTAGGGATGAGCCTCAAGAGGTTTATCCCTATTTATGGTTAAAATAACGAAAGGTTATTCTGAATAACAATGGCTGAGAAAGAGAAAGAACAAAATCAGGTTGTCAAGGACGTGATAGACCAGAAATATGAGTATGGCTTTACCACCGACGTGCATACTGAAATCATAGAGAAAGGACTCAACGAGGATGTTGTGCGCCTTATCTCTCAGAAGAAAGGAGAGCCCGAATGGATGCTCGAATTTCGTCTGAAAGCCTACCATTACTGGAAGACACTTAGGGAACCAAAGTGGGGACATGTACATGTGCCACCAGTCAACTATCAGGAGATATCTTACTATGCCGACCCATTGGCTAAGAAGCCTAAGAACAAGGAGATAGACCCTGAGTTGGAGAAGACATTCGACAAGCTTGGCATTCCTCTGGAGGAGCGCTTGGCTCTGAGTGGAACCGCAGTAGACGCCATCATGGACTCCGTGTCGGTGAAGACAACTTTCAAGGAGAAGCTTCGAGAGAAGGGCGTTATTTTCTGCAGTATTGGTGAGGCCATCAAGGAACATCCCGATTTGGTGAAAGAGTATTTGGGAACAGTAGTGCCATATCGCGACAACTTCTATGCAGCCTTGAACAGCTGTGTGTTCAGTGACGGTTCCTTTGTCTATATTCCAAAGGGTGTTCGCTGTCCTATGGAGTTGAGCAGTTACTTCCGCATTAATGCCCGCAATACAGGTCAGTTTGAGCGTACATTGATTATTGCCGACGACGATGCCTACGTTTCTTACTTAGAGGGATGTACAGCACCTATGCGTGATGAGAACCAGCTCCATGCAGCTATTGTCGAGATTATCGTTAAGGACAATGCCGAGGTGAAGTATTCTACCGTTCAGAACTGGTATCCTGGTGATGAACATGGTAAGGGTGGAGTCTTGAATCTTGTGACCAAGCGAGGCGACTTGCGTGGTGTCAACTCGAAGTTGAGTTGGACTCAGGTAGAGACGGGATCCGCCATTACCTGGAAGTATCCTTCCTGTGTCCTGCGTGGCGACAACTCTGTAGCTGAGTTTTACAGTGTGGCTGTTACCAACAATTATCAGGAGGCCGATACAGGTACCAAGATGATTCACATGGGTAAGAACACCAAGAGTACCATTATATCGAAGGGTATTTCGGCAGGACATAGCCAGAACTCTTATCGAGGTCTGGTACGTGCCACAGCTAATGCCGACAATGCCCGTAACTACAGTTCTTGTGACTCATTGTTGTTGGGCAGTGATTGTGGAGCACATACTTTCCCATATATGGATGCGCAAAACGATACCGCTGTGTTCGAGCATGAGGCAACCACCTCGAAAATTTCTGAAGACCAGCTCTTCTATTGCAATCAGCGAGGCATTCCAACTGAGGAGGCTGTCGGCCTGATCGTAAACGGTTATGCCAAGGATGTGCTCAACAAGTTGCCTATGGAGTTTGCCGTTGAGGCACAGAAACTCCTGAGTGTTTCACTCGAAGGAACCGTAGGATAATCATCTTAATTCTCGATGAAATCGATAAAAATTGACTAAAATTATGTTAGAGGTAAAGAATCTGCATGCAACTATTGCAGGCAAAGAAATATTGAAAGGTATCAACCTGACTGTTAATGACGGCGAGATACATGCGATTATGGGACCTAACGGTTCTGGTAAGTCAACCTTGAGTGCTGTGCTCACAGGCAACCCTCTCTATACAGTAACTGAGGGTGAGGCTATCTTCAACGGCAAGAACCTGCTGGATATGAAGCCAGAGGACCGTGCCCGCGAAGGTTTGTTCCTTTCTTTCCAATATCCAGTAGAGATTCCTGGCGTATCTATGACCAACTTCATGCGTGCTGCCATCAATGCCAAGCGCGGGTATCAGGGTTTGGAGCCTTTGAATACAAGTGAGTTTATGAAACTGATGCGCGAGAAGCGTGAGTTGGTAGAACTTGACAGCAAGTTGGCTCGCCGTTCTGTAAACGAAGGTTTCTCTGGTGGAGAGAAGAAGCGCAATGAGATTTTCCAGATGGCAATGTTGGAGCCAAAGCTCTCTATCCTTGATGAGACAGACTCTGGTCTCGATGTAGATGCGATGCGTATTGTGGCTGATGGTGTGAACAAGATGCATACCGACAAGACTTCTGCCATCGTCATCACTCACTATGAGCGTCTGCTCGATATGATTAAGCCAAGTGTGGTTCACGTACTCTATAAAGGTAGAATCGTGAAGACTGCCGGTCCTGAACTTGCCAAGGAGATTGAGGCTCGTGGCTACGAATGGATCAAGGCTGAGGTAGATGAAAAAGAATAAATGATAATGTCTCAATCATAACAGGCTTTGCCATGAAAGGCAAGCCTCTGTTTATTCATTGTTGTTTATTAATTATAAATAGAATATTATGCATTCAGAAAAACAATATTTAGACTTGTATCAGTCTTCGTCGAGAATGATCAAGAAGAACAGTGCCGAGGTGCTCAATGCTGTGCGCGATGCAGCTTTTGAGGACTTCCGTCGCCTGGGCTTTCCTTCTCGCAAGGTGGAGAGATACAAGTATACAGATATGAGTGCCATCTTCGAGCCCGACTATGGTTTGAACCTGAATCGACTGGAGATTCCTGTAGACCCTTATCAGGCTTTCCGTTGTGATGTGCCCAATCTCAGTACTTCGCTATACTTCGTGGTTAATGATGCTTTCTATAACAAAGCTCTTCCAAAGGTAGAACTTCCAGAGGGCGTTATCGTGGATTCTTTGAGCAAGATTGCTGCAGAAAACCCTGAATTCATCGGGAAATACTATGCTAAGATTGCCAAAACAGACGAGGATGGCATTACTGCCCTGAATACAGTCTTGGCTCAGGATGGCTTGTTCATCTATGTGCCCAAGAATGTAAAGGTGGAGCGTACTGTGCAGGTCATCAATATTCTTCGCTCGGATGTCGACCTGATGGTGAATCGTCGAGTTCTCATCGTCTTGGAGCAGGGTGCTGAGGCAAAGTTCCTTTTCTGCGACCATGCAGCTGACGACAATAATTTCCTTGCCACACAGGTTATTGAGGCTTTTGTAGGCGAGAATGCGAGTCTTGATCTTTATTGTCTTGAGGAGACTCATTACAAGAACCGTCGTGTCAGCAATGTTTATATAGAGCAGCAGGCCAACAGCCGTGTGAACCATAATGTGATTACCCTTCATAATGGTATCACCCGCAACCGCCTCGACTTGGTGTTCAAGGGCGAGGGAGCAGAATGTTTCTGCAATGGTTGTGTCATTGCCGATAAGAATCAGGTGGTGGATAACAATACACTCATTGATCATCAGGTGGGACATTGTACCAGCAATGAACTTTATAAATATGTACTCGATGGTGAGGCCCGAGGAGCCTTTGCTGGTCGTGTGTTGGTACGTCATGGTGCTCAGAAGACAACATCTCAGGAAACTAATCAGAATCTTTGTGCCACCAAGACTGCCCGTATGTTCACCCAGCCTATGTTGGAGATATATGCCGATGATGTGAAGTGTGCGCATGGCAGCACTGTCGGTCAGCTTAACGATGCTGCCTTGTTCTATATGCAGCAGCGCGGTGTAAGCCTTGAGGAGGCAAAGTTGCTTCTTCAGTTTGCATTTATCAACGAAGTCATCGACAAGATGGAGCTGGAGCCATTACGCGACCGTCTGCATCATCTTGTAGAAAAACGCTTCCGTGGTGAACTCAACAAGTGTGAGGGATGCAAGCTTTGCAAGTAATAATATGTAGTTAAAGGAGTTAAGAAGTTAAAGGAGTTAAGACAATTGTTATATTGTTTGAGATTCCTTTTGAAAACAGGTTTACCGATGTCTTAACTTCTTTAACTCCTTAACTTCTTAACTCCTTAAAATTATGTATGATATTAACAAAGTAAGAGCCGATTTCCCGATACTTTCGAGAACGGTGTACGACAAGCCTTTGGTTTATCTCGATAATGCTGCTACTACACAGAAGCCTTTATGTGTGCTTGATGCTATGCGTGACGAATATCTTAACGTCAATGCCAATGTGCATAGAGGTGTGCATTACCTTTCTCAGCAGGCTACAGATCTTCATGAGGCTGCCCGCGAAACAGTACGCAAGTTTATCAATGCTCCCAAAGTAGAGGAAATCATCTTTACCCGTGGTACTACCGAGAGTCTGAATCTCGTTGTCTCCTCTTTCTGTGATGAGTTTATGGGCGAGGGCGACGAGGTCATCATCTCTACTATGGAGCACCATTCCAATATTGTGCCTTGGCAGTTGCAGGCAGCCAAGAAAGGCATTGCCATCCGTGTAATCCCAATCAACGAAAAAGGAGAGATAAACATCGATGAATTCGCCAGTTTGTTCAACGAACGTACCAAGATTGTCAGTATTACCCAGGTAAGCAATGTGCTCGGTACGGTGAATCCTGTGAAAGAGATGATCAAGATAGCTCATGAGCATGATGTGCCCGTGATGGTGGATGGAGCTCAGAGCACACCTCATTTCAAGGTCGATGTACAGGATTTGGATTGCGAGTTCTTCGCTTTCAGTGGTCATAAGATATATGGACCTACAGGTATCGGCGTGCTCTACGGCAAGGAAGAATGGCTTGACCGTATGCCTCCTTACCAGGGAGGTGGCGAGATGATAGAGAGTGTGAGCTTCGAAAAGACCACTTTCGAGAAGTTGCCGTTCAAGTTTGAGGCAGGAACTCCCGATTATGTGGCTACTCATGGTTTGGCCAAAGCCATCGATTATGTGTCGGCTCTTGGTATGGACAATATTGCCCAGCACGAGAAAGAACTTACACGCTACTGTATGGAACAGATGCGAACCATCGATGGAATCAGACTTTTTGGAGAGCAAGAAGGCAAGGATGCTGTGGTAAGTTTCCTTGTAGGCGATATTCATCACATGGATATGGGCACACTTCTCGACCGTCTTGGCATTGCAGTTCGTACAGGTCATCATTGTGCTCAGCCTCTGATGGACCGTTATGGCATCTTAGGAACCGTTCGAGCCAGCTTTGCGCTCTATAATACCAAGGAAGAGGTTGATGCCTTGGTAGCAGGAGTGAAGCGTGTGGCACAGATGTTTTAGTACAGAATCTCAAAACACTATTGACCTGTACGGTTGGCACGCCCTGAAAGGGCAGAAGCTCTTAGCCCAGGGCAGCGCCCTGGGTTGCTTTGGACGCAAATCTGTCGCCCTGTAAGGGCAAAAGCTTTATATTATTGCCAGGAGTTTTAAAGCTTTTGCCCTTACAGGGCGTCTTGCTGATTGCTATTATATACCCAGGGCGCTGCCCTGGGCTAAGAGCTTCTGCCCCTTCAGGGCGTGTTGCTTCTGGAACTTTTGAGCCATCAGCCCGTACTTAAACCACTTGCGAAACTTGAATACCTGAGTCCTCTTGAAAAAGTCATTTTTGATAATTTCTTCAAATGTAACCATCTGATAATCAAATGGCATTTTGTAGGGAAAAGAACCAAAAACTACTTTTTAAAGTGGACTCAATACCTTATTATATATACTGATACAGAAAGCATGTCTGTTCATTTAATAAACAGAACTTTATTCTTCAAAGAATATAAAAATACATCTGATAGAATAGAAATATATGATAGTGTACAATTTTGTATAGCTATAATATGTGAAAAGCACTAATTTTGCCATCGAAAATAGCTAAAAACAAATGAAAAAATTAATCTTAAGTATTTGCCTGTTGTTTGCATTGTGCTCTATGGCTCAGCAACCCATCGACAGAAAGAAGGTGGTAGAGCGTAACAATCCACATGTCACGACAATGGATTCGCTCAACTCGCTCTCTGTAGGTAATGGTGGTTTTGCCATGACAGTAGATGGTACTGGTCTTCAGTCTTTCCCTAAGTCTTATTCTCTTGGTGTTCCATTGGGAACCATGAGCGACTGGGGCTGGCATTCTTTTGCCAATCCTGAGAATTATCAGCCAGAGGAAAGCTGGCGTTATTATGATTTTGGCAGAGGCCGTAAGGAACCTTATGCCACACAGGTAAAGGACAACAAACGAGCCAAGGCAGCTGGCGACTGGTATCGCGTAAACCCTCATCGTCTGCATTTGGGTACATTGGGATTGTCGCTGGGTGCAGATCCTAAGCAGATCAAGCAGATAGACCAGACACTGAATATGTGGGAAGGTATGATCAAGAGCAGCTTTATATATAAAGGTAAGGCTTACCAAGTGGAAACAACCTGTGACCCTGTTCTCGATATGATAGCTACCCATATACAGTCTAAGGGAACCATCGCTGTGGATGTACGCTTCGCTTATCCTACTGGTGGACATTGCGATGATGCCTGCGACTGGACTAAAGATAAGTTGCATTCCACGACACTTGTTGCTCAAACATCCAACTCTGCAGTTTTAAAGAGAATAATCGATGAAACCGTATATTTTGTGATGTTAAGATGGCAAGGCGCTGCTAAATTAAAGCAGAAAGGCAAGAACTTCTATCAGTTGCAAGCCAAGTCTTCTGACCTGAAACTTACCTGCGAATATGCTGAGCAGACATCCACAGCCAACAAGACCTTTGCCGAAGTAGCCGACGCTGCCAAGGCATACTGGATGGGTTATTGGAAAAAAGGTGGTATGGCAGACTTTTCCAACTGCAAGGATCCCCGTGCCAAGGAGATGGAGCGCCGCGTAGTATCGAGCCAGTATCTGCTCGCCATTCAGGATGCAGGCGATACACCTCCACAGGAGACAGGACTCACCTATAATTCATGGTTTGGCAAATTTCATTTGGAGATGATTCTCTGGCATCAGGCACAGTTTGCCTTGTGGGGACACCCAGAGATGTTGGAACGTTCACTTTCCTGGTACGTCAAGGCAGAAGCCAATGCCCGCAAGATAGCCGAGCGACAGGGCTTCAAGGGAGTGCGCTGGATGAAGATGACCGACCCTTGGGTAGGAGAGGCACCTTCAGGAGTAGGAAGTTTCCTTATCTGGCAACAGCCTCACCTTATTTATTTGGCAGAGTTGCTCTATCGTGCCAACCCAACACCTGCACTCTTGCAGAAATATGCACGTTTGGTCGATGAAACCGCCGAGTTTATGGGCGACTTTGCTGATTATGACAAGCAGAACGACCGCTATATCCTTCGTGGTTGTATAGCAGCTCAGGAAACTCTGCCAGCAGCAACAACCATCAATCCTCCTTTCGAGTTGAGTCAGTGGCATTGTGCCCTTCAGATTGCACAGACCTGGCGTGAGCGATTGGGCAAGGAGCGCAATGCACATTGGGATGATGTCATTCAGAAGATATCTCCATTGGCATCCAAGGACAGTCTGTATCTCGCAGCAGAGACCGAGCCTGATACTTATAAGAATGAAAAGATGTACAGCGATCACCCTGCAGTGATGGGAGCGATAGGTCTGTTCCCATACAACAGTCGTCAGATTGACTTTGCCAAGATGAAGAAGACAGAACAGTGGATTTGGAAGAACTGGAAGTGGGAGACATCCTGGGGATGGGATTATCCGATGATGGCTATGGGAGCCGCCCGCATGGGAGAGCCCGAGAATGCAGTTGGAGCCTTGCTGATGAAGCAGCAGAAGAACACCTATTTGGTAAGTGGTCATAATTATCAGGATGGTCGTCTTCGTCTTTATCTTCCTGGCAACGGAGGTTACCTGATGGCTGTAGCTATGATGTGTGCAGGCTGGGACGGAAGTGTTCATCCCAATCCTGGTTTCCCACAAGATGGCAACTGGGATGTGAAATGGGAAGGTCTGAAACCTCTCTTTTAGCCTGGTAGGAGAAAAAGCCACACTGCTAAATACGTTCGTAAATACAACAATAAACTAATATAAACTAAAAAAATCATTTTATGCAAAACAAATCACTTATGTTCCAAGTATGCATGGTATTGTTCATGCTACTGGTGGTTCCTGTGAAAGGCCTCGCTCAAGGGGTGACTATTTCAGGACAAGTGACGGATGACATGGATGTAGTTATCGGTGCGACGGTAAAAGTTGTGCCAGGTAATACAGGCACCGTTACCGACGTGGATGGTAACTTTAAGCTGACCGTTCCTTCATCTGCCAAGTCTTTGGTAATTTCTTATGTAGGTTACAAGACAAAGACAGTAGACATCAAGGGCCGTACACAGATTAATGTACAGCTCGAGCCCGAGGCTCAGATGCTCGACGAGGTTGTTTCTATTGGTTATGCTAAGGTAAAGAAGAAAGATTTGACTGGTGCAACAGCTTCTGTAAATGGTAAGGAATTGGTAAATGTACCTGTTACATCTGCTGCACAAGCTTTAGCAGGAAAAGCTGCGGGCGTTAATATTATTTCTAAAAGTGGTGCACCTGGTTCCAGTTCTACTGTAACAGTTCGTGGTGGTATGTCCTTAACTCAAGGCTCAGAGCCGCTGTATATTGTGGATGGCTTCGAAATGAGCAATGCCTTGGAGAATATTGATGTAAATGATATTGAGAGTATTGATGTTTTGAAGGATGCTTCTTCTACTGCGATTTATGGTGCTCGTGGATCTAATGGTATAATATTGATTACTACAAAATCAGGTCATAAAGGTAAGACCCAAATCAACTATAACACTTATTTTGCTTTTGATGTGTTGTCTAAGAAGTTGGATATGATGAGTAATGCTGCTGATTTTGTTAAATATCAGTATGAGATGGCAGCTTTGAATGGTAAGGCTTCTATTTGGAGTAATGTGTTTGATAATGGTAAGGCAACTGATGAAGCTGATTTTTATACGGGTGTTTATGATCGTATAGAAAGTAATTATGCAAATGCTGCTTCTTTAGATTGGCAGGATGAAGTGTTTGGCGGTTCTGCTTTCAAGCAAAATCACAACATTAATATTACTACCGGTACCGATAAGACTCAGGTAATGTTGAGCTACAATTATTATAATCAAGATGGATTGTTGGCTAACCATAATGACAAAAAGAACTCTTTCCGTGCAAAGGTGAATTCTGAGCTTTATAAAGGAATCCGTTTAGATGTGAACACAATGTTTAGTGGACGTAGTGTACATGGTGGAGGAGCTTATTCTGGAATGAAGAGTGTCCTTCTTCAACCTATTACAGGAGGTACTATGTTTACTCTGGATCAACTGCTTAACGAACAGACTTATCCTGACTTTTCCAGCCTTGACTCTTCTTACGATACTGCCAATCCGTTGATCCAAAATCTTGCTTCAACAAGTAAGAAACATTCACGTCTTTTTACTGTTAATGCTGGCTTGGAATTTGATTTCTTGAAACATTTTACTTGGCGTACAGCAGGTAGTTATACTTGGAGCAATGCCAAGTCAACTTCTTTTGCAGATGAAAGATCTACATCTTACATCATGGATCCTGTTAATACGGGTATTAACGGTAGTATAGGTAATAGCGAAAGCTATAAGTGGCAAGTTACTAATACATTGAATTATCACCAAACTTTTGCAAAGAAGCATAAAATAACAGCTTTGTTGGGTCAAGAAACGACTTACTCTGAGTCAGAGAGTAATTCTATGACCTTAAATAAGTTCCCTGTTCCTAACCATGGCTTGGATGATATTTCTGTAGCTAATGTAAAGGAAAAAAGCTCGGGACATTCTCATAGTGGAATCGTTTCTTTCTTCGGTCGTTTAAATTACAATTACGACGAACGTTATATATTGACAGCGTCTCTTCGTGCTGATGGTTCTTCCAAGTTCGCTCGTGGTCATCAGTGGGGATATTTCCCTTCTATTGCAGGTGCTTGGCGTATCTCAGAGGAAAAATTCTTTAAGGATAAACCGATCAATGATGTGGTTAGTAGTTTGAAGTTACGTGTGGGTTATGGTGCTACTGGAAATAATGATATTTCTGATTATCTGTATCGTACCAACGTGTCACAGACCATCTATCCTATGAATAACAATACCACTAATCCAGCTTATGCATTGAGTGGTACACTTGGAAATAGTGCTTTGCAGTGGGAATCTTTAAATTCCACCAATATTGGTGTGGACGTATCTTTTCTTAACAGTCGTATTAATTTGACTGCAGAATGGTATAACAACGAAGCAAGCAACTTGTTGATGCAGAGTGTTGTCCCTGCAAGTACAGGTTATTCTTACCAATATCAGAATATTGGTAAGATGCGCAATCGTGGTTGGGAATTTACTTTGAATACAGTCAATGTACAGACTAAGAATTTCCGTTGGACTTCTGATTTGAATCTATCTTTCAATAAGTCAAAGGTGATTTCTTTGGAAAACGGACAAGACAGTAAAGTGTTCACTGTTGGTGGTAACAGAAGTGGTTCTGTAACTTATTATGCAACAGTAGGTCAAGAGTTGGGAGATATGTATGGTTATAAATACGAAGGTATCTATACAACCGATGATTTCGAAGAAGTAAATGGTAAGTTTGTACTTAAAGAAGGTGTAGTCTCTGTAGATAAGACAAATATCCAGCCTGGTGACATCAAGTTTGCAGCAGACAACGAGGATGGAACCAAGTTTACAAAAAAGATGGTTAAAATAGGTAACGGTACACCTGATTGCGTTGGTGGTTTCAACAATACGCTTACCTATAAAGGCTTCGATTTCAACATGTTTATGAAGTTCTCAATAGGAAATGACATTTACAATGCCACTAAGCATAGCATGAGCCCATACGCCATGTTCCAAAATGTTCCTTCAGAATTTGGTGACAACTATTATCGTCTCATAGATCCAACGACAGGTAAAACTGCGACTACGTTAGCTCGTTTGAAGGAATTAAATCCAAATGAAGCTTCTCGTACATGGAGTCCAAGCAAGGTGAATACCAATTGTATCACTTATCCTTCTTCTTATTATGTTGAAGATGGTTCATATTTACGTTTGTCGCAGATTACTTTGGGTTATACATTCCCTAAAGCTTGGGTGAACAAGGCATATATCAGCAATGCCCGTATATACTTTACAGTTTATAATGTGGCAACCATTACAGGTTATGACGGTTATGATCCAGAGGTATCTGCTGCAAATGGTGTAGCTACAACCCCTGGTTATGACAGTTCTACTTACCCTCGCTCAAGGAGCTTTGTTGTGGGCTTGAATGTTACATTCTAAGTTTAAGTGTAAAATATTAAATACGAAAAGTAATGAAGATAAATAAGATATTCGTGGCTGTAATGGCTACAATCGGATTGACCTCTTGTAACGATTGGCTTGATATGGAGGCATATAAATCTGACGATACAGAGTTCGCTTTTCAGAATGAAACTAATGCAGACTTGTTCGTACAAGGATGTTATAGAGGTATTGTCCCAGGCGATTTTTATTATCAAATGGGCATGGGTGATGGTGTTATGCATTCATGTGAGGATGCAACAACCAACAACTCTAAGTATAATATTTGTAACTATAAGTATGATGCTACTACTCCTACGACATTGACAGGAGTATATAATGAAGAGTATGGTGCAATAGAGCAAGCTAATATAGCCATCAAAAACTTGAGTGAAATGGCAGAGAGCAATAAGCGTAACTCAATGTTAGGTGAGGCTTTGTGCCTTCGTGCTTTCGGTTATCTTAACTTAATACGTGTTTATGGTGATGTGCCAGCTCGTTGGTTGCCTATGGATGATATTTCAGATAAGAATGAGGCCTTGTATCCAAAGCGTACTTCACGTGATGAAATCTATGACAAGATAATCGCAGACCTTCAGCAGGCGGTTGATTATTTGCCATGGTTCTCTGAGAGTGGATATGCAACTACAGAACGCTTTACTAAGCAAGCAGCTTATGCTTTACTTGCACGTACAGCGCTATATGCTGGTGGCTATTCTCTTCGCTGGAATCTTGAAACCAATGACGTTAATACCATGCAAGTGAAGCGTTGTGACGATGCAGAACGAGTAAAGGAGTTGTATCAGATTGCTGACAATGCTTGCAAGGCTGTTATTAATAAAGGTGAAAACTATTTGGTAAAAGCAGCTAACGGCAAGAGTGGTTATGAGAATTTATGGTATAACTTTGATCAGCGTAATCTAACCGCTGTCAATTCAGAAATGCTTCTCTCTTTAGCTCAATATGGTTCAGAGACCAACTCTAAATTCCAGATTTATGCACATCCTGGTTCAAGAGGCGGCACGTTTGGTTCACGCAAAGCTATGCAGTTTATTTTGCCTACCTATTATCTCTCTTTTGACAAGAAAGATACTCGTAGAGATGTCAATTGTACTTCTTACAGTATTTATTTCTTAAATAAAGGTAATAGTAGTGATACTTGGGTCGATGTTGGTACAACTTACTCTTGCATCATGTCTGGAAAGTTCCGTCTTTCTTGGTGCGTCGAGCCACAAGATGCGAGCAAACGTAACTTGAATATTCCAATTCTTCGTTATGCAGATGTGCTCCTGATGTATGCAGAGGCTGAGAATTTCTTGAATAATGGACCGACTTCTGAAGCAAAGAATGCATTAAAGGAAGTACGTGAACGTGCAGGAATTGCTGATATGGAGATTCCTTCAACTCAAACAGCCTTCGATGATGCTTTGGCTCAAGAAAGGAAGTGGGAATTTGCTACAGAGTTTATGCTCCGAACAGATTTGATTCGTATGGGACGTTTGGCTAAGGAAATTGCTCAGACTAAGCAGGATATGAAGGATTTGTCCGATAAACGAGGAGCATATGCTAATGTTGCTACTTATCGTCTTTACAAGTTCCACAAAGATGCGCAGGTATATGGAGACGAGTTCTTGGCAGTTGACTATATTGACATTACTGATGCTCACGAAATCGAAATTTTGAAGACCGTTCCTAATCAGGCAAAGTTGGCAGAAATTGTTCAAGCGCATGGAATAGCTGTGAATAATGGCGATAAATGGTATCCTGTCAACATGTTTGAGGCATATAACAGCTCATTCAATGTAAAGGCACGTCAGTCTGTTGGTTTCTCTGGTGGTGCTAAGGCTTTACAGATAGGTAATATCATTTATACCAAGCCTACAGGAAAGTCTGAGAATGGAGGAACTTATCCTAATTGGATTGAGGCTGCTGACGGAAGTGATGGCTTGTATTATGGATATGTGGAAAATCATTGCGAATTACTTCCTTTTGCAAACAAGAGTGCTGGTCATCCAATGGTTGACAACCCTAACCTGACTCAATTGCCAGGTTATGAACAGTAAATGTATATTTTACCATAGAAAATGTGTTTTTTGAAACAATAGATTTTATTTGGTAAAGTGGTCAGCAGCATCCTGCTTACAAGTAAAGATTGTTTTTAGTACAGTACATACATTTCGGTAAATAAGAATTATTTTTAGTAAAAAAGGGACGAACTCGTGATGAGTTCGTCCCTTTTTCCGTCTTGCCCGATGAGTCGCTGTCGTCTGTTTCCTCGTTGCATCGATAATTTTTTATCGCCCTGCCATAAAAATCTTTTCTTATAGAGACAAACTTCTGAGAAGTCTGCTTCCAACTGCTTCGCCTAACCTTTATTTAGTTAAATATAAGTTATATCAAATAAAATATAGCTTATATTCGACTAAATATAGGTTGCGTCTCATGCTTGGGAGCAGTCTTCCATGGACTTTGTGATAGGCTTTTCATGGTTTTGTGTTAGGGTGAAGTGATTTTTGTGTTAGGGTGAAGTGATTTTTTTGGTAGGGAGATGTGGTTTTTCCAAGTATTTGGCGTATCTTTGCACCGTGTAAAGAACTAATCTGAATAATGAGATACATTAATTTCCTTTTGGCGGCGGCTTTTGCCTTGCTCGCCAGTTCCTGCCATGATGGCGGACAGCGTGGCGTCGGCACGGAGCCTATGGCACAGATAGCGGTGGAGAAGCATGCCGAGATTCTTTCCCTTCCCATAGAGGTGAAGGCGAAGAGGGTAACCATTCAGGAAGGATTGCCCTCTAATGTCGTTAGCGATATGCAACAGGACCAGAAGGGCTTTCTGTGGTTTTCCACGTATAATGGACTTGCCCGCTACGACGGTAACGTGGTAACAACCTATTTTGACAACGACAGTACTGGCGTCTCTGCTTTAATCGGTCGTACGAAGAAGGCTTTGGAGGATGTTACCTATAAGAAGTTGTGGGTGTATTCTTCTTCTGAGAGATTAACTTGCCTGAATATGGTGGACGGCAAGGAGGAGAAGTACTGTCAGGAAGTAGAGAAGCTTCATTTCACTAAGTGGAAGCTGGTCTGTGACGGAATGTTCTGGCTTTGGGGAGCCAAAGATGGAGCCATGTTGGTAGACTATCGCAGTGGTTCTTTCTCGACACGTAGGTTTGCCCAGGCAGAAATAGGTTCTTCCCAAGTCCCCCTGATAGACAGTCTGGACAAAGACAATGTGGTGCTTTGTACTACGGACAAGGTTTTCCTTTATTCCGGAGGTCGCCTGTCCTGCATGGCCAAGGGCATGAGAATGTCGCGTACGCGCCCCTTCCATCATAAGATGCTGATGGTTTCGGAGAAAGGCGATGTCTATGTTCTTCGACAAGGAAAGCTGCAGCGATTTTCCCATGTAGCCTATGTTGACGGTGAGGTAGCTACCGGCGATTTGCTCATGGGCAACAGATGGATACTTTTTACCAACCGCCGCTCTTTCTCTATCGATGTGCGTACGGGAGAGGTTGCGGAATGTGAGGGCGAATGGCTTATCCCCAATGGCAGGGTGTTGACTGACAACAAAGGCAGAAAGTGGATATACAACAAGACGGGCGTGCTGCGCTTGGTAAGACAGGACAAACTCGTACCCCTGATTCTCTTTCCACAGCAAGCCACCAATTATATCGACCATGAGCGATTTCATATCGTAGAGGACAATCATGGACTCATCTGGATTTCCACCTATGGCAAGGGACTTTTTGTGTTCAATCAGGACCTGACCCAAAGCCAGCATTTCGTGGCAGACAAGTTGGGAGAGTCGCCTATAGCCTCCAACTATCTTCTCGGTATTATTGCCGACCGTCACGATGGAGTGTGGGTAAGCTCAGAATACGGAGGCGTGTCGCACATCCAGGTGATGGACAAGGGTGTGGAACGCATTTATCCTAATGGCGAGGGCAATATGGACTTTTCGAATGTCGTTCGAATGGTGAAGAAAATGAATGACGGCACAGTCATGGTGGGCACCCGTGCGGGAAGTCTTTACCACTATAGTGCCGACATGAGCCAGGTGTTGGGCAAGAGCCACTTCGACTCGAATGTTTATGGTATAGTCCAGATGCCCAATGGTGAAACCTGGATAGGCACCCGTGGCAAGGGAATCTATGGAGCAAAAGGACTCGACTTTAAGGACAGGAACGTGTTCTGTATGGCTTCCGATGCCAAGCATCGCATGTGGATAGGAACCTTTGGCAAGGGATTGAGCCTTGTCTATCCACGTAAGGATGGCTATGGGGTGAAGACATTCTTTGCCGACAGCGTGGGGCTCAACGAGGTGAGATGCATGGTGATAGACAAGCATGGCGTGCTTTGGTGCGGAACATCGGGAGGTCTTATCCGTGTTCCTGTCGATGAGTTTGTGAAGGATGCCAGCCGATATAAGACTTACGTGCGTGATTATGAAATACGCGATGTAATTGTCGACAGACAGGGACGACTGTGGCTCTCAGCATCGGGTGATGGACTGGTACAGGTAGAGCCGGGTGATGGTGAGACAGAGCCTAAGTTCCACGTCTTCAATACCTCTAATGGACTGGTCAACAATCTGGTTCAGTCGGTGGTGGACACACCTGATGGCAATCTTTGGATTTCTACCCAGCAGGGAGTGACAGCCTGGAATGCCCGCAAGAAGTCGTTTGAAAACTATATGTTCTCACGCAACCCTATGGGCAATGTATATAATGAGAACTCGGCAGTATGTCTTGATGACGGCAGAGTGGTGCTGGGTGGCAACTATGGTCTTACTGTCATTCAGCCGTCACGTTTGAGCCATGTCAGCGGACTCACCGATGTGGTCTTTACCTCTTATCCTTATTCAGATGAGATAACGCTGACCTATGAGCAGCGTTCGCCCAACATACATTTCTCTACACTCGACTATTCCGATGTGCGCAATGTGAAGTACACCTACCGTCTGGAAGGCTTCGACCAGGCATGGAGCCAACCTTCGTCCACGCCCTGGGCGGCTTATCAGAAACTGCCAGCTGGCAAGTATCTTCTGCATGTCAAGGCATGTACGTCGGATGGCACCTGGGGTAAGGAGAGTACATTGGTTATTCGCATCAAGCCTCCTTTCTATCTTACATCCTGGGCGATAATGATTTATGTGCTGCTTGTCCTGGGTGTCATCATCTTGGTGGTGAAGTTTGTGCACGACAAGAATGTGCTTCGCAACCGAATCCGTCTTGAGCAGGAACTCACTCGCTACAAGTTGGTTTTCTTCACCAATATAGCTCACGAGTTCCGTACTCCTCTCACCCTGATGCAGGGCTCGCTCGAGAAGGAGAAGCGCATCATGAAAGCCAACCGCTGGCAGACAGAGTTGGAGAAGACTATACGGGTGATGGACAAGAGCGTGCAGCGCATGTTGCGACTCATCGACCAACTCTTGGAGTTCCGTAAGATGCAGGCAGGCAAGCTGAAGTTGTCCTTGCAGGAGACTGATGCCGTGATGTTTGTCAAGGGCATCTGCCGTATGTTCGACGATGCAGCCGAGTCGAAGGAGATAGCTTACAGTTTCGAGTCGTCGAAGCCGGCACATGCGATGTTCCTCGACCAGCAGATGATAGACAAGGTGGTGTTCAATCTTTTGTCCAACGCCTTCAAGTACACCCCTGCCAAGGGAACCATCTCTGTAAGCCTCTCTTTCACGGATGTGATGACCATCCGTGTGGCTGACACGGGAGTGGGCATTCCGCAGGAGAAGCGAGAACAGCTCTTCAGCCGATTCATGCAGAGCAGTTATACGGGCGAGAGCTTTGGCATCGGACTCCATCTTACCCATGAACTTGTGAGGACGCATCATGGCGAGATAACTTATCAGGAGAACGAGGGCGGAGGTTCGGTCTTTGTGGTCACGATACCTCTGCAGAAAGACTGCTACGAGGCTTCCGACTTCCTGGTAAAGGACAGCCCTATCCTGAAGGCCGATTTGGCAAAGCAACGGGACCGAAAGGAAGAAAAAACAACCGATGCTGTGCCTTCTGCACCATCTGCTCCGCTCAACCGTCGTACCATTCTTCTGATAGAAGACGACAACGATGTACGTGAGTTCCTGCTCTCTGAACTGGAGAGCTGTTTCGACCTGAAGGTGGCTTCGGATGGCAAGGCGGGTATTGCCATGGCAAAGGAATTGGATGTCGACTTGATAGTAAGCGACGTGATGATGCCTGGAATGAATGGCTTCGAGCTTACTAAACGTCTAAAGAACAGTTTTGAGACGAGTCATATCCCCATCATTCTCCTCACAGCCCTCAGTACTGACGAGAATGTGCTCGAAGGAACAGAGTCGGGAGCCGATGCTTACATTACCAAGCCGTTCAGCCCGCAGTTGCTCATGGCTCGCATTCTGCAGTTGCTCAACCAGCGTGAGATACTTCGTCAGAAGTTTGGCAAGGAGCCACAGGAGATTCGTTCTGCCATGCTCAGCAACGAGCAGGACAGCTTGTTTGTCAAGCGTCTTGACAGTATCGTCTACTCTCGCCTTGGCGAACAAGATCTTTCTGTCGACAAGGTGGCAGGACTGTTGCACTTGGGACGCACCATCTTCTATAAAAAGGTAAGGGGTACTACGGGTTATACACCTAATGAGTATATCCGTGTCATCCGACTGAGAAAAGCCGCCGAACTGTTGAAGGAGGGCGAGAAGAATGTGTCGGAGGTGGCTTATGCTGTAGGTTTCGACAATCCGTACTACTTCAGCAAGTGCTTCAAGGAGCAGTTTGGCATGCCGCCATCGCAGTACAGAAGTTAAGGGGGCTTCTTTGAGAATGTTCCTTTAGGAGATTTTTTCAGGAGTTAAAGGAGTTAAGGAGTTAAAGGAGTTAAGACAATAGCCTATTTGGATAAGACGCAGGACATTAGTCCCTTACCTCCAGAAATATACGTTACCCACTAAGCATTTGTCTTAACTCCTTTAACTCCTTTAACTCCTTAACTCCTTTAACTCCTTTAACTCCTTTAACTTCTTAACTCCTTCTAAAAAAACTACTTAATGGCTTTACCATTTAGTTTTACTTTGTTGAGCTTGCAACTGCCCAATACCGATGTGTCCATGATTCCTACAGGGTCGGTGACATCGATGTTTTCGAATGAGAAACTACCCAAGTCGTAGTTTTCTGAAGGTATCATTGTGTAGAACTGTTTGGTGCTCTTCACCTTGATATTCTTCATCTTCACGTTGTTGATGACTGAACGGGGCATGTCGTCTCTGTCTTTCTTGTCGTAGAACTGGGTCCAAATACGGGTTCTGATGCCGAAGGTAACTACTCCTGTGCAGTTTTCTGCCAGTACATCCTCGTATCTCTGTGGTGTGTCGGGGCGCATCTTGAAGAGCAGAATGTTGCTGGTTCCGTTGAACTGGCAGTCTCTTATGATCACATTCTTGGCATCATAGCACTCGCTTCCGAAGGTGACACCTCCACCGGCTTTCTTGAAATAGCAGTTCTCTACGATGACGTTGCGGCAGGGAGCATTGGTGCTGTCCTTGTCTACGAAGGTTCCCTTGCCGCCTTTCAGACACACACCGTCATCGTTCACGTTTACCCAACAGCCTCTTATCAGCATATCCTCGCATCCATCGATGTCTATGGCATCGGTGCTTGGACCTTTAGGATAGCCGCTTGTCGGTGCGTAGATATACAGGTTGAGGTATTTCACGCGCTTGCACTTGTACAGATGGTTGGTCCAGAAACCAGAGTTCACCATTCTGATGCCGCTTACCTTCACGTCGTTGGAGTTGGAGATGTAGACCAGTCTTGGGCGGAGAGCCTCCAAGTTGGTACACTTCTTGATGACTTTTCGGCGCAGCCAGAATTCATCGTAGAATTTATGTCCGTTGCCGTTGAGGGTTCCCTTGCCTGCAATGGTGAAGCCATCGTGATGATCGGCATTGATGAGTGCTGCAAAATAGTCTAAGGTCTGACCTTCCAGTCGAGTCTTCACTATCTGATAATGGGTGATGGCATCGCTTCCTTTCAGTGTGGCGTTCTCTTCCAAATACAGGTTGCAGCCTGGTTTGAAGAATAGTGAGCCTGTAAGATAAGTGCCTGCAGGCACCACGATGACTCCGCCACCATTGGCATGACAACGGTCTATGACTTCCTGAATCTTCTGGGTCTGAATGATGGTTGAGTCATTTACCACTCCATAATCGGTAATGATGTAGGGCTTGCCCATGTCCTTCAGTTCCACACCAGTGGTGTCGGCAAACCATGAAGAGATAGGTGTGCCGTCGGGGAAAGTGCTCGTCTGTTTCTTGGCTGAGCAGCCGAGCGAGATAGCGATAGCTGATAAAAGAATACAAATCGTTTGTTTCATATTTACTTGTGATTAGTTTTTGCAAAGATAATGCAAATCGAATGCAGAGCATCAAGCTTGCTTGAATGTTTTGCTGAGATGCCGCTTATCTTCTACAAAGATACTGCAAATCGAATGCAGAGCATCAAGCTTGCTTGAATGTTTTGCTGAGATGCCGCTTATCTTATGCAAAGATACTGGTTTCATCGTCCTTCTTTCCTATAGTTTCATACGTAATCCTAAAAAATAATCCATCAGGATTTGTTGGAGTCAGTTATTTGTACTACTTTTGCATCAAATAGTTTTTATTATTCAGTAAAACACCATTTAGAAGATGTTGGAAAGTCATTATTATAAGGACCTTATAGAGGCCGGCTGCGATGAGGCTGGTCGTGGTTGTCTGGCTGGCAGTGTCTATGCGGCTGCTGTCATTCTGCCTCCTGGTTATCAGAATGAAGCACTCAACGACAGCAAGCAGCTTACAGACAAGAGGCGCAAGGCTCTTCGCGAGCAGATAGAGCGTGATGCCGTGGCATGGGCTGTAGGAATCGTTACTCCCGAGGAGATAGATAAGATCAATATCCTCAATGCCAGTATCTTGGCGATGCACAGGGCACTCGATCAGCTCAAGGTTCGTCCAGAGGCTATTATTGTGGATGGCAATCGTTTTAAGCCATACCATGATCTGCCTCATACCACGATAGTGAAAGGCGACGGCAAGTATATGGCGATAGCTGCAGCAAGCATTCTGGCCAAGACCTATCGTGACGACTATATGGATGCACTTGCCGAGGAATATCCTCAGTACGACTGGAAGAGCAACAAGGGTTATCCCACCAAGAAGCACCGGGCAGCCATCAGGGAGTATGGGGTTACGCCTTATCACCGCATGAGCTACAATCTCTTGGGCTCGGGCGAGCTTTCACTTGAGTTCAAGGACTAGGTGACGGTCAATGAAATCAATTTAGATTTCCTCTTGAAAACTCTTCTTGCACAGATGCAGGCAGAAGGCGAAACTGCCCAAGAAAGCGGCTCTTAATGCCAGATTGATGTCGGCAGGCAGGATGCCCAGTACGAATGTAAACTGAGTGGCGATGAGGAGGAGGGTCTGCTTCATGCTCACTTCCTTTTCCATGATGATGGAATAGTAGCTTTGCAGCCATTCTATGGGTTGCTTGCCGCTTTGCAGCAAACTCTTGATACTGCTTATCAGGTTCTTACTGCCGTCCACAACGCTCTTGCTGCCGTTGCTGATGCTGTTTACTACGAAGTTGATGTCGGCTGAAGTGCCCAATGTGATATTCTTTTCCATAATTCTTTATAGTTTTATAGTTTTCTTACTGTATGAAAGCCCTTTTACTGGTCTTTCTTTGTTTCTGAGGGCAAAATTAGGAGGCTTTTGTGCAATATATGTTCACTTTCTGAGTTCTTATGTTAAAAGTGAGTGGCTGTTAAGCTCTATTAACATAAAAAGCAGTCTTCAGCCTCTTGCCGACTCATCAACTTATCACATTCAGGCTTTATGCGACACGACAAACTGGAAAAAGAAATGAACCTGATGCTTCTCCTTACCGAGAACCATCGTTATGACGTGGATACTCTTTGCGAGCGTGCGGGCATTTCGCGACGTATGCTGTATTATTATTTGGAGAGTTTCCGCGACTGGGGCTTCAAGGTGGAGAAGAATGGCAGGATATACAGTCTTGACAGGGAGTCGCCATTCTTCAAGCATCTCTTCGAAACCATCAACTTTACCGAGGAGGAAGCCCTCACCATGCTCTCTATATTAAATAAGGTGGAAGACAATAATGCCATCGTGGAGCGACTGCGCCGCAAGTTGGATCGTTTCTATGACCTCAATATCCTTGCCAATCCTCAGTTGCGCGAGCAGGCTGCCCATCATGTCGGCGTGCTCTACGATGCCATCAAGCGTCATCGGCTTGTCAAGATAGAAGGTTATTCCTCGCCTCACAGCAAGAGTTGTACCGACCGGGTGGTGGAGCCTTTCCTTATGATGAACAACAATAATGATGTGCGCTGCTATGAACTTAGTTCCAAGATGAACAAGACGTTCAAGGTGTCGCGTATGGGCAATGTTGTCCTGCTCGATCTGGAGTGGGGCAACGAGGCCAAGCACCGCCAGATGTTTACCGATCTCTTTATGTTTAGTGGTGATGAGCGGTTGCCTGTCAGGTTGAAACTCGACCGTCTGGCATATAGTCTGATGATTGAGGAATATCCCAAATCACCCGAATTCATCGTTGAATTGCCCGATGAAACCGGTAATAATGAAGGAAAAGCTCCCAAGTACTGGCTGTTGTCTATGGATGTGGCAAGCTACTTGGGTATTGCCCGCTTTGTCTTGGGATTGTACAGCCATATCGAGATTATCGACAGTCCTGGTTTTCAAGATTTCATAAATGAAGAAATCAGGAAGATGTACCACCGCAGTCTTTAATGAAACAGGCCGGTGGCTGGTTGCTGTCGGCTTTTTCCTGCAGACAGGCTTTTATATTAGCAGACAGGCTTTTATATTAGCAGACAGGCTTTTATATTAGAAGTAGAAGTTTCGCAAGTTTTGCCCCACACGCCCTGAAGGGGCAGAAGCTCTTAGCCCAGGGCATCGCCCTGGGTTATTACGGA
>ERZ1673698.483-NODE-483-length-62273-cov-13.380983_pt1 | contig 62273 bp, 61 predicted proteins | sample MGYA00580228_ERZ1673698 | MGnify/ENA primary metagenome ERZ1673698 (study PRJEB41218, sample SAMN15661768) | gut metagenome | host: Homo sapiens | place: Canada: London | collected 2015-08-20/2019-03-30 | study: EMG produced TPA metagenomics assembly of... | reverse complement strand
TTTACGAGGGCTATCCTAATTTCTACTACAAGAAAAATATGAAAATCAGACTTTCTGAAACTGGGAAAATGATTGATGCTTTTGTGTATATCATGCACGAAGAACGCAGGCTTGGAATTCCAACTCCTGTATATGTCAGCACCTGCAAATTCGGATACACCATTTTCGGATTTGATTTCAAATATCTGGATGAAGCCTACGAAAAAAGTCTGAAAGGAGCTGCCAACAATGAAAAATGAAACCCCGACAGAAAGAACCTGCCCGAAATGCGGATGTGTTTATACTGAAGTTCCTGCACTTTCCAGAACTGATAATGAAACGCTGATTTGCCCCGACTGCGGAATCCGTGAGGCTCTCGAAAGCATTGGTATTTCCAAAGAAGAACAGGAAAAAATCATCAACATTATTCACCGTAACACAGCAGAATAAGACAATGCAAGCCGCCACGTTTGGCTGTGTGGCAATTCAGGGATTTCCTCCGTAAATTATCCCATTTGAAGCAAAGCCCCACACGAGCCGACAGGGCGGATTTGTGTTGCTGTCATATTCTACACAATAATCTCCTCTGATTTCAGCGTTATGTTTGTTACATTTATTATCGCAGATACCGTTGACTATATTCCTGAAATGCGGTAATATACAACACAACGGAACGGAAAACCGACCGAAAACCACGAAATTTGGAGGAAAATACCATGAACGAACAGATTAAAAACTACTTTGAAAACCTCAGAATAAATTCTGAGAACGATGCAACCAAGCTGAGCCGGGGAACACTTGAAGCCTACTGGGCTTACGAATTCAATCTCAACCACAACAGCAGCGAATTTGAATGCAATGAGCTCCCTTGGACAACAGACATGAGCGACTTTGTTAAGACAATGCGAGAGGCGGGAGTTGAAACTATAGCGGTTACAGAAACAAGCACGGCACTCCTTGAGAATCTGCACAAACTTGCCACACAGGGATGTAGCATTGATGGACTTTGCACGATAACCAGACCGGACATCTGGGGCAATGCAAAGGAATACCCTGCAATTCGCATCAGACTGAACTAAAAACCAAAGAGCCAAGGGGCAGAACAAACTGCCCCGCATACGGCTCAGAAAGGAAAACCATATGAAAGTACTTATCGTTGAACCGAGAAAACATCCAAGAGAAGCTGAAATTGACGGCAATCTGGAATCCATGCAGAAAACGGTCGGCGGGTATCTGCAAGCGATATACCCTTTTGAAGATGAAATTGCCCTTGTTTGTGATGATGAATCAAAACTGAAATCCGATACGGAGCGGAACAGAATGCTTCCTGAAACAGGCGACATCATCAAAGGCACATTTTTCATCGCAGGTCTTGGAGCAGAAGATTTTACAGATCTTTCTCCTGAACTTATGGAAAAGTACAAACAGCGATTTTGGAGCATTGAACTTTTCATTCCTACGCCAAACGGTATGATGCCAATTGTAATCAGGGACTGACAGCCCGCACGTTCGCCTGTGACGGCAAGTAAAACCGATTCCGAATACCTTTCCGATTTGAAAAGCAACGCCACAAACGCAAACGTGGCGGCTGCTTTTTTGCTGTCATAATCTACACAATACAGGGGCGGTTTTCAAGCTGTATATTCTGGCAGTTTAGCCGCTTGCAATTACACACACTATGCGGTAATATGTAATCACCGAAAGGGAAAACAACCAAAAAAACGGAGGAAAAACACAATGGTAGCATACGGAATCGCAAAGGCAAGAGCAATGGCAAACAGAACGGACTGGAACGAAAGAACCGAAATCACAAAGGCGGTCATCACCTGGTTCGATGCGGACTACGAATACGAACTGGAGATTGAAAACGAGGACAGGATGGACAACGAGGAGTTCACTGCATGGGTTGAGGAAAACGCAGAAAGCCTTGCAAAGGCAGATGCCGAGGAAAACGGAACGACCTTTGAGGAAATCGACAGCATCGACTTTACGGAAAAGGAAATCGATGACGATGCCCTTTTCGATGAGGAGTACGAAAACGCCTGCGAATTCGAATGGGTGACTCCCCACGGGGTGGGGAGATGTCCCGAAGGGACAGAGGGGACGGGCACCTGTTAGGTGTGCCAGACCGGACGGTAACCCAAAACCCACAATCCAAGACCAAAGCCCCGAAAGGGGCTGCGGCTCGTACAGCCGCTGTGTTGCCCCTGTCCGACGTAGTTTTGTTTCCTCCGAGTGGTTTTCCCTTTCCCACAAATGCCCCACACAGGGCGGCACAAAGGCTCTTGTTTCGTTGGTGTATGATACACAAGAAAGTGCCGACATTCCATCGCTTTTTCTGTATGTTTAGCGGCTTGCAATCCTTGAATTTGTATGGTAATATGGTTACAATGGGAATGGAATCTCGATTACAAAACTGCCCCTTGAGGGCGTTAAAATAAATGATGCAGACTTGCTTTTTGGCAGGTCTTTTTTGTTGGGGGTGAGAACAATGGCAAGATTTAAACCGACACGTTTTATAGCTGAAGATTCAAAATACGATAAAAAAGCGGCAGACTATGCCGTCTCTTTTATTGAATGCCTCAGCCACACCAAAGGCACATGGGCTGGAAAGAAATTTGAACTGCTGGACTGGCAGGAACAAATTATCCGTGATTTGTTCGGCATTCTGAAACCGAATGGCTATCGTCAGTTTAACACGGCTTACATCGAGATTCCCAAGAAAAATGGCAAATCAGAACTTGCTGCTGCCGTTGCTCTGCTATTAACTTGCGGTGACGGCGAAGAACGTGCGGAGGTGTATGGCTGTGCTGCCGACCGCCAACAGGCTGCTATTGTATTTGACGTAGCAGCGGATATGGTGCGAATGTGCCCTGCCCTTTCCAAACGAGTGAAGATCCTGACCTCACAAAAGCGTATCGTGTACATTCCAACCAACAGCTTTTATCAGGTGCTTTCGGCAGAAGCCTACTCCAAGCATGGTTTCAACATTCACGGGGTGGTGTTTGATGAACTGCATACGCAGCCGAACCGAAAGCTGTTTGATGTTATGACCAAGGGTTCCGGTGATGCCAGAATGCAGCCTTTGTATTTTCTTATCACAACTGCCGGAACAGATACCAATTCTATTTGCTATGAAGTTCACCAAAAAGCAAAGGACATTCTGGAAGGCAGAAAGCACGATCCGACTTTCTATCCAGTCATTTACGGTGCAGATGAATCGGAGGACTGGACTGACCCGAAGGTTTGGAAAAAAGCAAACCCAAGTCTGGATAAGACCATCGGCATGGATAAGGTGGTGGCTGCGTGTAATTCTGCAAAGGAAACTCCCGGTGAAGAAAATGCTTTTCGACAACTGCGTTTGAATCAATGGGTAAAACAGGCGGTGCGTTGGATGCCGATGGAGAAGTGGGACAAATGCAAGGTCGCTTTTGATGAAGAGATGCTTGACGGGCGTGTTTGCTATGGTGGACTTGACCTATCTTCCACTACGGATATTACAGCTTTCGTGCTTGTCTTTCCGTCGACTGAGGATGATGAGCATTATTATGTTCTTCCCTACTTCTGGCTGCCAGAAGAAACACTGCCCCTTAGAGTAAGGCGTGACCATGTCCCATATGATGTATGGGAACGGCAGGGATATCTGAAAACTACTGAGGGCAATGTGGTTCACTACGGTTTTATCGAAAACTTCATCGATGAACTGGGGCAGAAATTCCACATCAAAGAAATTGCATTTGACCGTTGGGGTGCGGTGCAGATGTCACAGAACCTTGAGGGACTGGGTTTTACAATGGTACAATTTGGACAAGGATATAAAGACATGAGTCCACCGACCAAGGAACTGATGAAACTGACTCTGGAACAGACCCTTTCCCACAATGGTCACCCGGTTCTTCGGTGGATGATGGATAACATTTTCATTCGCCGTGATCCTGCCGGAAACATCAAGCCGGATAAAGAAAAGTCCACAGAGAAGATTGACGGTGCGGTTGCCATGATTATGGCTCTTGACCGTGCAATTCGCTGTGGATGTGTTTCGGATGAATCGGTTTATGATACGAGAGAGATGCTGGTGTTGTAAAATTGATTAGTTTTAATATATTTTTATTTTTTGAAGAACTTGTCTAAGTCTTGTATTTCGTATTTTGTGGACAAATGAATCGGATACTTTGTTCCAATGTCTATTTTTTCATACGGAAGGATAATTCGATATTCCTGTTCGCATGAAAAATAGACATCTTTGCATTGCAAAGCCCTATAAACATAGGAAGCATTAAATTTGTATATTGTATTTCCATGTTCTTTTACTGGTAAAGTATCTTGACAAAGATATCTATAGTACTCCATATCCATTCCAGTTTGCCCATTGTTAGTTGTGAATCCATTTTCAATATTAAAATATCGAATGCTATCTGCTATTATTTCACAACCAATGCTATTTTTGACATCATGAATAAATGTTGTAGGATTAGAAATCACAATCACAGAATCCGCATTAGGAAAATGTTCACGTATTTTAGTTTTTTTCTCTTCGGAAAGATTAATCTTGAGTTTACCATTGTTCTGATAAATACAGTCTTCTTCATATACAGCGAACATACAAAAAACGGGAATTTTTTTAGCAGGTTCAAATCGTACTTTTCCTTTTGATTGACCTAACTGTACTGTTATATTTGTCGTTTTAGATTGTAATGTCATATTTTGAGCATACATTATCGCACTCGCTTCTAATGTATCACCTTGTCCTTTAATGCTTTGTTCGTCTTCGATTTTCCATAACTGCTCTGCATTAGAACAGTATAAAAATCCGTTTACAAAATCTTCCAGATGAATACGTTGTCCGAATTTGAGTAAAAACTTGATATTCATTTTTATTTCTCCAAATTTTCAAATAAATTTATAAAACGGACATCGTCCGCTTTCACATATTATACCACGCTCATATACAAAAAGTCAAGAAAGGACGTGATTTCATGGGAATTTTCAGCGGACTATTCAAGTCCAGAGACAAGCCTACTAACAGTTATGACAGCCCGTCATACGCATACTTTTTCGGCAGAAGCAATGCAGGAAAAAGAGTCACCGACAGAACAGCATTACAACATATTGCAGTGTATGCCTGTGTGCGTGTACTGTCGGAAGCAATTGCACAGCTGCCGCTTCATGTGTACAAATACAACGATAAGGGAAAAGAGCGAGTGCCACGGCATCCGCTCTATTTTTTGCTGCATGATCAGCCAAATCCGGAAATGACATCCTTTATTTTCCGTGAAACGCTGATGTCCCATCTGCTGATCTACGGCAATGCCTATGCACAGATTATCCGAAACGGCAGAGGTGATGTTTTGGGACTGTATCCCTTGATGCCGGATAAGATGAAAGTTGACCGTGATGAGAAAAACCGCCTGATATACATTTACAGCCGTTACGATGAGGCAAATCCGAATCTGAAAGAACAGGGCGACATCGTTCTTTATGCTGATGAAGTTCTGCATATTCCCGGACTTGGATTTGATGGTCTGGTTGGATATTCGCCGATTGCACTTGCGAAAAATGCAATCGGTATTTCTATCGCCTGTGAAGATTATGGTGCGCCTTTCTTCGGAAACAACGCAAATCCAAGCGGTGTGTTAGAACATCCTGGAGTAATCAAAAACCCTGATAAACTAAGAGATGCATGGCACAGAGCCTATGGCGGAAGAAATGCACATAAAGTTGCTGTTCTGGAAGAAGGCGTAAAGTTTACGCCGATCTCAATTCCGAATAATGAGGCTCAGTTTCTGGAAACACGAAAATTTCAGATCGAAGAGATTGCAAGAATGTACAGAGTGCCGCTCCATATGATCGGCGACTTAGACCATGCCACATTCTCTAATGTGGAACATCTGTCACTGGATTTCGTGAAATACAGCCTTGACCCATGGATTGTCCGCTGGGAACAGGGATTACAAAAGGCATTGCTTTCAGATTCAGAAAAAGGACAGTATTTCATCAAATTCAATGTGGACGGATTACTTCGTGGCGATTATGCATCAAGAATGCAGGGATACAGCATTGGTATTCAAAATGGTTTTTTATGTCCGAATGACGTGAGAGAACTTGAAGATATGAATTTAATTCCCGAAGAAAAAGGTGGTTTTACTTACATGGTGAACGGTTCGATGAGCCGACTTTGTGATGCGGGAATTGCGTATGCAGACAAAAAGGAGGAATCAGAAAATGGATAAATTCTGGAACTTTATCAAAAATGAAGAGACAGAAGAAACTGAATTATACTTTGAAGGACCCATTTCCACAGAAAGCTGGCTGGGTGATGAGATCACACCTGCCTTGTTCCGTGATGAACTGGCAAAGGTCAGCGGCGATCTGACTGTCTGGATCAACAGCCCCGGTGGGGATTGCATCTCAGCAAGTCAGATCTATACCATGCTGAAAAATCATAAAAGCAAAGTTACCGTAAAAATTGACGGCATTGCTGCCTCTGCTGCTTCCGTGGTAGCAATGGCAGGTGATGAAACATGGATCAGTCCCACCGGCTATCTGATGATTCATAACCCTATGACTTGTGCTGCCGGAAATAAGGCAGATATGGAAAAAGCCATTGCCTTGCTGGACGAGATCAAGGAAGGCATCATCAACGCCTATGAGGAGAAAACACATCTCAGCAGAAGTAAAATTGCAAAGATGATGGACGAGGAAACATGGATCAATGCGAAAAAGGCAAAACAGCTTGGCTTTGTGGACGGAATACTATTTTCCAAAAAAGAAACAGAGGAAAAAGAATCTGACAAAGATGAACCGGAAGAAGATCCGCCAAAAGAACCTGATGAAAAGCAGAAACCGAAAAAAGCACCGAAATCTATGCTATATTCCACATCAGCGACCAATGCATCTTTGATGCAGAAAATATCCGCAGCAGCACCAACAGGTGTACCGATCAATCAGCTTGAAAAAAGGCTGGCACTTTTGAAATACTAAGGAGGAATTTATTATGGCAATGACAATTCAGGAACTGAGAGAAAAGAGAAACAAGGCTTGGGACGAAGCAAGAAATTTTCTGGATTCCAAGCGTACTGACAGCGGTGTCCTTTCCGAAGAAGATTCTGCTGCTTATGATGCAATGGAAAAGACCATTGTTGATCTTGGCAAGGAGATTCAGCGTCTGGAACGACAGGCTGAAATTGAGGCTGAGATGAACAAGGCAACTTCTGACCCTGTTCTTGGTAAGCCTGCAGCACCGACTGTTACTGAAAAGACTGGTACAGCCAGCGATGCCTATAAAACAGCATTCTGGAACAGCGTCAGAAACAGAAATTATATCGATGTCCGTAATGATTTACAGGTTGGCACAGATACAGAGGGCGGCTATCTTGTGCCAGACGAGTACGAAAAGAAGCTCATTTCTGCACTGGAAGAAGAAAACGTATTCCGTCCTCTTGCTACCAAGATCCAGACATCCAGTGGTGACAGAAAGATTCCTGTAATCACACAGAAAGGCGAGGCATCGTGGATGGAGGAAGAAGAGGCATATTCTCTCTCCGATGATGCTTTTGGTCAGATCGCACTTTCCGCTTACAAGGTAGGCACGGCCATCAAGATCTCGGAAGAACTCCTCAACGACAGCGTTTTTGATCTGCCGTCCTACATCGCAAAGGAATTTGCAAGAAGAATTGGTTCTAAGGAAGAAGAAGCGTTTCTGATCGGTGATGGCAAGGGTAAGCCGACCGGTATTTTTGCTGCTATCGGCGGTGCGGAAAATGGTGCAACGACCTCTACTGCAAACATTTCTTTTGACGACATGATCGAACTTTTCTACTCTGTCAAGTCGCCTTACCGAAAGAAAGCAGTATGGGTGCTGAATGAACAGACAGTAAAGGCACTCCGCAAATTAAAGGACAACACCGGAAACTATATTTGGCAGCCTGCCGTCAGCAGCGGACTTCCTGACACCATTCTCAATCGTCCGTATGTTACTTCTGTATATGCTCCGGTTTCTGCAGCAGGTGCAAAGCCGATCGCATTTGGCGATCTCTCCTATTACTGGATCGCTGACCGTCAGGGCAGAAGCCTGAAACGTTTGAATGAACTCTTTGCCATGAACGGACAGGTTGGTTTCCTTGCCTCCCAGCGTGTAGACGGCAAGCTCATTCTTCCCGAAGCCGTCAAGACACTTACCATCAAAAAGGCGTGATGTTATGATCACGCTGAAAGAGGCAAAAAACTATCTGCGAGTGGACTATGAGGAAGATGATAAGCTGATTCAGAATCTTCTTTTTACGTCAAAACAACTTGTAATGGACGTTGGCAGAATGGACGAATCGGAACTTGCTGAAAATGAAGATACCGTGCGGACAGCAATGCTTTTCGCACTTGGATATCTTTATGAAAACAGAAGTTCTCCGGATTATCAGAAACTGACCTTAAATCTGCGTTCTATTTTGTTTGCACAAAGAGAAGGTGTGATGTAATGGAGATCGGAAACCTGAATCAGAGAATCACCATTTTGGAACACAGAACAGTTGTGGACGAGATCGGCAACCATATTACAAAATGGGAAGAAATCTTTTCATTATGGGCAAAAGTTACGGTAAAGACAGCAACGAAAACGGCAGATACAGGGATAACCAGAGAGGTGCAGAAGCTGGAATTTCTGGTCCGTCAGAGTCCTGCCTCGCTGAACATCAACAGCACCAATTTCCGCATTCTTTTCCGAAACAACATCTACAATATCACAGGACTGATTCCACTTTACGACCACAACAATTATCTGAAAATTGAGGGCGAAATCAGAAAGGCAGGTGTTTCCGATGACTTCCGTTGATGCTATGGCTGATGAGATTATGAAAGGACTGACAGAATATGCAGACCTTGCGGAAGAAGGTATGAAAAAGGCTGTTAAAAAGACTGCAAAATCTGTAAAAGATGAGATCTCCGCCAACGCTCCAAAGCGAACGGGTGCGTATTCAAAAAGCTGGACTGCCAAAAAGACAAAGGAAAACAGCCATTCTCTTGAAATGACTGTGCATTCCAGAAACCGTTATCAGCTGGCACACCTTCTGGAAAAAGGACACGCCAAGCGTGGCGGTGGTCGTGTATCCGGCAAGCCACACATTGCTCCTGCGGAAGAAAAAGGGATACAGCTCTTTGAAGAACTCATCGAGGAGGCTTTATCATGACCTACGAACAAATCGCAGAAATGATGGAAGAGATGGGGCTGCCTTTCGCCTACCATCATTTTGCCGAGGGTGAATCTCCTGAACCGCCTTTTCTGCTGTTTTTATCTCCCGGAGAGAATACATTTTCGGCGGATAATTCCATGTATTTCAGTTTTAAAATGCTGGATATTGAACTTTACACAGACGTTAAGAATCCTGAACTTGAAATACAAATTGAACAGGTTCTGAAACGTCATAAAATCTATTACACAAAATCAGAAGTATGGATAGAGTCGGAAAAGCTCTATGAAGTGCTTTATGAAACGGAGGTATAACCTATGGCAACAAGCAAGAAGAACAAAGTCAAATTCGGTTTGCAGAACGTCTACTGGGCAAAAATCAATGAATGGGGCGAAGATCCTGATGGCAACAAGACTGTCCCTGCATATGGTCCGTCAAAGCATCTCCCCGGTGCTGTATCGCTTTCTATTGACGCAAACGGAGAGGCAGAAAATTTTTATGCGGACAATGGTGTTTATTATGTCATCAACAATAACGCAGGATATACAGGTGACCTTGAAATCGCCCTTATCACAACTGAATTTGCAACTGAAATCTTAGGTGAAATTTTGGATAACAACGGCGTTCTGGTGGAAAAGAATGATACGGAACTTGCACAGTTTGCACTGATGTTTGAGTTTCTGGGCGATAAGCACCATATCCGTCATGTGATGTACTGCTGCAGTGCGTCCCGCCCTGCAACGGAATCCGCAACAACGGAAGAAAGCACGGAAGTCAAGACGGAAAAGTTGTCGCTGAAAGCGACCCCTTTACCGACAGGTCTTGTAAAGTCCAAGACAACGGAAAGTACCACAGAAGCGGTTTACAACAACTGGTTCAAGATGCCGTATAACCCTGATACGGTCGTGAAATCTTCCGCTAAAACATCTTAAGGAGTGAGCATTTATGGCAATCAAGAAAATAATTACGATCGATGGTATTGAAGTGCCTTTCAAGGCAAGTGCGGCAGTTCCACGTTTGTATCGTCTGAATTTCAGACGTGATATTTACAAGGACTTTTCCACCCTGAAAACTGAGGTCACCGAGGGCGATGAAAACAAAAGTGAGATCGGCATTGAAAGTCTTGAAGTGTTTGAAAACATTGCTTACATCATGGCAAAACACGCTGATCCGGAGAATGTTCCTGATAACCCTGACGAGTTCTTGGAGCAGTTCAACACCTTCTCTATTTATGAGATCCTGCCTCAGCTGATTGAACTCTGGGGATTGAACACAACGACACAGGTTGAATCTAAAAAAAACATCGCCAGACTGACCGCCCGATGACCACACCTTTATTTCTCCTGAGATGCAAACAGCTCGGTCTTTCGATGACCGAGCTGGATTTACTGACGATTGGACTTATCAATGATATGTTCACGGAACGTGAAAACGATGATTACGATGGGTGGAATGAAATGGCTTCACAAAGTGATTTTGATGCGTTTTGATACTTTACTTTTTTGATGGAATGTGATATAATTTTCTTGAGGTGATTTTGATGAGCAAAAACCAAAAAGATAAATTGTATGATATCCTTTCTGGACCTTTAGATAGACAGCAATTTGCTCGTTTAATGGAAGAACAAGAATATGAAACAGATTCTATTGATTTCAAAGAAAAGTGGATTGAAAAAGGAAAGCTTGCAAAAATAATTTTAGCAATGGCTAACTATGGCGGAGGCATAATTGTATTTGGAATTAAAGAACATGAAAATCACAAAGGCGATCCCGTTGGTCTTTCTGATGATGAAATGAAAGATAGTGCAGATGTTTTGAACGGCATAAAAAAATATCTACCAGAAAATATCTCATGGGATTTACAATCGTTTACCTTTAATGGAAGTGAGTACAAAAAAATGAGTGACAAAAATTTTCAAATCATTGTAGTTCATGATACACCAGAGCATCTTCCTTTTATATCAGTCTCAGAAGGCGAAGATTTAAAATCCGCAACAATTTATACAAGAAGACAAACAGAATCAGCTGTTGCTAACAATGCAGAATTACAGAATATGATTGATAGAAGAATCAAAACTCGGTATGTTTCAAAAATAGATTTTTCAACACACCTTAAACAATTGTCTGACTTATATAAATATAAACAAGATGTAGGAGGTCCATTGCAGAAACTTGGTTTTATAGCTAATTACCAACATCCAGAACTATCGAAAAACATTAATGAATTAATCGATTTAAAACTGGAACAGATAAAAAAAGAAATGGGCATTTATTGATGTCGCAAGCAGTCCTCTGGGGCTGCTTTTTTCATGCCATTTTGCAGGAGGTGAACCACAGTGGCAAAAAGAATCAAAGGCATTACCGTTGAAATTGGCGGTGATACGACCAAGCTGTCCAAAGCATTAGAGAGCGTAAATAAGAACATTAAAAACACCCAAATACAGCTGAAAGATGTCGAAAAACTGCTGAAACTTGATCCAAGAAATACAGAACTGCTTTCTCAGAAACAAAAACTTTTAGCCGACAGCATTTCTGCAACAAAAGAAAAACTTGCAACGCTGAAAACTGCCGCAGAACAGGCAAATATGGCTCTTGCAAACGGTGAAATTTCCCAACAGCAATATGATGCTTTGCAGCGTGAGATCGTTGAAACAGAGAACGAATTGAAACGTCTGGAAACAGAGGCGAAAAATGCAGGTTCTGCCCTGCAAAAAATCGGAGATGCAGGAGAAGTTCTTCAGAATGTCGGTGGTAAAATATCCGGTGCAGGAGAAAAACTTCTGCCTGTTACCGCAGGTGTGACGGCTCTCGGAACTGCTGCTGTGAAAACCGCCTCTGACTTCGATTCTGCCATGAGTAAGGTTGCCGCTGTATCAGGTGCAACGGGTGATGATTTACAGGCTTTGCGTGACAAAGCAAGAGAAATGGGTGCAAAAACAAAGTTTTCAGCGTCAGAAGCTGCTGAAGCTATGAACTATATGGCAATGGCAGGCTGGAAAACAAATGATATGCTGTCAGGTATTGACGGCATTATGAACCTTGCTGCTGCCAGCGGTGAAGACCTTGCCACAACATCGGATATTGTTACAGATGCACTTACAGCATTTGGTCTGACAGCACAAGATAGCGGTCATTTTGCTGATGTTTTAGCGGCTGCAAGTTCCAATGCCAACACAAATGTATCTATGCTTGGTGAGTCATTCAAATACTGTGCTCCGATTGCAGGTGCTTTGGGATTCTCCTGTGAAGATACCGCTGAGGCACTTGGTTTAATGGCGAATGCAGGTATCAAGTCTACACAGTCCGGCACTTCCATGCGTTCCATTATGACTGCACTTTCAGGTGAAGTCAAATTCTGCTCTGAATCCTTTGGAGAAATGGAGATCGCAACTTCCAATTCAGACGGTTCAATGCGAAGTTTATCCGATATTTTAGCAGACTGTAGGGTTGCATTTGATCAGATGTCCGAATCCGAAAAAGCGAGTGCCGCAGAAACTCTTGTGGGCAAAAATGCTATGTCGGGATTTCTTGCTCTGATGAATGCCGCACCTGCGGATATTGATAAATTGTCGGGTGCAATTGCAAACTGTGACGGTACTTCTTTACAAATGGCAGAAACCATGCAGGATAATCTTGCAGGACAGCTTACCATTTTGAAATCTCAGCTTGAAGAACTGGCTATCTCTTTTGGCGAGATTCTGATGCCTGTTATTCGTGATATCATCACCAAAATACAGGGATTTGTAGACAAACTGAATGCCCTTGACCCTGCAACAAAACAGACCATTATCAAAATCGGATTGATGGCTGCGGCTTTAGGTCCGCTTTTGATTGTGGTGGGCAAAACAATTTCTTCTATCGGAAGTATGATGACATTCATTTCAAAAATTCCGACAATGATTGCGGGTGCTAAGACTGCATTTTCAACGCTTGGTGCTGCAATTGGCGGTATTTCTGCACCCGTGGTGGCTGTCGTTGCAGTTATAGCTGTACTTATTGCAGCATTTGTAAATCTATGGAACACCAATGAGGACTTCAAAAACAGCATTCTTTCCATCTGGGAACAGATAAAGTCTACCTTTGAACGTCTGACATCCGGAATCGTTGACAGAGTGAATGCATTGGGCTTTAACTTTCAGAGTTTCGGCGATATGCTGAAATCTCTGTGGAACGGTTTGTGCAGTGTGCTTGCCCCTGTATTTGAGGGTGTATTTCAGCATATTTCGGATATTTTCACCTTTGTGACGGATACTATTCTGAGCGTGCTTGATGTATTTATCGGCTTATTTTCGGGAAACTGGGAACAGTGCTGGAACGGTATCAAGGGCATTTTTACAGGTATCTGGGACTTTGTAGTCAACCAGTTCAGCAATATTCTGAACACACTGACAGGTGTGGCAGATGTATTTCTCAGTTGGTTCGGAACATCATGGGATGAAGTCTGGACAAGTATAAAAGATTTCTTCGTTGGAATCTGGAACAGCATCTGTTCCGCTTTTCAGGCAGTTGCTGACTTTTTCACAAACATCTGGAATGCGATTTCTACATTCTTTACCACAATAGCAACTGCGATCTATACCACAGCGGTCATGATCTTTACTTCTGTATATGATTTCTTCGCAGGAATCCTGACCGGTATCCACGACTTTTTCGCCAATATTTTCAATGCGATATGGACGGTTATTTCAACTGTCTGCACCGCTATTTATGATACGATTTCAAGTATCTGGAATGCAATTTACAGCTTTATTTCGCCTCTTTTAGAGGCATTTAAATATCTATTTGAAACCATTTTTCAGGCAATTCATATCATTATCAGCAATGTGATGGATTGGATCTCGGAAAAGATACAGACCATATGGATTGCGATTGTTGCATTTCTCACGCCTTTGCTTGAAGGCATTAAAATGTTCTTTGAAATGATATGGAATGCCATTTATACCGCAATTTCAACGACATTAAGCACTATTTCAAGCGTGATTTCTACCGTTTGGACTGCAATTTCAGGTTTCATTTCAAGCGTAATGAACACAATTCATTCCACTATTTCAAGTGTGTGGAATGCCATCAGCGGTGCTGTTTCAAGCGTGGTAAACGCTATCCGAAATACTGTATCTTCCGTCTGGAACAGTATTTCTTCCACAATTTCATCGGTGATGAATACGATTCATTCTATGGTGACAAACATCTGGAACAATGTGAAATCCTCTGTTGCAAGTGTCATCAGCGGCATTTACTCCACAATTAAGGGCGGATTTGACAATGCGGTGAACTATGTCAAAGGGCTTGCATCAGATGCGTGGAACTGGGGCAGAGATATCGTTTCCAACATCATTGATGGTTTGAGAAGTATGATCGGCATTCTTGCTGACAGCGTATCAAATATTGCCGATACGATTCGCAGTTATCTGCACTTTTCCGTTCCTGATGTAGGTCCGCTGACAGACTTTGAAAGCTGGATGCCTGACTTCATGAATGGTTTGGCGGATGGTATCAACAAAAGCAAAAAGGTTGTAGCAAAGGCGGTTTCGGGTGTTGCGGATACCATGAAACTTTCGCTCAATTCTGAGCAAAACTACAATCTTGACGGCATGACGGGTGCAATGATGAATGGTACTCTTGAAAATTCAGTGGTGAATAACTACTATCAAAATGACAACAGCCGCACAGTGAATCAAACCAATAATAGTCCGAAATCACTGTCACGGCTGGAAATCTATCGGCAGACGAGGAATGCGGTGGAAATGTAAAAAGGAGCGATGTTTGATTGCTCCTTCATCTCTATAAACTGGAAGTTATAATGTAATCTTTTTCCATTTTCTAATCTTGGTTCTAAAGGTTCCGAACGGAGCAACTGTATTAACATGTATGAATTTGTATACTTCCCAGACAGCTGTTTTAGTTGCTTCGTCAGCCCATTTTCTCATATGTGGTTTAAATAATTCTTCATCACTCAGAGAATCAATCATTGCATAAATAGAGTTGATATTCTCATTCAATCTGTCTTTCAATTCTTGCAGTGACAGCTGAGCATATGTATCTGTGAACCATTGATATAATTCGCCAAGCTGATTCCACTTAAAATTATCCGAAGGAGTTTTAACAGGAATACCCTTTCTTTCGTCTGATTCCCATTTAATAACAAGAGTTGTCCAGCCAACCTGATAAGCAAGATTTTCTGCCGGAGTTCGATCGATCTCATCAATTCTCTTATCTTTTAAATGCTCCGGAATATCATTAAATTCTGAAATATATTTTGCAAAGCTTTTATTTATCTCGTTTTTAAGTTCGTCTTTATTCTCATATGTTCTCAATAGTCTATCTCCTCAGCTTCCGATTTTCCAGTTTCAAAAACAGGAATTTTCAAATTAGTCTTTGCAAATAACCTTTGAACCTTCACCATCAATTACAATTCCCTGACGGTTGTTAATTGGGCATAGATTCAAATCCGAAAATTCAGTCATTATTTTCTCAGTAACTTTCTTAAATGGTGCTGTAAGATAATGCGGAAGAACATAGAAATCAATCAAATCAAGCCCTGCATCATCTTCTTGTGAGTAGTCCTCCGGCTTTTCATCCATTTGCTCGATATATTGGATGCTTGGAGCGCATATAATCGCACCTGCCGATTCACCAATCATCAGTTTTCCCTTTGCCAATTCTTTCTTCAACAGCTCATCCGTTCCCGTTTTACGGAGCTGGTCTATAAGGAAAAAAGAATTTCCGCCGGTAAAATATATCACATCCGCATCTTCAAAAACAGACTGTATCGTTGAATAAGCCTCCGTTGAAATATCAATTTCAGTTACGATTGCTCCCAACTTTTTGAATAATTTTCGAGCCGAGCCGACATAACCGGTGTAGCCTTCACGCAGTGAAGCTGTTGGAATAAATGCGACTTTCTTATTTTCAATTTCTTCCTTTATCAGACTTCCTACACTTGAAAAGTGCGAACATAAAAATAGTTTCATCAATATTCTCCTTTATAAATACCGATTTGTAAGGCTGATGCCCCACAATTATTTTCATATATTATACCATACTCACATACGCAAAGTCAATGAAAGGCAGGTGAAATTTTGTTCTACAAACTCATTTTCGAAAACGAAACAGGTCAGCAGATCGACCTTTCCAGAACTGCAAACCGATATATGTTCTCCAAAATCAAGGGACTAAATCCACCCACCGGAACAGTCAGCACCTCAAGCTACGCTGGAATGAACGGCAGCTATCTCAACAATGCCTTTATCGAAAAGCGAAATGTGGTCATTCCTTTTGAGATGCGTGAATTTCACATTGAAGAAAAACGACATGAACTATATCGTGTGGTCAAGCCGTCACGATATATCAAGATATACTACTCCACGAAAAATATTTCTGTGTATGCTGAAGGTATCGTGGAAACCTGCGAAGTGGAGAATTTTGAAAAGCTGACCAGCGGACAGATCTCTATTCTCTGCCCCGATATTTACTGGTATTCTACCGAAACGCAAGTTGCGGAGTATTCCCGTGTCAAGGGTGCATTTCACTTTGTCTGTCCTGATAATGACAATCCATTTCCTATCGGCATATACAACACGCAGGATATTATGACCATCAACAACAGCGGTGATGAGGTCGGTTTTACTCTTGAAATCAGCGGTGGACCTGCCAAAAATCCAACCATTTACAATGCTCTGACAAACGAATATATGCAAATTTCAGGCGATATTCAAAAGGGCGATGTTATCACGATCACCACGAAAACAGGCAACAAAACCGTTACTCTGGAACGTGAGGGCGTTGTAACAAACATCATCAACCGCCTTGTTTCAGGTTCAACCTGGCTGAATCTGAAAGCTGGCGAAAACAAGTTCTATGTGACAGCATCAGAGGGGCTGAACCGCATCAAAGTCCGCCTGATTCATCGTAATGCTTATCTGGGGGTGTGATTTATGCAGATAGAAATTTACAATATGACTGTCTTGAATGATAAGCTGAATATTTCTCTGGAGGCTGTCTGTGACAGCTTTTCTTCGCTTTTGTGGGATATTGAATACTACAAATGCGGTGAGTTTGAGGTGTATATTGCTGCAAGTTCCCGAAATATCGAGATTTTCCAGACAGGCAGAATTGTTGGGCGTGATGACGATAAGGATCATTTTGGACTCATCGAATCCATAGAACTGGAAACCGATTCAGAAGACGGCGACTATCTCATTATCAAAGGTAGATTTTTAATGTGTCTGCTTGAAAGAAGAATTATCTATCCCACATTGAATTTTACATCACAAACTTCCTACGGTGCAATCGTTCAGAAAGCTGTAGAAAGCAACGCTTTAACAAGCGGAAACAGACTGATTCCGGGCTTGAAACTTGGAGAAATTCAAGGTGCTTGCTGGTCGCAGACCACAAAGTTACAGGTCAGCTATGAAAATCTGATGGAGTGGGTTTACACCATTTGCGAAAAAATCGGCGGAACTGCAAATATCAGACTTTCCAAAATAGATAATGAGCAGTATGAAATGATTTTTGAACTTTCGCAGGGTACTGACAGAAGTATTTTACAGGAAGTAAATCCGCACATCATTTTCTCTGACAGATACAATAATCTGCTATCTTTCACCTATTTTACAGATACCTCAGTCAAGAAAAATTACGCCTATGTTCTGGGAAAAGGCGAAGGTGAAAAACGCAAGAGAACCACATATTTTGAAGGAACAGAGCCTTCTTCTCTCGAACGCTATGAAGTGTATATTGATGCAAAGGAAATATCAGATGAAGAACAGGTTGACAACGAAACAAAACCAATTTCTGAAACCGAATATGAGGAACTTCTGAAAGAGAAAGGAAAACAAAGTCTTGTTCCTATAACAATGAAATCAGAATCACAGATTGCAGTGCAGTCCACACAGTTTCAATACGGTGTGGACTATTTTGTTGGTGATTTTGTCACCGTAGAGCATCAGAGATTCGGCATCAGACAAAACAAAATACAGCTTGTCGGCATGATCGAGAGTTTCGACCACAACGGCAGAAATCTCACACCGACATTTAAAGAAATGGAGTGATTACATGGCATTTTCATATGGATTTTTTAATGCAAAGAACCTTGACAGAACCTACACCGCTGAAAACTTCAACGACTATCTCGGCAGCATTATCTGTGACGGAATTCAGGATAATTTCGGGCAGTGTTTCAAGCTGACTGCAAACAAATTGAAATTAACGATTGGCAGCGGCAAGGCATGGATTCAGGGGCATTATTTCATCTCAGATACGGCTTACACTTATGATTTATCACGCTATGTAGATGAATCTTTGCCGAGATATATGGCGATCGGCATCTGCTGCAATACTTCTGAAAATGTAAGAAATGTTGCTTTTGAAATCCTTACAGGAACGCCTGCAACAAATCCGTCTGTTCCAAGGTTTCTGAACACCGATTATAAGAAATATCTCACCCTTTGCATCATCAGACTGGACGCAGGCACATCAGAACTGAAGATCACAGACTACCGAGAAAACGGCAATTTCTGCGGATATGTGCGTTGTATTTTAGGCAAATGCAAGGTTACGGATATGCTTTCACAGCTTTCTGAAATTCAGACGCAGATAAAAGATTACAACATCACAGTCGGTCAGCTGACAACAAAGATAAATGAGTTAACGCTGAAAATTGACGAGATGACAGGTGATGTGGTTTCCATCGGAAAATGCGGTCAGAACGTGGATTTTGTGCTTTATTCAGACGGCAGACTGCTCCTCAAAGGCACAGGGGCAACCTATGACTACAATTCTGACAGTAATCCTTCCCCATTTTTGGATAATAACAATATCAAGACAGTCATTGTTTCAGAGGGTGTGACAGGCATTGGAGAACGACTTTTTCAGTATTGCGACAATCTGAAAACAGTATCACTTCCGACAACGCTTACAGCAATCAAAAAGGCTGCATTTCTGCCGCATATTGACGGTTACATTTGTCATCAGAGCCTAAACGGCTTGACAGAACTCCGGATTCCGGAACGTGTTGCGGAACTGGGTGTGAATGCATTTGCAGGAACAGCGATAAAGTCTGTAACCGTTCCGTCCTCTGTGGTAACTGTCGGGGCGATGGTATTCACCGAATGTCAGAACCTTGAAACAGTGCGATACAGTGGTAAAATTATCAGCGACAGAATGTTTGCACGCTGTATCAGGCTGAAAAATCTCACACTGACGAAAAGCGTCAGGGAGATTGTCGGCGGTTGTTTCAACTACTGTGAAAATCTTACACAGATCACCTATGAAGGCAGTCTGGCGGATTGGAACGCTGTGAAAAAGAACAATAACTGGGATGGGCATTCCAACAGTACCACTGAAACACCGCTGACGAAGATCCAGTGCCTTGATGGATATATGGAATATGTTGCAGGTACAAAAACGTGGAAGGAAGTGAAGTCATGATAAAATTTCTTGTGAAAGGACAGAACATTGAAACCTTGGAACATGAAGTCATTGCAGCAGACCAGATTGCTTTTGTAAAGATACATTTTGTGTTCGATAATAACTGGAAACCGATGCATAAGGTGGTGCAGTTCACACAGGACGAAATAACCTATAACAGGGTTCTCGGAACAGAAAATACAAGCTGTTTTCTGCCAGCCGAACTAACCGCAGGGACTGTGAAAATGTCATTGTTTGGTTATGATGCAGAAGCAACTGAAACAGTCAGAGCAACAACGATTGTAAAAACCTTGCACATCAGACAATCGGGATTTGAGGGCGAAAACAGTAATGTTCCGCCTACTCCTGATTTGTATCAGCAGCTTTTGCATAAGATTTCTGAAAAAGGCAAAGACGGCAAGTCAGCCTATGAAATTGCTGTAGAATATGGCTTTGTTGGCACAGAGACTGAATGGCTTGAAAGCCTGAAAGGTGTTGATGGTAAGGATGGAGTAAACGGTAAAGATGGATGTGACGGTAGAAATGGCGTTGATGGTTTACCTGGTAAGGATGGCAAAAATGGTGCAGACGGACTTTCGGGGCGTGACGGAATTGACGGAATCGATGGAAAATCAGCATATATTATTGCCGTAGAACATGGATTTTCAGGAACAGAAACAGAATGGCTTCAAAGTCTCAAAGGTGCTGACGGCAAAGACGGAATCACTCCCGATATGTCAAATTATGCAACAAAAGCTGATATTGCAGAATTACAGGAGCAAATCAGGCAAATATCCGGTATCAGCTATATCTCTGTATTTGAAAGCAGTTCTGATGCCTTGCAGAAATATGGCGACAGCGTTTACACTTATTACAATGACGGTTATCGTTCTCTTGCAGGATTTGCAGAGAGTTATCCGCATTTCTGCTGTGCAGAAAATAACTATGCTCTGTATTTCAATCAGAACGATTTCAACTGGGCAGGAACTGTGTTTGTGATGTTTTTGACACCAATCTCAATAACAGGTTCTATGCATTTGCTTCTGGATTATCTGGTCGGTGCATCACAGGACGCTGAATTTTATCTTGTAAAAAAGACAGAAAAAACGGGTTCTGAACTTGCTCAGTATATTTACGAGGAAATCAAAGCGGAAAATGCTTTGAAATTATCATTTAAATGGCTCTACTCCGATACTTTTATTTCTGTGATGCAGTCACTTGAAAACGTATCGGATGGAGAATATTATCTTGCATTCAAAGGCACATCGGACAATTCACATCCGATGGTCAAATCTATCAAATTTATGAAAGGGTGATTTTATGAAAGATACCATTTGTCTTATCGCAGGCGTAATCGGCGGATTTATCGCAACGCTGCTTGGCGGCTGGGATTCTGCTCTTGTAACACTTGTAGTATTCATGAGCATTGATTTTGTAACAGGCATTGTAACTGCGGCAATGGGTAAATCCAAACACAGCGAAAGCGGCACACTCAACAGTACAGCAGGCTGGGTCGGTCTTGCAAAGAAGTTTTGTATTCTTCTTATGGTAGTGGTCGGCGTGAGAATCGATATTCTTATCGGTACAAATTATATCAGAGATGCAGTTTGTATCAGTTTTTGCCTGAATGAATTGCTTTCCATCGTAGAAAATACATCTCTTATGGGAAGCCCTTTCCCGCCTGCATTGAAAAAAGCAATTGATGTTCTGCAAACGAAAGTAGGCAGAACCGAAGATGAAAAGGAGGACGAATAAATGGCTGTTTTAAGACCTGATACAACAACCACTTTGAATGGAGTAAAAATCAACGAGTATTTGCTCACCAGACATAATCCCAATAGAATCGCTATGCCCTCTGCTTCGATGGAGGGTAAAATTATTGGCGTAACAGTCCACAATACAGCATGGATCACGACCGCTGCAGGAACGACACCTGCGGAGCAGTATACTCGTGCAACCGTCAATGGCAATATGAATGATGTCAGAGTGCATTATTATGTTGACAATACCTGTGCATGGCAGAATCTGCCTCTATCCTTAAGTGGCTGGCACGCCGCTGATGGTAGTGGCAATGGCAATCGTAGAACAATTGCGATCGAGTGCATTATGGGTTCTTCTTACAATGATAAGGATAAGAAGTCTGAAGATAACTGTGCAAGACTTGCAGCAGCACTTTTGAAGAAGTATGGTCTTGACATCAATCACCTTTACACACATACGTATTGGCTGAATGTCCGTGACGGAAAGTCCGGCAGCGTGGACTACCTTAATACTGCAAGAAATCCTTACAAGATGTGTCCTGCATACATTCTGCCTCATTGGGCAGCTTTCAAAGCGAAGGTGCAGTATTATCTCAATTCAGGTTCTATCCCGACAACCCCTGCACCTGCAACAAAACAGCTTTATCGAGTAAGAAAGTCATGGACTGATGCTAAATCTCAGATTGGTGCTTTTTCGTCTCTTGAAAATGCAAAGAAATCCTGCAAGACTGGATATGCTGTCTTTGACAGCAACGGCAAGCAGGTATATCCTGCAAAGAAGTCAGTTGATGAGGTCGCCCGTGAAGTCATTCAGGGTAGATGGGGCAACGGTGCGGAACGTAAGAAACGTCTCACCGCTGCAGGTTATAACTATAACGAAGTGCAGAAAAAAGTAAATCAGATGATCTGATAATATCCCCTACGAAGTATGTTTTTTCATATTTCGTGGGGGATTTTTTTAGTATTTGGATATTTTTTGGTACTCAAAATCAAATTTGCTGTCCTATGTATAGTGAAGGCATTAATTTAACAGGAGGACTACTATGGAACAGCAAAAAGTAATTGATGAAATTCAGTATTATCAGGCACAGAAACTGACCGATATGCTCTATGAAAATCACCTTATTTCCTTTGACGAATATGACAAATTAACGGAACTGAATAGGCAGACTTTCTCTCCCCTTTTTGTCGACTTATTCCCTAAAACACTTGATAAATCTCTCAAAAAGAGTTAATATGTCATACTGAAATGAGGTGATAAACTTGAAAATACGAAAAATTGACGCACAACCACAAGAAAGAAAAAAACTGCGTGTTGCTGCTTATTGCAGAGTTTCAACGGATTCTGATGACCAGAAAGAGAGCCTTGACACTCAGAAAAAACATTATGAATCTTGGATTAAAATGCACAGTAATTGGGAATTTGCAGGTGTTTTCTATGATTTTGGAATCAGCGGAACAAAAGCTGACGCAAGAGATGGTTTGCAGGCTTTGCTTTATGAATGCCGAATCGGCAGAATTGACTATATTCTTACAAAATCCATCAGCCGTTTTTCTCGAAATACTACTGACTGCCTTTCTCTTGTAAGAGAACTGCTTGACATGAATATTTCGATATATTTTGAGAAAGAAAATATCGATACAAGTTCAATGGAAAGTGAACTTGTTCTCTCCATTCTCAGCAGTATGGCTCAGGACGAATCAAAGTCTATTTCTGAAAACAATAAATGGGCTGTTAAAAAAAGATTTGAAAAAGGCACATATAAATTCAGCTGTTTACCGTATGGCTATATGCATGATAATGAGGGTGACATGATAATCAATCCACACGAAGCTGATACAGTACGCTTTATTTTTCAATCTGTGCTGAACGGTATCGGAACAGAAAAAATTGCAGATATCCTTGAAACAAGAAAAATCCCAACTCGCAAGGGCGGAAAATGGACAAGTTCAAGCATTAGAACCATTCTTTCCAATGAAAAATATTATGGTGCAGCTACATTTCAGAAAACATATACGGATGACAATTATCATCGCAGCAGAAATTGTGGAAAAGTTGACAGTTTCTTTGACCCTGAACATCATGAACCAATCATAAGCAAAAGTACCTTTGACAGAGCAAGGGAAATTATCAAGCAACGAGCTTCTGAAAAAAATCTGATTCAAGGTAACGGCAAGTATCAGCAACGATATGCTTTTTCAGGAAAGATATTCTGTGGTGAATGCGGTGACAAGTTCAAAAGAAAAATACATGATTCAGGAAAAGAAATCGCCTGGTCCTGCAGTACACATATCAGAAACATTGAAAAATGTTCAATGAAATACGTAATAGATGACAGGCTTAAAGCTGCATTTGTAAATATGATGAACAAGCTGATTTATTCAAGAAAAAGGCTTCTTCTCCCCTTACATGAATCCATTAATACGCAGAAATCTGATAAAAATGTCAACAGAATACATTTTCTGCAAGCTGAATTACAGAAAATATCCGATAAAAAAGAAACCCTCAGAAAGCTGAGAGCAACAGATATTATCGATAGTATTGTTTTCAATCAAGAAATGAACAGACTTGAAAATTTATCTGAAGAATACAGAAACGAGATGGGAGGACTATATAATGAAAACAGTGATTATACAGAACTGAAAAATCTGATACAATTTACAGATCGTGAGATGTTAACAGAATTCAACGATGAAATATTTGAAAAAATTGTTAGCAAAATTGTCGTCATAAACCGCAATACCGCTGAATTTCATTTGAAATGCGGGCTTAAATTAAAGGAGAATCTATGATATACGGATATGAAATGATAAACGGAAATGTTGTTGTTAATCAGCACGAAGCAGAAATCATAAGACAGATTTTCAAAAATTATATTTCAGGTATGAGTTATGATATGTCAGCAAAGATGGCAGGTGCTTCATTCAAGCACAGTTCAGTGAAAAGAATGCTGATGAAAAAATGCTATGCAGGCGATTTTTTTTACCCTGCAATTATTGATAGAGAAACTTTTCTTGCGGCATATGACCGCATTAAGGCAACTACACGTTCTCGAAATTCAAGGCGAGAGTCCCCTATCATCTACACAGAATTCGTAATGAATACTCCTGAACAATCTTTTGAAAATCCGTTTGAACAGGCTGAGTATATTTACAGCCTTATAGGAGTGAAATAATGGGAAATGTAATGAAAATACCTGCTAGACCGCAAGTCGGCAGCCGTACAGCAAAAAAAGAAATCAAAAAGCTGAGAGTAGCAGCTTACTGCCGTGTTTCAACTGATACTGAAGAACAGGCAACAAGTTATGATGCACAGATTCAGCACTACCGTGAATACATAATAAGCAAACCGGAATGGGAACTTGTTGACATCTATGCCGATGAGGGTATCAGTGCAACGAATACAAAAAAACGTGAAGAATTCAACAGAATGATTGAAGACTGCAAACTTGGGCGTATAGACCTTGTTATTACAAAATCAATCAGTCGTTTTGCAAGAAATACTGTTGACTGTCTGAATTATATCCGTGAATTAAAAGAAATGAATATTCCCGTATTTTTTGAAAAAGAGAGTATCAACACAATGGACGCTAAGGGTGAGGTACTTCTTACTATTATGGCTTCCCTTGCACAACAGGAATCAGAATCACTTTCCAAAAACGTAAAACTTGGAATGCAGTATCGTTTTCAGCAAGGAAAAATTATGGTTAATACATCATGTTTTCTTGGTTATGATAAAGATGAAAACGGTAATCTGGTAATCAATCCAAAACAGGCAGAAATCGTAAAACGAATATACAGAGAATACCTTGAAGGTAAAAGCATACTTGCTATATGCCGTGGATTAGAACGTGACAAAATTCGTACTGCAAGAGGTAATCCGAGATGGCATGACAGTTCCGTTCGCAAAATTCTTGAAAATGAAAAGTATATGGGTGATGCACTTTTGCAGAAAACCTACACAGTGGATTTCTTGCAAAAGAAACGAGTAAAAAACAACGGAATTGTACCCCAATACTATGTAGAAGACAGTCACCCTGCTATAATCAGTAAAGAAATATTTATGCAGGTGCAGGAAGAAATTGCAAGGCGTGGAATGCTGAAAGACTCCCTTGGACGCAGAAAATGTTTCAGTGCAGCTCACGCATTTTCGCAAATAACCTTCTGTTCTGAATGCGGTGCTGAATACAGCCGATTGCATTGGAATAACCGTGGCAAGAAGTCAATCGTCTGGAGATGTAGCACAAGGCTGAATAATCATACAAAATGCAATGCCAGAACAGTTAAAGAAAACGATTTACAGCAAGCCTTTGTAGATGCTTTGCATATAATGATTGGCGATAGTACAAGCTACCTCAAAAGGTTGCAGGGTAATCTGAATCAGATAATCGTTGACCCCTGTGCATTGCAGAAAATAGATGAACAGCTCAATAATTTGCAATATGAACTTCTTAAACGTACAGAAAATCATGAGGATTACACAGATATTGCAGATGAAATTTTCAGTCTGAGAGAACAGCGTGAAAAAATTCAGGTATCAAAAAGCAGTCAGGCTGAGTACAAAAAGCGTATAGATGAATTGCAATTCTTCATCAAATCTCACCCTGATGAACTTTCCTATGATGAAACACTTGCCAAACATCTGCTTTCTAAAATCACTATTTTTGATGACCATATCGTTTTTGAGTTCAAATCAGGCGTTACGGTTAGTGTGGAGAAATAAATTAGATATAATTAACCCCTCTGTTAGAATTAAATCTGACAGAGGGGAATTTTTCAAAATATTCTTAAGTCAACACCAAACTAAACTTGTATATAGTCTAATTTTTTATCAAACTGCGTACAAAGCTATCAGACATATTGTGCAGTGTTGCTTTAAATCTTATTTGCTTTCATAAGTAAGCAGATTACAGTTATAATACTTCCAATGGTCATCTTCATTATCTACAGAAAAAAGTTCACCCTCGTAAGCCATAAAGTTATCCCAGACAGTAGCAGAACAATCCCATGCATTCAAAAAGTACATTTTCTTATCTAAAGCATTAGTTGCAGTATCCATATAAACCTTATTGCCGTATACAGTGGCATTCTGTCCCCAGCCGTCTACAACATTATTTTGTTCAAATGCACGCTGAATTGCTGTACAGCCATTTCTATAACCAACATTATTTCTTATCACACAGTCATTTCCCTTGATATTTACGAAGCTTTTTGCAAAATTTTCACCGCTCATTCCTGTTCCGTCAAATGTACAGTTTTCTACAGTTGTCCCGATTGTGTATTCTTTTATGTCAACGTGTTCAGCAGCAACATTCGGACCAAGTTTACAGTTTCTGATTGTATTGTAATGACAATCATGACCATAACCTGAAGTGCTTTTGGCACTGCCGACGTAAACAGCTTCACCATATCCGGGAGATACAACACCTGTATCATGAACATAACAATTTTCCGCAAGACAATAAGAACTGTTATCTCTGAAATGAATCCCCTCAGAACCGATATTATATACTTCGCAATTTATAATCTCTGTATGATTTGAATTATCAAGAATAATGCCTTTTTGTGCATTCGTGACTTTTAAATCTTTAATTTTCCACCAGTCGCCTGAAATATCTAAAACATAATTTTCAGAAGTTGAAGAACCTGAAAGAATAGCAGGTTTTTCGGGATTTTCAGAACGAATTATAATAGGATTTGCTTCTGTTCCATCTGCTGAACTTGTAAACATATATCCTTTTGGTGTATCGCCGCTATAAACATATTCACCCTCGGCAAGTATGATTTCATCACCTGCTTTAGCATTTTTAAGAGCATTTTTTAGTTCATCTGTATTTTCAACATAAACTTCATTTGATGTGACTTCTCCTGAAATCAGTTTCTGCTTCATAACACAAAGGTCAAATACATTCAATTTTCCATCTTCACATAAATCTGCGGCTTCCCAGTTGGCAAGTTCTATATCAGAAACAGCAAGTAACCATTTCTGCAAGGTAACAACGTCAGCTATATCAAATTTTCCATCTACATTGACATCACCTTTAATCTTTTCAGGTACCGGATTCTCTGATGAATATATCTCATCATACATTGTTTTTGCCCATAATTTACGCATTTCTGCATATCCATTTTCAGCAGGGTGAACACCGTCGCTACTCAATAAGTCAGGATTTTTCTTGAAAAATTCATAGAAATCAGGTCCCTTAATAACTTGAGGATATTTTTCATATATTTTTTCTATCATTGCATTATATGCAGGAACATTATCACCTACAGCAGATTCTTTTGCATAAGGAATTGTTGGAATAATCGGAATTTTTCCAGCCGCAAGAATACTTTTTACCATATATTCCGTGTTATTATAATACTGTTCCGTTCCGGACGGATTTCCCCACGCATCGTTTGTGCCATAGGCAATGCTTACATATTTTCCAGGGAATGATTCAAGCCAGCGATCAATATTTTCAGCACCCTCTATACTTCTGATACCGCCAATACCGCCGTTTTCCTGAATCGGATAATATCTGCCGTCTATTTGATTGACATATTCGGCAAATCCTGTTCCGTAACAGTTCATCATTCCACAGGCAGTGATTGAATCACCATAAAATATAAAGCTGTCAGAAATTCCGTCTGATACATTATGTATATCCATATTAATTGACGTATTTCCGCCCGTTTTTCCATCATTTCCGCTGATATTTAATCTTATCCAATTATATCCTTCCATATCAACTACATGCTGACGAGAATGCAGTGTATTTCCTGTTACTGTTTCAACAATTTCCCAACCATCTTTCGGATAGCTTCCACCTTCAGCATCATTCACCTCAATTGTATAATCTGAAGGAACACCATTGGAACTTCCATTTAAAACGGTATAATCAAACTGTCCTGTTGCATTATACCATACCGCAATTACCTTTTTTCGTTCATCTTTTGGAACGTCAGAAAGGTCATATGCAAGATAATCAGCACCATTACTATTCCAGAAAGAGTAGTAATATTTATCATTTGCAGAAGCTGCCATTCCCGAAGAAGAATATGCAGGACATTCACGGCTGATTACAGGATTAGAAGAAAAATCAGCATAAGCAATATTACTTCCACAAATTGTAACGGAAGATAAAGATATAACAGCTGCTGATATTATCGAAGCAAACATTCTTTTTATTTTCATTTTTACACCTCATTTTATTAATTCAAATTTCATTCTACAAAGGTCAAGCACATTTATTTTATTATCTTCATATAAATCTGCGGCTTTCCAGTCATCAATTTTTACATCAGAAACAGCGAGAATCCATTTTCACACCGAATTCTTCTCTACTTATAAGTTCATCTTTTCACAATTCTATGTAACAAGCTTTTTGTTTCAAATGATTTTCCGCCACCAAATCTTCCCACTCAGCCACCAAACTATTTAGTTTCACAAAACAGCGTAAAATAGCCACTTTTAAGCTATCTGACAACATATCTGCCGTTTTAATCAAATCTGCACATAAATTTTGCCTTTCAGGTCGATTGTGTACATCTGATAACGTATTTTTACCTGTTTCGATATGTTTCCTTTTACAGATTTCAGGAAATAGTTGAGTTTAGTTGATTTTATAGTTGTCAAAAAACTACGTAAAATAGGGATTTTTAGTCCTTATTTCTTGTAATCAGAACTACGCACTCAACGTGGCTCGATTGCTCCAGATTGATGTCAAGTGTGTAGCCAAATCTGCGTTCGTTCGCGGGAATTTATCAAAGCGTGTTTTTGCCGTAAAACACACCGATTTTTACCCCTGTACGTTCTCGGAAACAGGTCAAAGGCCTTGCTCCTACTTATAATATGCAAACGCACAGATTCGCCGACCGCTTCAAGGCTTCGCTCTGAGGGAACAAGTCTGAAATCCCATCGCCTCAACATTAGAATCCTTATACATCAGGTTTTTCTCCAAATTCGAATCTTGCCTTTCCTGCTGCAATCGCAGCAACCGCAACTTCCTCTTCTGTCTTATCAGGAACAACCCATAAGCCCTTTACAAATCTGGAATAGTACTCATCCTCTATAAGCTCCTTGGGAACTTGAATGCGAAAATTGTCTGGATATTTTTCGGACGGCCACTCCCAGACATATTCCAGTATTCCAAAAAAGTCTCCGACGCGTATGGCGCATAAATTCGGCGACCCAATAAGGACTGAGTACTTTATATTCTCATTATCAAGTCTGCGACAGAATTCTTCGCACTTTTTTATTTCGTCCAAACTCAACGGTTTGCCTTTGATCTCGAACCACCTATTCAAGCTTGGAATATAAAAGTCCGGTAGATATCTGGTTCCATCCATTTCAAATCCTTCGATCTCATATTCATAAGTCAAGCCGATAGCATTGAAAAAGACTGCCCATCGTGCTTCAAGCCGACTGCGAAATCTGTGTCCATCATACTCAGTTTCGATTGCTTTTATATCATTATTCATCGAAAAACTAACCTCCACTTCTGCAGATGTCACCCAATCCATTTTCCGGTCTCAAGATTCACGAATTCTTCCAGCTTGATATCGGAATGGTAATCATCCCCATACTCACCAGCAAGTGTCTGCGTATCATGTTTGAATGATATGTTGTACAGCTTGCCTTTTTTCGTTTTACGGATCAGGTCATTCTTGATGAAAAATTCAATGACGCGTCTATGGCCTTCAAGATCGTCATCGTTCAGGTAAAAGCAAGAAACACCATCGTCTGCATTACTGTGTTTACACTCTTCAACGATATTCTGTTCAATTGCCTCCCTACATATTTTTTCTACAAACTGCCTATCTCCGAAAAAATACATCCATTTTCCAACTTTTGTTTCATCGAAATGTGGATCTGTATCGGCGAGGTAGTACACCCATGCTGAATTTTTGATAACTCTCATCAGATCACCTCCTCATCCCTTGATAAACGGCACAATCACATCGTAGAATTTCTTCGTCCAATCAGCGTGGAAGTTAGCCATCTGGAGCCAATCGGTCTCATTCTCGATGCTGACGTTATTCAGCTGAATGAATACCTTGGACGATTTAATGTCGTCGCCACGGTTCCACTGGAGCGTCGTGCCCAGCGCAGATTCTATTTCTGCTTTATGTGTGTACAGGCTATCGAATGCAGCCTTGTTTTCTTGCTTATTTCCTCTGCCAAATACGACCTCTGCCCGCGCTGCATCAAAGTTTGCTACGCAGCAAAGATAGAAGCCACCTATACCAAAGAAGCCATTGATCCAGTTATCTCTTGCCGGATTAACATTGGAGAAGGAGCCATCCTCGCCGTGCGCCTTCTGGATAATCGGAAGCGCGTATGTCCAGTATTTTCTCCGGAGCTCGTAACGGCTGCCCGGCTCATCCTCGTTGGCCTCGTTCTCATCACGCAGATAAAATACCAAGTCTGCCGGATCTTCATCGTACAGTTTGAAGAGACGACTCAGGACAGACAGCTTACTCTGCGTGCTGGTGTTTGTCCATACATAGATGCCATCGCCGATCTCAAGCGACTTCGTGAACGCATCCTGATTTGTATTGAAGTGGAGAGCTATGTTCTCCTCCTCCGACATGGCCAGCTTAGTGATAATGGCCTTATCCTCGGCATACAGAATCTGAATAACCTTCTGGAACATCTCAACCCAGCTCGTTACCGGCTGTTCAGTGTTCTTAAAGGTAAACTTCGCAATCAGTCGTCCGGTCAGCTCGCCTTCATCCTCAAGCGTATAAGTGTCAAGCTGCTTTTCTTCCGGTTTGTATTCTGTGACAGGTGCTGCCCAGATTGACAAAGCCCGACCCATGAGATAATCACTGCGCTCCTCCAGCTCCGCCAGCGTCCACTTGTCCTTCTTGGCAATCCAAGTATTCATGCGAATACCACTGTCATCGAAACCGTTCTGCATGGTTTTCTTCTCAGTGAAAGAGCTATTGCTGTATTTCGAGTTGTAGGCCGTCAGCGTAAGATTTGCCATGCGATGCAACCACAGCTCATGTATCTGCTCATAGTCATCGCCCAGCTCCTTCTGCCATACTGGCGTTAGATGCTGAGGCATAATGTGCTCAATCGAATAGGTGCCGTCGTCACAGTGACGGTATACATCCTTATCCTCAGAAGTACCGAAGTTCTCGAAGCGCTCAAGAATGTAAATCTTATTCTTGCTGTTCATCAGATAAACTGGACGTTCCTCAAATGCCGCCTTAAACTCCACATCGTCCGGGAAGCGGGCACGCTCTTTCTTTGAAAGAAGTGCATACTTGAGCTTCTCGACATAGTTATCCTCGGTACCGTCGTATCGTATGATCTCTCGGTGCAGCATGAGGAAAATTTTATTCAGAGCATTTGTCGGCAGATCACACATCGTCCTGCGGAACAGGTAATTCTCTGTCGTCAGGAAAATCTCAGTGACCTGTGCCAACGTCAGTTTGTTTTCGTTATATAGACGCAGCACTTCGAGGAAGTACGGCCTTGTTACCGTCGTCTCCAGACGGTTCAGTCGGTCAATGCAGGCGTCAAGGGCAGCACTGCCGGAATTACCATCAAGGAGAATCTGGTACCGCTTTGCATAGGCCAGCATCTCAGCAAGGAGTGGTTCTGTTTCGATTTTTCCAAGCTCCACAAAGTCCTTAAAATTGACGTAGATTTTCTTCTGCTGCGGAATGGCCTGCTGCTTCACGCTCAAGTAATCTCGGATAAAGGCGCTTACATCATACTTCGTGCAGACCTCAATCTTGTTCCAGTATTTCTCGTAATAATCCTCCTGCTCCTTAGAAGGCAAGCCCATCAGTATGAAATTTCTGATCTTATCACCTTCGCTGAGGTCAAGACCGGTCGAGTTCAGACTCTCAAAAATGAGCTGAGGATTGTCGTCCATATCCAGACGAATATTTATAATTTCCAGACAGCAGATCGCATCGTAAAGCTGATCGATGGTGATTTCCTGTTTCTGAATGCGGTCATAAAAATAATCGTAGTTCACAGTCAGATTAGATTCGCGGATATGCTCCGTCGGATCAGAGAACAGCTTCCCGAAAGCCGTCTGGTCATTCTTTACCGGTTTGAGCTTGATACGGGTATCCTTCGGCTTCCACTTGTCTACGAGGTATTCCTCAAAAATCCGCTGCTTCAGATTAGCAGTTTCCGGCACAATGACACCCTTATCCATCAGGTTATACATGGCAAGAAACAACAGCGAAACTGTCGTAAGACGCTGCTGGCCATCAATGATCAGGAACTCCTCATTATGTCCATCCGGATTATAAACAGAAACAAGACTCCCGAAAAAGTGACTCTTCCGGTTCCCCTTGATGATCTTTACAAGATCATCATACAGCTGCTTGCAGTTTTCGGTTTTCCAGTCATAGTTTCTCTGATAAACCGGAATGACAAACCGCTTGTCCGAACCCTCCATGTATTTAACGAATTTGCATTCTGAACCCTTCATCTGTCTTTATTCCTCCTCGCCTACAAAGATTCCCGGAACATTCTGCCGGATATATTCGACTTCGTTCTCTACGCTGGTTCTCCCGCACTTTGATAACGAGGCCTTCAGTTTCAACTTTCCGGTGCTGCCGTCCTTCACGACATACTCTGGATTTTCTTTTATAAACCGTGCCGACTCACGAGAGAAACCGTTTCTCTGTAGAAGGATCGTCAGCGGATTCGTGGTGCCATACTCTACATATTCGTACCAGTTATTCGCGTCCAGTTCATCATCACCTTTAATACGCCTAAACTCATTAGAAAAGCGCAGGAAGTAATTTGATATGCTGAACAAAATCACGTTTTCAATCACCTCAAGCGTGTCCGCAAATACAATGTTGCGATGAATAAGGGATGTATCGTCATACACGCCTTTGGTATATCTGTTGATCCAGAAATCCTCCGGATTGTCTCGGTGGTGTTTTAACGCGGCCTTCATGATAAAGTTCAAACCGTTTCCTTCCATCCACTGGCAGAGGATAACCGCATACCAAGTTCTTAGCGATTCTTTTCCAAGCGTGCTCGATTCATAGATCGGCCACTGGAATACGCGACTCAGCCTGTTCAGAAAGCCAAGAACCACTTTATAATCAAACCGGCCATCAACAACTTTCGGATAACGCAGATCGTCATTCTTAATGGCCATGATGAGACACTTTGTCTGATCAACAGATGTGTTTATATCATCGTCCGGAATAGTCTCCGTGTTTTTGAATTTCTCGCGGATGTTCTTTTCATCCTCATCGGTCAAAAATGACTTAAACTCCCGACGTACAAGTGTGTCCTTATCCTCAACAATATCCCGAAGGAGAATAAGTCCGAATTTCCGCATCATGATATATGATTCTTCTGATTGAAGCGGATCGCCATTCGAATTGACGCGCTGCGGGATTACAGAGCTGCCTTCCTTGAGGATATCGGCAACATACTTCTTTTCGATTTTTTTGAGCACCTTTGGATTCGTAGCAATAGAAAGCACCTGCTCCGGCACCTTTTCTTGCAGCATCCTGACATAATCATCGGACTTTACGGTTTCCTCCTCATCAGTAACAAAGTAGACATTACCAAAGAGGTTGAAGCTGATCCTTCCGACACGACCTATCAGATTTCTGAAATCAACCGGCTCCATCTCGCTGCGAAATATCTTGTTGTCTGTGATGAAGAGATTGTCCGCAGGCAGGTTTACGCCCTCCAGCAAAGTGCTGGTACAGAACATAATCGTGATATGTCCCTCTTGAAACAGCGTCTCTATCCTTGCACGAATAGATGCTGGCAGATAACCGATATGGTATGCGATGCCCTTTCGAATCATGTCGGCAAGGAAATAATCACCGTGGACTTCTTGCCGAATATCTTTTGCGAGTGTCTCCAACAGCTGGTCATTCTTTATCCCATCATACCCAAGAGCATCAGAGAATTTACGGGCAGCGTCAATCGCCTTATTTCTACCATTGAAGTACACGATGGTCTGCTTCCGCTTATCCTCCGGCAGGCCTTTGTTCATTTTCTCAAACCTCAGCAGGATGTCTGTAAGGTTAGCGCTCCGACCACCACGGTCACGGATATTTGCAACATGGATTCTTTTTCCATTGTGCTCGTTATATACCTGTATCTCCTTGTTTTTCAGATCAACAAGGAACTTCACCTGCACAACCGGTGAATATGTAATTGCCAGATTGCTATCATCACCGGCTTCTATATCCGTCATCATCCGAAGATAAACCTGCGGATTTGGAATATTCGGGGAGGCAAAGATGAAGTGTGGCTTATGCTCTCGTTTCAAAAGCATATCCACAACCTTGTAATAAAACGGAGCACGGCTGTTCTTGCCAGACAACTTATGTGCCTCATCGACAAACAGATAGTCTATCTGTACCTTCGGTTGGCTGATCAACAGGTAAAGTAAGCGCTCCGGCGTGAGAGCGAAGATATAATTATGTTCCTCCTCCAACGCAATATCACTGGCCGCAGATACCACACGATAATTGCAGCGATCAAGGTAGTTGATTTTCTGAAGGTTTCCATTTTCACCGAGGTCATCAATAACTTTGCCACGGACTTCGTTTATGAGTGCCTTTGTCGGCACAATCAGAGCATAGTTCTTCTGTGCTCCGTGAATGACCTCATTCTTGATAAACATCCGCATAATGAAGGACTTGCCCATGGAAGTCGGAGCAGAATAGCTGAAGCAATCATCGGTCAAATGATCATAGGCTGTTTTCTGAGCAGCAAAAAACTTCTCATCCGGTTCCGCGGGAATCGTAAGATAGTCATCTCTGAAATCGGAAAAGAATCTCTCCAGTGCTGTAATATCCTGATATTCGGAATTGATGTGTTCGACACCCTTGTGGTTTCCGATACTCGAAAAGACATCTCCGGCATAGAGCTTAATCAGGGAATCCTCCGGGTAGAGTTCATTCAAGAGGATTACAATTTCCTGTGCCCAGATTTTATGTGCATTTGCCTTTTCAGGATCATTGGATTTTGACAGAAGATCAGCAAAACGCAATGCATCCCGCTTTTCCTTGTCATCAAAAGGCATTGGCTCCTTTTTGTTAAGCTGCAGAAGCCGGAGGGCATAGTTGTACAGCACTTTCTCATGGAGCTTATTCAGATATGCGTTATCTTCGATGTCTGCAAAGATGGCGGCACCGAGTGTTCTCTTTTCACCGCTCATAGGTCAACATCTCCATCCAATACGTGCTGCATTATCGTTTTCTTTTCGTTCTCGGCATCATTCAGCGGAAGAAGATAGAAATAGAATGCGTGGTTTTCCAGCCCGCAGTCTTTTATCTTCTGCGCGATGTACTCTGCGTGCGCCTGCGCATCCTGTTCCAGCTTCTCCTGCACGATTTCCAGCAATTCGTCATCGCTCCGGCCAGAGGGAAGGATGCCGAAGTTGTATCCCAAGAACACGCCATAGGATATCGCGTACTTGGATTTCTTTCCTTCTTCCGGGACAACATACTCTTTGAGAATGGCAAGATCGTCCTCGTCATAGAATCGGTCAAGGACTGTCTTCTCGACCATGTAGACCTCGTCGTCCTCATGGGCACTTATCTTCTTTATAATCTCGAAAGCCTGATCTATGGCGTCCTTGATCTCGCCGACGATGTTTGAGGCTCCAAACACCATCTGGTTATAAGCCGCGCCGGTGCCATCGGCGCAAAGGAAATGAATCCCGTCTGCCTCGCTCAGGTATTGCGCTGCATCCGTACTCAGCTCTATCTTGCTCAGTAGCTTATAGGCTTTCAGCTTCTCTTCAAGGAAAGCGTAGATCATAATCTCGCCGAGTTCATTGCCGGAACCCTTCACGTCTGCCGCGCCTCGTTTCCGCATAATACGGAGTGCCTGCTGCATGACAGCATCCAGATTTCCAGATTTTTCATATTGCTCCTGCTTTGCCCTTGAGAATACATACCTGCCAATATTCAGCATCGTAAACTTCTCAAGGTCGGAGATTTTGATTTTCCCACTCCTGATGTTGAGGTAAAAAAGGCGCATTGAACCCGGTCGATCATCACTGATACTTTCGCTGTGATCGACCTCTGTAAAGTAATCATCAAATGTTTTATCCTTTACAGTTTTTGTAAACTCCAAAGCCTTTACACCTCCCAGCCATTACTTGTCGTCTTTCTTTTCACCATAAGGAACCGGATCTTCAGCCACCATCATCAAATCCTGCTGTGGAGTAAAGTCATATTTCACGACCTTCGGCTCCGATCCCGGCATCAGATACGGTTTTCCTTCAGGATTGTAGGTAAGGTTAAACACCAGATCAGAAAGCCATTTCTTGAAGGACGGATTGTCTTGGAACTGCTTGAACAGCTCCATATTGTCCGCCATGATGGAGAAGATAACCTGCTGCAGGGCACGCTCGCTTTCGGTACGCGCTTCCTGCTCATCAGAATTCTTCATGGCATTCTGATACTTCTTATCCTTAGACACCATCTCCGGAATGGCCAGAATCTGGCGTTGCACATTGTCAGCATCATTCCAGTTGATGTTTCCGAACATATCATTAAAGTCCATGATGATCTTGGAAAGCAGATCCATTTCCGGCTCAACGATGTGGCCGACCGTACCTGCAGGTACCGGAGCAATTTCCGCATCATCGTCCTCCAGCTTAATTGCGATGGCCTCTTGCGCCTCGTTACGATAGCTGCTAAGGTCAATCGTCTGAAGGATACCCTCGGAAAGATCATCATCGCGTGGCGATGGTAGCTTCGGGATCAGCAAGTTCAGGAAGATTGACAGCTTCTCCCAGTCAACATTTCCATAAGGAAGGATTGCACCAAGGAAGCCATATGTACGCACGAACGATTTAGCTGCGCTCTTAAACTTAATCTGATCGTCAAGTTCGAGCTGTTTATATACAGCTGTGCAGGCATCCAGAATAGGATCGAGGCGATCACGCTCCGCACCACTCAGGAAAAGGTCTACCAGCTTTTCAACATCGCTGTCATCGTAGACCTGATATTCCTCCATAATGGTAATCAAGTCGTACAGCTTATTAGGATCAGTCTCTCCGGAAAGAATCGTTGTTCTGTAGAACTTCGAGAACGCCTCCTCAATCACAGATGTCTTGTTCGCAAAGTCCAAAACATATACTTCATCCTTGCCGGGATGCGCTCTGTTCAAGCGGGAAAGTGTCTGTACCGCAGCGATATCATAGAGCGGCTTGTCCACATACATCGTCTGCAGCAGCGGCTCGTCGAAACCGGTCTGGAACATATCAGCAACGATAAGAATCCTATATGGATCTTTCTTGAACTCCTTCGGAATCTTAGCATCCGGGAATCCGTTCATGGCAGCAGACGTCAATGCCGGTTCCTGCCCGTTATATTTATGTTCGCCGGAAAAGGCCACGATTGTCTTATAAGGACTATGCCTGTCTGCGAGGCACTTGTTAATTGCGTAGTAGTATTCGATGCATCTCGGAATGCTGGCGGTGACCACCATTGCACGCGCTTTGCCGCCGATCTTCTTCTTAGCGACTACCTGCTCATGGAAATGCTCCACCATCATAGCTGCCTTTTTAGCGATAACGTCCGGATTACCCTCGACAAAGGCACGCAGCTTCTTCTGCGCACGCTTCTTGTCAAACATTGGATCGTCCTCGACCGTTTTCATGATCTTGTACCAGCTGTCGATGGTTGTATAGTTCCGAAGCACATCAAGAATGAAGCCCTCCTGAATGGCCTGCTTCATCGTATAGACATGGAACGGGCGATGCTTAATTTCACCGTCCTCCTCATAAGCAACACCGAACATCTCCTCGGTCTTGTTCTTCGGAGTAGCTGTGAAAGCAAAGTAGCTGGCAGAGGAGACGAGCTTGCGCCCCTCCATCAGGGCATTGATCTTATCCTCGTTGTCCGCATCGTCATCTGTGGCAAGGCCGGAAAGCGCCAGATTCATATTCGCGGAGTTTCGTCCACTCTGGCCGGAATGCGCCTCGTCGATGATGATGGCGAACTTGTTATTCTTATGTTCCTGCCCGATTTCAGATATGATGTACGGGAACTTTTCTATTGTAGATATAATGATGCGCTTGCCGTCCTGTATGGCCTTGCGCAAATCACCGGAATGTTCTGCCCATGTTACGGTGTTTTTGACCTGCATGAACTGCTTGATCGTATTGCGGATCTGTTTATCCAGAATACGGCGGTCAGTAACCACAAGGACGGAATCAATCATCGGGTGTCCGTCTTTTTCAAGTCCTATCAGCTGATGCGCCAGCCATGCGATAGAGTTTGACTTTCCGCTTCCGGCACTGTGCTGGATCAGATAACGTTTACCGACACCATTTTCCTGCACATCGGCCAGTAGCTTCTCCACACAATCGAGCTGATGGTAACGAGGCCAAATCTGTTTGATGGACTTCTTCTTGGTATCCTCGTCCACCTCTTCGATGACCTGCGCATAATTTTCTATAATGCGAGACAGTTTTCTCTTGGTAAGGATATCCTTCCAAAGGTAGTCTGTCATAAGGCCGTCCGGATTCGGCGGATTTCCTGCGCCATCGTTGTAGCCTTTATTGAACGGCAGGAACCAGCTATCCTTCCCGGCGAGCTTTGTACAGAACTGGATCGTAGCATCATCCACGGCAAAGTGAACCATGCATCGCTTAAAGGAGAACAGCAGATCATGAAAATCTCTATCTTCCTTATACTGACGGACAGCATTTTCTGTATTCTGTTTTGTGAGCTGGTTTTTCAGCTCCATCGTTATGACCGGAAGGCCATTGATAAACAAACAGACATCCAGAGCCAGCTTCCCAGCATCCTGTGAATAACGCAGCTGCCGTGTCGCACTGAAGATGTTCTTCTCATACATGATTCTGGCCTGCTCGTTATTTTCGGTCGGCGTCAGGTAGAACATGATGAGGTCTGCAGGATAAACCTTCACACCATTGCGCAGTACATCAATGATGCCTCGCTTAACGATCTCTCCGGACAGGCGGTTCAGAAACTGTCGCTTCTTTGTATCAGAAGTGAACACACCCAGCTTGTCCATTTCCTTTGGCTGCGTATCCTGCAGGAACCGGAACAGGCGCGTCTCGTCGACAGCATATTCTTTGTTATAGTCGGCGTTTGTTCCTTCCTCGTACCCGTTCTGCTCAACCAGCCACTTCACGATTAAGGATTCAAGGCCGCTTTCCTTTGTGTTGGTAAAAGCCATTGTCAATCCTCCTGTTCCTCATCTTCGTCTTCACCATCGTCCTCCGTGTATTCATAATTAGGAATTTTTATTCCGCTTACATCAAGTTTTCCTGTTACCACGGAGAAGACTATTTGCTTTTTCAAATCTGTTAACACTTTAATCTCTTTTCTAAATACACTTTCGATGTTCTCGTAATAACTAATTACATCTTGAATTTCTGACACTATTGAGCCTTGTTCTTCCTCAGAAGGTAGGTAGATATTCTGATTCAAAAAGTTATTAACCTTGATTACCTTTCTAAGCCCTGAATACAATGGTTTAAAAGCCTTTTCATCATCAAGCACCGTAAAAAGCTGAAGCAAATATTCAGGATTACAGTGATCAACATCGAAAACTGTATATGCTCCGGTTATCATTCCATGTATATCTGCTAACCCAACAGTTCGAGGCGTCTCATCTATATCAAATAGGCAAAAAACAAACTGACCCGGATCAACAACCTGATATGCAGAAAAATCCGATGGAAATTTTCCTTTTGCTTCACTTAGGTCGCGAACAATAACCCCATTAGTTGTAAGTGAAAGAAGCGTATATTTCTCACTATCGCTTCCAACAGGCACCTTAATTTCTGTAAATAAGTTCCTTAGCTTCACCTTTGTCCACTTTTCAGGAGCGCTGGCCATCCATGGATTATCTGTTTGTTTTCTCTTCCCGCTTAAACCCAATCCAAAGACAAGGCTTTTGACCTTGTTGTGCTTTATCTCTTTAACTAATTTAAGTTCCCGCCTTTTTGTAGAAATTAGTTTGTTCATCCTTGATGTCTGCCAATTTAAATAATCGACAATTTGCCTCTGTTCTACGATAGATGGTACGGGCATCTTCATCGAAAGGAAAGTGTCTGCTTTAATAGTCTTTCTTAAGCCTGAATAGAAATACCTTAACGCTTTTATATCATCCAAGGCGGTGTAATAATATGTCACGTATTCCGGCAACAATTCTGAAACCTGATAAATCGTATATGCACCGGTCAGCATTCCTTCTTCTTTAGACAAACCAACTGTCCTTGGTGTTTCGTCGATATCAAAAAGGCAAAATGCTATATCATTTTCCTTTACAATCTTGTATGACTTAAAATCTGACGGAAATTTGCCCTTACCGCTTTCCAAGTCACGAGGAATAACTCCCTTTGTAGTCAAGGACAGTAATGTATAATTGGAGAAGTTCTCTCCCACAACATCTGTTTTTTCTTTCAGTATTTCTCTGTTTCGGACTATCCCCCAATGCTGTGGTATTTTTTTTAGCCAAGGGAGGTCTACCTCTTTATATGTCGAGTATTGATTCATCATCTTATGCCTCCCGTTATCTCGTTGAACATTCCATCTGTTTCCTGTTCCAACGAGTGCAACTCATCCATAACTTCTTCAAATGTACGTAAATGAAGCGGGCGATAAAAACACTTTGTAAAGCTCACTTCATATCCAATCTTTGTCTTCTTGTCATCGATCCATGCATTATCAGAGAACGGCAGAATCTCATTCTTGAAGTATTCTTCAATCCCACCTGAATATGTAAATGGAACAGTTTCAGTATAAGTTTTATCCTTATCTGGAACTCTATTTCCTTTTTTATCTGTTTCCACCGATCCATCTTCTCGATACATTGGCATCAATACAGTTATTTCCCAAAAGCCGAATTCTTCATTTTCATATATGTGGCTTATATCACTCTCTTCAAAAGAGAGAAATACATCTACAATTTGTTTCCTGAATTCAGATGTCAGTTCATTGCTTTTATCTCCCAGCTTCTTCCTTAGCGGTCTTTTCATAGCCATGGCATCAATAAGTTGAATTTTCCCTTTACGTCTATCTTCTTTCTTGTTTGACACAACCCATATATACGTATTTAATGGAGTGTTATAAAACATCTTATCAGGAAGCGCTATAATAGCCTCCACAAGATCATTTTCAATTAGGTAGCGGCGGGCATTACTTTCACCGCTGCCAGCATCTCCAGTAAATATAGAAGAACCGTTATGCACCTCAACAATCCTGCTCCCAAGTTCAGTATCTTTTTTCATCTTGGACACATTATTAAGAAGGAATAAAAGCTGTCCGTCACTGGTTCGTGGAATCATTGGCATCAATTCTCCACCTTCCAGATATGTATTGAAGCGTGTATCGAGGATTTCCTTCTTGCCGCCCATCTTCTCGGCATCGGTCTTCCAGCTCTTGCCGTAAGGTGGATTTGAGAGCATAAAGTCAAACTGACGGGATGCGTGCTGATCATCAGAAAGTGTGGAGCCGTACATGATGTGCTCGGCCTCCTCGCCGTCACCTTTCAGCAGCATATCCGCAGTACAGATAGCATAAGTTTCCGGATTGATTTCCTGTCCGAAAAGATGGATAGCGACTTCCTTGCCACGCCTCTTGGCCAGCGTCAAAAGTCTGTCCTGAGCGACGGTGAGCATACCTCCCGTACCGCAGGCTCCGTCTATTGCCGTACCGAAAGTGATACAATTTAACGCATACACGAAAATGCACCCAAGCGGTTGCATTTGTAGATTACTGGGTGCATTTGAGCGAATGATGCACCGATGAACTGTGAAATTTGTTATAAGTATATTATAAACAATTTCGCACATTTTTTCAAGATGTTTTTCTTAAAAAATACGGCAGCACCGTTGTTCAGGTGCCAAGCAAAGAATCAACCCAGTCAAAGCATATTCCTCTTTTCATCACATCGCACGAAAGATTCCTCTCCAAAGAGAAAAAATTATTTAATCTTCAGAAATATATCTCAAAAGCTTGACAAATTTATCTGATAGGTGTATACTGCTGTATAGTTTACATTGTGAACTATATTTTCTGGTAAAAAGGAGGCATGAGGTATGAAAGACATGAGCTGGATAGAAATGATGAAAAAAGCACAGGAAATTCGGCTTTTTACGAGTCTTCAAATAAAGCGTGCCCAAAAAGGCGGCATTACATCTGCGCAGGAACTGGATTTTCTCTCCCGTATTGTATTATCGGACGCAGAACTGACACCCCTTGAATTAACGGTACTGACAGACTTAAGCAAATCTGCAGTGAGCCGGTTAATCGAACATCTTGAACGAAAAGAACTTTTACAAAAGAAATATAATTCAAATGATAAACGAAGTTATACGCTCCTTTGTACTGCCAAAGGAACAATGGAGCTGGAAAAGACATACCAGTATTATCTGGAGCCTATTTATCGGCTTCGAAAAATTCTCGGAGATGAAAAATTCGAGGCCTTAATAAAATACATTAAAGAAGCTAATGATCTAATGATGAAAAATGGGAGGTAACTTATGAATTTTTATCAGGAACTTCAACTCAACCAGGCAGGTTCAAAATCGTATATTGCAAGCTTTAAGAATCCAAAAGATAAATGTAAGCATATTGCTGTTTATCTATTCAAAATTGCACTGGTTGTTGCTTTTTGTGTTTCCTTTGTCACATTATTTTCTGTACTTTTTGGCAATGAAAACAGCATTGCCGGTGTGGTTGTACTGCTTTGCGTGTTAGCATTTCGATATTCCGACCTTGGAATCCAGAATTCTCAGGGCACACTTGGAATTCTTTTCATCTATGGTATTCTTGCATTTGGTCCGAAGCTGTCTAATCTCGCTCCCACCGGATTGTCATTCTGCATCAATCTCATCTGCATTTTCGCTCTGGCACTGATAGGATGTCATAACATTACGATGTTCAACCATTCCACTTTTGTGCTTTCCTATCTTCTCCTGTTTGGTTATGATGTAAGCGGAAAAGCATACCAGATGCGTTTGATCAGTCTTTTGATCGGAGCTGTTTTGACCGCCTCTATTCTATATTTTAAGCATCGCAAGGTGGAATATAAACGCAGCTTCATGGACTTATTTAAAGAGATTCATCTTTCTTCTTCCCGTACCAGATGGCAAATCTGTCTTTCTGTGGGCATTTCCAGCGCAATGTTAATCGCTGCACTTCTCAATGTTCCGAGAGTATACTGGATTGGTATTGCCGCAATGTCCGTTCTGATACCATTTCGTAAAGATGTTGAATATCGCACAAAGCACCGTGTTTTAGGCAATATATTAGGCAGTGCAATCTTTTTCATTGCATATTTGATTTTGCCGGAAGAAATTCGTCCTTGCCTTGGAATTATTGGAGGAATCGGAACTGGATTCTCTGCCAGCTATGTATGGCAATCTGCATTTAATGCATTCAGCGCAATTACAGTGGCTGTACCAACTTTTGGTCTTGCCTATGCAGTTTTACTTCGTATTTTTACAAATGTATTTGGCTCAATTTATATGTGGCTGTTTAATCGGGTATTTGATCCATTTCTTCTTTTTATCAATCAGATATTTGAAAGACCAAAACGCATATCCACTACCTCTTAAGGAGTCAAACAAAAAGGGTCTGTTGCAGTACGCAGATACTGCAGCAGACCCTTTATTTTATCATTCCTCTATATCACACTTCCATCTCTGAAAGTAACTGTTTTTTCTCCGTTCTCATAAACCGTGATGTAATCAACCAATGAACCCCAGAGAGTGCTGTCAAATTCAGTCACCTGTCCGTTTAAGGATTCCAGCGTTTCCTGAAAGTGACGGAGATTCTGTCCTCGTGTTTCTATTTCTTCAATCTGCATGGCCAATTCGTCATGCTTTTTCTTTGCTGCCTCAAATCGTGCGGAAAGGACATCATTTTTCTGCCGGTATTCCTCCTGATCAAGTGCGATACGAGCATTCTCCAGCATTGCCGCCTGAACCATATCCGCAACAAGGGACATTTCCTCGGCATATTTTTCTTTTTCGGCTTCCAGTTCTGATGTATCAGTCAGCTTATCACAAATCAGCTTTACGTTTTCTATCAGTTCATCCCGATTGGCAAGCAGCTTATTCAGGCTTTTCAGGAACACAGTCTTTACTTCCTCTTCCATGATGTGCGGTGTAGTACAGCGCTCATCGTTATATTTGTTGTTGCAGCGGTAGATAACTTTACGGTACTGGTCGGTGGAGTGCCAGACCTTTGCACCATACCATCCCCCGCATTCACCGCACTTAATTTTACTTGAAAAGATACTGACACCGCTATAGCGTGATGCTCCTGTCTTTCTGCGCTCCATTTCCTGCTGAACCATATCAAATACTGCAGGATCGATAATGGCTTCATGGTCATCTTCGATATAATACATCGGTATTTCACCACAGTTTTTCTTTGTCTTTTTAGTCAGAAAGTCCACAGTAAATTCTTTCTGAAGGAGTGCGTCACCTTTGTACTTTTCATTTGTCAGAATACGGCGGATTGTAGTTGCATTCCACTTATCTTTTCCGCCGGGCGTTTTAATGCCTTTCTCTGTTAAATGAATAGCAATCGTATGCGGTGTCATGCCTTCAAGAAACAGACGGTATATCAGCTTTACAATTTCAGCCTGTTCCGGGTTCACAACCATTTTTCCATCGGAGCCTTTGTCATATCCGAGGAACCGGCTGTAGGCAACACTAACCTTACCATCGGCAAAACGCTTTCTGTGTCCCCAGGTTACATTCTCTGAAATAGAACGTGCTTCTTCCTGGCTTATACTCGACATAATGGTAAGGAGCAGTTCTCCTTTGCCGTCAAACGTCCAGATATTCTCCTTTTCAAAATAACACTCTACGTTATTTTCTTTCAGAAGCCGGATAGTTGTCAGGCTGTCAACGGTATTTCTTGCAAAACGGCTCACACTTTTTGTTATGATAAGGTCAATTTTTCCTGCCATTGCGTCCGATATCATTCTCTGAAAGCCCTCTCTGCGTTTGGTGGAACAACCGCTGATACCCTCATCAGTGTACACCCCAACAAACTCCCAGTCCTCACGTCCTTTTATGTATTCAGTGTAATAGCTTATCTGAGCAGCGTATGAAGTTAACTGTTCTTCGCTGTCAGTTGACACACGAGCATAGGCAGCAACCTTACGCTTGACAGGTGCATCAATCGGTGCTGATGTGTATCGGCTGATTGATGCAGGTATTTTCGTTATTTTTGGCATTTTTTCCTCCTTGGTATTGGCCAATGCTCCGTTACAGAATGACCATCTCGAAAATAGAACTTCAGTCTGTCTTCTTCCACATCGATATGGTCAATTCTCCGTTCAAACTCCTCTTCATTAAATGCATCAATGCTGAGAACCTGTGCTGCCATAGTACGCAGCAAATCATCACGAAGACTTGCGGAATTACATCCTTTATGTTCCGAACATCTCCAGTGACTAACTTTGTCGCCATTTGCAGAGGTGCGTGTGCCTTTCCGGAAATTACATCCGCACCTTACGCATTTAATCACTTTTGAGAAACAAGTCATATCCGCCCGATTCGGTCTTTTTCCATTTCTGCGTTTCAAGGAAGTTGCAGCCCTTCGTTCTTCCGTCCAGCAGTCCTGATGTCCTGTGTTTTTACACGCTTCCGTTACAACTGTTCCATCTTTCAGATGAAACTCTAATGTTTCACGCTTCGGAACGTAAATAACATCCACACGTTCAAGAAAAACAGACTCATCAAATTCCTGCAATCCAAGTACTTTTGCACAGGTTTCCTGCAAGTGCTTATGATTGATACTGCCGCCGACAGTACAGCGACCGCCTTTTATCTTTCGGCTTCCACAAAGCCAGTATTCTGCATAACCTCGGTCTGTTCTGATTTCATGCATATAGCTTTTATGGCAGAAAGGACACTTGATTTTTCCTGTAAAGCAGCAGGTATTCAGTGATTTGTTTGCCAGAGGGCCTAACTTTTTCCTTCTTTCCATTTCCTCCTGCACCCACCTGAAAGTCTCCATATCTATAATGGCTTCATGCGTATTTTCCACATAGTACTTTGGCAGTTCGCCGTTATTCTTCTTTCGGTGTTTGGTAATCGGGTCGGTAATGTATTCCTTTTGCAGAAGCATATTGCCTGTATACGTGATATTGGTCAGAATAACCTTTATATTGGAATCTATCCAGCGATATCCTCTCTTTGTTGTGATACCTTCGGCATTCAGTTCCCGTTCCGTTTCCAGCCTTGATTTTCCGTCAAGGAAGTTTCGGAATATTCTCTTTACAATTTCTGCTTCTTCCGGGACAACGACCAGTTTGTCATCAACCCATTCATAGCCGAGTATTGGATTTCGATTGCATGGATCACCTTTTTCAAAGCGTTTCCGAATGCCCCACTTTACATTTTCAGAAAGACTACGGCTTTCTTCCTGTGCAAAGCTGGCGAGAATGGTCAGCATCAGTTCGCCATCACCCGACAAGGAATTGATGTTCTCTTTTTCAAATCGTACTTCAACACCGATATCTTTCAGATGCCGTATCGTTTCCAGAAGGTCCACGGTGTTTCTGGCAAATCGTGATATACTCTTGCAAAGGATAATATCAATGAGTCCTTTTTCACAGTCAGAAATCATTCTTTGAAACTCCTGCCGTTTCTTGGTCTCTGTTCCTGATATAAAATTATCAGCATAAACTCCTGCATACTCCCATTCGGGATTCTTTTGTATCAGTTCGCTATAGTAGCTTATTTGTGCTGACATTGAATGCATAAGGCGTTCACACTCCATTGATACACGAGCATAAGCAGCCACTCGCTTTCGCCTTGGCAATACGGGCTCCGTAGGTTCTATTTTGATGATTTTACGCATAACAGCTCTCCTTTCACTACACATATTACCGCTGTTCAGGCTCTAAGTCAACGAATAATGTGCCGATTTTCGGCTCGTATTTCTCCCTGAACATTGTATCAATCTGACGATATTCATCCTCCGAAATCAGATTTGCATGAAACATCTTCTTTACAATGCCCATCGTCACCTGGTACATGGCTTCCTTCTGAATATCCATCTTTTTCACCTCCGAATCGTGCAAGAATATAACATCTGTGGCAGCAGTATTTTCTGTGATTATTGCCGTATGCCTGAAAAGGCTTACCACAATTTGAGCAGATAAAATCATACATAGCTTTCCTGTTAACATCTTTTATATGAGCATTCCACCATTTCATTCTGCATTTATCCGAACAGAACTTTTTCTGACGTACTCTTGGCGGCTGCGTGATTGGCTCGCCGCAGCAAAGGCAGAACTGCCCTTTATGTCTGCTGCAAAAGGATTTTATCGTGTTGACAGACAATCCTACAGTTTCTGCAATCTTAGAAAACGACATTCCCTTTGAACGCAATGTGAGTACAGTAGATTTTTGTGCATCTGTCATTGAAACCACCTCCTACTTTACATAGGACGGAAATATGGCTTTTGAGTACCGAAAAACAAAAAATCCCCACGAAATATGAAAAAATCATATCTCGTGGGGATCGTTATCAGATGTCAGCCTTGTTCACCCAACCGGTCACATAAGAACCGGTAGGTGTTTTTCCGCAGTTTGCAGAAGAATTTGTAATACGCATTCTGCCATTTATCACTTGTCCATCATAGAGATAGTACGTTCCGGATTTCTTTGTTCCGTTTTTGGCTGTGCTGGAGGAATACAAAGTGACATTGTTCAGCGTAATTTTTGTGTCTTTTGTATATGTCTTTTCAGCAACGGTATATACCGCTTTGCCTGAATTATCAAAAACGCTGTAACCTGCCTTGCAGGCTTTCTTTGCATTTTCCAGAGAAGAATATGCTCCAATCTGGCTCTTAGCGTCAGACCAGGACTTTCTTACTCTGTAAAGCTGATTTGCAGGTGTAGGATTTGAAGTTGTAGAACCAGTATTCAGATAAGATTCGACCTTCTTCTTAAATTCCGCCCAATGTGGCAGAATGTAGGCAGGACACATCTTGTAAGAATTTTTTGCAGTATTGAGATAGTCCACAGTACCACTTTTCCCGTCACGTACATTCAGCCAATGGGTATGAGTGTAGAGGTGATTAATGTCAAGACCATACTTCTTCAGAAGTGCTGCGGCAAGTCTCGCACAGTTGTCTTCCGACTTCTTATCCGTAGAATTATACGCAGATGACATAATGCATTCAATGGCAATCGTTCTGTGGTTGCCGTTGCCGCTTCCATCAGCGGCGTGCCAGCCACTAAGCGTTAAAGGTAGATTCTGCCACGCACAGGTGTTGTCCACATAATAATGCACCCTGACATCTTTCATATTGCCATTGTAAGTTGCTCTGGTATACTGTTCTGCAGGAGTAGTTCCGCTTGCTACCGAAATCCAATCGGTATTGTGAACAGTGATACCGATAACTTTGCCCTCCATAGAAACGGTGGGCATTGCTATACTGTTTGGATTGTGTTTGGTGAGCAGATACTCGTTGATTTTTACTCCATTCAGAGTAGATGTGTTATCAGGTTTCAGAATTGCCATGATCAGATTCCTCCTTGTCAGTTGTTTCTTCCATTCTGCCAACCTTGGTTTGCAGAACATCAATTGCTTTTTTGAATACCGGCGGATAGGGTACGCCCATCAGTGTGGTGTTTTCTACAATAGACAGCAGCTCGTTCAGACAAAAGCTGATGCAGACTGCGTCACGTATGTAGTTTGTGCCGATGAGAATATCAATTCTCACACCAACCACAACCATCAGCAGAATACAGAACTTTTTCGCAAGACCAATCCAGCCTGCCTTGCTGTTGAGTGCTCCGCTTTTGCTGTGCTTGGATTTTCCCATAATTGCAGTGACGAGACCTGTTGCAAAATCGATACCCATGAACACTACAAGTGTTGCAAGAGCCGAGTCCCATCCGCCAAACAGCGTGGCAATAAATCCGCCTACAATGCCTGCAATTGTACAGATCCATTCTTTCATAAACATCATCCTCCCATAAATTTGATTGATTTTATCATCGGATGTGAATTATCCGATGTGCCTTTGAAGGCAAGATAATATTCTCCATCCGGTACGTTTTCCAATGACTGCATCACGGAAATATATGTATCGGAATAAAGCCATTTGAATTGTAAAGTTACTGCATTTCCTGCCTGTATTTCCTCATAGATATACTGAGCAAGTTCAGCCCCGGTCTTGTCGGTTTTCTTCACCAGATAAAATTCAGCGTCCTGTGACGCACCGACTGTATAACTGAGAATCAGATTCATAGAAGAAGTGAGAGCAACAGGCGTCAGGCAAAGCACAAATACTGTTCCTGCCCAGCTGAAATCAGACTGATTGAAGTACAAAGCATAGTCATTCTCTGTACAGCAGAAATGGGGATAGCTTTCCGCAAAGCCTGCAAGCGAACGGTAACCGTCGTTGTAATAGGTGTAGACGCTCTCACCATATTTCTGCAAAGCATCACTGCCGGAAGAAAAGACCGTGATGTATTCGATGCCGGAACGGCTTTCAAGAGCGATAATTCTGGTTTCAAGAGCGAGGATTTCTTCTTCCTTTGTCTGAAAATCAAACTGAACAGAATCTCTTAGCTGCTGAGCATTGGCGTCTATTTCCTGAATTTCTGTATCAAATGAGTCGCATCTGCTTGTAAGCCCCATGATGTAGTCCATAGTGCTATCCTGCAAAGACTGTAATTTCTGCTGTAAAGCCTCGAAATCTGCTTTATTCGGATAATCCGACATATCAGGCGTGACGCCATCTTTACCATCAACTCCATCTTTTCCGGGCTGTCCGTCGGTACCGTCTTTACCTTTTAAGCTCTCAAGCCATTCAGTTTCTGTTCCGGTAAATCCATGCTCTACAGCAATAATGTATGCAGATTTTCCGTCAGTTCCGGGCGTACCGTCAATGCCATCTTTACCGTCCTGTCCATTTGTCCCGTCAATTCCATCTTTGCCGGGTTGTCCGTCAATACCGTTTTTTCCTTTTAAGCTCTCAAGCCATTCAGATTCTGTGCCAAAATAGCCATTTGCAATGGCGATTTCATATGCAGATTTTCCATCAATTCCATCTTTACCGTCCTGACCATTTTTTCCGTCAACTCCATCTTTTCCGTCTTTACCTTTTAAGCTCTCAAGCCACTCAGCTTCTGTACCAATAAAGCCATTCTCTACAGCAATCTCAAATGCAGACTTGCCGTCAGCACCTTTTTCACTTATCTTTTGAAGCAACTGCTGGTATAGGTCAGGCGTTGGCGGTACATTGCTGCTTTCACCGTCAAAACCAGATGGTCTGATATGCAGGGTTTTCACAACCGTTGTTGCCCTGACTGTTTCAGATGATTCTGCGTCATAACCGAAAAGAGACATCTTCACAGCACCGGCTGCAAGTTCCGCCGGCAGATGACAGCTTGTCTCGTCAAATCCGAGAACTCTGTTGTAAGTGAACTCGTCCTGTGTGAACTGCACCACTTTATGCAGGGGTTTCCAGCTGTTATCAAATACAAAATGTATCTTTACAAAAGCAATCTGATCAGCTGCAATGACCTCATGCTCCAGCGTTTCGATGTTCTGTCCCTTTACAAGAAATTTTATCATGCCTTCACTTCCTTCCACGTTTCCGTATCTGCATCATATTCCATATATCCATCCAGGCACTGAATTTTGACAAGGGGACTATCTACTGTACTGCTTGAATGACCGTCCCAGTTTGTGTTCTTTTTCACAGCGTTCCATTCAGCAAGACTGCCCTCATAGGTGATTTGCGTGAGGCTTTCACAGTAGTTGAAACAGCCACCGATAAGTTCTGTTGTGCTTTTGGTGATCGTGAAATTCTTCAGCTTGATACAGCGTACAAACATTCTGTCACCGATAACCTTACCGCTGTAGCGAACAGTTTCAAGCTTCTGACATTCTCCAAACGCCTGTTCACCGACTGTTGTAACAGATGCAGGAATGGTAAGGGATTTGATAGCTGTACCTGAAAAGGCGAACTTTGCAATCTCGGTCACTTTAGACGGAATTGTAATTTCAGTCAGTCCGTAAAGATTCTGATGAACCAGATATTCATCAATGTGCGGTATGAAACTATTTCGCTTGATGGTTTTGAGCGTTGTCGGAAGAGCGGCTATTTTCAGATTGTTGCAGTATTGAAATGCATATTCACCAACCGTTGTGATGCCCTCTGAGACGACAACAGAAGTGATGTTATCATTTTCGCAGAACGGAGATTTGTTTCCGCTTGTTTCATATGCACCTACATAATCATACATTGCCCCCGTGCCTTTGAGAATCAGTCTGCCGTCAGAATAGAGAACGTAATTGATATCAGCGCCGCATTTGCCCACTGAAACCACATCTCCGGTCATTTCATTTACCTTTGTTGCAAGTTCTGCCACCTGATTGGTCAGCTGAAGAATGGTTGAATTGTAATCCTTTATCTGTGCTGTAATCTCCGAAAGCTGTGACATCATATCCGTGACCTTGCATTTTCCGAGAATACATCGGACATAACCGCAGTAGGTTGTATTCTCTCGATAATCCGTCACTTTGATTTCTGCTGCACCGGCATCAATCCTGACGGCACAAAGGGTGAGATATGTTTTGGTTTCTGTATCTTTGAATCTTGGAATTGACGGCGATGTGGCAGGCGTACCGGATAGAATTTCAAACTCTATCTTACGATAATTTTCGCCGGTATTACAGCAGATACCCACTGATAAATATCTGCCCAGAGATTCATTCACATAGCCTGATAAATCATAGGTATACGGCGTATCGGAAAGAAAGTAATGTCCGTTTATCCACGCCTTACCGCTGCCAATGGTCAGCTTTAGCTTGTTTGCTGTCAGCTTGAAACACTGACCGTAGTTATCCTGAATGCCGTTGCAGATGATACTGCCAAGATAATCGCAGAAATTCTCGGCAGTATACGTTCTGTCAAGATTCTTTGCGTTGAAAAATCCATATGAAAATGCCATAGTCATACCTCCTTGAATGTGGGTGTGAGATTTCTTCCGTTCTGGTCGAAGCTTTCAATCATACCGATCAGCTGTATTTTATTCTGTCTCAGACCAAATCTGCGGTGTTCTACGGTAACAAAATCGCCAACAAAATAGTCCCTGTTATACTGAAACTGCGTAGACTGTACCGCAATCTGCGATTCGGAAACCACAAGTGGCTGCACCATACTTTCTTTGCCTTTTTCCTGTAAAAGGTTAATGTATTCATCATTGGGAATTGGCTTGGTTTCGCCGTCTTCCTGTTCTTCGTCCGCCATATCCTTTGCGTCAACATACACCTCATAGCGGTCAAGGTGTTCCGGTTCATCGCCGTCACAATATGTGGTGCGTTTTCTCTCTTCTCCTTCGCCTTTACCCAATATATAGGCATAATTTCTCTGCACAGAACTATCTGTGGAATAGGAAAATGAAAGCAGATTGTTGTATCCATCTGAGAAAACAATATGTGGGTTATCATCTTGTAAGATACTTCTATCTGTACCCTCTGACAATTCCAGCAGCATTTCATACTGTTCATCGGTTGTCTTTGCCAGTCGTATATTGGCAGTCCCACCGATTTTCTCACAGATGGTGTATACCCATTTCATAAGGTTATCGTAGCTGATTTGCAGTTTAGTATCTTGTTTCCAGCAAGAACCGGAAGAATCACCAATCGAAAGCCCCGGAATCTTTCTCGCACCTGTTCTGCAGGCGTTGTAATAAACCACATTGTTCACAATCTGTGCGTATGAAACTTTCTTTGTAAAGTTGAATGTAGGATAAATGATTCTTCTTTCCAGAAGACACATTAAAAAGCGACCGCTCACAATGAGATAATCGCCGTCCTCTGCATCTGTTTCCAGCTGTACCGATTCAATCAGTCCGTAGTGTTCTTTATCATCATCACGACCCACAATTCTGCCTGTCCGGAAGATTTCAATATTTTTCGTAGATGCCGCAATGTACACTTCAAATACACCGCAGGCATAGTATTCAATATCCCAAAGCAGCGAAGAAAAGCTGTCACACACAGCCTCCAGGGTTATGGAGAGTTTGTCCTCTATGGGAATCATGTTGTATATTTCAATTTGCATTTTTCACACTCCCAAGTACGCATTGCGGTGTATCAGACGGACTTTAAGACTTGACAGTCCCTCAGACGCACGAACATAAAACTTATTTTCTCCCTGCTTTAAGGTCAGCCAGGTGGAACCCGAAACAAGCCGGTTGATAATATTAGTAACAACACCCTCACGTTCCAGTGTAACCGTCTTATTGCCTGTTTTCGTAGTTATGGTGATAACATCGCCGTCTTTGATGTCACCGAGAATCTGCATATATTCGTCTGTAGCTGCATTGTAAATAGTCGGATTCTTTGCAGGACCTCCGCTGATTTCAAGGATAAAGCCCACTTCATCACCGTCATTGACAATGGTCATGATGTTTTGTGTGCTGTATTGACCGATTGGAAACGGCTCATCATTATCGGGGAAGATGAAGTGGAAAGCACCACGGATTTTGGAATACTCCGCAATCTGGGTTTCCGTGGAATACCAGTAAATATCGGGACAGAGAATAGATATCTGCCCTTTGGTCAGCATCTCAAAGTTCTCCATTTCGCAGGTTTCAACAATACCCTCGGCATACACAGAAATGTTTTTTGTGGAGTAATATATTTTGATGTAGCGTGACGGCTTGACCACCTGATACAGCTCATGCCTGCGTTTCTCCACATCAAAGCCACGCATTTCAAAAGGAATGACCACGTTTCGCTTTTCAATGAAAGCATTGTTGAGGTAAGAACCGTCCATTCCGGCATAGCTTGATGTGCTGACTGTTCCGGCAGGTGGATTCAGTCCTTCAATCTTTGAGAACATGAACCTGTTTGCTGTTCTGGACAGGTTAATTTGCTGACCGGTTTCGTTTTCCAGGATTAGGTGATAGAACATCTGGAATCACTCCTTTCTACATCTTCACCGCATTCTTTGTCTGTCTATAAATCTCCAGCCGTGACAGTGATTTCGGACTATTGTTGGTCTGATTTACTGTACGGCTGTTGTCGTTATTGTAGTAGTTATTGACCACAGAACTTTCAATTCCGCCGTTCATGATAGCACCTGTCATTCCGTCAAGTTTGTAGCTAAGGTCGGTATTAAGAGCAATTTTCATTGTATCCGCAACACCGGATACCGCCTTTGCAATAACCTTTTTGCTTTTGATAATGCCGTCTGCTAACCCCTGCATAAAGTCCGGCATCCAGCTTTCGTATTCGGTAAGAGGTCCCACGTCCGGCACAGAGAAGTGCAGATAGCTTCTGATGGTATCCGCCACATCGGTACAGGCGTCGGAAATCCAGCTGATACAGCTTTTGATACCGTCAACAATTCCGCTGATGATATCCGAACCCCAGCTGAATGCATCACTCGCCAGTCCCTTTACAAAGTTGACCGCCTTGTCAAATCCACTCTTAATCGTATCGTAAATACCGCTGATTGTATTGGAAATCGCTGATTTTACGCTGTTCCAGATGCTTGTCACAGTAGAACGTATGGTATTCATCACCGATGAAATTGTAGAAGAAATGCTGTTCCAAACGGAAGATATTGTATTTCTGATTCCGTTTACAACACCTGAAATCGCACCGCTGATGGTGTTCCAGATGGAGGAAATTACCGATTTGATGGTGTTCATCACACTTGAAATAAAGCCTGAAATTGCGTTCCATACCGTGGTGATGATATTTGAAATCGTACTCATCACTGTGGAAATCGCAGTACTGATTGCATTCCAGATGGTTTCAAAGAATGACTTAATGCCTTCAAGCAGAGGGGTGATAAACTCCACAATGGCATTCCATATGGTCTGTATCTTCTCAGAAATCCAGTCCATCACATTGCTGATAATGATATGTATTGCCTGAAAAATCGTCTCAAACAGATATTTCAAGGCTTCCAAAAGCGGAGATATGAACTCATATATCGTATTCCATATGCTTGAAATCGTATTGTAGATTGTGGTGCATACCGTAGAAATGACCGTCCATATGGCATTGAAAATGGTGGAGAAGAAATCGTGAATGCTTGTCAGGATTCCTGCGAAAAAGTCATAAACAGCCGTAAAAATAGAAACCGCAGTATCGTGAATAGCAGTTACAATTCCCGTAAAGAATGAAGATATCGCATTCCAGGTGTTCACAAAGAAATCGGCAATGGACTGGAAGAAAGAGCAAATGCTGTCCCATATGCCAATGAAGAAATCCTTGATTGCCGTCCAGACCTCGTCCCATGAAGTGCCGAACCAGCCAAGGAATACATCTAACACACCTGTCAGCGTGTTCAGAATATTGCTGAGTGAGTTTACAATGAAATCCCATATGCCTGTAAAGAGGTCTTTTATGCCATTCCAGCACTGATCCCAATCTCCGGTAAACAGACCGATGAAAATGTCGAGAATACTTAAAATGGTGTCGGTTACGAAAGAAAAAATATCTGCAATGTGCTGAAATACGCCCTCAAACAGTGGGGCAAGAACTTCACAAAGTCCATTCCACACGGCTTTCACCAGTTCTCCGAAGCTCTCAAAGTCAAAGCCGAGAGCATTGATGCGGTCGACGATTCCGGAAGTAAGCCTTTCAAATGTAGCTTTTATCTGTTCCCAAATGGAGAGAATGCTATTTTTGAAGTCCTCATTGGTATTCCACAGATTTACAAAGGCGGCAACTAATACAGCAACGATTGCAATCACAGCCACCACCGGTGCAGAAATACCGCCAATGGCAGCTCCAAGAGTGGAAAATGCTGTCTTTGCACCTGCAATTATAGTCGGAACTTTGCTGATAAAAGTCATCAGACTTCCCACCGAGGATATGACTTTGCCGATTACCACCAATAAAGGACCCATTGCCGCAGCAACGAGAGCAACTTTCACAATCGTCTCCTTTGTGGCAGGGTCCATGGCGTTGAGTTTATCAATAAATTCCTGAATTTTCGTTACGATTGATCTGATGACAGGCATCAGAATTTCGCCGAAAGAAATAGCCAGTTCTTCCAGCTGTGATTTTAAGATAGTCAGCTGACCGCCAAGGTTGTCCTGCATTGTTTCCGCCATAGAAAGCGATGTGCCGTCACAGTTCGCAATCGCAGATGACAGCTTTTCAACGTCCTGGGGTGCAGCATTCATCAAAGCCAAAAAGCCTGACATGGCATTCTTGCCCACAAGAGCCTGTGCTGCGCTTGCTTTTTCAGATTCAGACATCTGGTCAAATGCCACTCGGCAGTCGGCAAGAATATCGGAAAGGTCACGCATGGAGCCGTCCGCATTGCTGGTTGCAATCTCCATTTCTCCGAAAGAAGAGGAGCAGAATTTGACCTCACTGGAAAGTGCGGTCATAATGGAACGCATGGAAGTACCGGACTGTGTGGACTTGATGCCTGCGTTTGCCATTAAGCCTAATGCCTCGGCTGTATCTTCACAGGAGAATCCCAAAGCACCCGCAATCGGAGCACAGTACTTGAAGGATTCACCAAGCATAGATACATTGGTATTGGCGTTGGAACTTGCAGAAGCGAGAACATCGGCAAAATGACCGCTGTCAGCAGCGGATAAGCCGAATGCAGTAAGCGCATCAGTGACAATATCCGATGTGGTTGCCAAATCCTCACCACTCGCAGCCGCAAGGTTCATGATACCGTCAATACCGGAAAGCATATCGCCGGTTTTCCAGCCTGCCATAGCCATGTAGTTCATTGCTTCAGCAGCTTCCGATGCTGAGAACTTCGTTTTCGAACCCATTTCACGAGCCTTATCACGAAGCTTTTCAAGGTCATCACCGGTTGCACCGGATACAGCTGCGACCTTCGACATAGCAGAATCAAAGTCAGATGCTGTCTTGACTGCTGCTGTACCTGCGGCGGCAATCGGAACTGTAACCTTTGTGGTAAGTGTAGCACCAACATCGAAAATCTTGTCCCCGACATTCTGGAGAATCTCTCCGGCTTCACCGATTTGCTTCAAAGAGTCCGATGCTTTGCCGGCTTCGGTTTCGAGATTGCGGAGTTCCTGTTCGGTTTCGATAATTTCTCGCTGTAATGCGTCATACTGTTCCTGAGAGATTTCACCATTGGCGAGTGCAGTATTGGCTTGTTCTGCGGCAGTTTTCAGCGTGGTGAGTTTCTCCTTGGTAGTAGCAATGCTGTCAGCAAGCAGCTTTTGTTTCTGGGAAAGCAGTTCTGTATTTTTCGGGTCAAGCTTCAGAAGCTTTTCCACGTCCTTCAGCTGCGTCTGAGTACTCTTGATGTTCTTGTTAACACCTTCCAGAGCCTTGGAAAGTTTGGTGGTATCACCGCCGATTTCAACTGTAATGCCTTTGATTCTGTTTGCCATGTGGTTTCACCTCCTGCAAAAAGGCATGAAAAAAGCACCTGCCGTAGCAAGTGCTTTGTGTGTATTTAATATTTTAGGCTCTTCCGCTATTTTGTAAATATTCAAGAACAGCATCAACAATTGAAGGGTGCCACGCATCAGCATCGAATACTTGACTGCTGTATATGGTGTACTTAACCCCGTTTTTTGAAGTGAGCCAATGATCTCCAGAATGAATAAGGATGCCCATTTTCTCTAAAATCAGATTTAAGGCATGAACACTTTTGACATTGCATCCCATTTTTTGAAGCCTTTTGACAACTTCGATCTTATACAGATCACCTAAAGCATTGTACGGCATACAAATCATTCCTCCTTACATAAATGGCAGTTATTTTTTGTCATGAAAGCTCACAACATATTCTGACGGAACTATTTTTGTGTCCAGCTTTCTTCCGGTATAGAAAAATTCCATCAATTTGGCAAAGTCTCGCACCTCTTCCTCGGTGTCCTCAACAAAAGCTTTTTTATTGTGATTGAAGAACACCTTTGCCTCTTCCATTGTTTGATATGTTGCTTTCATGTTTGTTGCCACTGTTCGTAGAGAGTATTGATACATATTATCATAAAAATCAGTTGGAATTGAAGTCAAATGAGCTTTATTGTCTTCAAGCCATTGAGTCGTCTTTTCCTTCCCAAATTCTTTTAATGTTACTAACACTAATTTATCGATCAAAATAATGTTATGGTTGTCATTAGCATATAAAAAACTCAGCACCTTGTATCGAATAATAGGCGGGAGCAAAGAAAAACAGCTAACTATCTTTTGGTTCGTGCCAAAAGTATGCTTGGAAAAGAACTGAATAAATAAGCAAGAAATAAGATCAAGTAAATGCTCATAGATCTTGTTATAATCATCTTGTGTTATTTGCGAACGTACTTTTGAATGTGAACAGGAATTCGCTGCGTAATAGTCAGTTGTATCATTCTTAACAGCAAGAATACATTTCTTAAAATGGTCTCCGTATGTGAGAGCTTTTACAGTCTTTAGGACTTCCTTGTCACCGATTGTCAACTGATCATCTGGATTATAATCGATCAGCTTCCTTACTATTATTTCAGAAAGCAACCTCATTTGAGCAATTTTTCCACGGTAAGATGAATCAACATAAAAAATATCATGCAGACAATCTCCAAGAATATAAGCATAATCTTCATCTCTAAAATTACTCATATTTCCACCCCTTAGAATCTTTTCCTTTATTATACTGCATAAAGAGAAAAAAGTAAAGAGGCTATTTAGAAATTATCAAAATCCGCCTGTCCAGCGACCTCATTCCAGCCATCGTAATCATCATTTTCACGTTCCGTGAACATATCATTGATAAGCCCAATTGTCAGCAAATCCAGCTCGGTCATGGAAAGACCGAGCTGTTTGCATCTCAGGAGAAAAAGCGGAGTAGTCATCGGCCGGTCAGTCGGGCGATGTTTTTTTTAGACTCAACCTGTGTTGCTGTATTCAGTCCCCACAATTCAATCAGCTGAGGAAGAATCTCATAAATACTAAACGTATTGAACCGTTCCAGGAAATCATCAGGGCTGTCGGGAACGTTTTCCGGGTCGGCGTGTTTTGCCATGATGTAGGCGATGTTCTCGAAAACCTCAAGGCTCTCAATATCGAGTTCGCTTTTGTTCTCATCTCCCTCTTCCACATCCGTTTTCAGCGATGCAAAGTCCTTGTAAATATCCCTGTGGAACTTCAGACGATAAAGACGTGGCACAGCTGCACTTGCCTTGAATGGTACCTCCATACCGTCAATGGTAATATTCTTCTTGATAGACATAGCAGTACCTCCTTAAGATGTCTTGGTAGTTGTTGTGGCTGTTTGTGTACTTGGGCTGTAGGGTGTCTTGAACCAGTTGTTGTAAACTGTATCCGATGTACTTTCAGTTGTCTTGGACTTTACAAGACCCGTCGGCAAAGGCGTCGCCTTGAGCGTCAGCTTTTCCGTCTTAACTTCTGTGCTTTCCTCTGTAGTTGCAGATTCTGTCGCAGGACGTGAAGCTGAGCAGCAATACATCACGTGTCTGATGTGGTGCTTGTCTCCAAGAAACTCAAACATCAATGCAAACTGTGCAAGTTCTGTATCATTTCTTTCCACAAGAACGCCGTTGTTGTCGAGAATTTCTCCAAGGATTTCCGTCGCAAATTCGGTTGTGATAAGGGCAATTTCAAGGTCACCGGTGTAGCCGGCGTTGTTGTTAATCACGTAATATACACCGTTGTCCGCGTAAAAATTCTCGGCCTCGCCGTTTGCATCAATAGATAACGATACAGCACCCGGCAGATGCTTTGACTCTCCATATGCAGGGAAAGTCCTGTTGCCATCGGAGTCTACACCCCATTCGTTAATCTTTGCCCAGTACACATTCTGCAAACCGAATTTAACCTTATTCTTTTTGTTTGCCATAAGTTATACCTCCGTTTCGTAAAGTACTTCATAGAGTTTTTCGGACTCTATCCATACTTCTGATTTTGTATAGTAGATTTTATGACGTTTCAGAACCTGTTCTATCTGCTTTTCCAGTTCAGGATTCTTAATGTCTGTATATAATTCAATATCCAGCTGTTTAAAGCTGAAATACATCTGATTATCCGCAGAAAATGTATTCTCTCCGGGAGATAAAAATAGTAAAAAAGGAGGTGCTGGACTTTCGCCCTCAGCGAAATGGTGGTAAGCAAAAGGCAGCCCCATTTCTTCCATCATTTCTGCGATTTGTTCGTAGGTCATTTAAGTGCCTCCTCGATCAGTTTTTCAAACAGCTGTACGCCGTTTTCCTCTGCAGGGGATATATGCGCTTTTCCTGCCACACGTCCGCCGCCACGCTTGGCGTGGCCTTTTTCAAGGAGATGTGCCAACTGATAGCGATTCTTACTGTGAACAGTCATTTCCAGAGAATGGCTGTTTTCCTTTGTCTTTTTAACTGCCCAGCTTTTTGCGTAAGCACCGGTGTCCTTTGGTGCATTGGCGGAGATTTCTTTTTTTACCTCTGTGGCAGTTTTCTTTACAGCCTTTTTCATGCTTTCATTTGCAAGGTCGGCGTATTCCGTCAGACCTTTCATGATTTCAGCAGCCATATTATCAATTGAAGTCATCGGGGACACCTGCCTTTCTTGTTTCTCCCTCAATTTTCAGGTAATCGTTGTGGTCATAAAGGGGAATAATTCCTGTGATGTTGTAGATACTGTTTCGGAACAGTATACGGAAATTGGTGCTGTTGATGTTCAGTGATGCAGGGCTTTGACGAACGAGAAATTCAAGCTTCTGTACCTCTTTGGTTATTCCTGCATCAGTGGTTTCACTTGCTGTTTTCACGGTCACATTTGCCCACAGGGAGAATGTTTCTTCCCATTTGGTGATATGGTTGCTGATCTCGTCAATAACAGTTCTGTGTTCCAGAATGGTAATTCTCTGATTCAGATTTCCGATTTCCATTACATCACGCCCTCTCTCTGTGCAAACAGAATTGACCTGAGATTCAGCGTTAGCTTTTGATAATCGGGATTACTTCTGTTTTCATAAAGATAACCAAGTGCGAAAAGCATCGCTGTCCGCACCGTATCTTCATTTCTGGCAAAAGCATCCTCGTCCATTCTGCCAACGTCCATTACCAGATTTTTAGCTGTAAGCAGCAGATTCTGAATCAACCTGTCGTCCTCATCGTAATCCACTCTCAGATAATTTTTCGCTTCTTTCAGCGTTATCATTTACATCACGCTTTCTTGATGGTAAGTGTCTTAATAGCCTCCGGGAGAATCAGTTTGCCGTCCAGTCTCTGACTTGCAAGAAAGCCAACCTGTCCGGTCATAGCAAAGAGTTCATTCAGTCGCTTGAAAGAGCGTCCCTGTCTGTCAGCCACCCAGTAGTAACTAAAGTCACCGAATGCCATACACTTGTTGCCAGCCTTGATTTCCGGCACATAGCTTGATGTTTTGTAAGGGCGATTGAGAATGGTATCCGGCACACCCGCCTGCACAGACGGATTCCAGATATAGTTGCCTGTGTTATCCTTCAGCTTACGAAGTGCCTTAACCGTGGAATCGTTGAGAACCCACACAGCCTTCTTGCGGTACGGACTTCTGAGAGAATAGAACAGTTCCATCACATCATCAAAGGTAATGTTTGCACCGGTTGTTGTTGCACCATCTTCTGCACCGCCTACGGTATGGAAGATACCTGTCGGCTTGCCCTTGCCGTCACCAACAAAGAATGCCTCTTCTTCCTTTGCACCGATACGACGGGCAAATTCACGGGCAATGTAGGACGGCAGGTCAAATACACTGTCGTTCAGCAGTTCCTCAGAAATCTTGATTGCTGTTCCCAGCTTATATGCGGAAAGCGATGCCTGACCGAATGTATCATCGGAGAGCGTATACTGCTGCTCCTCGTCCATCCAGACTGCTTCGCCCTTGGAAGTCACAATCGGAATCTTGCGGTCGCCGTTGGAAGTCTTGATAACCGTTGCCATCTGACGGAAGATACTTTCTTCCTCCAATGCTTCCACCAGTTTTCTTTCGTGAGGTAGCAGTGTGCCGCCTTATCATCTTTCGATGACAGGTTTGCACAA
>ERZ1673698.482-NODE-482-length-62301-cov-9.485091_pt1 | contig 62301 bp, 58 predicted proteins | sample MGYA00580228_ERZ1673698 | MGnify/ENA primary metagenome ERZ1673698 (study PRJEB41218, sample SAMN15661768) | gut metagenome | host: Homo sapiens | place: Canada: London | collected 2015-08-20/2019-03-30 | study: EMG produced TPA metagenomics assembly of... | reverse complement strand
CTACGGCATGCACGGCAACTTTGGTGAAAGCAAGGCCAAGAACAACTCCGGCTTCAAGAACGAAGACGAATTCGAAGCCCGCCAGCGCGTTCGTCTGCAGTTGGACGCCGTGGCTTCCGAAGCCCTGTCCGGCACCGTGTTCTTCGAAATCGGTGACCAGGTGTGGGGCGACAACGACAACGGCGGCGCTCTGGGCGCTGACGGCAAGGTCGTGGAACTGAAGCGTGCCTACATCGACTGGATGGTGCCCCAGACCGACCTGAAGGTCCGCATGGGTATCCAGGGCATCGCTCTGCCCAGCTTCACCACCAATGCCTCCCAGATCATGGATGATGACGTGGCCGCCATCAGCCTGAACTATCAGTTCAACGAAAACGTTGGCCTGACCGCTTTCTGGGCTCGCCCCTACAATGACAACGGTGGCTACAGCAGCCGTTGGGATACGGACTACGACAAGAACTACATGGACAACATGGACATGTTCGCTGTCCTGCTGCCCCTGACCTTCGACGGCGTGAAGGTGACTCCTTGGGTCATGTACGCTGCCATGGGCCCCGGTATGTTCGACAACCTGAAGGAAGATCCCGGCAATGCTTGGGGTCGTGCCAGCGCCGGCATGGTCTCCGGCTTCCAGGGCACCGACTGGAACGACTCCTATGGCAATGCCTTCTGGGCTGGCGTGACCGGCGAAGTGACCTACTGGGATCCCTTCCGCATCGCTTGGGATGTGAACTACGGTTCCGCCTCTTACGAAGACCAGAAGATGAACCGCGAAGGCTGGTTGGCCAGCCTGCTGCTGGAATACAAGCTGGATTGGGGTACTCCCGGTCTGTACGGCTGGTACTCCACCGGTGACGACAACAACCCCCGCAACGGTTCCGAGCGTATGCCTGTGGTGAGCGCCAACGGCAACAACGACTTCTCCAACTTCGCTTTCAACGGCAATCCCTACATCGCCCGCGAAGGTATCCTGGGCTCCACCATGGTGGGTACCTGGGGCATCGGTGCTCGCCTGAAGGACGTGAGCTTCCTGGAAGACCTGAAGCACACCCTGCGCGTGAACTTCATGGGCGGCACCAACGCTCCTAAGATGGCCAAGTACATGCGCGGCGCTGCTGGTAAGGATGGCACTTTTGTCGTGCCTGGCGATGCCGGTTACGGTTCTCCCTACTACGATCCCATGTATCTGACCACTGACGACTACGCTCTGGAAATCGGCCTGACCAACACCTACAAGATGTACGACAACTTCACCGTCATGCTGGATGCCGCTTATGTGGCTCTGTGGCTGGATGACAGCACCAGCACCTGGGGCAAGAACCCCGGCCGTAGCGCTCTTGGCGGCGACGGCGTGTACGACGCTTGGAACGTGAACCTGTCCTTCGTGTACTCCTTCTAAGCTTCGGCTTGAGAAGTTCGACCGTGGGGGCTTCGGCCCCCTTGGTTTCAAGCCCCGCTTCGGCGGGGCTTTTGTTGTTTCAGATAGAGTGTGCCTGAGATGCACGGAGATGTACTGTGTAGTCTGATGTTTTTCTAGAGAATGGTGGAGCAGCCTTCTTCTGAAGGTCTGATCCGCACAGCCCGGGCTGAAAGAATCGTCCGCAGAATCCTCGGTCATCCCGGATTGCCCGATCCTGTCACTTTATGACACGGTTCAAAAAATTGTCCTTTCCCTCTTGACGGCGAGAAAGGGCATGCGTATGCTTGCGTAGCAAAATTTGTACTCACGTGGAAAACGGATACATTTTTGCTATGTCTGGCTGGGATGTCCCTGGGGAGGAACGTCCCATGCACGTCAGAAAATTTCTCTCAGGAAGGAAGGTTTTTATCATGAAAAAGCTGATGACCCTCGCTCTTGCTGCGGGCATGCTGCTGGGTGCCGCTACCGGCGCCAGCGCTATTGATTTCAAGGCCAAAGGCCAGTGGCTGATGGGCTTCTCCGCCGGTGACGGCTCCCTGGTGAGCCACACCAAGACCAATAAGGCCAGCAATCACAACAAGGCCGCTGATACCGATGATATCTTCGGTGCTTCCCAGCGTGTCCGTCTGCAGTTGGACGCCGTGGCTTCCGAAGCCCTGTCCGGTACCGTGTTCTTCGAAATCGGTGACACCTACTGGGGCAAGGCCGGCAACGGCGGCGCTCTGGGCGCTGACCAGAAGATCGTGGAACTGAAGAACGCCTACATCGACTGGATGGTGCCTAACACCGACCTTAAGTTCCGCATGGGTATCCAGGGCATCCAGCTGCCCAACGTAGCCGGTGGTTCCGCCATCCTGGATGACGACGTGGCTGCCATCACCGCCAGCTACCAGTTCAACGAAAACGTGGCCCTGACCGCCATGTGGGCCCGTCCTTACAACGACAACTACTCTTCTCGCGCGGATCGCGTGAACTACCATGACAACATGGACCTGTTCGCCCTGATGGTGCCCCTGACCTTCGACGGCGTGAAGGTGACCCCCTGGGCCATGTACGGCATGGCTGGTGCCAACACCAACTTCCTGACCTCTACCAGCCCCTATGCTCGTTATATCAATAACGGCTTCAAGGGCGAAGACACCACCACCGGTAAGGCTTACGGTTCCATGTTCTGGGCCGGTCTGCCCATCTCCCTGACCCTGTGGGATCCGCTGAACGTCGAACTGGACATCAACTACGGTTACGTGGAATCCATGGGGCGTTACGAAGCCGAGCGCGCTGACAACACCTTCGCCCGCATGGGCGACACCAAGCGTGAAGGCTGGCTGGTCAAGGCCCTGGTGGAATACAAGATGGATTGGGGTACCCCCGGCATCTTCGGCTGGTATGCTTCCGGTGACGACGGCAACGTCAAGAACGGTTCCGAACGCATGCCCAGCATCTCCGCCTGTGGCAACTTCATGTCCTTCATGGGCGACGGCAACTATGGCTGGTCCACTTCCGACAGCCTGTATGACCGTAACATGAGCTACGCCGGTACCTGGGGTATCGGTCTGCGCATCCACGACCTGAGCTTCGTGGAAGACCTGAAGCACTCCTTCCGCGTGGCCTACTGGGGCGGCACCAACAGCCCGGCCATGGCCAAGTACGTGAACAGCTCCTACGGCTGGCAGAACTTCAATCCTGACGGCTACGGCGAAAAGGACGGTCCTTACCTGACCACCAATGACGGTCTGCTGGAATTCAACCTGGTCAACAGCTACCAGATCTACGAAAACCTGGAAGCCAACCTGGAACTGGGTTACATCGTGAACATGATGGACGACGACACCTGGAAGCGCAGCTACCGCAACGATTCCTACAAGAAGCAGGACGCCTGGAAGGCCCAGCTGATCTTCGCTTACAGCTTCTAGTCTTTACGACAGCGATGCTTTCAAGGGGGGCGCAAGCCCCCCTTTTTTATTGGATAAGACGATCTTTCGCCTGGCGGAGGTCGTCTTTTCTTTTGTCCAGAGGAGGGGAGAGCGGATGGAGCAAAGGCCATGCCTGGTGCAGCAGGCGTTTCATGCAGATGTTTGAGGACAGGATGTCTTGCAGGGAACAGTTTTTTGTATGGCGTTTTCCACACAAGTCCCTGGCGTTTTTTTTAGGGGGACAGCCTCCTTTTTCTTCCTCGCTCCTTCTTTTTTTCACGACGCTGTCGAGTGATTCAATAAATTGACCAATCGCCTTGACCCACCCATATGCCCATGCTAACGCAACAAGATAATAGACTCTTTTGATGAGTCCTATAAGGTCGATGGCCTGCCGGAGATGTCTCGGTGAAGGACTTGGAGTTCTCAGGCCTGGAAATTTTTCATTTAGGGAGGAAGGTTTTATCATGAAGAAGCTGATGACTCTTGCGCTCGCTGCGGGCATGTTGTTGGGGGCTGCCAGTGGTGCTCACGCTATCGATTTCAAAGCCCAGGGGATGTGGCTGATGGGCGTGGGGGCCGGGGATGGTTCCTTCGTGAGCCATACCCGCCAGGCCGGTGCGACGTCGAATAAGGCCCGGGATACCGATGACGCCCTCAGTGCCATGCAGCTCGTGCGTTTGCAGTTGGATGCGGTGGCTTCCGAGTCGCTGTCCGGTACGGTCTACTTCGAAATCGGCGACACCATGTGGGGCCAGGCATCTTCCGGCGGCGCCCTGGGCGCTGACAAGACCATCGTGGAATTGAGAAACGCCTATATCGACTGGACGGTTCCCAACACCGACCTCAAGTTCCGTATGGGTATCCAGGGGCTCTCCATGCCCAATGTGGCCGGTGGCTCCGCGGTGCTGTTTGACGATGCCGCCGCTGTCGTAGCCAACTACCAGTTCAACGAAAATGTTGGCCTGACAGCTTTCTGGGCCCGTCTGTTCAACGACAACTGGAACGAGAGCAGTGCCGCCAACCGCTGGTCTCCTGACGATGATGCCAACTACCAGGATAACGTGGACCTGTTCGCCCTCATGCTGCCGCTGACCTTCGAAGGTGTGAAGCTGACCCCCTGGGCCATGTACGGCATGATCGGCGTCAACTCCTGGGATGCCATGGATAACGGGCTGCATATGGGCAGCTATCCTCCCTACAGCCTGCGTCCTTATCCGCTGGCCTACAACGGCGGGACGCTGGATACCGACAAATCCTATGGCTCTGCGTTCTGGGCCGGTCTGCCCATTGCCGTCACGGCCTTTGATCCGCTGAACATCGAAGTCGATATCAACTACGGTTATGTGGAATCCATGGGGCGCTATGATGTGCAGCAGCTGAACAGCGGTGCCTGGCGTCGTGGTGATACCCAGCGCGAGGGCTGGCTGGTCAAGGCCCTGGTGGAATACAAGCTGGATTGGGGTACTCCCGGCATCTTCGGCTGGTATTCCTCCGGTGATGACGGCAACGTGAAGAACGGTTCGGAGCGTATGCCCACCATGTCCGGTTGCGCTAATTTCATGTCCTTCATGGGCGACGGCAACTATGGCTGGGGCGACCCGCGTCTGTATGACCGCAACCTGACCTATGCCGGTACCTGGGGCGTGGGTCTGCGCATCCACGACATGAGCTTTGTGGAAGATCTGAAGCACTCCTTCCGTGTGGCTTACTGGGGTGGTACCAACAGCCCCGCCATGGCCAAGTATGTGAAGGACGCCTATGGCTGGGACAACGGTACCCCCGAAGGTCCGTACCTGACCACCAATGACGGCCTGCTGGAATTCAACCTGGTGAACAGCTACCAGATCTATGAGAATCTGGAAGCCAACCTGGAGTTGAGCTATATCGTGAACATGGTGGATGACGACACCTGGAAGCGCAGCTACCGCAACGACTCCTACAAGAAGCAGGATGCCTGGAAGGCCCAGCTGATCATTGCCTACACGTTCTAGTCTTTCCCGACCGGGATGTTTCAGGGGGGCGCAAGCCCCCCTTTTCCGTTTTTGAGGCAGCCGTATCAGACGTCCTTGCCTTGCCTGTCTCCTGCGTCTATGCTGCGGCATCCTTCGGATGCATAGCTCTCTTTTGGCGGGAGCGATGCAACTTTCTGCCGCTGTGTCCGTGCAGCCTGGCAGGCTCGACAGATTCCCCTCTTGTCACGAGGTCCCATGTTTGCCCGTATCGCTCTGCTTTCCGCTCCTTACAGCACCCTGACGTACGCCTTGCCCGACATCTTTCCCGAAGAGTTCTGGCAGGAAGGCCTGCGCGTAGCCATCCCCCTGGGCCGTGGTGCGTTGCGGGCAGGCATCCTGATGGAGCGGCTGGAGCACAGCGATCTTCCTGACGGCGTCACCTGCAAGGAGGTGGCCTGGCCGCTGGAGACCGTCCCCCTGCTTTCGGAGGAGGTCAGGGCGCTGGCACGGGATCTGGCCATCAGGCAGGGACTGGAGCCGGGCTGCGTGTTCGGGCATGTCCTGCCGCAGGGCTTGCGTCAGGTGGATCTGCGCATCCGCTGGCTGGCGGCGGACAGGGATTTTTCCTGTACGGTGAAGCAGGTCACGAAACTGGAACCGGATCTGCGCCAGGCCCTGGCCGTGGCCCTGTGCCGGGGGGAGGCCCGCCTTGTCGCTCCGGGCCGGGATGCCGCCGGGGAGGAACTCTGTGTGCTGCGGGTGGACCCTCCCTGGCCGGTACGGCCGCAGGCCGCACGGCAGCGCGAGATACTGGACTATCTGCATGAACGGGGACAGGTCAGCCGTCGCCAGTTGACTCGGGATCTGGGAGCCGGCAGTGCTCCGGCCCTGCGATCTTTGCTGCAGGCCGGCTTCGTGGCTTTGCGCCACGCGGAGGCCGATGAGCCCGCTGACGAGCTGCTTCCGCCCGCGCCCCGGGCCTTTGAGCTCAATGCAGACCAGCAGCGGGCCCTGGAGGCCCTGCGTGCTGCGCTGGGGACGGAGCGGCCCGCATCGGTCCTGCTGTTTGGGGTGACCGGCAGCGGCAAGACGGCTGTCTATCTGGAGCTGATCCGGCATTGCATGGAGCAGGGCAGGAGCGTCCTCCTGCTGGCTCCCGAAGTGGCTCTTGCCTGCAAGCTGCGCCGGGATGCGGCCTGCGTCCTTCCCCATGTGCCCCTGTTTTTCTATCATGGCTACCAGCCCCCGGCACGACGGGAGGAGATCTTCCGCCGTCTGGCCACCCGGCAGGAGCCCTGCCTCGTGGTGGGGACGCGTTCGGCGCTCTTCCTGCCTGTACCGCAGCTGGGCTGCGTCATTCTGGACGAAGAGCATGACAGCTCGTTCAAGCAGGACGAGTCTTTGCCCTATCAGGCCAAGGAGCTGGCCTGGTCGCGCATCGCACGGCAGCGCGGCCTGCTGGTGCTGGGCTCGGCCACGCCGGACATCAAGACCTTCCATGCGGCCAGTCAGGGGCAGATAGATCTTCTTCGCCTGCCGGAGAGGGTAGGGGGGCGGCCTTTGCCGCCGGTGGAGCTGGTGGATACCAGCGGCCTGGCCGGGGAAGGGCTGCTGGCTGCCCGCAGCGAGCAGGCCCTGCGCGAAGTGCTGCAACGCGGGGAGCAGGCCGTTGTCCTGCTCAACCGGCGCGGCTACGCGCCCCTGCTGTACTGCCTGGACTGCAAGGAGACCGTCAGCTGTCCGCATTGCCACATCGCCCTGACCTACCATAAAGGGCGGGGGCGGCTCGTTTGCCATTACTGCGGCTATGCCGTTCCCTTTCCCAGTCCCTGCCCGCAGTGCAGGAGCATGAACTTCCTGCCCATGGGGGAGGGGACCGAAAGGCTGGAAGAATATTTGTCCACGCTGGCCGGGCAGCCTGTCCTGCGCCTCGACCGTGACAGCACCCGGCGGCCCGGACGCATGGAAGAGATACTGGCGGCTTTTGCCCGGCACGAGTCCCCCATCCTTGTAGGTACGCAGATGCTCTCCAAGGGCCACCACTTCCCTGATGTGACCCTGGCCATCGTGGCGGACGGGGATCTGGGGCTCAATCTGCCGGACTACAGGGCTGCGGAGCGGTCCTTCCAGCTGCTGGTCCAGTCCGCAGGCCGGGCAGGACGTGGCGACAAACCCGGGCGGGTACTGATCCAGACCCGCAATACCAATCACTACTGCTGGCAGTATGTCCAGAGCGGTGATTATGAAGGTTTTTATGCCGCCGAGCTGGCCCGGAGGCGACAACACGGTTATCCGCCTTTCGTGCGTCTGGCGTTGCTGCGCATCTCCTTCCCTGCGGAAGATCCCGGCGGTGCCGCGGCGCTGGGGGAGCTGGCCCGTTTGCTGCAAACCAGGGCCCGTGAGCTGGGCGTGCGCCTGCTGGGGCCTATCCCGGCGCCCCTGGCCATGCTGCGGGGCCGCAGGCGTTTTTCCTGCCTCATCAAAAGTGCCGGCTGGCAGGAGGTCAGGGTGCTGTACCATGAAGCTTTGCGGCAGCAGTGCGCCAGCCGCTTGCGGCTTTTCCTTGACCTTGACCCTGTCAATATGCTCTAATCTTCCGGTTTATTTTTCCCGCAAGCGGGATTTTACTGGGGAAAGCTCCGCGGTGCCTGCCCCGGCATTTTTGCGGCCTTTGACCGGCCCTGATGCCGGAGCGTCCGGCATGTGCCATGGCCGGGCACGGCAGGGCGGGAGCCGGTACCGGGCGGAAGGAGCTTGTCCGGTGCTTCATGGTCAAGGGAGGAAGAATGAAAGCTTTGCGTGTGGTGGGCCTGTGGGTGGCCCTGGTTCTGGGAGTGGCGTCGTCCGCCATGGCTGAAGGTTTTGCGCTGACCGAGTGGAGCGCACGCGGTCTGGGGCTGGCCAGCGGCATGGTGGGCCGCGCCGACGACGTGTCGGCCATCGCCTACAACGCGGCCGGCATCACCCAGCTGCCCGGCGTCCAGGTTATGGGCGGCATGGCCCTGGTCGCGCCTATGGGGACCTTGTCGCTGGATACGGCCCACGGCAAGCAGGATACCACCACCAAGCCCGCCGTGTGGGCCGCGCCGCACGCCTACGCCAGCTGGCAGCTCAATGACAGCCTGTGGCTGGGCCTGGGCGTGTTCTCGCGCTTCGGTCTGGGCAACAGCTACGACCAGAACTGGACCGGCCGTTATAATCTGTACAGCGTCAACCTGCAGACCATCTCCGCCGTGCCCACTCTGGCCTGGAAGATCAATGACATCCTCTCCGTGTCCGCCGGTCTGGAGATCATGAATGTCAACCTGACCACCGAACAGAAGCTGACTTCACCTGTAATAGCTGCCTTGCGCGCGGGAGATCAGGACATTGAAGTCCAGGCCTCGGGCTGGGGCGTGGGCGGTCACTTCGGCCTGCATGCCCGCCTGAACGACGAATGGTCTGTGGGACTGGCCTACAAGACCCAGGTCACGGTCAATGCCTATGGTGATGCCAAGCATGACGGCAAACTTGCTGGCAAAACTCCTGAGCTTACAAATTGTGATGCCCACGGTACCGTGCAGCTGCCCGACTCCCTGGCTCTGGGTGTGGCCTACAAGCCTCTGGACAATCTGAGCTTCGAAGTGGGCGCTGTCTGGACCCGCTGGTCTACCTATAACTCCCTGAACATCTACATGGACAACGGCAATCAGTCCATCAGCCACAAGAACTGGAACGACGGCTGGAATTTCAACGCCAGCGTGGAATACAAGCCTCTGGACTGGTGGAGCCTGCGTGCCGGTTTCTGGTATGAGACCCCTGTCATCAACGAAGATCACTCCGACTTCATGGTGCCTTCCAACGGTCGTACGGCCCTGACCCTGGGTACCGGCGTGGAGTGGAATGACTTCACTGTTGACTTCGCCTACTGCCATATGTGGATCAATCCCACCAGCTATGACAAGACGGATGGACATGGGATCCTTGATAGCGGCTACATCACCGGTGGTACCTCCAAGGACACCGTGGCCAACATCTATATGCTGAGCTTCGGCTACAAGTTCTAGGCTGCTTTCCGGCAGATTTCAGGGGCGTCGTCCTTGGGGCGGCGCCCTTTTTTCATGCCCTGCGTACAGACTATTTGACCAGCGGCTAGAAAGTCTCTATAGTCCCGTTTGAGAAAGTCTAAACTTTATCCGCCTGAACAGGCCCTGCTTTGCAGGAAACATCTCTTTGGAGGAGAGCAATGAAACGCACCATCCTTGCACTGGCTCTGCTGGTGGCTCTGGTCCTGCCCGGCATGGCCAAGGCCGAAGGTACCGGTATGTACCTGGCTCCCAAGTTCCTGATGACCATTCAGGAAACCGGCACCATCGAACGTTCCGGTATGGGCGGCGTGGACGAATACTCCCAGTTCACCCTGGGCGGCGCTCTGGCTGCCGGTTACGACTTCTGGCCCCAGTATCTGGTGCCCCTGCGTGTGGAACTGGAATACGCCCTGCGCGGCAACAGCGAAAAGAGCTGGGGCAGCAACTGGGGCAGCGTGGACTGCACCTGGAACAGCTCCACCCTGTTCGCCAACCTGTACTATGACTTCCGCAACGACAGCGCCTTCGTGCCCTACATCGGCGCCGGTATCGGTATGTCCTTCAACTATCTGGGCTTCGACCTGCACCGTGGCGGCAGCGCCGTTTCCCGTGACGAAAGCACCACCAACTTTGCCTGGAACGTGGGCGCCGGTGTGGCTTACAACGTGAACGACGCCCTGTACATTGACGCCGCTTACCGCTATGTGGACCTGGGCTACACCGAAGCCAGCGGTTCCCTGGGCGGTGACCAGATCAAGGTGGGCAGCCGTCCTTACAACCACGAATTCATGCTGGGCCTGCGCTTCGCTTTTTAAAGCGTATTACCCGCGATTTGAAAAGGCCGCTCCTTCGGGAGCGGCCTTTTTTGTCGTATATTTTAATGGTAGTAAATAAGTATATTTTATCCGCCAGGAAGGGACGGCCAGGAATCCGGAAAAAATATGAAATCTCCGTATTGATATGGTGATTCAAATGATTGTGACAAAAGTATCATAAAAGTCGTATCATCATTATTTTGATATGTTATATGTATCATATATCGTCATGGGAAAGCGACATACGGTTCGCAAGTCAGCTGTTAAAAAGAAGGTGTAGAAAAAATATAATATATTTCAACTATTATGAAATATGGCATATAATAATTATTCTTGAAACCTCTCTCTTTCTCTGCTAGGGAAGAAAATCCCAAACACTGCCTGTTACCACGGACAGCGCAGTCAACTTCCCAAAGAAAGGAGAAAACATGAAACGTTGTTTTGCTGCCCTGGCGCTGATCTGCGCTCTGGCCCTGTCCGGTGTGGTCAAGGCCGAAGGTACCGGCATGTACCTGGCCCCCAAATTCCTGATGAGCATCCAGAACAACTATCCTACGGTAGAGATCGGCCCCAATGATGTGAGCGAGGGGTACAGCCAGTTCACTCTGGGTGGCGCTCTGGCCCTGGGCTATGACTTCAACAGCCAGTTCGGTGTGCCCGTGCGCGCCGAAGTGGAATACGCCCTGCGCGGCAACAGTGAAAAAAGCTGGAACTACGACAAGATTCTGGATCTCAAGGGCGCCTGGAACGCTTCCACGCTGTTCCTGAACCTTTACTATGACTTCCGTAACAGCACGGCCTTCACTCCCTATGTGGGCGCCGGTCTGGGCATGGCCTTCAATTACGCCAATTATACCTTCTCTGCCCGGGGCTATAATGCCAACTTCGATGACCACCGTACCACGTTCGCCTGGAACGTGGGCGCCGGTGTGGCCTATGACATCACTGACAACTTCGCCGTGGATCTGGGTTACCGCTATGTGAACCTGGGCTACTACGAAGTGGACCTCCCCGAAGGCGGCAAGGTCAAGAACCAGCCCAGCAACCACGAGTTCATGCTCGGCCTGCGTTATACCTTCTAGTCTGAGTCCTTCAGCACGTCCGGCCGCTCCTTCGGGGGCGGCCTTTTTTGTTTTTGGGCAGGGCAGGGGCAGCGTGAGGGGCATGTCCCCCGGGATCCGTGAGCCACAGACAGGCCGGGACGGCCTGGTAAAAAGCCGTGATGGCCGCCACTGCGGTCTTTTCTTGACGAAACGGCGTAAACAGCCTATGAATCACAATTCTGTATGCGCTGGCCGGGCCCGCGTGATCTGCCGCCATGTCCTGCGGCAGGGAGGGCAGGGCCTTTCAGTGTAACTTGATAGCGGGGTTCCCATGTTTGAAAGTCTTTCCGATCGCCTTTCCGGTGTGTTCCGCTCCTTCAGCGGACGCGGCCAGCTGACGGAAGAAAATATCCAGGCCGGCCTGCGCGAGGTGCGTCTTGCCCTTCTGGAGGCCGACGTCAACTTCAAGGTCGTCAAGGACTTTGTGGAGAACGTCCGCCAGAAGTGCCTGGGACAGGAACTCATCAAGGGCGTCAGTCCGGCGCAGCAGGTCGTCAAGATCGTCCATGAAGAGCTGGTGGGACTGCTTGGTGGTGAGACAGCGGGGCTGAACCTTCAGGGCCAGGAACCCGCCGTCATCATGCTGGTGGGCCTGCAGGGCTCCGGTAAGACCACCTCGGCGGGCAAGATCGCCAATCTGCTGCGCAAGCAGAAGATGCGTCCCTATCTGGTGCCTGCCGACGTGTACCGTCCCGCGGCTATCGATCAGCTGACCGTGCTGGCCAAGCAGCTGGACATGCCCTGCTTCCCGTCCACGGTGGACATGAATCCCGTGGACATCGCCCGTCAGGCCATGGAAGCCGCCCGTGAGCAGCAGGCTACGGTGGTCCTGCTGGACACCGCCGGCCGTCTGCATGTGGACGAGCCGCTGATGCAGGAACTGGCCGCCATCAAGGCGGCGGTGAACCCGCAGGAGATCCTGTTCGTGGCCGACGCCATGACCGGTCAGGATGCCGTGACCGTGGCGGAGTCCTTCAACGAACGCCTGGGCCTGACCGGTGTGGTGCTGACCAAGATGGATGGCGATGCCCGCGGTGGTGCGGCCCTGTCCATCCGGGCGGTGACCGGTGCCCCGGTGAAGTTCGTGGGTATGGGCGAAAAGCTGTCCGAGATGGAGGTCTTCCATCCTGACCGCATCGCGGGCCGCATCCTGGGCATGGGCGACGTGCTCACCCTGGTGGAGAAGGCCCAGGCCACCATCGACGCCGACGAGGCCGAAGCCCTTGCCAAAAAGATGCGCAAGGCCAGCTTTGACCTGGAAGATTTCCGTACCCAGATGCGCCGGATCAAGAAGCTCGGCTCTCTGGACAGTATTTTGAAGATGATCCCCGGCATGGGCGGCCTGCGCGAAAAGCTGGCCGAAGCCAACGGGGCCATGCCTGAAAAGGAAATGGCCCGTACCGAAGCCATCATCAATTCCATGACCATGGCCGAGCGCCGCAACCCCGATATCCTCAACGGCAGCCGCCGGGCGCGTATCGCCAAGGGCGCCGGGGTCACGGTGCAGCAGGTCAATCAGCTGGTGCGCCAGTTCGAGCAGATGCGCCAGATGATGAAGGGGATGATGGGCGGCAAGGCCAAGGGGATGCCCGCCATGCCCAGGATGCCCCGGGGCATGAGCATGCCCGGCGGCATGGGCGGGATGCCCGGCATGATGCCGGGCATGGGTGGCATGCCCGGTATGCCGCCCATGGGGCTGCCGGATGCCGGACACGGCAAGTCGGCGGCGGCCAAAAAGCGCAAGAAGCGCGAACGGCCTGCCAAGCGCAAAAAGAAATAGGCCCGTCCGTGCGGTCTGTCCGCACGGATCAGCGTCCGTTCCCCGGCAGAGCACGGCGAAACCTCATCGCCAGACGGCTGCGGCGATGCCGGAGACGCGATAAAAAAATCGTTGCGGCGCACTGGTCATTGATATAATGGGGGGAGGGCAAACTTGCTCTTTTGCCCCCGCAACGCTACCATAGCACAAACAGGAGATAATCATGGCTGTTAAGCTGAAATTGACCCGTCTGGGCAGCAAGAAGCATCCTTTCTACCGCGTCGTGGCCGCCAACGACGAAACCCGTCGTGATGGCCGTCCGCTGGAATTCCTGGGTTACTACAACCCCATGACCGATCCCGCCGAAGTGAAGCTGGACGCCGAAAAGGTGAAGGCCTGGCTGGATCGCGGTGCCGAACCCACCGACACCGTCCGCGCTCTGCTCAAGAAGATGGCCTAAGGGTATCTTTGCAGGATACCATCGTACCGGTCTTTCCGGTACTGGCCCGATGTTCTTCCGGTGTGCGGTACTGACGCGGCAGAGCCCTGAGGGGGCTGCCTGATGGATGTACCGCACCGCAGGCGCATGGCGCTTTTCCCGCGGGCTTTTCCCGCGGAGATGCAGCGCCCGCTCACAGCAACAGTCTTGTCACGGCAGGACTTGCGGGAGGCCAGCAATGAAAGCTTTGATTGAATTTATCGCCCGTTCGCTCGTGGACGCGCCTGATCAGGTACAGGTCACTGAAGTGGAAGGCGAACAGACCACTGTGCTGGAATTGAAGGTCGCCAAGGAAGATCTCGGTAAGGTGATCGGCAAGCAGGGCCGCACGGCACGCGCCATGCGCACCTTGCTCAGCGCCGCGTCCACCAAGGCCAAAAAACGCGTCGTACTCGAGATCCTGGAATAGTTCCTCATGGCACGACGCATCCATATGGGCACGCTCGCGCGCCCGCACGGTATCAAGGGGGAGATCTGCGTCGACTGGTACGCAGACTCCCCTTCGCTGCTGGACGGTCCTTTCTGGTTGCAGGCGGGCGATGCTCCGCCGCGTCCTGCCCGGGCCCGTTCGTGGCGCATGCACAAAGGTCGTCCCCTGCTCCTGCTGGAGGGGGTGACCGACCGTAACGACATCGAAGCCCTGCGCGGCCAGAAGATCCTTGTGGATCGCGACCTGCTGCCCCCTGTGGACGAAGACGAAGTCTACGTGGAGGACGTGCTGGGCTTTGCCGTCATCCTGCCTGACGGCTCCCGCCTGGGCGTGCTGGATCATGTGGAATATCCTGCCGGTCTGGAGGTCTGGAGCATCGTGACCGATGACGGCAAGGAAGTCCTGTTCCCTGCGGAAGCCTCGTTCATCGAAGGCTTCGACCTGGAAGGGGAGTGCATCCACATCGCGCCGCCGGAAGGCCTGCTGGACATCTATCTGGGCGGTGACGAACAGGCCTAGCCTGTGGAGTCGGTTTTGCCGCCGGATTGCGGCGGGCATTTCGGACCGTCCATACGACTGTCCTGTTCCCTGTTTTTTGCCTGTCTTTTTTGCTGCCCGTGCTGTCCGCAACACGGGCTGTCTTTTTCCTGGCCGGATGGTTCCGGCCCTGCTGTTTTGGACCTGCCCTCGGCAGGTCTTTTCGTATGAGGTGGATCATGCCCGAATTGCCGGAAGTGGAGACCGTCGTCCGTACTCTGCGGCCGCAGGTACTGGAATGCTGCATCGAGCGGGTGGAGGTGCTGCGCGAGCGCTCCCTGCATCCCCTGAGCCTTCCTGTGGAGCGACTGGCGGGGACGCGCATCAGCGCTGCCCGTCGCCGGGGCAAGCTGGCCCTGCTGGATCTGGAGCCGCCCGCCGTGGCCGCTGCTCTGCCTGTGCCGTCGATTCTGGCCGTGCATCTGCGCATGACGGGGCGCTTCATGGTCCACCCGGAAGGGGCCGCCCCTTTGAAGCACACGCGCATCATCTTCCATTTGCAGCGGCCTGACGGGAGCCGGGCGCAGCTCTTTTTCGATGATGTGCGCTCCTTCGGCCTGGTCTTTGCCGCCACGCCGGAGCTGCTGGAGCGCTGGGACTTCTGGCGCTCGCTGGGCCCGGAACCGCTGGACATGGGGCCCGGTTCTCTGGGGCCGCGTCTGCACGGACGCCGGGCCATCAAGGCAGCCCTGCTGGATCAGACCGTACTGGCCGGTATCGGCAATATCTATGCGGACGAGTCCCTGTTCCGGGCCGGTATCGATCCCCGCCGGCCTGCCGGGGAGCTTTCGGAGGCAGACGCGGAACGTCTCCGCTGCGCTTTGCAGGAGGTCTTGCGGGAATCCATCGCCCAGTGCGGCAGCTCCATCCGTGACTATCGGGATGCCAACGGCAATGTGGGCGCTTTCCAGAATACCTTTTTCGTCTATGGCCGTGGCGGACAGCTTTGCCGTCGGTGCGGCATGGAACTGGAAAAAGGGCGCATCGCCGGTCGGGCCACGGTATTTTGCCCGCAGTGCCAGAAGTAGCGGGCGATCTTTTGGGGAAGGGAACTTTGCGGTAAAGCTTTTCCCCTCTCTCAGCAGACCTCGGTCTGGCGGGCATTTCGGGTCGTCAGCCTGACAAACAGTTGTGTATGGCTGATGTGCAGCCGTGATGAGCAACGGGCCGTTCCCCGCGGGGAGCGGCCCGTTGTCCGTATCCGGCGCCGTACAAAGAGAGGAGTGTGCGCAAGGGAACCTCCTCTCCAGAACTTGAGGCCGCAGGCTGTAGAGTGATGCGCAGCCTGTATCCATGCGGTGCGCGCACAAAGGTCACCGGACAACCACCGCACTGCTGCCACTGTCATCGCGTCAGCCGAGCGAACACCGTACGTTGTGGAGGACGACAGCAATTTTTTATCCGGAGGACTCTTCACCCTGCCGTCGCCGTTCGCAGGGCATGCGCTCGTCGATGAGGCCCCACACGTCCTGCGGCAAGGTCGTCTCGCGTCTGGCAGGCAGCGGTAGCAGTAGGGAGGAGTTCCTTTCTCGTCTGTCTTCAGGGCCGTACTGGCCGGGCGGTGTCCCAGTCCAGAAGAGGGACGTCCCTGTCGCCTGACAGGGGCCAGGTCACACGGACATGCCCGTGACGCCCTGTCTGCAGCAGGGGGATATGCTGTTCTTCCAGCCATTGTCTGAGCTGTTTCCCGGGATGGCCGAAGCGGTTGAAGGCGCCGCAGGAGGCCACCACCAGCCGGGGGCGCACAGCCGTCAGGAATTCAGGCAAAAAAGAACTGCCCGAGCCGTGGTGTGGTGCCAGCAGGACATCGGCCTGCACGTCCCGGCCGCTGGCCAGCAGGTGGCGCAGGGCGGCCCCGTCGGCATCACCGGGGAAAAGGGCCAGGCCGTGCCCATTGTGGACCAGGCGCAGGACCAGGGAGGCACTGTTGCCTTCCCAGACATAGGCGCCCGGGGCTGGCCGGGGCGGATGCAGCACATGCAGAGCCAGCCCGTCTTCGGGATCGCCCAGTTGCAGGGTATCTCCGTCATGGAGGGGGGCGTTCTTCCGTTTTTGCAGGGTGGCCTGCCAGATATGCCCCATCTGGCCGCTGCCCGGCTGGCCGTTGTGCAGAAGGAGCGCTTCGGGAAAGGCCGCCAGCAGGGGAGGGATGCCGCCCGCGTGGTCGATGTCGGGATGGCTGTTGATGATGGCGTCCAGACCGGGGCGGGCATTGCAGGCCAGCAGGGGAAGGAGGAGTTCGCGTCCCGGGTTCCAGGAGCGGGACATGCTGCCTGCGGCGTCCACGAGCAGGGTCTGGCCATGCGGCGGACGCAGCAGGACGGCCTGCGCCTGTCCCACGTCAGGGACGGAAAGCTCCAGCCGGGGCACCAGACTGTGGTGCAGACGCAGGGCCGGGCCCACACAGGCCAGCAGCAGACCGCAGATGAGCAGGCGTTTTCCCGCCGGCGGCAAGCCGGGGCGTCCGGCCCGCAGGGCCAGTGCCAGAAAAAGGCAGGCCATGGCGGGCAGGGCCGTCCAGTGGGGCCGCAGGATGGGGGGGATGCTGAGCCAGCCCTGCGTCTGGAGGAAAAGCAGACCATCCACCAGCCACTGGCAGGGCAGGGCCACCACATCCAGCACCAGAGCGGCTGCCGGGCCAAGGCCGCACAGGCTGAGCCCCAGTCCCAGGAAGGCCCCCGGCAGGACAAGGGTGCCCAGGACGGGCAGCCAGAAAACATTGAGCAGGAACCACAGCCCGCTGTTGTTGAACAGCAGCAGGGAAAGGGGCAGCAGGGCCAGCTGGATGAAGAAGGAGACCAGCAAAATGCTGGCCAGTGAACGGAGCAGGCGCTGCCCGGGGGACGTCCGCGGGATACGGCGCAACAGCTGCCCCATGAGCGGCGTGGCGCAGCAGATGACGGACACGCACAGGGCGGAAAGTTGCAGACCGGTATCGAAGACGGACAGGGGGGAGATGACGGTGATGCAGAGCAGCGTGCAGCACAGGACATCCAGCCCGCTGGAAGGGAGGCGCTCCCGGAGCGTCTGGGGCAGCGGCATGCAGCGCAGGTGGGCCAGGGCCATGGCCGTGGCCAGCAACAGGAGCATCCCGGCCGCCCGCAGCAGCGAAGGCGGCGCATTGCCCAGCCAGAGATAGGCCAGGGCCGCCGGGCAGGCCGCCAGCGGGATGAGGACGGTACGGGGGCGCCAGAGATAGAGACCCGGATGCATACGGGCCGCCAGCCAGACCAGGAGCATCCCCGCCAGACCGGCCACGAGCAGATGTTGCCCGGAAAGGGCCAGACTGTGGGAAAGGTTGCCGGCATTGAAGGCTTTCACGGTGGGCGTCTCCAGCAGGAAACGTTCCCCGAAGAGCAGGGCCAGCAGGATGGCCTTGCCCTGGGGCACCGGTGCCGCGGAAGGCGTGGAAGGCGCGGCGGCAGGGAGCTGGGGAGGGGCTGCGGCCGTCAGACCGGAGGGAGAAGCGGCGGCGGGCGGCAAAAGATCGTCCCTGCCCGGCAGGAGCACGGCAAGGAACTTTCGAATGAGTTCCAGACGCTGCCGGGCAAAGGGGGAGGGGGCGCCTTCGACGGCGGGCTGACCGCCCGTGCCCCGGCTCCAGATGCGCCAGCCGGTACCGTGGCTGTGCCACCAGAAGCCCCAATCGGTGAGGCCGAAGTTGCGCTGGGTATCCACGGGCAACAGCTTGCGTTGCAGGCGTACGGTCTGGCCCGGCAGCGGGAAGACGGCGGCCTGCTCCCATGTCCAGGCAAGGTTGCCGGGCAGGCGGGTCAACGTCTGATCGTCAGGCTGTTGCAGATGCAGGTCGGTCAGGCTGATGCGCAGGCGCTGTTCCGGCAGGGTGCGTACATCGCTCACCCTGGCTTCCAGCACAGGCCAGTGGCGGGGCGGGGTGCGTTCCTCGTACAGCTGTTCCAGCACGGGAGGCACGGGAAAAGCGGGCAGCAGGGCCTGGGCCGTGACACAGCCCAGCAGGGCGACGGCACAGCCCACCAGCAGGCGGGGGAGACGCCACAAACGGCTGTCCGCCACCAGGACGCAAAGACCCGCGCAAAGCGCGGGTCCGGGCCAGCGTGCCGCCAGCAGGCCCAGCAGCCAGCATAAGAGCCAGCTTTGCCAGAGAAGGCCCGGGGCCAGCGGCGGACGCCACATGATATCAGGCCAGATCGCGGGCGGCGTCGCGTTCTTCGGCCCTGCGTTTGAGGGTCTCGCGATGGTCGAAGAGCTTCTTGCCGCGACCCAGGGCGATCTCCATCTTGACCTTGCCCTGCTTGAAGTACATGCGCACGGGCACCACGGTCAGGCCTTTCTGTTCCACGCGGGCCGCCATCTGGCGGATCTCGGCGGCGTGCAGCAGCAGGCGGCGCGGGCGGTCGGGATCCTGGGGCACATAACCGGCATTGTCGTACGGGGCGATATGCAGCGAAAGCACGAAGGCCTCGCCGTCACGGAAATCCACATAGCTGTCCAGAAAGTTGATCTTTCCGGCCCGGATGCTTTTGACTTCAGGGCCGGTCAGGCTGATGCCCGCTTCCACGAAGTCGGAGAGTTCGTACAGGTGGCGGGCCTTCTTGTTGACGGCGATGGTGGACGGGGATGGTTTTTTGCTCATATTCCTAACTGTTCGTCATGATGCTTGTGGTATGGAAGGCCAGCTCCGAGCCCAGGCTCTCCTGCAGGCGTTCGCGCAGCATGCGCTGCGAGGCCGTCACGTCGGTGCTCATGAGCACGCTGTGGGCCATATCCATGCAGGTCTGGGCGTCCAGGCGGCGGATCATGTGCTTCATGCCCGGTACGAAGCGCGGCGAGGCCGAGAGCGTGTCCACGCCCATGCCCAGCAGCAGGGCCAGACCGTAGGGGTCGGCGGCCAGCTCGCCGCAGACGGAGACCCCGATGCCCTCGCGGTGGGCGGAGTCGATGATGCGCTTCAGGGAGCGGACCACGGCCGGATGCAGGGCCTCGTTGAGGTAGCCCACATGCAGGTTGTTGCGGTCGATGGCCATGAGGTAATGGATAAGGTCATTGGTGCCGATGCTGAAAAAGTCGCATTCGCGGGCCAGGGCATCGGCGATGAGCACGGCCGCCGGGGTCTCCACCATGATGCCCAGGGGCAGATCGGCGGCGTGGGGCAGACCGGCGGCCTGCAGCTCCTGCTGCAGTTCCTGCATGATGCGGCGCACGCTCTGCACCTCGGCCAGGCCGGAGATCATGGGCAGCAGCAGGGAGATATTGCCTTCCACCCCGGCGCGCATGAGGGCGCGCAGCTGGCTGCGGAAGATCTTCTGGTGCCGCAGGCAGAAGCGGATGCCGCGCAGGCCCAGGGCCGGGTTGGGTTCCTTGAGGGCCTCCTGGGCGCGGAGCATCTTGTCAGCACCGGCGTCCAGGGTACGGAAGACCACATGTGCGGGCGCGGCCTTGCGGGCTACGGCGCTGTATTCGGCATAGAGCTCTTCCTCGCTGGGCAGATGCTCCCGCAGGAAGGAGAATTCCGTACGGTACAGGCCCACGCCTTCGGCGCCGCTGGCCTGCAGTTCGTCCATCTCTTCCAGCCGTTCCAGGTTGGCATGGACGCTCACGCGCACGCCGTCGCGCATCTCGGCGGGCCAGTGGGACTCGCTGCGGGTGCGGGCCTCCCACTCCTGATACTCGCGCTGGCGCTCTTCATAGGTGGCCAGGTCGTCGGCATCGGGGTCCAGCAGCAGGCAGCCGTTGAGGCCGTCCACGATGACCTTTTCACCGGGCTTGCCGGTCTCCAGCAGGCCGGTGACGCCCACCAGGGCCGGGATGTGCAGGCCGCGCGACAAAATGGCCGTGTGCGACGTGGGCCCGCCCTCTGCCGTGATGACGGCCCGCACGTCCTTGAAATCCATGTCCATGACGTCGGCGGGCGAAAGATCCTGGGCGGCCAGGATACCGGCACCGGACGCGGCGGGCAGGGCGCAGCTGCCGGCCAGGCATTCGCGCAGGCGCAGGCCCACGGCCCGGATGTCCTGCGCACGGTCGCGCAGATAGGGGTCGTCCATGTTGCGGAAGATGCTGCACAGCTGTTCCACCGTGCTGTCCAGGGCCCAGGCGGCGCAGACCAGTTCCTTCTCGATGCGGGAAAGGGCGCTGCCCACCAGTTTGGGATCGCGGGCCAGTTCGATCTGGGCGGCGATGACCTCACGGTATTCGGAAAGGTCTTCCGGGACCTTGGCCATGGCTTCCTGCAGGGCGGCGCGCACATTGGTCACGGCGGCGCGCAGCTGTTCCTGCTCGCCTTCCACTTCGCGCGGGCTGATGCGGCGCATCTCCACGGTCTGGACATTGTGGGCGAAGCGCAGCACCCCGATGGCGATGCCGGGAGAGACGGACGTACCGAAAAGAAGAGAGCGTGCCATATCAGTCCTGCAGATTTTCCAGATAATCGGCCAGGGCCGTCAGGGCTTCGCGGGCGTCATCGCCCCGGGCCAGCAGGGTCAGCGTGCAGCCTGTGGAGATGGCGAGGGAGAGGATATCCAGCATGCTTTTGGCATCGGCGGTACCGTTGTCGCTCTGGATCTGGATGTCGGAGGAAAAATTCTGGGCCTCCTGCGCCAGACGGGCAGCAGGCCGTGCGTGCAGCCCGCCACGCGTATGCAGCGTGACGGGGAGGACGAGGCCTTCGGGTGTTTCCTGAACTTCTGCCATGATATATTCTCCCTGGTCGCCCGGGGCGACCTGTACGATCTGTTCCTGACGGTCCCCCGCACCGCATCGGGGGCCTTGCGGCAAGGATGCCATGCCGTATGCGTCCCTGTCGTCTGAGGCGGCCGCAGGCCCTGCGGAGCGCGCCTTTCCCGTCCGGTGTGGCCGGATGTTTCCCTGCCGTGGCGGCAAGGGCCTTTACAGGCCGACCAGCCCCGTGTCCATGAGCACGAGAAAGGTCAGCAGGATCAGCCAGAGCACGATGCGCGGCAAATGCAGGCGCCCGATGATCCAGGCGGCGGCCAGAACGGCAGCGCCGCCGCCCATACACCAGAGGAGCGTATGCCTGTCCCCGCTGTAGGGCAGCAGCATAGCGGCCGCCACGGTCAGCAGGCAGGCATTGACGACCTTGATGCGGCCGGTCCAGTTGATGAGCCCCAGACGCTTGAGCCAGGCCAGGGCAGCCAGCCCGTAGCGCAGGGCAAAGAAAAACGTGCCTGTCCTGAAGGCCAGCAGGGCCACGGCCAGCAGGACCGTCAGCAGGATGACGGGCAGCGTGTGCCCGGCCAGCAGGAAGCAGATGCAGCACAACGCCCAGCAGGGGAAGACGCCCCCTTCAAAAAAACCGTCCCCCACGGCGGAAAGCGTAGTGCCCAGCGTGCGGCGCACCGTGTCCAGCGCGTTGGAGGGCAGTTTGCCTTCGGCCACCTGTTCTTCGATGTTCAGCAACAGGCCCATGTAGAAGGGCAGCATGTAGGGATGGGTGTTGCTGTGGGCGCTGTAGTGGGCCGCCGCCTGTGCCCGTGCTTCGGCCTCGGGATACAGATGGCGCAGTGCCGGTTCCAGGGCGAACAGCAATCCCAGCTGCTGCATGCCGCGTGCCGTGACGGCGGCGTTGATGCAGCAGCTTCGCGCAAGGCAGGAAAGGGCTGTCCGGGTGGGCAACATGACGGGCTCGCTTGGTTGGGCGGTCGGTTCCGTGGCGGAGAAAGGCTCAGGCGCGGGTCAGCAGTTCGTAAAGCTCCTTGGCGCTCCAGCCGGGGGCCATCTCCTGGGCCCGGCGGGCCACTTCCTTGGGCTTGAGACGCTCGTCCGCAGCGGCCATGACAGCTTCCAGGGCCCGGCGGGCTTCGGCTTCATCGGCGCGTTCCTTCTGTTCCGGCGGGCCGATGATGACCGTGATCTCGCCCAGCAGTTCTTCGGGCAGCTCCTGCCATTTCTCCAGACGGCCAAGTATAAATTCCTCATGTGTCTTGGTCAATTCCCGGCACACGGCCACGGCCCGGGGGCCCAGCAGCTCCGCGGCCTGGGCCAGGCTCTCGCGCAGGCGGTCCTTGCGTTCGAAGAAGATGAGCGAGCCCGGCGTGCGGGCAAAGGCCGAGAGCGTGGCGCGGCGGCCCGCGGCATCACGCGGCAAAAAGCCCAAAAAGGTGTAGGGCAGGGGCGGGATGCCCGCGGCGGAAAGGGCCGTCACCGGCGCCGAAGGGCCGGGCACGGGCGAGACGGGCAGGCCTTCGGCCCGGCAGGCGCGCACCAGACGGTAGCCGGGATCGGCCAGCAGGGGCGTGCCCGCATCCGAGACCAGGGCCAAGTTCTGTCCCTGGCGCAGCAGGCGCAGGACCTCTTCCTGCCGTTCGCTCTCGTTGTGGTCATGGAAACTCAGGAAGCGGCGGGCCGGGATGTTGCACTGGCTGCACAGCAGCCCGGCGCGACGGGTGTCTTCGGCCAGGATGAGGTCGGCGCCGGCGAGGACTTCGCGGGCGCGGGGAGAAAGGTCACCAGGGTTGCCAAGAGGCGTGGCCACTATCCACAGATGGCCCGGAGCCGGAGAGGTCGAAAGCATGGCGGATGTGCTCCATGTGCGGGCCCGTGGGCCCCGGTTCGATACAGACGAGGTCAAAGCGGCAGGGCAGGTGCCACTGGTCATGCGCGGCCAGCCAGGCCCGTGCGGCCCGGATCAGGGTCTGCCGCTTGCGCGGCCCCACCGCGTCCAGGGCGCTGCCCAGACTGCCCGGACCGCGCGTTTTGACTTCCACGAAAACAAGAGTGTCGCCTTCCCGGCAGACAAGGTCAAGTTCCAGCGGGCCGCTGCGCCAGTTGCGGGCCAGGATGCGCATGCCGCGCGCATGCAGCAGGGTGGCGGCGGCGTCTTCCCCGGCACGGCCCAGGGCGGCCTTGTGGTCCCCGCCCGCACGGTCGTCCCCTGCCGGTGGCCCGGAAGGACCGGCCAGGCGGCGCAGGCGGGAAAGAAAACTCACAGCAGGCTCCCCTGCCGGGTACCGGGGCCTTCGTCCCTGTCGGGCAGCACGCCGCGAAACGTCAGCCGGTGCTGGCGGCAGGGGCCAAGACGGTGCAGGGCCTCGTAATGGTCGGCCGTGCCGTAGCCCTTGTGCCGGGCGAAACCATAGCCGGGATGGCGGCGCTCCAGATGCTCCATGAGCATGTCCCGGTAGGTCTTGGCCAGGACGGAGGCAGCGGAGATGGCGGGCACGGAGCTGTCCCCGCCCACCACGGCATTCTGGCGGGGCAGGTCGGGGGCGTCGGCATGACGCTTGCGCCAGTGCGGCAGCAGGACGGGCTCGGGCACGGTCTTGTTGCCGTCCACCAGCAAAAGGCCGGGCCTGCGCTTGAGGCCGGCCACGGCGCGGCTCATGGCTTCGAAGGTGGCCTGCAGGATGTTGATGCGGTCGATGGTGGCGGGCCAGATCACGCCCAGCCCCCAGGCCAGGGCGCACTGGCGGATCAGGGGGGCCAGATGTTCCCGCTGGGCGGCGCTCAGGGCCTTGGAATCCGTGAGGCCCGGCAGGTCGTATTCTTCCGGCAGGATGACGGCCGCCGCCACGACGGGACCGGCCAGACAGCCGCGGCCCGCCTCATCGATGCCCGCCATGAGCAGGGGACGGGAGGGCAGGGCGCAGAGCAGGCCCTGTTCCGGGGCCGGTGCGGCGGAGGATCTTTTGCGGCGAGGGGGCATCGTGTTTCACTCGGTTGCTAAAACGCCAAAGACCTCACCCCGCGCAAGGCAGGGTGAGGTTCATTCCGTTCGTATTCTGCCCGGGCATGTTCACAGGACCCTCAGGCCGCCATGGACATTCCGCTGGGCTGCGAATCAGAAGCGGCCGCGGGGCTTGATGCGAGCGGCTTTGCCCTTGAGGGCGCGCAGGTAGTACAGACGGCTGCGACGCACGCGGCCCTGGCTCACCACTTCCACATGGTCGATGAAGGGGGAGTGCAGGGGGAAGATGCGTTCCACGCCCACGCCGTCAGAGATCTTGCGCACGGTGAAGGTGGCGTCGGTGGTGCCGCGCTGGATGCGGATCACGTTGCCCTGGAACACCTGAATACGCTCTTTTTCGCCTTCCACAATGCGCAGATGCACTTTCACCGTGTCGCCGGAGCGAAACACGGGCATATCCATACGCATGTTTTCACGTTCAATTTTCTTAATGATATCCATGCCCTACTCCTTAAATACGCAGCCTTGGGACGGCTGTCGTCGTGAAGAAAAACTGTGGCGCTTACTTGTAATCGCCCAAAATTCTGTCGGCCAGGATAGCGGCCGCGCTCCGCACCGAAAGGTGGTTGTAGCCCAGATACCGTATGGGTCTGAGCACCCCGTCACACCGGGCGAGCACCTCAGGGGCCAGCCCCTGGGCCGTACCCAGCAACAGCAGCACAGGACCTTCTTCGCACATGCGGCACACATCCGCCGGACAAAGCGGCGGGGGCGCGTGCTTGTGAGCGGGCCAGGAGGCGGAACTTGCCACCACTCTGGGCCGCATGCCCGTGCGCTCCGTGAGATGTTCCACAGCGGCATCCACGGATTCGGCAGGACAAACCGTGGCGAGCGCCTGGGCCCGGTCCGGGTTGCCCCTGCTTCCCGCGCCTTGCGTCCAGTGCCGGACTATGGCCTGTAGCAGACGCTGCTGGTCCTCCAGCGGGGTCACGGCATAGAACGGTCCCATCGCATAGCTGCGGGAAATCCGGGCTATATCGTGAATATCCAAATTTGTCAAAGAGGAAACGCCGGAATTTTTCCGGCCCAGCAGCACGGGATAGTGCACGAGGCAGAAAGAAAGGTTCCTTCCGGCCCTTGTCCGGGGCAGCGTGGCCAGATGGCGGGCATCTTCCGCCACCAGGGGCGCGCTGTCCAGCAGGTCGGGCCGTACCCGCAGCGTGGTGGCCAGCGACTGCTGCCGCCGCCAGCGCGCTACGGCACCGTGGTCCCCGCCCCGCAGTACCTCCGGCACTTCGCGGCCTTCCAGGACTTCGGGCCGCGTGTAATGGGGGTACTCCAGCAGGCCGTTGGAAAAACTTTCGTCGTCCCCGGACTCCTCCTTGCCCATGAAGCCTGGCACCAGCCGCGCCACGGACTCGATGACGGCCAGGGCCGCCGTCTCGCCGCCATTGAGCACGGCTTCGCCCACGCTCACGGGCTCCAGAGGAAAGATGTCCAGCAGGCGGGCATCCAGTCCTTCGTAACGGCCGCAGATCAGGGTCAGGTCTTCTTCCCGGGCCAGCTCGCGGGCCAGCGCATCATTGAGTGGACGCCCGCTGGGAGCCAGCAGGATCATGCGTCCCGGCTTCTCGATGGAGCGCAGCGCCGCGGCCACCGGTTCGCCCTGCATGACCATGCCGGGACCGCCGCCGTAGGGGCGGTCGTCCACATGATGGTGACGGCTGGTGCTGAAGCTGCGGGGATCGTGGAAAGAAAAGTCCACGATGCCGGCCTCGCGGGCGCGGCCCAGCAGTGCCGTCTCAAGGGGCGAGCGGAAAAACTCCGGGAAAAGGCTGACCAGATGAAAGCGAAGCATGGGCGCACAGTGACCCAAAAGCGGGCATAAGGCAAGTAATGTTTGTATATGGCAGCTGCGAGGGGACACAAAATGGCCGGGGCGACCTGGTGCGCGGAAAGAATGGAAGCCTTACCCCCGCACCGCCACGCAGAGCCAGTGGCCGGGACAGGGCAGCAGCTGCCAGCGGTAACGGGCGGCATCCAGCCTGAGGTCTCCTGTGCGCCGGCTGCTGCGGCCGCTGTCCAGCAGGCGCGGCGGTCGGTCGCAGCCCGTACCGGCGGCCTTGAAGACGGCTTCCTTGATGGTCCAGCGGCGCAGACAGTCACGCTGTCGGGCTGATGGAGAAAGACGGGAGGAAAGCTCTTGGGGCGCGAAGGCCGATGCGGACGGCGCCGGGCTCGTCAGGGCCTCGGCATCCACGCCGGGGCTGGTATCGGGCCCGGCCAGCAGGCAGAAGGCCGCCTGTTCGCTGTAGCTGAAGCTGACGGAAAAGCCTTCCAGCCACGGACGGCCTGAAGGCAGGCGATGCAGACGGGGACAGGCATGGCGGGCGAAGAAAAGCCGGGCCTCCCGCATGCGGTGGAACAGCAGCGGCAGGGGATGCCAGCTCAAAGAGGGGAGGGCGGACAGACCGTCAACAGCGGCGCGATGCAGCAGCACCGCCAGCAGCAGCCGTGCCAGATGGCGTTTTTCACGTTCGGCCGGAAGGCGGAAAGCCGCCATATGGGTCCGGTCTTCCGTCGCCGGCAGGCCCTCCGGCAACTCCGGCAGTGACATGAGCGAAAACTGACCGGAGAAGGACGGCAAAGGGCAGGCCGCCAGCAGCATGGGCGGCAAGGGAGAGGAAGATGTGAGCCGGGACATGCTGTGATGATGCCCGTCAGACAGGCAAAAGGCAATGCGCTGACGGTATCCCGACGCGCCGTCTGCTACAGGCAGGGACACCCTTGCGGCTGCCTGCCCCGGCGCTCCGAAACGGGGCTGATACAAAAAAAAGTCCGCAGGCACAAGGCTTGCGGACGGACTGTTGACGGGATGGCGGAGGCGTATAGGAGTCGAACCTACCGCAGACGGTTAAGCCTGCCACCGGTTTTGAAGACCGGGCGCCACACCGGTGACGACACGCCTCCACACAACAGCCATATATGTGACACAAAGCCCGGGGGAAAGCAAGTCCGCCCTGCGGCAAGGCGCTGGGGCCGGAACATGGTGCGGGAAGAGCGATTTTCCCGTCTCTCCGGCGCTGCCCATTGCCAGGCGGGAAAAGAGACTTATCTTGTTCCTGATCCCTGACCGGTGTCGATTGACACCCTGCCGCCGGTCAGAGTACCTTGACTGCTTGGCGCAGACCGGTGCGCCATCAGCACAACGCTTTACCGCTCTGTAGTGGAGGCCGAATTGAATCAGTTTAGTCGCAACCTGATGCTCTGGGCTGCCATAGTCCTTGCGATGGTCATGCTTTTCAATATGTTCCAGCAGCCGCAAAGCTCGGCCCAGAAGGTGTCCTACACGGATTTCATCGGCCGTGTGGACGGCGGGCAGATCAGCTCTGTGGAGATCCAGGGCAACACCCTCATCGGGCGCGGACCGGACGGTGCCTCCGTCCAGACCTATGCCCCGCGTGACAATGAGCTGGTGTCCCGCCTGCTGGACAAGAAGGTGGAAGTCAAGGCCCAGCCGCCGGAAGAACAGCCCTGGTACATGACCCTGCTGGTGTCGTGGTTCCCCATGCTGCTGCTCATCGGTGTCTGGATCTTCTTCATGCGCCAGATGCAGGGTGGCGGCGGCAAGGCCATGAGCTTTGGCCGTTCCCGCGCGCGCCTGCTCAACCAGGACTCGGCCCGTGTGACCTTTGAGGACGTGGCCGGTGTGGATGAAGCCAAGGACGAACTGTCCGAAGTGGTGGAATTCCTGTCCAACCCCAAAAAGTTCACCCGTCTGGGCGGCCGCATCCCCAAGGGCGTGCTGCTGGTGGGCCCTCCAGGTACCGGTAAGACCCTGCTGGCCCGTGCCGTGGCCGGTGAGGCCGGCGTGCCCTTCTTCTCCATCTCCGGTTCGGACTTCGTGGAGATGTTCGTGGGCGTGGGTGCCTCCCGTGTGCGCGACCTGTTCGTGCAGGGCAAGAAGAACGCCCCCTGCCTCATCTTCATCGACGAGATCGACGCCGTGGGCCGCAAGCGTGGCGCCGGTCTGGGCGGTGGCCATGACGAACGCGAACAGACCCTGAACCAGCTGCTGGTGGAAATGGACGGCTTCGAGAGCAACGAAGGCGTCATCCTGCTGGCCGCCACCAACCGTCCCGACGTTCTGGACCCGGCCCTGCTGCGTCCCGGCCGTTTCGACCGTCAGGTGGTGGTGCCCACGCCCGACCTGCGCGGCCGCCGCCGTATCCTCGAGGTCCACACCAAGCGTACGCCTCTGGATCCCGATGTGGATCTGGATACCCTGGCTCGCGGTACGCCGGGCTTCTCCGGCGCCGATCTGGAGAACCTGGTCAACGAAGCCGCTCTGCAGGCCGCCAAGCTCAATGCCACCAAGGTGGACATGCACGACTTCGAATACGCCAAGGACAAGGTGCTCATGGGCCGCGAACGCCGCAGCCTGATCCTTTCCGATGAGGAAAAGCGCATCACGGCCTACCACGAAGGCGGCCATGCCCTGGCGGCCCGCCTGCTGCCCGGTTCCGATCCCGTGCACAAGGTCACCATCATCCCCCGCGGTCGCGCCCTGGGCCTGACCATGCAGCTGCCCGAGGAAGACCGCCACGGCTACTCGCGCAATTACCTGCGCAACAACCTGGTGGTGCTGCTGGGCGGCCGTGTGGCGGAAGAGATCGTCTTTGACGACATCACCACCGGCGCTTCCAACGACATCGAACGCGTGACCCGCATGGCCCGCAAGATGGTCTGTGAGTGGGGCATGAGCGATGCCATCGGCACCCTGTCCATCGGTGAGACCGGTGAAGAAGTCTTCATCGGCCGCGAATGGGTGCAGAACAAGAACTACAGCGAAGAGACCGCCCGCCTGGTGGACGCCGAAGTCAAGCGCATCGTGGAAGAGGCCCACGCCCGCTGCGTCAAGCTGCTGCAAGACAACCGCGCGGCCCTGGACCGCATCGCGCAGGCGCTGCTGGAACGTGAGACCATCAGCGGCGAAGAGCTGGACCTGCTCATGGAGAACAAGCCCCTGCTGCCGCTGGATGCCAACGGCAAGCCGGTGAAGGCCGCTCCTGCCGGGGATTTCGTGCTGGAGCCGGATCCGGCCGACACGGACGCCGCGGCGCCCGAGGCGGACAAGGCTGCTGAACCCGCTCCCGAAAAGGCGGAGCAGGGCGATGGCGATACGGGCAACAGAACGCAGGACAACGATGAAAACGAACAGCGCAAGCAATAACCATATGTCTGAGGAGCCGTCCCGCCGGGGCGGCTCCTGGCTGTGTCTTGGGGGCGGGGCGGTGACGACCTCTGCCCCCTTTGGCGTTATGGGCATCGTCAACCTGACGCCGGACTCCTTCTATGACGGCGGCACGCACGATTCCGCGGATCTGGGGCTGGCCCACGCCATGCGCCTGCATGCGGAAGGGGCCGATATCCTCGATCTGGGGGCGGAATCTTCCCGGCCCGGCGCACAGGCCCTGACGCCGGAGCAAGAGCTGCTGCGTCTCATGCCCGTGCTGCGCGAACTGCGGCGGGAGATCCCCGGCGTCATGCTCTCCGTGGATACCTACCATGCGGCCACGGCGGCTGCCGTGCTGGAAGAGGGCGTGCAGATCATCAACGACATTTCGGCCTGCGCCTTCGATCCCGGCCTGCTGGACGTGCTCGTCCAGTACAAGCCCGGTTATGTGCTCATGCACAGCCAGGGCAGACCGGACGTCATGCAGAAGGATCCCCGCTATACGGACGTGCGTTCCGAGGTCATGGCCTTTTTCGAGCGCGAGCTGCACCGTCTGACCGCCGCCGGTCTGCCGGAAGAGAACATCGTGCTGGATCCCGGTATCTGTTTCGGCAAGACACTGCGCCATAATCTGGAGCTGCTGGCCCATGCGGAGGACTGGCTCGCCTTCGGACGGCCCGTGCTCATGGGCCTGTCCATGAAGTCCATGTTCGGGCAGCTGCTGGGCCTCACCACCCAGGAACGGGGCTGCGCCACCCAGGTGGCTACGGCCATGCTCTGGGAAAAGGGCCTGTTCTGGCATCGTGTGCACGATGTGGCCGCCACGCGCCAGACGCTCACGCTGGCCGCGGCCTTCCGTGATCCCGCCGGGGCCTGCGGGGACTGATGTCCGGCCCGGCCGCACGGGGGATATTTGTCTGTTGCGCCGGCGTGCGCTTGTTTTTATACTGCGCGCCGGCTGCCCGGCATCCGTGATGCGGCAGACGGCAAGGGGGGACGCCATCCCATGGCGTGGAAGGGGATTTTTCTGATGCCCAAGGATAGGGACCGTGCTGGAACATGTGGTTTTTGAATGGCGTGACGCGCTGGACATCCTGCTGGTAGCATTCCTGCTCTACCAGGTCATCCAGCTGTTGCGGGGATCGCGTGCCCTGACGGTGCTGACCGGTCTTGGGCTGCTGACCCTGCTGTATTTCATCTCGCGCAGCATGGCGCTGTATACCCTGACCTGGTTGCTGCAGCATGTCTTCAGCTCCCTGTTCCTGCTCATCGTGGTCATTTTCCAGAGCGACATCCGGCAGGCACTGGGCGAGATAGGGACCAACAACCTTTTCCGCAAGCGTGCGCTGCAGCATTCGGCCGTGGAAGAAGTGGTCATGGCCTGTGTGGAGATGGCCCGCCTGCGTGTGGGGGCCCTCATCGTCATCGAGCGGGGCACCCGGCTGGACGACATGATCAAACGCGAAGGCGTGCGGGTGGATGCCCTGCTGTCACGCCAGCTGCTCATGAACATCTTCTATCCCAAGGCGCCGCTGCATGACGGTGCCGTGCTCATCAGCAAGGGGCGCATCACGGCCGCCGCCTGCATCCTCCCCCTGGCCGAGGCCAAGGGGCAGTCGTTCGGCACGCGCCACCGCGCCGCCCTGGGCATGACGCAGGAATGTGATGCCGTGGTGGTCGTGGTCTCGGAAGAGCGCGGCGAGATCTCCGTGGCCATGAAGGGCGAGCTCGTCCGCAGTCTCGATGCCACACGCTTGAGGCAGGTGCTCAATGATATTCTCTAAGAACAGCCGCAAGGCCCCCCATCTCCTTTCCCTGCTCGTGGCCTTTGCCGTGGCCGTGGGCATGTGGTATGTGGTCAGCGTGCGCGACCGTCTGGAAGTCCAGCTGGAAGTGGGCATCGAATACAACGGCATCCCCTCCGGGCTGGTAGTGACGGACGGTCTTGTCAGCAAGGTGCAGGTGCGTCTGCGCGGGCCGGAGATCCTGTTGCGCTCCATCTCGTCGCGCAGCCTGACGGAAGCCATCAATCTTTCCAATATCAAAAAGGGCACGACCATCGTCCCCCTGACCTCGGACAACATGGGCCCCAGTCTGCGGGCCTTCGAGCTGGTGGACGTGCAGCCGCCCCGCATCGTCATCACGGCCGATACCCTGGCCGAGCGCAGCGTGCCCATCCGGGCCGTGCTGGAATCCCCCCTGCGCAGCGGGGCCCTGACCGTGGAGAACGTGACCGTGTCCCCGGCATCCGTCACCCTGCGCGGGCCGGAAGGCGTCATCTCGTCCATCAACAACCTGCCTCTGGGCATCCGGCTGGATCCCAAGGCCGCCGGCACCACGGTGGAGCAGACCCTGCTGCTGGATACCCCCAGCCTGGTCACCTCCAACCCCGCCTCGGTGAAGGTGCAGTACACCATCACCAGCGGCCGCACCGTGGTCTCCCGCCGGTGCAAGATCTCGGTGGAGGCCCAGAACGCCTCGCAGTTCACGGTGGAGCCCTCCCATGTGGAAGTCATGGTGGAGGTGCCCGAGGCCCTGGCCCGCAATTCGTCCTATCTCAAACGACTGGAAGTGATGGTCGTCCCGCCGGCGCTGGAGCCGGGGCAGAAGGGCACGGCAGAGCCGCGCATCCAGCTGCCGGAAGGCATGACTATCTTGAATCCCTCATTCGACAGCGTTACCCTTACCCGTAAGAAGTAGCCTCCGGCGCATGGCACCGGCAAGGAGAACACATGGCAGAACGTCTTTTCGGCACTGATGGCCTGCGTGGCCCTGTCAATATCTATCCCATGACCGTGGATGTGGCCCTGCGTCTGGGCCTGGCCGCCGGGGTGCGCTTCCGCAAAGGCTCGCACCAGCACCGCGTGGTCATCGGCAAGGATACCCGCCTGTCCGGCTACATGTTCGAGTCCGCCCTCACGGCGGGCCTGTGCGCCGCCGGCATGCACGTCATCATGACCGGCCCGCTGCCCACGCCCGCCATCTCTTTCCTGACCCGCAACATGCGGGCGGATCTGGGCGTGGTCATCTCCGCCTCGCACAACCCCTATTCGGACAACGGCATCAAATTCTTCGACGCCGACGGCTTCAAGCTGCCTGACGAGGTGGAGAACGAGATCTCGGCCATGGTGCTCGATCCCGACATGCGCTGGCCCTATCCCGATTCCAACCGGGTCGGCCGCGCCAGCAAGATCGAAGACGCCGGCGGCCGCTACATCGTGTACACCAAGAGCTGTTTCCCGGCCCATCTGACCCTGTCCGGCCTGCGCATCGTCATCGACTGTGCCAACGGTGCGGCCTACAAGGTGGCCCCGCTGGCCCTGGAAGAACTGGGGGCGGAAGTCTTCCGCCTGGGGACCAGCCCCAACGGGACCAATATCAACGACCATTGCGGTTCCCTGCATCCCGAGACCCTGGCCGCCAAGGTGCGCGAAGTGCGCGCGGACGTGGGCCTGGCCCTGGACGGCGACGCCGACCGCCTCATCGTGGTGGATGAAAAGGGCAATGTCCTGGACGGCGACCAGCTCATGGCCCTGGGGGCCCAGGCCATGATGGAGCGGGGCGAACTGCCCGGCAACATGCTGGTGGCTACGGCCATGAGCAACCTGGCGCTGGAGATCTTCATGAAGGAACGCGCCGGTACGCTGCTGCGCACCAAGGTGGGCGACCGTTACGTCATGGAAGCCATGCGCAAGACCGGCGCCATGCTGGGCGGCGAGCAGTCCGGGCACCTCATCTACCGCCAGTACAGCACCACCGGTGACGGTCTGCTGGCGGCCCTGCAGCTGTTGCGCATCGTGCGCGAGAAGGAAAAGCCCCTGTCCGAGCTGGCGGGCCTGCTGCACCTCTTCCCCCAGAAGCTCATCAACGTGCGGGTGGAAAAAAAGCTGCCCTTCGAGGAGCGCCCCGCCATCGGCAAGGCCGTGGCCGATGTGGAAAAGGCCCTGGCCGGTCGTGGCCGCGTGCTGCTGCGTTACTCCGGTACCGAGGCCCTGTGCCGCGTCATGGTCGAGGCCGAAGATGAAGACAAGGTCGTCCGCTACGCGCGCGATCTGGCCGATGTGGTGAGCCGCGAACTTCGCTAGTTTTTGTCCTCTCCCCGGAGGAGCTGATTCGTTCCGGGAGCTGCCGCGGCAGACCCGCGACATACTTTCGTCAAGAACCATGTCCCAGGTACGGCCCGTGACGGGCGTGCCATGATGGAGGAGAACATGAAGGATATTCGTAAGGTTGTTATCCCTGTGGCCGGCTGGGGGACCCGTTCCTTGCCCGCAACCAAGAATATTCCCAAGGAAATGCTGCCCATCTACAACAAGCCTGTCATCCAGTACGTTGTGGAAGAGGCCCAGCGTGCCCATATCAAGGACGTGATCTTCGTCACCAGCCGCGACAAGAACGTCATCGAAGACCATTTCGACCACAACCTTCAGCTCGAGGACCTGCTGGAGCGTTCCGGCAAGCTGGACAAGCTGGAAGAAGTGCGCCGCGTGGCGGAGATGGTCAACATCCTTTCCGTGCGCCAGAAGCGCCAGCTGGGCCTGGGCCATGCCGTGCTGTGCGCTCGTGAACTGGTGGGCGACGAGCCCTTTGCCGTCATGGTGGGCGACGATCTGATGTTCAGCGGCGTGCCCGGCATCGGCCAGCTCATCGAAGTGGCCATGGCCGAAAAGATGCCCGTCATCGGCGTCATGGAAGTGCCGTGGGAAAAGGTGAGCCGTTACGGCATCATCGATGGCGAGGAAGTGGCCCCCGGCGTGTACCGCGTGCGGGACATGGTGGAAAAGCCCAAGCGCGAGGACGCGCCTTCCCGCATGGCCATCGTGGGGCGCTATGTGCTGACCCCGGACATCTTCGACTATCTGGAAAAGGTCAAACCGGGCCACGGCGGCGAGATCCAGCTCACCGACGCCCTGCAGGCCATGGCCAAGGACCGCGGCATGATGGCCGTGCGTATGGCCGGCATGCGTTTCGACGCCGGTGACTGGGCCGAGTTCCTGAGCGCCAACATCTACTTCGCCCTGCAGGATGAATCCCTGCGTTACGAACTGCTGGGGCTGCTCAAGAACTTCGTGCAGTTCAAGTAAACATCGATATCTGCAAGATTCCAAGGTCGTTGTCATTCCGGTGGCAACGACCTTTCTTTTTCATGGCGGCTCTTCCGGCTTGCAGTATGGGGAAAAAAAGGGCAGAATCTCACAAGCGTCCACAGAGGATAGAGGGCAGGGATGCCCGCATGGCGGCAGCAGGCGCGAAAGGCCTGGTCTTCCCGTTCGCCATATGTTGACAGAACAACGCGAAAAAACTACATCCTTGCGGGCGCTTCGCCGAAAGACGGACGGCGACATCGCAACAGCACCAACGGGGCGAGACATTTTTGAGCGGGCATGGCTGACCATGACCCGCGTACCGGCATTTTTCATGGGCGGGCAATGACAGGCATGCAAGAGCAGTGGCAGAAGATCTCTGAAAATTTGAGGGGTGTCCTCAATCCCGGCATCTTCAAGGTGTGGATCCATCCCCTGGATGCCCATATCGAGGGGAACAGCCTGTGCCTTGCCGCACCTAGCGAATATGTGGCCCGCTGGCTGCGTGACCGCATGCAGGATACGTTGCGCTCCGCTGCCGCGCCCGTGTTGCAGGTGGCGCCGGAGAACATCGATATCCGTATCTCCTGTCAGGGTGCTGCTCCCGCTCCTGCCGCGCCCGCTGCCCCTGCCGCCGTTGCTGCGGCTCCTCTCGCCGCGCCCGTGGCGCAGCCCGTGCATGAGGCGCCCGCAACGCCTCTCCATACGGCGCCTTCCCGTCCGTCCCAGCCCCTCTGGCAGCCCAGCCAGTGTTCCCTGCCTCTGCCTGCCCCCACGTTGCGCCCCCGTACCCGTCAGCGCTGGCGCTTCAGTTTCGACGATTTCGTGGTCGGCCCCTGCAACGCCATGGCCGTGGCTGCGGCCAAGGACATCTGCCATGACGGCGGCTGTGTGGAGACGCTGTTCGTCAGCTCGGCCTCCGGCCTGGGCAAGACCCACATCATGCAGTCCGTGGGCCGTGCCGTGCAGGAGCAGGGCGGTCAGGCCCGTCTGGCCTACCTTTCCGCCGAGGATTTGGCGTCGCGCTATGTGGCTGCCCTGCGCAGCAACGATGTGGAGAGCTTTCGTGCCCGTCTGCGCGATCTGGACGTGCTTCTGCTGGAAGACGTGCATTTCCTCCAGGGCAAGGAAAAGATGCAGGACATGGTCCTGACCGTCATCAAGAGCCTGCAGGATCGCGGCGGCCGCGCCATCTTCACCAGCAGCTTTTCTCCGCGCGAGCTGGAAAAACTGGACAGCCAGCTGGTCTCCCATTTCTGCTCCGGCATCGTGTCGCCTCTGGAGCGGCCCGATACGGAAATGTGCCGCCATATCCTGGAGCGCAAAGCCAAGAGCTTTCAGGTGCTGCTGCCTGACGAGGTCTGTGATCTGCTGGCCGGGCGCCTGCAGGGCGACGTGCGCCAGCTGGAATCCTGCCTCAAAAGTCTGGTGTTCAAGGCGCGCATGCTCAATTGCGGGCTCAATCCCGAGCTGGCGCTGGAAGTGCTGCAGCAGTACGCCACCGTGGACTGTGGTCCGGACTTCGCCTCCATCGTGCGCCTGGTCTGCGAGAGCTACGGCCTCAACGAACGCCAGCTGGCATCCCGTTCGCACAAACAGCAGTACGTGCTGGCCCGCAATACCATCTATTATCTGGCCCGCAAGCATACGGACATGTCCCTCAAGGAGATCGGCGAGCGCTTCAACCGCCGTCACTCCACGGTCATCAAGGGCATCACATCCCTGGAACGCGAGATCGCCAATGAGTCCAGGGTCGGCCGCCAGATCTCCCGTGCTGTGGAGCTCATCGAACGCAATGCGGGCATCCGGCCCGAGATGAGCCTGGCAGGCAAGGTCCCTGCGGCCCGTCATGCGGCCCCCAGCCTGCTTTCCCTGTAAACGATACGCCTGATTTTTGCGAAGGGAGGACATCCGCGGATGTCCTCCCTTTTTTGTTGCCTGCGGGAAGGGGCAGCCGGTGCCGTCAGGCTCTATCCCTGCCCATCGCTGCTGCGGCTCTGGCTCACCTGATACGGGGAAGGGCAGGGGGGATGCCGAGGGCGCTTTGCCGGACACGGTGCGGTCATCGCTCCCGGGGCTGTGTCACGATGTTTTCGGCTCTGGAACGGGCAGGAATCCTGCCTGGATGGCGTGGCTCTTTTCGCATTTTTGCTGTTCAGACAGCGCTGTGGCTGCGTCCTCCGTTCTGGGGCGATGTCCCTTTGTTGCATTCCTCTTCCGTCCACTCCGGGGAATGTTTCCCCTTTCTTGCATTCCTCGGTGCGCTGCAGGGGACCTGTGGAAGAACGCCCGTAAACAAAAAGGGCCACCCGCACGGAGCAGGTGGCCCTTGATCAACAGGAGAGAGGCTGGGGCTTATTCGCCGGCCACGGCCTTCTGGTGTTCGGCGATGACCTTGTCGGCCACAGGCTGGGGAGCTTCTTCATAGTGGGCGAATTCCATGGTGAAGAAGCCCTGACCGGCCGTCATGGAGCGCAGGTCGGGAGCGTAGCGCAGCACTTCGCTCATGGGCACGTGGGCCTTGATCTCGGTGACACCGGCGGCGGAGTCGGAGCCCAGCACCTTGCCGCGACGCGAGGAAAGGTCGCCGATGACGTCGCCCATGCATTCGTCAGGCACGGAGACGGTCAGCAGCACGATGGGTTCCAGCAGCACGGGCTTGAGGCTTTCCATGGCTTTCTTGAAGGCCAGGGAGCCGGCCACCTTGAAGGCCATTTCCGAGGAGTCCACGGTGTGGTAGCTGCCGTCGTAGACCTTGACGCGGAAGTCCACCACCTGACAACCGGCCAGGAAACCGCGGGCGGCCGCTTCCTGGATGCCCTTGTCGATGGCGGGGATGTACTGGCGGGGGATCACGCCGCCCACGATGGCGTCTTCGAAGACATAGCCGGAACCGCGGGGCAGGCCTTCCATCTCGATCCAGCAGTCACCGAACTGGCCGCGGCCGCCGGACTGCTTCTTGTGACGGCCCTGCACCTGCACCTTGCCGCGCACGGTCTCACGATAGGGCACCTTGGGCGTCTTGAGGATGATGTCCACCTTGAAGCGGCGTTTTGCCTTTTCCACCGAAAGTTCGATGTGCAGCTGGCCCATACCGGAAAGCAGGATGTCGCCGTTTTCTTCGTCGCGGGCCAGACGCAGGGTGACGTCTTCGTCCAGCAGACGCTGGATGGCGGAGTAGACCTTGTCTTCATCGCCCTTTTCCTTGGGAGCCAGCGCGTAGGTGATGAGCTGCGGCGGCAGCTTGGGCATGGGCAGGGCAAAGGGCTGCTTTTCGTCGCACAGGCTGTCGCCGGTGCGGGTGTTCTTCAGTTTGGCCACGGCCACGATGGCGCCGGGGCCCACGGGTTCCTTGCAGGGGGTCTGGGTCTTGCCGGTCAGGAAGAGCAGGCTGCCCAGGCGTTCGTTTTCACCGCTGCGCATGTTCTTGAGGGTGGCATCACCATTGATGGTGCCGGAGAGGATGCGCACCAGCGAAAGCTGGCCGGAGAAGGGGTCGGCCAGGGTCTTGAAGACGAAACCGGCCACGGGGGCGTCGGGATCGGGCTTGCGTTCCTGGCCCAGGGCGTCCACGAAGGCGGGGCGCTCGGAAGCGGCGGGCAGCAGGGCCTGGATGGCTTCCAGCACGGCCACGCCACCCTTGTTTTCCAGGGAGGAGCAGACCAGCACGGGGCAGAGCTCACCGGCCACGGTACCCTTGCGCAGACCGATCTGCAGGTCTTCCAGAGACAGGCTGCCTTCTTCCAGGTATTTTTCCATGAGCTCTTCATCGCTTTCGGCGATGTTTTCCACGGTCAGGTCGTGGAGCAGGCTCACGTCGTCGGCCACATCGGCGGGCACATCGCATTCGCTGACAGCGCCGTCAGCGCCAAAGGTGTAGGCCTTGCCGGTCAGCACGTCCACATAGCCGGTAAAGGCCTCGCCTTCACGGATGGGCACCTGCAGCGCCACAGCCTTGACACCCAGGGTGGACAGGCCGTCGAAGGCCATCTGGAAGTCGGCGCGGTCGCGATCCATCTTGTTGATGACGAAGATGGCGGGCAGGTTTTCGGCGCGGGTGAGGTTCCAGAATTTTTTGGTCAGGGGGCGCACGCCATCCACGGCGTCCAGCACGAAGACGACGCCGTCCACGCCCTTGAGCAGGCATTCCATGTCGCCGGTAAAGTTTCCGTCACCCGGGATATCCAGCATGAAGTGGCGATTCTTGTTCCAGAGGCAGGTAGCCACCGCAGGCTGGATGGAGCCGCGACGACGTACTTCTTCCGGTTCATAGTCGAGGCAGGTGGTACCGTCTTCGATGGCGCCCATGCGGGTCAGAGCGCCGCTATTGAAGAGGAGCATCTCGGCCAGCGACGTTTTGCCGCAGCCGCCGGTGCCTACAAGTGCGTAAGTACGTTGGGTATCCACGGGGTTGGACATGCTAAAACTCCCTTAGTAAGCGATATGGCGAGCCCGGGGCCGCCGGATTTACGAGGGCAACGTGCGACCTTTCACACGGTAGTAATAAAACCATAGCCCGACATGGCCAAAAAGGGAAGTGCCCCAACTTTTTTGCTCAACTTGACATCTGCGCCCGGAAAGACAAAATAGATGGCTGCTTGTGCAAGAATGGGGACAGGCACCTCCCCGGGAGCCTGAAAATCCGTGCCCGGTGCGAGTCCTCCGCGTCCCTGCCGTGGCGTGCGGATGGGCACACGGCAGAAAATAATAAAAAATGTTGTGAAAAATTTTTCCAATGCCATAAAAAAAGCCGGGATGTCCCCGGCTTTTTTCGTGTTCGGCTGTCAGGCCGCCGCTATTTCAGGTTGCCCAGAAGATCGCGCAGCCAGTCCGGCACGGCCACAGGACGGCCCTGACGGTTCACCAGGGCGTGCTGGGTGCTGCCCGTGGCCAGCAGGCGCGTCTTGTCCTCGTTCCACATCTCGTATACAAAGCGCATGGACGCGCGGCCCCATTCGCTGATGGCCGTGTGGACCTGCACCAGATCGTCATAGCGGGCCGGGGAACGGTAACGGCACTGGGCCTCGCGGACGGGCAGGATGATGTCCTTTTCCTCCACATCACGGTAGCTCATGCCGCAGGCGCGGATGAATTCGCTGCGCGCCCTCTCGAAGATGTGGAGATACTCCGCATAATACAGAACGCCCATGGTATCTGTTTCACCGTAGGAGATCCGGTGGGTGAACCAGATGGCCGGGGAAGGAAAATCGTCATGCATCAGAAAACTCCTTTGCGTGTGGGGAAGGGGCTCCCGCGTCTGGCGCTGTGCGCCGTGCTGCTGGCCGCCCTGGCGCTGTCCGGCTGCGGGTCGCGGCAGACGCACGAGGAATACCTGATCCCCAAAGGGCCCGCCGTGGGCTTCGAATCGCCCGAATTCTTCACGGAGCATCTTGCGCCCCGGAACCAGGACCTGCAGTCGTGGCGCGAGATGGCGCCTACGGTGCGGAAATCCCTGCGCTATGTCAAGAGCAAGCCCGCCGGGGCCGTGGCCATCGACCGTCCCGGCCTGCGCCTGACCTGGGGCGACATGGAACGCACCCTGCTGCGCCTGCAGGAGCTGCTGCCCCGTCTGGATGCCGAACCGCAGCTCTTCCTCCAGAACTTCCAGTGGGTGGAGGTCCCCTCCGGCATCGCCTATTCCGGTTACTATGAGCCCCGCGTCAAGGCCAGCCGTACCCGCAAGCCCGGCTACGAGCAGGCCATCTACGCCCTGCCGCCGGACATGAAGCAGTACAAGCGCCGCCACAAGGGCCGTTACTATACCCGCCGCCAGATCGAAGAGCAGCAGCTGCTGGCCGGGCGTGGGCTGGAACTGGCCTGGGCCGCTGACCCCGTGGACGTCTTCTTCCTGGAGATCCAGGGCTCCGGCCGTCTGGTCTTCGATGACGGTACCGAGGCCTTCATCAACTATGCGGGCCAGAACGGCCACAAATACAAGAGCTCGGGCCGCATCATGCGCGAGAAGGGCCTGCTCAAGCGCGGCGACATCTTCGAGCAGCGTCAGTGGTTCAAGGACAATCCCCAGCGCGTGCGCGAGATCCTCAACGAGAACCCCAGCTACGTCTTTTTCCGCTACGGCAGCCGCGGTCCCACCGGCGCCATGGGCCATGTGGTGGACGAATGGCTCTCCCTGGCCGTGGACCGCAGCTATATCCCGCTGGGGGCCGTGGTGGCCTTTGGCGTCAACGTGCCGGATGAGAAATACGGCAGTCTGCCTCTGCGCGGCATCGGCTTTGCCCAGGACGTGGGCGGCGCCATCAAGCAGCGGCGCATCGACCTGTTCTGCGGCGGTTCCGAACGCGCCAATTACGTGGCCAGCCATCTGGATGCTCCCGGCCCCGCCTGGGTGCTGGTGGCCCGGTAGGGAGCGGGGAAAGGCTGGTTCGAGGGGATGCCCTTTGCGTTGCTGTCGATGCCCGTAGCTTCCTCCGTCGCAACGGGCACGGCCCTGCGGGCCGCCTTCGGTCGCTCCCGACGGGAAAAATCGAGCTCCCCACCCCTCCCCCCAAAACACTCATATGATCTTTCTGGAAGGTCCCCGTCGCTGACCGGCGGGCAATGGAAAAGCGGACATCCTCAGGATGTCCGCTTTTCGTTTTTTGCGGCGTTAGTCAGTGGGTGCCTGGTGGCGGAAAACAGAAAATACAGGGCGGATAGTCTTGCTACGCCGCGAGGCAGGCGTGCGAGATGCAAGAAAAAGCGTACTGCCGGATATGGCGATGTACGACGGCGCGTTACTTTCCGCCGGGCATGCCGCAAGAATCCCTTCGATCAGGCAACAGACATGGCGGTATGACGGACTGTCTTTTCTCCGGTCAGGGGCTGGAAGTCCCTCCCCGCCAGACGGCGATGGAGACTTTCCATGCCGACCAGAGGGACGTTTTTTCAGGGGTGGGGGAGAGTTTGAGAGGGGGCGGGGACAGTTTTTACAAAAAACGTCCCCGCCCCCTCTCAATGATGCCGCTTCAGCAGCGGCGGGCTAACCTTCGAGGAAGGCTTTGTAGGCTTCGGCCGTGGCAAGGATGTCCACGCAGCTGGCCAGCTCGAAGGGGCTGTGCATGGAGAGGAGGGCCGGGCCGCAGTCGATGACCTGCATGCCGTAGGCGGCCAGGAAGAGGGCCACGGTGCCGCCGCCGCCCACGTCCACCTTGCCCAGTTCGGCGGGCTGCCAGGGGATGTTGCGGGCGTTGAACAGGCCGCGCACATAGCCGTAAAACTCGGCATCGGCGTCGCTGGCACCGTATTTGCCGCCGGAGCCGGAGTATTTGGAGCAGACGGGGCCGTGGCCCAGCTGGGCGGCGTTCTGCTTTTCGTGCACTTCGGGGAAGTCGGGGTCGAAGGCGGCGTCCACGTCGGCGGACAGGGCGCGGGTGTTGAGCAGCACCTGCGAGACAGGGATACCCGGGGCCCAGGCGCGGGCCAGGTCTTCGAAGCAGTACTGCAGGAAGCGGGAGGCCGCGCCGGTGGCACCGTCGGAACCGATCTCTTCCTTGTCCCAGAACATGACGGCCATGTTGGGGCAGAGGCGGTTGGTGTTCTTGGCGTTGAGCAGGGCCTCCAGGGCGGTGAAGACGCAGATGCGGTCATCCTGGCCGTAGCCGCCCACCAGCCCCTTGTCGAAGCCCACATAGGTGGCGGGGCCTGCGGGCACGACCTGGAGCTCGGCGGTGACGAGGTCTTCCTCGCGGATGCCGTACTTGGCGTTGAGCAGCTCCAGCACGTGCTGCTTGATGGGCTCCTTGATGTCCTTGTTCTTGGCGGCGGTGGGGGCCGGGCTGTGGCCGAGGATGATGTTCAGCTTTTCGCCGTCAAAGACTTCGGCCAGGGTCTGGCTGTTTTGCTTGCGGGCCAGATGGGGCAGCAGGTCGGCGATGGTGAAGACGGGCTCTCCGGCTTTTTCACCGATGGCCACGCTGATGCTCTTGCCGTTTTCCAGCACCACCACGCCGTGCAGAGCCAGAGGCCGGGCCAGCCACTGGTACTTGCGGATGCCGCCGTAATAGTGGGTCTTGGCCTGGGCCACACCGGGCTGCTCGACCAGCGGACGCTGCTTGAAGTCCAGACGGGGGCTGTCGGCATGGGCGGCGATGAGGTGCACGCCCTTCTGCAGCGGGATCTTGCCCTTGCGGGCGGCAAAGATGGCCTTGCCGCGCAGGTTGCGGAACACGGTGTTCTTTTTGAAGTCCTCGCTGAACCCGGCTTCCTGCAGGCGTTTCTGCACATAGGCCACGGTCTCGCGCTCGGTCTTGCAATTGCTGAGGAAATCCATGTACCGCTTGACCAGAGCGTCCATCTGGCGCTTCTGGGTGGCGGTGGTGTACACGTCCCAGGCATTGCGGGGACTGTAGGTGAGGGAAGGCGTTTCTGCTTTTTTCATATCCAGTATCCTTTAGGCAGCGGTACTGCGGCTGCCTTTTCATGGAGCCGGTGCCCGACTGGCCGGAGGTCCGGCAGCCGCGGCAGGGCGTGATGCTCCGGCCGGTGCATGGCCGGGAAGCATGGCCCGCATGGCGCTGTGGAGCGGGGTGCGGGCGGAAATATGTTCTAGCCGGCCAGCAGCTGTTTGAGCAGGGCCGTCAGGCGCGGCAGGTCTTCGGGCAGGAGCGTGCGCGGGTCGAGGCAGAAGCTCCTTTCTTCCAGACGGCCCAGCACCGGCGGCGTGGTATCCAGCAGGGCCTGCTTGAGGGCCGTGGCGCTCATGGCGGCGGGCTCCAGGCAGACCAGGGTGGTGGGCAGGTCGCGTTCCGGGAAGGCGCCGCCGCCCACGCGGGAAACATCCGGGCGCAGGCTGATGCGGCAGGCGGGGCCCAGGGCGCGGCGCAGCCGGGCGGCCAGCGAGCGGGCGGCACGGGCCAGGTCTTTGGGGTCCCGGCAGATGTCGCGCAGGGTCGGGATCTCGCGGCGGGCGCGTTCGGGCTCGCAATAAAGGCGCAGGGTGGCTTCCAGCGCGGCCATGGTCAGCTTGTCGCAGCGCAGGGCGCGGGTGAGGGGATTCTTTTTCAGGGCCTCGATGCGCTCCCGGCTGCCCACGATGAGGCCGCATTGCGGGCCCCCCAGCACCTTGTCGCCGGAGAAGGTCACCACGTCGGCGCCTCCGGCCACCACTTCGGGCACCGTAGGTTCGTTGGGCAGGCCCACGGAAGAAAAGTCCATGAAGGAACCGCTGCCCAGATCCTCGATGACGGGCAGGCCGTGTTCCCGGGCCAGGGCCGCCAGATCGGGCAGGGGCACGGCGGAATGGAAGCCCACGATGCGGTAGTTGGAGGTATGCACGCGCATGAGGGCACGGGTGTCTTCGTTGATGGCCGCGGCGTAGTCGTGCAGGTGGCAGCGGTTGGTGGCGCCCACTTCGCGCAGGCGGGCACCGCTTTTTTCCATCACTTCCGGGATGCGGAAGCTGCCGCCGATCTCCACCAGTTCCCCGCGCGAGACGATGACCTCGCCGCCCTTGCAGAAGGTATCCAGCACCAGCAGGACGGCGGCGGCGTTGTTGTTGACCACCATGGCGGCCTCGGCGCCGGTCAGGCGCTGGAGCAGCTCGTCGATGATGACGTAGCGGCTGCCGCGTCCGCCGCTGTGCAGGTCGAGCTCCAGGTTGCAGTAGCCGGAGATGACCCGGCGCACGGCCTCCTGGGCACTCCGGGCCAGCACGGAACGTCCCATGTTGGTATGGATGACCACGCCGGTGCCGTTGATGACATTACGCAGGCGCGGCGCCGTCTTGCGGCGGACGAAGGCCAGCAGCTCGGGCAGGCAGGCCTCCAGGGCCAGTTCGGCGGCATCCTGTACGCGACCGGCGCGGATGTCGTCGCGGCGGCTGTTCCAGAAATCCGTGACGGCCTCGCGCAGCAGGGGGCGGGGCAGGTCGTGCAGGGCCTTGTCCGCCGTCAGCAGGGCATCCAGACTGGCGTCCATGGACGGCAGGGCACGGAAAAGGTGGTTCATGCGTCCTCCTTGGCGCCCCGGGCGGAGGCGGGCTGTTCCAGCAGGTGGGGGTAGAGGCCGTAAAATTCCGCCAGCATGTACAGGGACCCGCTGATGATGACCGGAGCCCTGTCGTCGCCGGGCAGGTCGCGCACGGCATCCAGGGCGTTGCGCACGTCGGGCAGCAGGGTGGCATGGGCCGGGGCCGCAGCGTTGGCGGCGGCCACCACCTGGGCGGCGTCGGCGGCGCGCTCGTTGTGCAGGGCCGGGATGAAGAGCGGTGCGTCACCCAGGGCCCGCTTGAGCAGCATCAGGGCCGGGTGCCAGTCCTTGTCTCCCAGGCAGGAATAGATGGCCGCACGCGGGCGCAGGCCGGACTGGCGCACATGGGCCAGCAGGGCGGCCATGCCGTGGGCATTGTGGGCGCCGTCCAACAGCAGGGGCGGATGCTGGTCCGTGGCGGGCACGGACTGCAAACGGCCGGGCACGAAGGCCCGGGCCAGTCCCCGCGCCACGGCATCGGGCCGCGGCGTCACATGCAGGCGCGGGGCCAGGGCCTGCCAGGCGTGCAGGGCCACGGCGGCATTGATGCGCTGGTGCGGCCCGGCCAGCCCCAGCGGCATGTTGCCCGGCAGGGGCTCGACGATGTGCAGGGGAGCGGCCAGCCGTTCGGCCTGACGGCGCAGGACCTCTTCGGCAGCCGGGAACTGGGGCGCGCTGACCACCGGCACGCGGGGGCGGATGGCGCCGCACTTGTCCAGGGCGATGTCTCGCAGGGTGGGGCCCAGGATGGCGGCATGATCCATGGCCACGGGCGCGAAGCAGGTCAGGTCGCTGGCCAGGGCCGTGGTGGCGTCATGGGCGCCGCCCAGCCCGGCCTCCATGACGGCCAGCTGCACGCCCTGACGGGCAAAGGCCAGTATGGCCAGCACGGTCAGGAATTCGAAATAGGTCAGGTCCGGTCGCGCCGCGTAGACTTCCGTAGCCAGCCCGGGCCACAGGTCTTCTTGCAGAGGGACGCCGTCGATGCGGATGCGCTCGCAGGGGGAAAGGAAGTGCGGCGAGGTATAGAGTCCGGTGCGGCAGCCGTGGGCGCGGGACAGGCTGTCCAGAAAGGCGGACGTGGAGCCCTTGCCGTTGGTGCCCACGATCTGGGCCACCACAAAGGGCGGGCGGGAAAGGCCCAGGCGGGAGAGGGCGGTCTCCATGCGCGTCAGGCTCAGGTCCATGTGGAAGAAACCAAGACCGTCCAGGTGTTCCCAGATCTGGTCGATGGTCGTGAAATGCTTTGCAGTCTTCATGCCGCGACCATGCCACAATTCCCTGTCCTTGTCAGCGCTTGCGCCAAGGGGAAAAACGTTCCATCGCAGGATGGCCGTACGAAAAAAATATTTTATGCCTGTGGCTGCTGCCGCGTACTGACTGCAATTGGTGGCCGGGGGATCGGGCAGCATAGTGATGCCTGTTGCAGACAGGGCTGCTTGCGGCAGTCCCATTCCCTTGCTAGGCTGGATTCCGAAAAGGAGGCTATGCATGATCCGTCTTGAAAAGGCCGGCCGGGAAGATCTGGCTGCTCTTGTACAGTTGCAGGAAATGGTGCGGGCGCGTCTGCTGCCGGAAGGGCAGCCTTTGCCCGAGACGGCCGGAGATTCGCTGGAGGATTTTTTTGCTCACGGCGTGGTGTTGCGGGCCCTGATGGAAGACGACACCATGGTGGGTGCCGTAGGCGGGCGAGAAGTGGACGGCGGACAGCATTTGGCCCAGCTGCTGGTGCATCCGCAATGGCAGGGACAGTATGTGGAGACCATGCTGCTGTTGCAGATGGAAAGCCTGCTGCCCGAGGCCCGGCGCGAACTGCTGTTCCCGGCACGGGATGCCGCGGATCTGCGGCCCCTGCTGTGGCTGGGCTATACCGTCAGTGAAGAGACGCCCCTGCCGCACGGCCTGACCCTGTACCGGCTGGAGAAAGAGGCTGTGTGAAGAAGTTGTTATAGTACGTCAGCGGCTCTTGTGCTCGAAAAACGGGAGCGGGATCGCAAAGGGATATTCAGAAAGGCGGTCACATGCGAACCATGTGACCGCCTTTCTTTTGGAGAAACATGCCGGGAGGCTCGGATTTCGTGGAAGAAGTCAGAGGATGAGCGGGGCGTCGCTCTCCATCATTTCATCGAATTCCTTGTCGGTCTTCCAGCCAAGCGTACAGCCGAAGGCCTGATTGAGGGATTCTAGTGCCATGCAGGTCCGCATGCTGTCCCGGGAAGCCAGGGCTTCTCGCAGGTCAGTGAAGTTAGATCTGAACAGACGCGCCCGTTCAGCATAATACTTCTGCAAGGAAGCTTCTAGGGCCCTTCTCTGCATGCGCAAGCGGGGAATGGCTTCGCGGCAGACAGTTTCTATCTGTTCCCGGCGGAGCCGGGAGGCATCGGCACGGGAAAAGAGGTTCGTCAGCGTGAAAATCGTCGCGTCGATGGAGTGATTGGCAAAGACGATAGCGACGCCTGCCAGTGCTGCTGCCATCAGACCGCTCAGCATCCCGGGGATGCCAAAGGCTGTCAGCTGTTGTTCCAGCGTGAAGGCAAGTGTGCCTATACCTATAGTCGTCAGTGTCTTCAGGATGATTGAGACTAGCTGGGAAAAGCTTTCTATTTTGCCGGTAAGGTAGTCATATATGGATTCCCAAACCGTCGAGATGCCCTTGGCGAGGGTGGAGAGCAGAGCCCCTGCAGATTTGAAGACACTTCGCAATACGCCAAAGAGGAGGTGCAAAGCCTCAAGAGCGAACTCCTTGCCGGCACGTAACACAGCACTTGAGATCAGCTTTTTCCAGAAGATGCCTAGGAAACGCTCAAAACGCTGCCAGATGGTGAGCTCTGAAGGATTCGTCGCCGCATCCCGCAATTCCCAGACAGCCCCACCGATGACCAGCATGCCCGCTTCGGCCAGTATGCCTTGCATGGACCTTTCGCCGGCCCGGCAGACCCCGTCCTTTACCGTCTGCATCGCCACATGGGTATAGGCAGCCTGTTGCGTCTTAATCTGGTCACGGGTCAGGGAGCTTTTACGCAATTTGGCAAGAGCCGCCTTGGCCCGAGCTGCCAGCTCTTCATCCGGGCTGCACGCCATGCGCTCCAGTTCGGCCTTGTGGTGTTCGTAATCATCCGCAGGCACAAGGATCACATCCGGTGCCTGTGCATCTTGGGAAGTGGTATAACGCTCTTCCAGCAACCCCCGCGTATCTTTTATGACTTTGAGTTGCTGTTTTTGCTGGATTCCGTTTTCATCATAGCCAACGACATCCGTATAGGCATTGTTGAACGTCGCAAGAGAATCCAGATCCTTATGCGGCAATTCTTCTCCATCTTTGCATTTTTTGTAATACAGATCATCCACACGGTCGTAGTTCACGCCTGTGTTTTCGATGATCGCATCGCGGTTCTGCTCTCCCACTGCTAAGGATTCAAAGATGAAGCCATGTACGACAGGATTTTTGTTAGGGGAGCCATCCTTGTTGTGGGTGACATTGTATACGGATCGGCAGGCAGAAACCTGATTGGAATACAGTGCCACACCGTCAGCAAGGGCCAGCTTGCTGCCAAAGGCAGACATGAAACGCCGGAGTAACTGTTTCCCGACCTCATCAGCCACGTCTTGAAGTACCCCTTTGGGAAGCGCCATTTGCTGTGAGGGAGCTTCAAGGATGTCCGGGGGGTCTAGCAGATGGACTACAGAGCTCACAAGGATCCTCCTCGAGTTACATCAAAGCAAGCTGTCGCAAAAACGATGTATTTTTTCTCAGAAGCGTGCGGAGTTCCCGCGTGACAGCACCAGAATCATCAAAGAGAGGGGTTTTGAGGATGTTCGAGACCGTTTTGGCCAGCTCGAAGGATGTTTTTACCACAAACCTGTTCTGGGGATCCTCTTTAATAATGCTGTAGTTTATTTCCTCGTTCACTACTGCCTGGAGTTTGCGATTGAATGCATAGCAATAGGGGGTCAGTTCTTCGATGACGTCCCGCAGCTCATCGGCAGCATCCATGATGGCCTGGGCTCCTGTGCAGGCAGCACGCATGGATTCGGCCGCAGCCTTGGCCTTGCTGAGGTTGGAACGGGCGTCTTCGATGGCTTCCTCCGATTTGGACGCCAGGACGAGTCCTCCTACAGCCAGAACTGGAGCAGCCACTATCCCGCCAAGGACAACAGTCCCTCCCGCCATTCCCAGGCCTCCGGCAGCCAACGCGCCACCGCCGAACCATGCCAAGGTGGCATTAGTTGCCGCAACACCGCTAAGAGCGCTGATTGCCGTACCTGTAGAGGCCGAAGCTAAAGCGCCAGCTGCACCAAAGGCACCAAAGCCAGCTAGGGCACCGCTTGAAAGCGCCGCAGCGCCGCTTGCAAGAACACTAGAAATCTCGAGAGAGATTTGCTGGATCTCTGCTAAGTCTGCCGTAATACAAATTTCGGTATCAAAATCAAAGTCGTCGTTATGCTCGATATTCTTTATTTTTTGAGCCGTTTCGATAAATGGCAGCAAGAATTTTTTATGGATGGAGATCTTCTTTCTCCCCAGGTCCTCTAGACTGGCCTGCGTTTCTTCCCGGACATCTTCCAGACGCTCCACGGCATCATCATAGATCCTTTGGGCATCTGCCGAGATATCCTTCGCCCGGTCAAAGTTTTCCTTGGCATCGAGCCCTTTTTTGACACCATATCCCCCGGCGAGCAGCGCGGCTCCACCAATGAGAACAGGAATGAGGGGCAGTGGCATGGCGTACCTCCTTATTGATAGTTTTCGTCTGTTATGCAGCTTGATGAAAAAATGCTGTCGTCGACTTCATGCTTCTCAAGGTCACTGGGAAGCTGCCCTGATAATTCCCTCAGATACAGGCAGCCTTGCCGTGTTTTGAGGATATACTCCTCGAACGACATGGTTTTGCTAAAGAAAACATAGCCTTCACGAACGCGGCATTTGAGAGGTCGATGTTCATAGCATAAACAAAGATGACTCTTTTGATCATAAAATCTGCAAACTCCTCGTCCGTTATCGAGGTCAGAATAAAGGTCGCCAAATGCTCTGAGATGGCTGCAACAGGCACCGCAACGGGTACATTCGAAATTAGGCATACTGGTATATATTGATGTAATTTGCACTGTTATTTAAGTTGGATATAAAAATAATTATCCTTGTTCATAAATTATATAATTGCTTTCTGGAAATCAAGCAAGTTGATGGGGCATGATGGATAATATAGTGCTATGATTATAGTTGTGTGTTCATTGCAGATATTGCGATATGGCAAATCGATGTTCCATAACATGGAAAAATATGGCAGCCTATGCGACTTTTTCCGTATGTATGAATCATCTCCAATTGGGGGAGGTATGGAGCACTCTCAAAAGCTGGGCACAGGAAAAGGTGCTTACGCCTGTCGACGGGATGAGCAGAGGACGAAAAAGAAAAAGACGGTCACAGGAAGTCCCGTGACCGTCTTACTTTTCTGGTGGCGCGCCCGGGAGGATTCGAACCCCCGGCCAAGAGCTTAGAAGAATACTGACGGTAGTGCCCATGAGTGCCTTTAAGCACTTATCCCCTTGATTTTCAAGTCTTGCGGGTGATAGCAGATACCCATAACTGCCCATGGAATCTAAAAAGGTGGGTGACAAATGGGTGACAAACAGCGATGGCATACGTTGCCGGGGAAAGAGGGGGTGCTGTATCGCGAGCATCCCACGCGGAAGCATGGCCGTGGACCTGACCGTTGCCTCTCGATCCGTTACAGGGTTGGAGAGGGCAAGCGTGTCCATGAGTCGCTGGGCTGGACCAGCGAAGGCTGGACGGTCGCCAAAGCCGTCGCCTTGCTGCGCGAGCTGAAGGAAAATATCCGCACGGGAAAGCGTCCGCAGAGCCTGCGCGAGATGCGATCCATGGCTGAGGAGCAGAAGCAGCGCGAGACCCAGCTTGCCCGTAGAGCACAGATAGCCGATTTGACCTTCCGAGAGCTGGCAGAGCATTACACCATGTGGACTCAAGCGCATCGTGCCAGTCATACCAAGGTCGTCCAGTTGCTGGCAACTCATATCCTGCCCATCCTTGGAGATCGTCTCGCACGAGAGATCACGCCGCAGGACGTGGCTGATCTTGGCCGAGTTGTCGCTGCCAAGCGGCCTCTTTCTGGACGGAATAAAAACAATCCCGCAGCCGGGCTTTCTCCCCAGACGGTTTTGCACATCCTCAAAACCGTTCGGGAGGTCTACAATTACGCATTGGAGACGCCAGCCCCAGGCGCTCCAGGCATCATGCTGTTCAGCGGCGCGAATCCGGCGATTTTGAGCCGCCGCAATCGCGCTATCATGCTCCCCAAAATGGACAGCCGCCGACTCCGCGTCCTGAGCGATACAGAGATCACGGAGCTGCTTAGTTACAGGGGGCGACGTGGGGAGTCCGTGGAGATCCACGACATGATTTTGCTCTCCCTGGATACGGGATTGCGCGCCGGGGAGCTTCTCAACTTGCGCTGCGAAAGCTGCGATCCTGAGACCGGAGCCATTCGCGTGCTTACCGGAGCAAAAGATAGCGCTCGGTCCACAAAAGGCGGAAAAACACGCATCCTCCATGCGGGGCGTCTTTTCCCCGAGGCGCTCTCCATGCTGCGCGAACGCCTGCAGCGTATCCCTTCGGGTTATCTTTTTCCTGGTCCAGACGGGCATGTGCGTTCTCCGTTCAGCCTGCCGCGTGCAATGCATCGCATCATGGACAAGCTCGGCTTTAACGATGGTGTCACCGATCCGCGCAACCGGGTGGTCTGGCATACCCTGCGGCACACGTTCGCCACACGGATGCTGGAGGCCGGGCTGGACATTTATGCCCTGAAGACGCTCATGGGCCACGCCAGCGTCACGACCACGGAGATCTATCTCCATATCTGCGACATGGACAAGCGCCGGGCCGCTCTGGCCAAGGCAGAGCTGGCCCGGCAAAAGCTGGTTACAGGGACGGGGGAACAATGAGCGTCACTCCTTTGGCTTCGAGATAAGCGAGGAAGAAGGCCGTCGGGTAGACGACAGCGTCGCCCATCTTCATGCGGAACTTGGGGCCATTCCCCAGATAGTCATCGTTAGAGACACTCTTGGAGCTGATGGCACCGCCGGTGAAATACTTGACCTCCTTCCTGGCGATCATGGGAGGAAGCTGGTCCAGGAAGCAACCCAGCACCTTAAGCTGGGGTGGATCGGGAATCCGGGTGACATTACTCATGATCTGACCTCCACAAAGCGCGTCAGCGCCGCATCGCGGGCGATGCCCCACGGGCGCTTGCGCATGGTAAGCCCGGCGTCGCGGGCGGCCCCCTCCAGATCTTCGGGGCGGCCGTGCCAGTGGAACTGTGCCTGGGCGACAACAGACAAAAACTTGAAACCGAAGCTGCGATCCGTCTTGTAACGGGGGAGGACGAAGCGCAAAACCTCGCGCAGGGCCGCCTCGGCAGGACGGGTCGCTCCCTGGTCAGGGACGGCGTGCATCTTGGTGTAAAAGGGGCATGTCATGGCCAGACGTTGCCCCACGGGGCAGGCCAGGCAGAGCCCCAGCTCCTGTCGGGAGGGAGTGCTGCAGATGATGCCACAGCACTCCCCGGAGCTGATGACGCGCCCCAGACGGGGGCAGGTCACCGGAGCGCTGTTCATGCCGGATCCTCTCCGGAGACGGGCTCCGCTGGCAGAAGGGCGCGCAGCCGTTCGCACTTGAGCGCGACGCTGGCGTCGAGTTCATCGGCCATGAAGGGCTCGGTGCGCAACTGGTCGATCATCACCAGCACGTCGCCGATGGCATCCACCAGGTCCTCACGGGAGCCGCAGCGGCCGCGGCGCAGGTGGCTGATGGCCACGATGGCCTCGGCCAGTTCTTCCTGCAGGATCTGCAGCTGGGCATCCAGACCAAAATGGCGCACGGCCTGCCTGGCGAGGGATGCATCCATCAACAGGGTAGACATACGGACCTCCTACTGCCGGGGAAGGGTATCGCCGGCGATACGTTGCATGTTCATTCTGCGCATCATGCCCCCTCCACCTGCCGGATACGTTCCCCTATCCATCGCATGACTGGCACAGCCATGCTGTTTCCGAGGGATTTGTATCTCGCTGAATCAGAAGCAGGCTTCCCATTGTGGGGAACGTCCGTCCAGCCATCGGGGAATCCCTGAAGGCGTTCGCATTCAAGCGGAGTGAGGCGGCGCACCTTCATCTCATAGAACAGAGTCTGGTCATTCGAGGTTGCCAGGGGGAGGCTTTTGTCTTGGGATAGCAGAGGGCCTTTCCCCCCTCCTGGTTTCCTCTCTCTCAGGCGCATGATTATGGTCGGCCCTCTGTCAGGACAGGGAGAGGCATCATATCCTTCGCTCGTCAGCGCCCCTGCCTTGTCTCCATACTGAGAAATTACGAGCTTTGATTCCTGAGCGTCGTTGTCAGCATAGGGCTTTGTCGTCAGCGGGACACAAACGAGATTGTGATACTCGTCCCCCGCTGGCCCGCTTGTTCCTTTTGCCCATTTGCAGCTCATTGCCTGACCTACTATCTCCGGGACATAGAATCCGGCTTGTGCCCTGTTATCGTCAGCGCCACCTGCTCCAAGGCATCCAGTAAGGGCCTGGGTAACGTCCTGCCTCTTTTTTCCGCCCGTCGGAGAATCCCGGCGCAGGCAGCCGGGCTCAAAAAGAACCGCTGCGGGATGTCTCCAGTCTGAAGAATGTCCGACAAGGAAGACTCGACGGCGGCGCTGGGGCACTCCGAAGAATTGAGCGTCAAGCACTCTCCATGCGAGATGATACCCGACACCATCCAGCGCCCGGATGAATGTCCCGAAGTCCCGTCCAGCCGCAGTGAAAAAAGCTCCGGGGACGTTTTCCCATAGAAACCACTTAGGCTTAATCTCTGCCACAAGCCGTACAAAGTGCATGGCCAGTCCGCTGCGGATGTCGGCCAGTCCGCCTCTTTTCCCGGCGATGGAGAATCCTTGGCAAGGAGTCCCACCGACCAGAAGGTCAACTGATCCACGGCAAACTTCCCCCCTTATTCTTGTCATGTCGCCCAGATTCGGTACATCTGGGAAATGATGCTTGAGGACTGAGCAAGGGAAGGGCGCGACCTCGGAGAATGCCACCGGGGTCCAGCCAAGACCCTTCCAAGCCACACTTGCGGCCTCGACGCCCGAACATAGCGAGAGATAGCGCATGCCAGACTTCCTCCACGCCTTTACTGTGCAGTCCTACTGCCGGGGAAGGATATCGTCGGCGAGAGGGGCTTTTTTGAGATGCGCCACGATCTCGCCCAGGGCCAGCGCGCCGAACTCCGCCACCTCGGACATACAAAGCGCTCCGGACGCGGAGCGGAAGCTCAGGTGCGATCCTGCAGCATCCCCGAAGGCGATCATCACGCAGATCATCCCGCGGGCGCCTTCCTGCTTGCCCCGATCCATGAACTCCTTGACGCCGCGCAGGATATCGGCGCGTTTCTGGCCGATGAAGGGGGAGATATCGTCGTCCATACTCACCTCGTAAGGTCAAAATATATTTCCGTCCCGCGCTCATCGCAGCCCGGGAAGGCACGCATCAGAGCCGTCACCAGTGTGTCCGTTGTCTGGCAGGCATAGCGCCATGCGCCCGTGCGGGCATAGAGCGGACAGGTGGCTCTGGCATCGTCCATAAGGGTCAGGGCCGCCGCCAGCATGGCGCAGGCCAGAAAAGCTCGGCGCTCAGGCGGCAGCCCTGTTTTTTTGAGGTAGGGGCGCAGGCGGTTCTCCATTTTTTCCAGCGCGTACTCGACCTCGCGCCGCCTCTTGACGCGGGCAGCGTACCCCGTGGCCACAACTGCCAGCCACTTGCAGATCTTGGTGTATTGCTCCGGAGCGGCCTTTTCAAAAATCGGCTTCCAGAGGCGCAGGACATGGAACAGGACAGAGATGGCCACCTTGCACTTTTGTGCCTGGCGCAGTTCCGGCAGGTCGGGGATCATATCCGCCACGGCCCGCAGCTTTGCCCGTTCTTCAGGAGACAGAGCGCCCATACTTCCTCCTACGCCACGGCTGCTGCCCGGCGCTGTCCAGCCTGCTGCAGGAATGCCAGCAGGGCACGATGGGTCATGCTCAGGCGCTGGGGCGGCAGGCCACGCAGGCGCACCAGATAGCTGGCTGTCTTGACAGAGGCCGCGGGCTTTGCATACAGTTCTTGGGACATAGCACTCTCCTTTGTGAGGGTTCAGGCCTCGGGCGGTACCAGCGCCCGGGGCCTTTTTTGTTATTCGGGGGATAGCTGGCGGTCATGGACCTCGCCCGCCAGCGTCACCAGCTGCATGATGGCCTCCACGGCCTCGTGGCTCAGGCGGCGCATCTCCTGCAGCTCTTCCGCCGTGATCTTGCCGTCCGCGATCTGCTCCGCCGCCGCCACGGCGAATTCCCCGAACTCGCGGATGCTGACGCTCAGGCCCGTGACAAGCTGCACCGGCCCGTCATCCGGGAGGCGCAGGGACACGAATGCACCGCCGCGCTGCCTGGCCAGGAAGACCAGCGGCAGATCGCTCTCGCAGACGTCCATGAGCGGCAGGAGCAGCTCCGCACCCAGCTTGTGGCCGGGCTGCTGCGAGAGCTCGCTCATCAGGGTGGGGTAGGGCTTGCCCACCAGGTCCGCCACAGTGCGGGCATCCAGGCCAGAGGGGGCCGCCTTGACCATGCCATGGACTACGGCCGTCAGCGAAGGATAGGGAGGACGGTTCATGCGAAAATCTCGTTATTGTTTGCGTGGTTCATTCATCGAAAATGCGATATGCGGAGACAATGACGCGGATCAGCGCGTGCGGGGCTTGGGGCCGGTGGGCACATCCTCGGCCCTGGGCAGGAGCTCCACGGGGATGTCCAGCCGGTAGCGCAGGACACGGTGATGCCGCACGGGCATGCGCTCGTTGCGCAAGCTCTTGCTGACGGAACGGCCAGATATGCCGAGGAATTTTCCAATAGATTCGAAGGTGATGCCGTGCTCCAGCATCCAGACCTTGAGCTTGAGGAAGCGCTGCTCTTGCCTGCCTGTGGGGGTTAAGATAAACTGCTGCATAAAATCCTCTTTTTGTTCGGCGGGGATATTGAATGTGTATGTATGTGGGGAAAATATGTATGATTCATACATATTTGTCAACGCAGATTCAGAGATGAAAATGAACAGAACAAATAATTCTGAATTATACGAGCGTGTTACGGCGGCGGGAAAATTTTTCGGCGGCCTGCCCGCATTCGCGGAGATGATCGGGGTCCAGTACCGCACCTTCCACGCCTACCTGAGCGCCAAGCGCCAGCACAACCTGTGGCCGCTGCTGCCCACCATGCTGGAGGCCTTTCCGCGCCTGTCGCGGCAATGGCTGTATTTTGGCGAAGGCCCCATGCTTATCGGGCACGGCACGCCCCTGGACAGGCCGGTGCCCCTGCAGGAGATCGCGGCCGCGGCCGAAGCCATGGCCGCCGAAGCGGGCGGGACCTGGGGCGATGTGCTGACCTACATCGTGGATGCCGCACGGGCGGAAGGGGAGAAGCGGGAGCCGGTGGCCGACAGCCGCCAGATCCAGGAGTTGCAGGAAAAGCTGCTGGCGGCGCAGGCAAAGATCATCCAGTTGCAGGATGAGCTGCTGACCAGGCAGAAGGAAGGGCACGCAGGCGCCCCCAAGGCCGCGCCTGCCCGCATTGGCGACAGTGCTGCCCATTTGTAGGGTGGCGGCAGTAGGAGGGGAGGAAAATGGCGCTTGTCCTTTGTCCGGAATGCAAGCGGGAGATCAGCAGCGAGGCAGGAACCTGTCCCCGCTGTGGCTATCATATCACCTCATCCCGGAGCCGTTTCTGGGCGAAGCTGTTCTGGTTTCTGTTCGTTTTGTTCAATGCCCTCATGCTGCTGTACGCTCTTTTCAACATAGGGCCGATGATTAACTCATGGGATCATCCCGAGCTGGGCAGGCAGAATCGTATCCTTTTTGAAGCAGGGCTGAAGCTGTGGGTCTGGGGCGACGTGATTCTCGGCATGCCTGCCATCTTGCAGTACCTGCGTTCCAAGTAAGGGAGGGAAAATGATGAGGCTCAAGAAAATTTGTGCGTTGGCTGTCTCTTTGTTGTTATTCCCCTGCCTTGGCCATGCCCAGACCGACGGCCAGCAGCTTATGCAAAAGATGGCAGCCGCCGTGGAGCAGTCCGGCAGCAAGCCTTACGCCATGCCGCTGGATGAGGCGGAGACAAAAGCCTTGGTGGAATACATGAAGGCCAAGTACAAAAAAGAATTCGGCAAAGAGCTGACCGATTTGCAGGCTGCCGTCTGGGGCGGTAGCGCCTGTGGTCTGATTGGAGGCATGAGCATGATCAAAAATGCCTTCAGCGGAAAAGGCAAAGCGGCACAACAGCCCAAGGAAGCCCCCAAGCCCAATGTGTGGCCATCCGGCATCAGCGAATATTCACCGAAACTGCTCATGGAGAGTTTTGAGGGCAATCAGTTTGCTGCCGAAAAGGAATTGTCCGCCAAAGAGATTCTTGTCTGGGGCGAGGTGGATAGCCTCGGCCGGCAGCGCTACTCCCCCACAGGGACTTACTCTGACGGCAGGGATCTGCCCTGCATGAAGCTCAAGGGACTTTTCCACGCCTATTTTGAGGACACGAACGGTCTGGATCTGGCCAAAGTCAACAAAGACAATGCGGCACTGCTGCTGTGCAGCAAGATTCATTACGGCAAGTTCTTTGTGCAGGGGATGTGCAAGCCGGTGGCTGTCGGCCAAATGGACAAAGATGGCACATTGCAGCCAATCTTTGTGGACAGGCCGCTTTACGACGATCTTCGCAAAGCCAAATAGTAAGAGCCCACCAGTTTCCTCATATGCAAAGACTATACACTGAAAAGCAACATATTCCTGGATAGCTAGCCAGATTTTAACTTAGGGAAACGACTATGGAAGTTGTCTTGCTGTTACTTGTCGTCCTTGGTGTGGTCTGGCTCATCCGGCAGCGCAAAAAATATGCTGTTCCCCAAGTGCCTGTGCCGGAAAAACGCCCCCCCATCAAGGCCCCTGCAAAAAACGTCAGACAGCCTGCGGAGCCGGACTGTCCTTTTTGCCTTGACGTGCAGGCAAACGAAGGCTTCGGCGTTTTTGAAAATTATGAGCGCTATCAGGCTGCCTTTGAGAAGACAATCCATGCGACGTCGTGCGGCAAGGCTGTCCTGGACAGACTGGATGCTCTGGTGGAAGCGGCCCCCCTTGCCGACCATGAGCTGCTGACAGAGGCCATCGAGGAGTGTTTTTTCCAGCAGTGCGCGTCCAAACACCCCGTGGCTGTGATGCGCCTGTTCGACAAGATGCAGCAGGAGCATCCCTGCATGGCGTTCGCCCTGCGGCATGGGGGGCTTGATGAAATGGTCGCCGCCTTCTGCGAAAGCCTCAGCAATCCTCTGCCGGAAAAGGGACGTGCCAAAACCATCGTGGGACTTTTGCAATCGGACCACCCGCTGGTCAAGGGAGCCCTGGCATCTTCTGCGGCCGATGTCGCCGACTGGCTGGACGGGGAGTGCGAGGAATTTTGGCCGGACTGGGAGGCCTGTACCCATAACGACATGCCCCCGGAAGATTTCATCGCGGGGGTGCTGGCCTGCCTGAAGGGAGAAAAAGACCCGTCCAGCCTGTAGCGCCGTTTTTCGGGGCTTGCCAAGTGGCGTGGGAATGGCTAGAAAGAAAGAAGGCGGCAGGTGCGCTAACACCCGCCGCCGTGGGCACATCCCCCGCGATTAACTGGATCGCAAGTTTTGGCCCGGTAAGAGTTGCACCTCCTACCGGGCTACTTGCGTCTTAGAGGTTCAACAAGCGAATCACCAAGGCCGCAAGGACGGCGGCCACAAAGGCAGCCAGCACGTCCCGGAGGAAGTGTTTCATGGGAGTACCCTCCTTTAGGAGGATGCGCCCGCCGATGGCCTAGCACAGACTTTTATAGGCTGCAAGAACTGGTTCTTGAACCAGGAAATTCTTAAAAATAAAAATCCCCGCCTGAGCGGGGAAAAAGAGGTTGCCTGCCTTAGCATGCACAGGTGAGCACCATGCCTGTGAGGTAGTCAGCTCCGTCGGGGATGCCGTATGCCCGGCGCGTGGCATTGCCCACACGATATCCCTGCCATTCGGCCACAGCCTCGGCCACGGCCTGCTCGAGTGCATGGCCACGATCAAGATAACAGCGAACGGTATCGGCAAACTGGCGGCCATGGCGGCTATCCAAAAAATCCCTGACCTCGGCCTCATCGCAGTGCGTAGCCTCCGTGATGAGGGTCAAGGCAATCGGCCAAGCGACCTCTGCGGGCTCTCCCACGGATCCAAAAAAACCATACCACGGGTTCTGAGATTCCAGCATTTATGACCTCCAGATAGATAGCTCTGAGTGGGGGGGAGAGTCCCCCCACGATTCTACGATCCCCTTCTCGCTCTCTGGATGGGCGTCTCAGGGTAGATGAGGGCACAGCATCCAGGGCCATATTTGCAGCGCCTGCAGTTGCCATCGCATTTTTCCCCATTCGCGTCGCGGTAGATCTCGGCGCATGCGGCCGCCCGGAAGGGATTCTCCCTATCGCTCGCGTCAGCGGGCTTCCAGGCCATGCAGGCCCTTCCTTTGCACTGTCCACCCAAAAAAGGGCATTCTTTCATCTTGGCTTCAACTTCAGGCAGGAACATTTTTCAACCTCTTGTATTTTATTGTTTTTTGCCATTCGGCATGTCTGTGTGTTCGCTCTTTCCCAGATGGGTTACAAGTCTTTTCTTGCTGATTTTATTCATTTTTTTAATAAAAAGCCGGGGTTTCCCCCGGCTCTCTTTTGCTACATCTGCTTGCGCTTTGCTGCATACGGATCCACAGGATGGAGGCGGATGCAACGCCCCGGGCGGTGCTTGCAGCTGGAGCAGTCCTCCTGGCATTCCGTCTGGTGTTCATCGAAGTAGAGCCCGGCACATTGCGTCATTCGGAACGCGGGATGACGTCCATCGCCCTCTTGGACGAATTTCCACGCCATGCAATCCCGCCCCAGGCACTGAGAGCCCAAAAAAGGACACATCTTTTTCTTGGCTTCACTTTCACAAATAAACATATTGCAACCTCTTGTATTTTATTGTTTTTTGCCATTCGGCATGTCTGTGTGTTCGCTCTTTCCCAGATAGGTTGCAAGTCTTTTCTTGCTGATTTTATTCATTTTTTTTGATTTTTATTCCCAGTCCAGGCCCCGCGTTGACGGCCCGGCGGCGCTGGCGCAGCAGCGTATGCTGATAGATCTGGAGAAGCATCCCTTCGTGTTTATGCCCCATCACCTCCGCGACGCATTTACGGTCAGCACCGTAATCCAGGGCGTGAGAGGCGAACGCATGGCGCAGATCATAGGGGCGGAGGCGTCGGCCGATCCCGGCTCTGCGCAGGGCGTTGTGCCATGCCCTGCTGATGGAAAGCACCGGACGGCCACGATAGTGGATGACGAACTCCACGCCTGCTGCGGCATCCGCCTGCTGCCAGCGCCGCAGCAGGGGCAGCAGATCATCACGGACAGGGATGCTCCGGGCCTCGAACTCAGCGCCCTTGCGGGCATTCGGCATACGGATCAGACGGCTATCGAGGTCAACATCCAGCCAGCGCAGCCGAAAAAGCTCGCTGGGGCCGATGCGCGGCCCCATCCCCATGCCCAGAGCAATCACCCGCTGCACATGCTCCGCAGCCACAGCGTACAGACGCCGAGCTTCCTGCAACGTCGGCGGATCAATTCTCTGGGAACGGACTGTAGGAATGCGCAACGCGGACAGGGCATTGCTGTCCAAATGCCGGCTGCGGCAGGCCCATGCCCATGCCCCCTTGAGGATAGCCGCCCTTCGGCTGACCGTGGCGGCGCCAGCCCCGCGCTGGCGCATTATCTCCATCCACGCCAGCACGTCGTCCACGCTGATGCAGTGCGCTTTTCGGTGCCCGTAGATGTCCGCAAAACTGCGGAGGTGCTGCATGGCCGTCGTCCGCGTGGACAGGCTCTGCCGGGCCTCGATATAGGCTGACAGCAACTCGGCCACGGTGAGCGTCCTCTCCGGCTGGCGTCCTTTGTATCTGGCTCGGCGCACCAAGGCTTTTTCACGTTCAAAAATAAGGCGCTGGACCTTCTCGAAGTCCAGCGCCTCCTGTTCGCTGTTGAAGGAGCGAACGCGCGGACGTCCACTCCATGGTTCCCGAAATTTACAAATCCAGGGCCTCTTCTTATAGGGCAAAAAAATCACAGGCATAGTACCCCTCCTTTCGGGCACTATGCGGGGGATTGTCTCTACCGTCAAAGCAGCCTGCCTTCCAATTCAGCCATGAGGGCCAAGGCCTCCCGTTTGGACATCCTGGGGCCTCGATGCCCCTGCAGCCTAATCCACCAGCGATTCGTCCAGCAACGACTGGCACTGACCGTGCCGCCTTGGCTGGAGGTCAGGCCGCGGCACACCCCCGGCAGGAGCCAGTGTAGGGGATTCAGGTCCCGCCGGTTCCAGGCCCATCCGATCCAGTTTGCCAGATCCACGGCCAGCCCGCGCAGCCCGGCCTGCAGAAAGCGGTCCTGCCAGAAGACGCAGTCCTCGGCCTGGATGCAGGCCCCATCGTGCGCCCACGCCCCGAAACTACGCACCGAGAAGCGGCTGCGGACGCCCCAGTTGCGGATCACGCAGCGGCGCATCAGCACACGCACGCCATCCTGCGCCTCCGGAGCGCGGCGGCCGATGTCGCGCACAATGCAGTCCTCCAGCACCAGCTCCGCGCCTGGGTCCGTCTCCGGGTAATCGCCATTGCCCCACAGGATGCCCTTACCCACTCTGGCCACGCGGGTCTCGCGCACCACGGCCCGGGCCCCGTCCACCCCGGAGAGGCCCTCGTCGAGCCTCTCCAGCGGCCAGCTGCCCAGATCCACCACACAGCGGCGGATGAGCACAGGCCCATCGCTGCCATAGACGGTGATGCCGTCACCCCCGGCGCTTATGGGCGCCGTGATGTACTGGTCCTCGATGATACGGCCGAAGCTGCCGGGCCCGTCATTGCTTGTCATCCAGAGCACCTCCCGTTGCATGCTTGACGCGATCCCGTTCTTCGGCCCGCTTGGCATTGTTGAATCGGTTCAGCGTGCCTACCAGGTAGCCGGTGATTCGCCGCACGCGCTCGAACGGCACGCCCTGGCCGCGGGACCGGTCATCAGAATCAGATCGCATAGGAGACCTCGACCTCCTGGACGGCAGCGACGCTGTCAGCCGCCTGGATGAGGGCCAGCAGCTCGTCCCGACGAGCCGCATGCAGCGCGAGGATAGTGTCAGGGCCATCAGGATCAACAGCAGCCAGGGAGGCAGCCGCCACCGACACCTCAGTCACGGAAGGGCTGGCGGCAGGCATGGTGAGGCTGGCGATGATGGCCGCATCGCAGGCAGACCTGACCTCCCGCTCCTTTTCTTCCTTCACCACAGACAGGGGCTTTTCCGGGCGCACCGTGACCGCACCATCCGGCAGCGGGCCGAGGTCTTCGGTGTAGCGGGGCTGGCTCTGCCAGTCGTCGCCTTCGGACGGCATCCAGTAAGGGGTGCCGCCCTGCTTGGTGCCCGTGCTGTCCAGATGCTGGCGGTGGTCTTCAACCAGATCCCATTTGGTCCCCGTCCAGCGAGCGGCATAACCCGTAGGGATGGCATCGGGCGGCGGCGTGGCTGTGGCGTAGGCGCTTTCCATAATGGTTTTATCTCCCACTCGTTGAGCAGGACGGGATCCCTGATATTCATGGGTTAGAGGATCAAACATATACATCACCTTTTCCATGATATTCTCCTATAATATTTTGATATTACTGGTTGAAAAAAGTTTTTCCGAAATTGGGGGCCGGGCGAAGGAAACGGAGCCGGCACACATGTACT
>ERZ1673698.474-NODE-474-length-62969-cov-16.256461_pt1 | contig 62969 bp, 57 predicted proteins | sample MGYA00580228_ERZ1673698 | MGnify/ENA primary metagenome ERZ1673698 (study PRJEB41218, sample SAMN15661768) | gut metagenome | host: Homo sapiens | place: Canada: London | collected 2015-08-20/2019-03-30 | study: EMG produced TPA metagenomics assembly of... | reverse complement strand
TTCAGGTGCTAGTCCTCGCAAGGGGGTGGAGGTTCAAGTCCTCTTATCCGCACCAAGGATTCTGGAAAGCTGACTATGTGAAAGCATGGTCAGCTTTTTTGTTTTTCTCATGCTGCCGGAGGTGTCTTTATGCAGGAGATCCGCAAAACCATTGACCGCACCGTATTCGGACTGATCTTATACACGCTGCTGCGGTACGCCGTCTTTGCCGCAGAACCGCTGGCACGAAAGTGCTGGGTCTGGCTGACGATACCGGACAGCAGCCGGCGGCAGGAAGTGCTGACACAGCTGAACAGCAGCGCATCCGGCAGCGGTGTTTCCAGCATTGCCGCTGTATGTGTGGGTGTGCTGTTTCTCGGCTGGTACTTCCGAAAAAGCACACCGCCCGGAAAGCTCTTTTCCCAAAGACAGCCCCTGCCGCTGAAAGGATTTCTGCTGCTGAGCTGCATTTTCATGGGAGCGCAGCTGATCTATTCCCTGTTCGGGAACAGTCTGGAACTGCTGCTCCGGCTGTTTGGATATACCGCCATGGGACAGTTGGATGCTGCATCGGCGCAAAGCACTACCCTTTCCATGTTCCTGTACACTGCCGTTTTTGCGCCGGTCGGCGAAGAACTCATCTACCGTGGACTGGTGATGCCGCAGTTTCAGCGATACGGAAAGGTGTTTGCCATTGTGACCTCTGCCCTGCTGTTCGGCGTCATGCACGCCAATCTGTTTCAGATGCCGTTCGCCTTTCTCACCGGGCTGATGCTGGGCTACACAGCGGCGGAATTTTCGCTCCGCTGGTCCATTCTGCTACACCTGCTCAACAACCTGGTGTTCAGTGAACTGCTGGGCAGGGCGATGGGGCATCTTTCCCCTGCGGCACAGGATTATCTCTATCGTGGCATCAACATTTTCTTTTTCGCTTTCGCCGCATTCTGGCTGCTCCGCCACCGGGAACAGCTGAAACACTACCTCCAGAAAAACGGATGCGCCGGAAAAACCTATGCCGCCGCTTTTACGGCAGCGGCAATGCTGGTGTTTCTCATAGGGAATGTGGGGCTGGCGGTTTCCGGGGTTCAGAAGTTGGGATAAAAAAGTATCGCACCATACAGAACAGCCTGCATGGTGCGATACTTTTTATTGCTGTACAGGAGAAGCGGTGTTCCTGCACGCATTATTTTTCAATGCCGTCTTTCAAGGTATGGTCAGACCAGTTATCCAGCGTCGTTTTCACCGGATATGCGCCGCAGTATGTCCCATCCACGCTGAGGATCACAGTGCATTTCTGCTGTCCGGATGACGCTGTATACACTTCGAAATCAACAGTCTGGTAAAGATCAAACCGTGACACATCCATATAATCTGCCAGGTCTCCACAATCCTGGAGTGTATATGTCCCGTCCTGCATCGGCGTTCCTGCATCTTCCATCTTCGTCAATGCCTTCTCAATTGCCGTGCCGCACTTTTCCGCCTCAATGTTATTTGCCGTGATCTTTCCGGCATCATCCAGTGCAAGGTACAACACGCTAACACCGGAATTCAACATCGCATCAGTACAATACGTGGGATATGTGGAATAGGTCAGCGTTCCGTCTGTTTCTTTTCCATAGCATACAACAGACAGCGCCGTTCCATCCGCAGTGTAAATTGCAATATCCTCATAATTTTTCAGAAAATCGCATTTATCGTCCAGTTCCTTGTCAATTTTTGTGTCATTCCCATAGTGATACATTCCGGTGTCAGAAAGCCCCATGGACTTAAAAACGGCATTCGCCGCCTCATACACTGCTTTGGCATCATCCTGTTCCAACGCCTTTTTCTCGGCATCTGTTTCGGAAGATTCTTCTCCCGAAGTTGTCACAGCATTTTCTGTGATCCGCTTTCCGCTGCGCTCAGAAACATCGGTTTTGGATTGTCCACGGAAAACAGCCAGCAGAATTACACAGACCGCTGCCGCCAGAACGATGCAGGTCAAAAGAATCCACATCGTCTTTTTCGGTTTCTTTTGCATTGTTCCCGAAAAAGGCATCTGCGCAGAATCTTCCGCACATCTCGCCCCGCACTCTTTGCAAAACTTCGAGTCATCCGGAATCTTCGCACCGCAACTCTTACAAAACATACAAGCAACCTCCTCCGTTCGGATAAAACCCCGGTGTGACACGCCGCTTTACGGCGTGAAATCCCTTTTATTGTACATGATATTGATGTGCAATCATTTTATAAATTATAGATAAATGTTAAATTATACAGTTTTATCCATTTTGGATTTCTTTTTATGCCTGTATTCTATGAAAGTTAGATCGTCCACAGATTCCAGATCGGACAGCTTAAAAAGCAGTCTCAGTACTGGAACACACTATCCCCTGCAAACTCCCGTACCAGCGAATCTGCCGGCAGGTGTTCCAGCGTCAGCGGTGCCACATCATCCCACATCTGCCGCAGTTCCAGCAGCATGGGGTGCTGCATTTCCGCCTCCAGTTCCCCGTCCAGCAGCGTCTTGTAAATGCCAAGCTCATAGGGCAGGAACGTGTCTATGGAAAAATCAGCACGCTTTTTATAGGGTGCAATATATTTGTGTTCCCCTGCCTGCACGTGTTCAAACATGGAGAGCGTCTCTGCCACACTGCGCTGGCGGAAGTTCTTATCCCGGAGCATCCGGCGCATGAGCCGCAGTCTGGACGGATGCAGCACAGTTTCTCCGTTTGTCACACGAGTGCGGACGCTGACATAGAGCCGCACGGTCATCTCCTCGGGGATGGTGATGACATCCGGATTCAGTGCATGGATGCCCTCCAGCAAAAGCAGTTCGCCGGGTTTCCGGGTCAGTTGCCAGTCCTGGTCGATACGGGTCGTGGTGGGAAAATGATACCGGGGCATCCAGGTCGGCTTGCAAGCAATGATGCTTTGCAGCTGCTGGTTCAGATAGGGAATGTCTACCCGTGCCGGAGACTCCAGATCCAGCTTTCCCGTTGCCGCCATTTCCCGCTGCTGCGGTGTCATGGTGGAAAAGAAATTGTCCATGGAAATGGTGTGGGTCTCTGCGCCCCAGCCATCCAGAAAGCGCTCCAGCAGAAAAGCCGTGGTGGTCTTTCCCGAACCGGACGGCCCTGCAAGCAGAATCACCGGACGCTCCACCGCCGTTTTGCGGATGGCATCTGCCACCTTTTCCAGTTCGTCCAGAAACGCCAGATCTGCCTGCCGCATGGCATCCTCGAAGGCAGTCATAGCTTGGTTGATGTCTGTCAGTTTTCTGTATTTCATGGTCGTTTCACCTTTCTGCAATACCAAATCACACTGCACGCATACAAATGCAGATGCGCTATTGGTATTATAGCATATTTCCACAGTTTTTGTCAATTGAAATAGTATGATGTTGTACACTTTTCCGAATTCTGTAGTGCAGGATTCCGGAGAATTCCTCACACCGCATTTCGAAAAGAAAGCAAATCCCCGGAAACGAAAAAGAAAATCAGTGGACAACACAGCGGTTTTGTGGTATAATGGTAGCATCACAATGAAAAAGGAGCGATCACAAATGCGTAGCGATCTGATCTATATTCCGGACAGCGAACTGGATGCCCTCATTCAGCAGGACACCCCTTACCTGGATCTGACGACTCTGGGGCTGGACATCGGCGATGAGCCGGGTTCGCTGTCGTTCTATACCCGTGAGGCGTGTGTCCTCTGCTGCACCGAAGAGGTATCCCGTATTCTGACGAAGCTGGGACTTTCCACCGCATATTCTCTCCCCACCGGCACACAGATCGGCGCCGGCGAGCTGTTCTTCACCGCAGAGGGCAGCGTCTGCGACCTGCACCGGGCGTGGAAGATCTGCCAGTCCCTGCTGTCCCACTGTTCCGGTGTTGCCACAAAGGCAAGAAATATGCTGAGCCAGGTGCAGGCGATCTCGCCTGCCATCTCTCTGACAGCGGCACGGGCGCATTTTCCGGGAACAAAAGCACTGGTCACAAAGGCAGTCGTTGCCGGCGGCGTCATTCCGCACCGCATGGGACTCTCGGAAACTGTTCTCATCTATGAGACCCACATCGCCTGCATGGGCGGTCTGGAAGTGTTCCTGGAACGCTATCCCCAGCAGAAAAGCCACTTCTGCGAAAAGAAAGTCTTTGTGGAAACACAGTCCGCAGAGACGGCGCTCCGCTGTCTCTCCGTGGGCGTGGATGCCATCCAGTTTTTCCAGATGCAGCCGGATGCGCTGGCAAAGGCTGTGGAACAGGTCAAGGCGGCATATCCCCACTGCACCATCATCGCTGCCGGAAATCTCACGGAAGAAAACGTGGCAGAATATGCGGCGACCGGCGTAGACGGTCTGGTCAGCTCGGCATTCTACCGGGCAGAACCCATTCAGATGCAGGCACAATTTCACACCAACTAAAGGAGTATTTTTGACATGAAAACCATCGGAATCATCGGCGCAATGCCGTCAGAACTCGTAGACATCCGCCTGGGTCTCCCCGATTCGGAGATCCAGAAAAAGGCTGGTTTCGACTACTATATCAACCAGGTGGGTGACACCCGTATCGTCCACGTCTGCAGCGGCATCGCAAAGGTCAACGCAGCAGTCTGCACCCAGGCGCTCATCGACAATTTCGCACCGGACGCTGTCATCAATGCCGGCATTGCAGGCGGCATGAACAACGACATTCACGTTTGTGATGTTGTAGTTTCCAGCGAAGTGCTGCCCCACGACCTGGATCTGCACTTTCTGAAGGACTATCCGCCTTACTGCGGCATCTACACCGCAGACCAGGCACTCATTGACCTGGCAGTCAAGACCTGCGGTTCTTTCGAAGTGAAATCCTTTGTGGGACGCATCGTCTCCGGCGAGGCGTTCGTCACAGACAGCGCCGTCAAGGCGGAGATCCAGCAGCGGCTCACGCCCTATGCCATCGACATGGAAAGCGCCGCTGTGGGACAGTGCGCCTACCGGAACAGCGTTCCCTTTGTCAGCGTCCGCTGCATCTCCGACAATGCGGATGACGAGGGCGCTATGTCCTTCGATCAGTTCGAAAAGATCGCCGCAAAACGTGTGGCAGACATCGTGCTGCGCATGATCGAATCGCTCTGAGGGAAAACGCTATGACATTACAGCAGCTGCAATATGTGATCGCCATTGTGGAACACGGCTCGATCAGCGAAACGGCAAAACAGCTCTATGTGGCGCAGCCCACGCTTTCCAGTGCTGTCCGCACCCTGGAAGAGGAATTCGGCATCGTCATTTTCCACCGCTCCGCCAGAGGGATCGCCCTCACCGAGGACGGACGGGAGTTCCTGTCCTACGCCAGACAGGTGGTGGAACAGGCAGACCTGCTCCACCAGCACTACGGCGCAGCCAAGCAGACACGCCAGCGGTGTTCCATTTCCACCCAGCACTATGCCTTTGCGGTGGACGCTTTTGTCCGGCTCATCCAGCGGCTGTCCCCGGAGTCCTACGAGTTCACCCTCCGGGAGACACGCACCCACGAGATCATGGAGGATGTGCGCAACTTCGACAGCGAGATCGGCATTCTGTACCTCAGCAGCTTTAACGAAAAGGTGATCCGTGCCATGCTGGAGGAATACCACCTGGAATTCCACTCCCTGGTGAACGCAGAACCGCACGTCTTTCTCCGGGCAGAGCATCCCCTCGCCGGACGGGCATCTGTCACGACCGCCGACCTGGAACCATACCCGTTTCTCTGCTTTGAACAGGGTGTCCACAACTCGTTCTACTTCGCAGAGGAACTGCTCAGCACCATGCCCCACAAAAAGTGCATCCGTGTCAGTGACCGTGCCACCTTGTTCAATCTGCTCCGAGGCGTCAACGGCTACACCATTTGCAGCGGCATGGTAAGCGCCGATCTGAACGGCGGCGACATCGTCTCTGTTCCCCTGGATACGCCGGAGCGGATGGAGATCGGCTGGATCTCCAATCCGAGAATCCAGGAGAGCCACGGCGCTCAGCTGTATATCCAGGAATTGCAGCAGGTGCTGATGGAGTATCAGCAGCCGGTGAGGAAATAGGACACGACAACCGATATTTCAGAGCCTGTCTTGACAGGACACGTGTGACAGGTTCTTGGATTCCGGTTTTTGGCAGCATCGTACAAGCTTTGTACGGTGCTGCTTTTTGTTTTTCCCACCAAAATGACCGGAAACGCATCTTCTCCCGATTGCCCGTCCTGCCGCCGCAGATTCATGCACATTGTTCTAAAATGATGCAAGAGATTCTGACAGATATTTTTCTCTCCAAACGGTATAATGGATACACCAATGATATTTCAGGCATCTCGCCTCAGAGCCTGCCGGCGTATCCGAATGTACGCAGACTGCAACCACGGATTTTCTCGAACTATCCCGAAAAATCCGCAGGCAGAACACGTGCAGAAAGGTACGCCGGCAGACGCTCCGCAAAGAAAGGACGTTTCCATCATGCGCAACCCCAGCCAACCTCAGCTCCTCCATCGCATCCCCGTTCCACGCATTCTCCGGGAGACCGGCGGCGGTTTTCTCTCCGGACTGCTCCTTGCCGGTACATACGTGGGAACCATGACCTCGCCGCTGCCCATCGCCATCGCCGCCAACCTCAGCGCACCCGGTGCCATTGCCGTTCTCATCGGCAGTCTGATCTCCTATACGCTCTCCAATACCATGCTGGACAACCTGCCCCTGCTGTTTGCCCTGGTAGTCGTGGTGTGCCTGCGCCTGTTGAAACGGCCTGCAAAAACAGCCGCCGGCATGGCGTGCAGCACCGGCATCTGTGTGTTTCTCTCCGGCATTGCCGTCTCCCTGGTATTCCACGCCAGCGGCGCAGAAGTGATCGGCTACACCATGACTGCGGCACTCACCGGCTGTGCCTCCTATTTTATGCACGCCGTCTTTTCCAGCGTCCGCAGCACAGGCAAGATTCCCCTGCGCTCCACCGACGGATGCGCCGCCGCAGTCGTTCTCATTCTGGCGGTGGCAGCATTCAGCTGTTACGGCATCCCGTCCATGAACGCCGGCTGCGTCATCAGCACCGCAGTCACACTAATCGGGGCAAAGAAGTTCCGGTGTGCCGGCGGCGTAATCTGCGGCGCACTGACAGCCTGCGGCGCAATCCTGGGCGCACCGGATGCCGGACTTCCCATGCTGATCCTGCCGGTGGGCGGTCTGCTGGTGGGCTATCTCTCCGGAAAAAACCGATTTCTCATTGCCGGTGTATTTTTCCTGTTCTCTCTGATGGCGCTCATCACCTTCGGGACAAGTCTGCTCCAGGTCTCCGCTGTCATCAACCTGTTTCTGGGCAGCGCAGCCTTTCTGTTCCTGGACAGCAGCTGGCTGGACAAGTGGCTTATCACAGACCTGCCCGACCGCTCTGATAACACGCTGCCCCTTTCTTCCCGGCTGCAGTATATGGCAGACGCCATCCGCAGCGTCCGGGAGGATACGGATGCCATCTCGGCGATCCTGCCCCAGGAAGAATCCACAGGCGACGCCACACGGGAAGTCTGCGAGACGGTCTGCGGCAGCTGCCGGAACAAGCTGCGCTGCTGGGAGACCAACTACGAGGACACCCTCGCCGGCTTTCGGAAAATGGAGACCCATCTGAGTGCCGCACCGCCTGCAATTCCGCAGGAGCTGGAACACTGCATTCGGACAGAACGCCTGCGCACCCTCTTTTCCCGTCACGCCGCCGACCGGCGCAAGGCACGCTTTCTGGCGGCACGCACTGCCGAGAGCCGCACGGTTCTCCTGGAACAGCTGGCAGCCGCAGAGGACCTGCTCACCGCCACCAGCGATCAGCTGCACATCCGCTACAGCAGCGAACTCAGTGAGACCGTGCGCCGCAAGCTGCTCCACTACGGTTATCCCTGCGACTCCGCCGCAGTGTACCACACCCTTTCCGACCGGCTTATGATCGAGATGTGCTGTCAGAGCCGGGAACTGGACGGCTGTCTGCCCACCATCCGGCACATCCTGTCCGAATCTCTGAATCTGACGCTGGAAGAACTGGACCCCATCTACTCCGGCGAGACTGTGCGCTATCGGCTCTGCCAGCGTCCCAGATACCGGCTGGAACACTTCACCTCCGCCCGGCACGCCAGCCAGGAGACCATCTCCGGTGACACTGCCATCCTCTTCACTGACAGCGCCGGCAACCCCTATCTGGTGCTGTCCGACGGCATGGGAACCGGAAAAAATGCTGCCATCGAGTCCCGGATGACCACAGAGCTGTTCCGCAAGTTTATCAGCGGCGGCATCTCCGGCACAGCGGCTGTCCGCATGATGAACGGGCTGCTGCTGACCAAATCGCCCCAGGAGACCTTTGCCACACTGGATGTTGCCCGGTTCGATCTGGACGCCGGGTGTCTCACCATGATGAAATCCGGGGCAGCCGCCACACTGATCCGCCACGGCGGAAAGGTCTCACGCATCAGCGCCATGACGTTTCCCCTCGGACTGGAACCGGAGGGCGAAACAGCGATACGGCAGGTAAAGCTCTGCCCCGATGACATCATTCTGATGCTGTCGGACGGTGTCAGCGAGGACGCCTATCCGCTGATCCGGCAGCTGCTGGAAACCACCAGCGACCTGGAACAGATCGTGATGGAGATCTGTGAAAAGGCAGAGATCTTCGCCGGCGGAAAGTGCCGGGATGATGTGACCGTCTGCGCCGCACGTCTGCTCCCCACATTCTGAGACGGTATTCCGCAGTTTCACAGCATCTATTTTTTGCCAAAGGAAAGCTGCTTTTTCTTGATTTCATTCAGATTCCGGCTTTTTCTGTCAAAAAGACAATTTCAGGAGATGTGCCGTGTGCTTTGTGCGATATCGCCACAAAAAGAATACAAAGCCGTTATGATACGTCTTTGTTTTTATGCAACATGACTAAATATGCGGTTCAAATATGGGCGGTTCTATGAAATTTACTGGATACCAAAAAAATAACTTGCAATACTATCCTTTATATGTTAAAATATGAATAGAAAACAAAAGGAGGGTATGCTATGCAATCATCACAGAAATCCACCGCAAATGATTTTCCATTGTATTTGTTCCACCAAGGCAAAAACTTTGAGGCACATAAATTCTTCGGTGCGCACCCGTTCCGGCGTGGAAGAGGACAGTTCTACCGCTTTCGTGTCTGGGCGCCCCACGCAAAGAGCGTCTCCGTGATCGGAGAGTTCAACGGCTGGAACCGCACCGCCAATCCCATGCACAAGATCTCAGACACAGTCTGGGAAGCAGAACTGCCCCGCTTGAAACAATTTGACAGCTATAAATACAGCATCGAGACACAGGACGGCCGCATTCTGGATAAGGCAGACCCTTATGCCGCACACTATGAGCGCCGGCCCGGCACCGCCTCCAAGCTGTTTGAGAGTGAATATGTATGGGGAGACCGGGAATGGATGCTGGAAAAGAAAAAGCACGTCCCCTACAAAAGCCCCATGAACATCTATGAGGTGAACATCTCCTCCTGGAAGCACAACCCGGCGGAGAAGTTCCCCAGTTATATCGGCTTTGCAGAAGAGATCATCCCCTATCTGAAAAAGATGTCCTATACCCACGTGGAATTCATGCCGCTGACGGAGTATCCCTTTGACGGCTCATGGGGATACCAGGTCACCGGTTACTTTGCGCCCACCTCACGGCACGGCACGCCGGACGACTTCCGGAAAATGATCGACCTGTTCCACCAGGCAGGCATCGGCGTCATCCTGGACTGGGTTCCGGCACACTTCCCGAAAGACCCCATGGGGCTGTGCGAATTCGATGGCACATACTGCTATGAATATGCCGATCCGCTGAAAATGGAACACAAGGGCTGGGGAACCAGAGTATTTGACTACAGCAAAGGCGAGGTATGCTCGTTCCTGATCTCCAGCGCCTGCTGCTGGCTGGAGGACTTCCATCTGGACGGACTCCGGGTGGACGCAGTGGCATCCATGCTCTATCTGGACTACGACCGGCAGGACGGCGAATGGCGTCCCAACATTTACGGCGGTCACGAGAACCTGGAGGCGGTAGACTTCCTGCGGCATCTGAATGAGGCGGCATTCTCCCGGAATCCGGACATCCTCATGATCGCAGAGGAATCCACAGCATGGCCCATGGTCACCAAACCCACCGACATCGGCGGTCTGGGATTCAACTTCAAGTGGAACATGGGCTGGATGAACGATATGCTCAGCTACATCTCCCTCGACCCCATCTACCGGGCGTTCAACCACGACAAGCTGACGTTCTCGTTCTTCTACTGTTTCTCGGAGAACTACATTCTCCCCATTTCGCATGACGAGATCGTCTACGGAAAATGCTCCATGCTGGAGAAGATGAGCGGTCAGACCGAAGAAGAAAAGTTCGCCTCTTATCGGGCGTTCCTGGGCTATATGATGGCGCATCCCGGAAAGAAACTGCTCTTTATGGGACAGGAATTCGCACAGAAAAAAGAGTGGAACTATGAGACGCAACTGGACTGGGAACTCCTGGAACAGCCGGCACACAAGCAGATGGAACAGTTCTCACAGGATCTGAACAAATTCTATCTGGACAACGCCGCACTCTGGCAGGATGACGATTCCTGGCAGGGATTCAGCTGGATCTCCCACGACGACTATCAGCAGAGCGTCATCGCCTTCCGGCGTATTGACGACGACGGAAACGAGATCATCGCCATCTGCAACTTCTGCCCGGTGCAGCGCAACGACTATAAGATCGGTGTGCCGAAGGAAGGCAGATACCAGGTGGTATTCAATACAGATGCAGCAGTCTACGGCGGCAGCGGCGTCACGGAAAAGAAATTCCAGACGCTCCCCATTGCCATGCACGGTTTTGAACAGTGCATCTCCCTCACCCTTGCACCGCTTTCTGTACTCTATCTGAAGTACAGTCCGGTGAAAAAGCGTGCGCCGAGAAAGTCCGCAGCAGCAAAGGCATCCCCTGCAAAGAGCGCAGCCGTCAAGCCGAAAAAGACGACCGTCAAAAAAACGGCAGGCACTGCGAGAAAGCGCAAAGCGGCTCCCGGCAGCACCAGGTGAGCCGGACAGCTTTTCCATTATGTCACCCATTCAAAAGAAATTTTTGAATTTATATTAGGAGGAATATCATGAAGATCAAGAAAAAGTGCGTCGCCATGCTGTTGGCTGGCGGACAGGGCAGCCGACTGTATGCCCTGACACAAAAAGTGGCAAAACCAGCGATCCCCTATGGCGGTAAGAATCGTTTCATCGACTTTCCGCTCTCCAACTGCATCAACTCCGGTATTGATACCGTGGGCGTTCTGACCCAGTATCAGCCGATGGTGCTGAACGAATACATCGGCAACGGTCAGCCGTGGGATCTGGATAAGATGCACGGCGGTGTACACGTTCTGCCGCCGTATCAGACCGCAGCAGGCGCATCCTGGTATGAGGGTACTGCCAATGCGATCTATCAGAACATGGCGTTCATTGAGCGCTATGACCCGGAATATGTCATCGTCCTGGGCGGTGACCACATCTACAAGATGGACTATTCCAAGATGCTGGATTATCACATTGCCAACCAGGCTGACAGCACCATCGCCGTAATTGATGTTCCCCGTTCGGAGGCATCCCGTTTCGGCATCATGACCTGTGACGAAAGCGGCAGAATCGTAGACTTCACCGAAAAGCCGAAGGAGCCGAAATCCACACTGGCATCCATGGGCATCTACGTATTCACATGGGAAAAGCTGCGCAAATATCTGATCGAAAATGAAAACGCCAATACCGGTTCGAAGGACTTCGGCAAGGACATCATCCCGGCAATGCTGGAAAATGATGAGCGCCTGTTCGCCTATGAGTTCGAGGGCTACTGGAAGGATGTCGGCACACTGGACAGCCTGTGGGAGGCAAACATGGATCTGCTCAGCCCGAATGTGCCGCTGAACCTGTATGATCCGGACTGGAAGGTATATTCCCGTCACAACAATATGCCGCCGCAGTACATCGGCGCAAATGCACACGTAGAAAACTCCATGATCACAGAGGGCAGCGTGGTAGACGGTACGGTGGACTTCTCCATCATCTCCTCCGGTGTCACCATCGAAGAGGGCGCATCGGTCAAGTACAGCATCGTAATGCCCGGCACGACCATCAAGAAGAATGCAGTGGTGGAATATGCGATCATCGGTGAAAACTGCGTGGTAGAATCCGATGCCATGATCGGTATGAATCCGGAATCTGTTCCCAACCGTGAGGATTGGGGCATCGCCGTTCTCGGTCATAATATCACGATCTCTTCCGGCAAGCGAGTTCTTCCGAAAGAAATTATTTCCGAAAATCTGTAAAGGCGGTGGCGTACAATGAGTATCAATCAAAATGTTTTAGGTTTAATTTTTGCAAGCATCAACGACTCCGCAGTTATTGATCTGACCAAGCTGCGGACTATGGGTTCGATCCCTTACGGCGGACGTTACCGCATGGTAGACTTTCCGCTTTCCAACATGGTAAACTCCGGCATCTCTGAGGTCGGCGTCATCACCAAGTCCAACTACGGCTCTCTGCTGGATCACCTGGGTTCCGGCCGTGAATGGGATCTGGCACGGAAAAAAGGTGGTCTGCACCTGCTGCCGCCGTTCAGCCAGGTCGGCGGCGGTACATACCAGGGACGTCTGGAGGCACTGAGCAACATCTGGAGCTTTGTAGAACACACCAAGGCAGAATATGTAGTTCTGGCAAACAGCGATCTGGTTACGACCATCGACTTTACCGACGCTCTGACACAGCATCAGAACAGCGGCGCTGATATCACCGTGATTTATGCCAAGGGACTGTACAACCGGGATAAAAGCACAAACGGCTGCATTCTGCAGATCGACGAGGAGAACACCATCAAGGAAGTTCTGACCAATCCCATGCTTGCCGGCGAGTGCAACATCTCTCTGGATATGTTCATCATGACCACCGACTTCCTGAAACAGGTCGTTCTGGAGGCAATCAGCAAGAACCAGAAGAGCCTCATCCGTGACCTGCTCCAGGCACGCAAGGACGAGTTTGTCTTTAAGGCATACGAGCATAAGGGCTGTTTCTTCAAGATCGACAGCCTGGAGGCTTATTACAAGGCAAACCTGGCGCTGCTGGACACCAAGACACGCAACAACGTATTCAACAGCGAGGCTCCGATCTATACCAAGGTCGGCGACAATGCACCGGTAAAATACGGTCTGGAATCCAGCGTGAAGAATTCCCTGGTAGCCGACGGCTGCATGATCGAAGGCACAGTAGAAAACTGTGTTCTGTTCCGTGGCGTGAAGATTGCCAAGGGTGCTGTTGTCCGCAACTGCGTACTGATGCAGGGTACTGAGATCGGCGAGGGCTGCAACATTGACGCCATCGTTGCCGACAAGAATGTTACCATTTCTGCAAACCGTGTTCTGACCGGTTCTCCGGAATATCCGCTGTATCTGGGCAAGAAGGCAACCATCTAAGCGCCGGTTTCTGCGTTTGGGATCTCATTTGAAATAGAAATTTCTGCCGTATGCGACCGGCATACACGGGCAAGCGCCTGTGAAACGGTTCATACGGCAGTTTTTGCAATGCCGCAAAATTGTGTGTGCGGCGTTGCCGTCATAAAAGGAGTGTTGGAAATGAAAATATTATTTGCTGCCAGCGAGGCACTGCCCTTTGCCGCATCCGGCGGTCTGGCAGATGTGGCTGGCTCCCTGCCGGCTGCGCTGAGCAAGAACAGCGAAATCGACTGCCGTGTTGTTATGCCCCTGTACCGGAGCGTCACCCCGGCTGTCCGCAACAAGATGACCTATCTCAAGGATATCACCGTAGAAGTGGGCTGGCGGAAGCAGTACTGCGGCATCTACACCATCCAGGTGGGCAAAGTGACCTATTACCTGCTGGACAACCCGTATTATTTCATGCGGGACGGAATGTACGGCTTTTACGACGACTGCGAACGCTTTGTCTTTTTCAGCCGTGCCGTGCTGGAAATTCTGCCGGCGCTGGACTGGAAACCGGACATCATCCACTGCAACGACTGGCAGACGGCTATGGTGCCGGTGTTCTACCGTGTCCTCTATCAATACCACCAGGAATTCGAGAACATCCGCATCATCTACACCATCCACAACATCCAGTACCAGGGCGTTTACGGCAAGGAAGTTGTCACAGAGCTGATGGGCATTCCCACCTATCACACCAGCCTGCTGGAATTTGACGGCATGGTGAATCTGATGAAAGGCGCTATTGAGACGGCAGACCGTGTCACCACTGTCAGCCCCACCTATGCGAAAGAGATCCTCGACCCGTGGTATTCCTACGGCATGGATCGTGCTTTGGTGCGGCGGCAGGACGGCATTGTGGGTATCCTCAACGGCATTGACGTCGTGGGCTATGACCCGGAGACGGACTCCAACTTGAAAAAGCATTATTCCGTGACCAAGATCGCCGGCAAAAAAGAGTGCCGGGCTGCCCTGCTGCATGAATGCGGTCTGACCGATTCCGATGCGCCGGTAGTGGGCATTGTGACCCGTTTCGTGGCGCACAAGGGCATCCAGCTGGTACAGCAGACCTTCCAGGAAATGCTGCAGCTGGGCTGCCGGTTCGTGGTGCTGGGCAGCGGCGAGCGGCTGTACGAGGACTTCTTCCGGGAGATGCAGGCAGAGTATCCGGATCAGGTGCATGTGACCGTGGGCTTTGTCCCGGCAATGGCACGGCGCATCTACGGCGGCGCAGATATTTTCCTCATGCCGTCCCAGAACGAACCCTGCGGTCTGGCGCAGATGGTTGCCATGCGGTATGGCACCATTCCGGTGGTACGGGAAACCGGCGGTCTGAAGGACTCCGTTTTCGATGCCGGCGGCAAGAACGGCAACGGCTTTACGTTCAAGACCTATGACGCATACGATATGCTGGATGCTGTGAAGCGTTCCTGCGAGCTGTTCGCCGACAAGCGGAAGTGGAACGCTCTGGTGCGCCACGCCATGAAGTGCGACTACAGCTGGAACGTTTCGGCGGAAAAGTATGTGGAGTTGTATCGGTCGTTGTTGGGGTGAGAATGTGCTGGGAAAACGAGTAAAAGATGTGAACCGAAAATTTGGAGAGATTCAGTTATGGAAAATTGGAAAATACGCAATTTTTATGCAGGAAAGGAAAATGTTCCATGCCCTTTGACGGACGATTTAATTTCACATGGATACAGGCAAAAATCAGGTGGATATATTAAATATGCTAAGGAATGCAAGGTAGATAATCCTACGCAATACTGGCATTTAATAGAGTCATGGTCGAAACGGCGGAAAGATGATGCTCAATTTAATAAGAGAATTCAGTGTGGAGAACTTATTTTTTGGATGGCAGAAGTTTCAAACGCAGTGGATTATGATGAATTAAATCGTTTGAAAAACTGGATATTCGATAATTGTCTTAATGAAGGAAAAATGAAGAATAGAAGAGAGGGTAATAAGAAAATAAAAGAAGAATGCTTTGATAAAATTATAAATGTTATTCAGCAATTTAATGAGAATAATTAAAACAGTATACAAGGGACTAGTTTCTATTCCCCAAAATATCCCCGGAGGTGTTATTATGAAAAGAAAAGCATTTACACTGACACTTGCAGCATTCCTGCTGGCCTCACTGGCAGCGTGCAGCAACGGAACAAATTCGTCCAAAACCGCAAACGAAACCACCAGTGCCGTGGAAACATCTGTTTCTGAAAATGCGCATTCCGACATCATCCGCATCTGCCAGGATTTTTTGCAGAACAACGAGACTGCCGAGACCCTGGCGAGCATCCTCGACATGGACACACCGGATGTGCAGGAGATGAAAAATCCGCCGTCAGAAAACATCTACGCCGCATTGGCGGAAGAGCCGGGAACCGGTCCTTATTATGCGGTCACCTTTTCCACAACGGAAGATGGTCTGCTCGGTCCGATCATTCTCTATGTAAACCAGGAAAAGGAAGTTTTCGGTGCCGGGTATCGGGAATGAGTGTCCGATAGATCGGGTGGTGCAGAAAGGAGCTGGTTCTATGTCAAACGAAGTTTTCACCATAGACAGAATCAAAGAAATCGTAAAACCAATCGCTTTGAAATATCATGCAGAAGAAATCTATTTGTTTGGCTCTTATGCCCGAAATGAAGCGACCACAGAAAGTGACCTTGATTTTCTTGTCTTTGGCGGCAAAGACTTCAAATTGACGATGATTTTCTCTCTGGCAGAGGAACTTCGTGAGGCTTTTCAAAAAGAAGTAGACGTTTTTGAAATCCATGAGGTGAACCGGGAAAGCACATTTTTTGACACCATTATGCGGGAAAGGTTGCTTGTTGCATGAAGTATTCTGACGAACAGCGCATACAAAAAATTCTCATGTATTCTAAAAAGCTCAATGACTACATTGAGGAAAATGGCATCACAAAAGAAAAGCTTATGCGTGAATACGCATTGCAATGGCTGGTCACAACACCACTTTACAATATCGGAGAACACGCATACTATATTTCAAAAGAATACAAAGCGGAACACAGCGATATTCCATGGGGAATGATCTCCGGATTACGTCACCGTCTTGTGCATGATTATGATGGTACAAACTGGAGCATCATTTCAGATGTTGTTTTCGAGGAACTTCCTCAACTTATTTTGCAGATTCAAAAACTTATCCGCTAAATCAAATCATTTCCGCTCACAAGGAGGCATTCCCCATGGACGAAATCTGGGCAAAGCTCTACGCCGCTGCCAAGGCGGTACAGCAGGAACGGCAAATCTCCGACTATGTGCTTGCCGGCGGCGTGGCTGCTGCGGTGTTATCCAAATCCGGCAGGATCTACACCGGCGTTTGCATTGACACCTGTTCCACGCTGGGCATCTGTGCAGAGCGAAACGCCATTTTCAACATGATTACCAACGGCGAACAGGAGATCGACAAGGTGCTTTGCATTCTGCCGGACGGTTCCGGCGGCACACCCTGCGGGGCGTGTCGGGAACTTATGGTGCAGCTGATGCCAAACGGCAGGTACAAGGACATCGAGATCATGATGGACTACGCCGCCGGACGCATCGTCAAGCTGGGCGAGATCACGCCGGAGTGGTGGATCAAATAACCTATGCCAACACAAAACGGGACAGGGTTTCCATTTTCAGAAACCCTGTCCCGTTCTTCTTTTCCGGCAGGAAAGCTTACTGCTCCTCTGCCACCTTTTTCAGTGCCTTTGCCAGCTGATCCGGACATGAGGTCGGACGGCTGCCGCACTTGATGCCCTCCAGACGCTTTACCACTTCATCCAGCGGCATTCCCTCTACCAGGGCTGCGATGCCCTGGGTGTTGCCGCTGCATCCGCCGATGAACTGCACTTTATTGACGATGCCGTCCTCTGCGTCAATGAGGATCGCACGGGAACAGACGCCATGGGGTGTATAAGAATACTGCATATGTTTCACGCTCCGTTTTTTGAAATGCACACGCCCGGATGCCATCGCCCCGGACGGTGAGTCTATTATAGCATACTGTGCCGAAAAATGCAAGATGCAGCTGCCGGAAAATCTGTGTATGCACCAGCACACGTTCCGCCGTCTCCCATTCCAGTCGCATTGCAAAAAGTGTTCCAAAACAAAATGAAAGTCATTTCGGAATATCAAAATCGTACAAATCTGAACTTTTCAAAATATACGATACCCATAGAAGAATGCTTGACAAAAACCTTGTTTTTTGTTAAAATAAAACCAGCAAAACTCGTGTAAACAGCGTGAAATAGAAAGGAATCAGTATTATGGCTTATGTAATTGGCGTAGACTGTGGCACAAGCGGCACAAAAACAGTTTTATTCCGGGAAGACGGCACCGTTATGGCGAGTGCCACCATCGAATATCCCATGTATCAGCCGAAAAACGGCTATGCAGAACAGGATCCGGCGGACTGGAAGGATGCCATGATCCGCACCATCCAGACCGTTGTGACCAAGAGCGGCGTGTCCAAGGAGGAGATCAAGGGCATCGGTATTTCCGGACAGATGCACGGTCTGGTCATGCTGGACAAGGACAACAACGTCCTGCGGAAGTCCATCATCTGGTGCGACCAGCGCACCGCTGCGGAAGTGGACGAAATGAACCGTGTTGTGGGCAGAGAAAAGCTGATGGAGATCACCGCTAACCCGGCGCTCACCGGCTGGACTGCCGCAAAGATCCTGTGGGTACGGAACAACGAGCCGGACGTGTACGAAAAGTGCCGTCACATCCTGCTGCCCAAGGACTATCTGCGTCTGATCCTCACCGGCGAGTATGCCACCGAGGTTTCGGATGCGTCCGGAATGCAGCTGCTGGATGTGGCAAACCGCTGCTGGTCAGACGAACTGCTGCGCCTGCTCCAGATCGACAAGGCACTGCTGGGCAAGGTCTATGAATCCTGCGAAGTGACCGGCAGGCTGACCCGTGAAATGGCAGACACCCTGGGACTGTGCGAGGGAACTGTGGTTGTCGGCGGCGCCGGCGACAATGCAGCCGCTGCGGTAGGCACCGGCGTAGTCAAAGACGGCAAGGCGTTCACCACCATCGGCACTTCCGGCGTGGTATTCGCCCACACCTCTTCCATGGCAATGGATGCCAAGGGCAGAGTACACACCTGCTGTGCGGCTGTTCCCAACAGCTGGCACGTGATGGGCGTGACCCAGGGCGCCGGTCTGTCGCTGAAATGGTTCCGTGACAACTTCTGCGCCGCAGAAAAGCAGACCGCATCCCTCATGGGCGTAGACGAATACTACCTTATGGACAAGGAGGCAGAACAGGTTCCGGTTGGCGCAAACCGTCTGCTGTATCTGCCGTATCTCATGGGCGAGCGCACACCGCACCTGGATCCCAATGCACGTGGTGTATTCTTCGGACTTTCTGCAATGCACACCAAGCGGGATATGCTCCGTGCCGTTCTGGAGGGCGTGACCTATTCCCTGCGTGACTGCATAGAGGTATTCCGGGAAATGGGAATCTCTGTAGATGACATGATGGCGTGCGGCGGCGGCGGCACATCTCCCCTGTGGCGGAGTATGCTGGCAGACCTGTACAACTGCCCGGTCAAGACAGTGGCATCCAAGGAAGGTCCGTCTCTGGGCGTAGCGATCCTGGCATCGGTTGGCGCAGGCATTTACAGCAGTGTGCCGGAGGCTTGTGACGCTATCGTCAAGACCGACAAAACTCAGACACCACAGGAAGAAAATGTTCCGGTATATGAGTCCTATTACCAGCTGTACCGGGAGATCTACCCGGCTCTGAAAGCACAGTTCACCACACTGGCTGGCTTGCAGTAAGCGAGATAAAAGCAAAAAACAGGGCAATGCCGTTCTTTGGAATGGCGTTGCCTTTTTTGAAATCGGAGGAATTCTCATGGAAAAACTCATTTCCGTTGCCGTCATGCGTGCCAGCGATGCCGCAGAGATCGCCGGCGGCACAGACAGCAAGACCCTGATGTACCGTGCCGGGCTAGGCTTGTTTCAGAGCTGGGACTGGCACGGCAAAATTGACATCGTCACCGGCAGCGGCAACAACGCCGGTGACGGCTATGTGCTGGCGCTCCTGCTCCGCCAGCACGGCATCCCCTGCCGGATCGTCCGCACCAGCGAAAAAGTTTCCCCGGACGGCGGTTATTTCTTCGCCAAGTGTGAAGAACGGGGCATTCCCGTCACGGACAGCGTGGACTTTTCCCACACGGACATCCTTGTAGACTGCCTGCTGGGGACAGGATTTCGTGGAGAACTGCGCCCTTCTATGCGGCATATCGTGGAGCAGATCAACCAGTCCGGTGCGGCTGTCCTCAGCGTGGATATCAACAGCGGCATGAAAGGCGATTCCGGCGACGGGTTCTGCGTCCGGTCAGACCGCACCGTCTCCATCGGCTGTCTGAAATACGGACATCTGCTGGGAATGGCACAGGGAAAGATTGGCAGCCTGTACAACTACGACATCGGCATCCCCTGCAAGGGCAGCTATCTGCCTTTGTTCACCGGAGACGACCGGACTCCGGAATCGTGGGACTTCGTTCCGGCAGAGTCCTTTCCACAAATTCTGGACAATTTCCACATTCCTGCCGGTGAACCGGCACAACGCCTACAAATGCTGGCGGATTCGCTCCGGGAGAAGATGCAGTTTTTCACCGTAAGCGATGCGGATGCCCTGCCGTATGCGGAATTATAATGCCGCTGCTGTTTCAGAGAAATCCAATCCATTTGTGCATTCAGCATACATTGCTGTCCAGTCACCTTGAAAAGGGACAAGGGAATCTATTGTTTTCCATAGTGACTTGCAAGAAACCGCAAAATGTGGTATAATAAAGTTGTTCCGCCAAGGCGGACAATCATCAAAAAGGAGCGTAAAAAATCATGGCAGATTGCAATCATGAATGCAGTTCCTGCGCCACCAGCGGCGGATGTCAGGAAAAAGAACAGAACGAACGTGCCATCAACAATACAAAGGGTGTCAAAAAAGTGATCGGTGTTGTCGGCGGAAAAGGCGGCGTGGGAAAATCCCTGGTGACCAGCCTGCTCGCCATCCAGACACGCAGGCTCGGCTATGAGACCGCTGTCCTGGATGCCGATATTACCGGACCGTCCATCCCGAAGATCTTCGGCATCCACGACCATGCCCAGACCGACGAGCAGAACCTGCTGCCCTATATTGCCGCAGACGGCACAAAGGTCATGTCGCTGAACCTGCTGCTGGAAAACGAGACCGACCCGGTATTCTGGCGTGGTCCGGTAATCTCCGGCGTGGTAAAGCAGTTCTGGGAAGAGGTCTCCTGGGGCGATGTGGACTTCATGTTCGTGGATATGCCTCCCGGGACGGGCGATGTGCCGCTGACCGTGTTCCAGAGCCTGCCGCTGGACGGCATCATTATCGTTTCCACACCCCAGTCTCTGGTCTCCATGATCGTACAGAAAGCGGTCTCCATGGCACAGCGCATGGATATCCCGGTGCTGGGTATGGTGGAAAATATGCGCTTTATCAAGTGTCCGGACTGCGGCAAGGAAATTCCGCTGTTCGGCTCGGATGACGCAGTCAACAGCACCAATGTGCCTGTTCTGGAGCGTATTCCTCTGGATCCGGCAGTTGCCGCAGCCTGCGATGCCGGCGCTCTGGCACAGGCAGATGTCCCGTATCTGACAAAAACTGCCCAGATCCTGGCAGATTCCTTCGGGGAAAAGAAAAACGGATAAATTTTTCCGTTTTGCAAAGTGAAACTTCGATTTTTTCTTGATTTGCAAGAATCCGTGCAAAAGCCTTGACAACCGGGAAAAAATCGGCTATACTGAAAGCACAAACAGCAAAGGCGCTGTGCAGAAATGCGTAGAGCCTTTGCTGTTTTCTTTTTTGCGAGGAAAAAAAGGAGAATCGCAGAAGAGACCGAGAGCAGAACGGTACCGCTGCTCTCCCCTATATCACATCATGGAGAGGTGCATTCTTATGGATCAAAATTCAATTTTAGGTCTGATAAACGATAACGTTTACGGCATATGGTTCCTGGTCGGTGCGGCACTGGTATTCTTTATGCAGTGCGGTTTTGCAATGGTTGAGGCTGGTTTCACCAGAGCGAAGAACGCCGGCAACATTATTATGAAAAACCTCATGGACTTTTGTCTCGGCACAGTGGTATTCATTCTGATCGGTTTCGGTCTGCTGTGCGGCGAAGATCTAGTCGGCATCATCGGCAAGCCCGGTTTCGACATTTTCTCGGACTATGCAAACTTTGACTGGTCCAGTTTCGTATTCAACCTGGTATTCTGCGCAACAGCGGCAACGATTGTTTCCGGTGCCATGGCAGAACGTACAAAGTTCATTTCCTATTGTATCTATTCCGCAGTGATCTCGGCAGTCATCTATCCGGTCGAGACACACTGGGTATGGGGCGGCGGCTGGCTGTCTCAGCTTTCCACACCGTTCCACGATTTCGCCGGTTCCGGCGTCATCCACATGGTCGGCGGTATCTCCGCACTGATCGGTGCTGCGATCCTCGGACCCCGTATCGGTAAATTCACCAAGACCAAGGACGGCAAGGTAAAAGTCAACGCAATCCCGGGTCACTCGCTGACCATCGGCGCACTGGGCGTATTCATCCTGTGGTTCGGCTGGTATGGATTCAACGGCGCTGCTGCAACATCGGTTCCGCAGCTGGGCACCATCTTCCTCACCACGACCATTGCTCCGGCACTGGCAACCGTTTCCTGCATGATCTTCACCTGGATCAAGTACGGCAAGCCAGATGTCTCCATGTGCCTGAACGCATCCCTGGCTGGTCTGGTTGCAATCACCGCCGGCTGTGACGTAGTCGATGCTTTCGGTTCTGCAATCATCGGTATTGTTGCCGGTCTGCTGGTATGCTTCGGCGTATGGCTCCTGGATCACGTTCTCCACGTAGATGACCCGGTAGGTGCTGTTGCAGTACACTGCCTGAACGGTCTGTGGGGTTCGCTGGCAGTTGGTCTGTTTGCAACAACTTCCGTTCCGGACAACGACACATACAACGGTCTGTTCTACGGCGGCGGTTTCACTGTCCTGGGTGTCCAGGCACTGGGTGTTGTCTGCATCCTGGCATGGACTTCCGTCATGATCGCCCTCACCTTCTTCATCATCAAAAAGACCATCGGTCTGCGTGTTTCCGCAGAAGAAGAAGTTCTGGGTCTGGACGCAACCGAACACAACCTGCCTTCCGCTTATGCAGACTTCATGCCGTCTACCGTTTCCATGGCATCGGATGCCGCTGACGCAGCAGCAACCGGCGTGACCATTCCGGAATCGGAAATGATTATGAAACCGGCAAACGGCGCAAAGGCAAAGATGACCAAGCTGGTCGTTATGTGCAACCCGGACAGACTGGACGCACTCCAGGCAACCCTGTCCTCGATGGGTGTCAACGGCGTTACGGTGACACACGTAATGGGCTACGGCTCACAGAAGGGCAACGAATCCTATTATCGTGGCGTCAAGACCGAGGGAACAAAACTCCTCAAGAAGGTCAAGGTCGAGGCTGTTGTGGCAAAGATCCCGCCGCAAAAGATCATCGACGCAGTCAAGAAGGTCCTGTACACCGGCAGAATCGGCGACGGCAAGATCTTCGTTTACGATGTAGAAGATGTTGTAAAGATCCGTACCGGCGAGACCGGATATGACGCTTTGCAGGATGTCTGAGCGCCTGTTTCTTCAAAACAACTCCTGATTGGATCATAAAAATGCAGTCAAACCGCATCTGTGAATGGGAATCTCACAGGTGCGGTTTGATTTTTTTGCATATTCTGTGCGAATGTTCCGAAACCGGAAAAGCATCGGTATTCCGGTATGTTTTTCCAAATTGGCTGCCCGTTTCCATCATATTTGCCGAAAAAGGCAACAGATCCTGCAAAGCAGAGCCGGTCCCATTTCCGATTCGTCAAAAACACAGCCGGTTTTCTGGTGGTTTTGCCGAAATCCAAACAAATTTCCTGTGCAGTATTTACATTATCCAACTGATATGGTACAATATCATTGGAGTGTGTTCACAGAAAATATGAGGAAGGAAGAGAGAAGATACATGAAGAAAGAACGACAGAATACAGACCAGGAGGCGCTGTTTGAGGCGATTTTGACGCTGCGTTCTCCGGAAGAATGTTATGCCTTTTTCAAGGATCTCTGCACCTACCAGGAGCTGAACGCCATGGCGCAGCGGTTACAGGTGGCAAAAATGCTGCACGAGGGTCACGTATTTCATGAGATCGTCGAAGAGACCGGCGCAAGCACCGCCACCATCAGCCGGGTCAACCGTGCCATCAAGGACGGCTGTGACGGCTATCAGATCATCTTCGACCGAACCGAAAAAACAGAAGAAAAATAATGGATACGTCCGTGTCCGTCATGGCACGGTTATCAGATAGGAAATCAAAAAATCTCCCGGTATGCTGTCACAGGAAAGCAACTGCGGCAGGACGGGAACAAATTCGCAGAAAGGAATGTGTGAAAAAATGATTCGAAAACTTCTCCGGCGTGTTTCCGCCGGACTCCTGAGCGGCGTAATGATCGCATCAGCTGCGGTCTCGCCGGTCAGTGCGGCTGTTGTGGACAAGGAAAATCCCAACAACTACGACAACTTCGCCGAGGCACTCCAGCTGGCGCTGTGTTTCTACGATGCCAATAAGTGCGGCGACGAGGTGGCAGATGACGGCTATTACACCTGGCGCGGCAACTGTCATGTCAAGGACGGCATGATCCCTCTGGTTCCCATGCAGAGCCTGGGCGGCGGCAAAGCCAACGAGGACAGCGGCAAGGGTGACGGCGGCGCATCTGCGGCAGAGGGTCTCTATGTCGGCACCAACATGAGCCAGGAATTCATTGACGCCAACAAGAAATATCTGGATCCGGACGGCGACGGCTGCGTCGATCTGACCGGAGGCTGGCACGATGCCGGTGACCACGTCAAGTTCGGTCTGCCGGGCAGCTACTCTGCCTCTACCGTGGGCTGGGGCTATTATGAGTTCCGGGAATCTTACGTTGAAACCGGCTTGCAGAAACACGTGGAGGATGAGCTGCGCTGGATCAACGACTACTTCTTAAAAGCCACTTTCCTAGATGACGACGGAAATGTAGTGGCATACTGCTACCAGGTGGGCGAAGGCAACAACGACCACAACTACTGGTGCGCACCGGAATTGCAGGTAGACGACACCTATGTTGCCACCTCTTCCTGCGCCGTCAAGCGTCCGGCATACTTCGCAACCACCGAAACGCCGGCATCCGACCAGACCGCCGGTGCAGCCGCATCTCTGGCAGTGAACTATCTGAACTTCAAGGACACTGACCCGGAATATGCGCAGAAGTGCCTGGACTACGCCCTGGCGCTGTACGATTTCTCCGTAAAGACGCACCACGAAGTGGGCGACGACACCCAGACCGTAGACAGCCTGGGCTATGACGGCGGTTTCTACACCTCCAGCTATGACTATGACGAACTGGCGTGGGCAGCGGTATGGCTGTACTACTGCACCGAAAACTATGACTACATTGACGATATCATCAGCGTTGACGAAAGCGTTACCGGCGAAATGGGTGCGCACCCGTACACCGGCTATATGAAGCGTATCATCAAAGACACCGGCAACTGCTGGCAGAACATCTGGGTACACTGCTGGGATACCGTTTGGGGCGGTGTATTCGCAAAGCTTGCTCCGGTGACGAATATCTCCCGTGACTGGTACATTTTCCGCTGGAACCTGGAATTCTGGTCCGGTCTGAGCGAGGCAGATGCCGCCAATGCGGACTTCGACGTTCCGGTCACCAAGCACAAGTACTTCGGCATGGACGACCAGCTGTGGAACACCAAGATCACTGCCTCGGAGATCAAGGATCTGCCGGAGACGGACGGCGCATGGATCGCCAAGTCCCCTGCCGGTTTTGCTGTTGTTTCCGACTACGGCAGCGCCCGTTACAACACGGCTGCCGGTCTGTGCGCTATGGTCTACGCCAAGGAGACAAACGATCTGACTTTCGCTGAGTGGGCAAAGGATCAGATGGAATACATCCTGGGCGACAACCCCATGGGCTATTCCTTTGAAGTGGGATACGAGAACAGCTATGCCACACATCCCCACCATCGTTCTTCCTCCTGCTCCTCCACCCAGAGCATGGATGAACCCGATCCGCAGACGCACACCCTGTGGGGCGCACTGGTCGGCGGTCCGGATCTGAAGGACTATCACAACGATGTGACCAGCGACTACATTTATAATGAGGTCACGGACGACTACAACGCCGGATTCTGCGGCGACCTCGCCGGACTGTACCACTTCTACGGCACAGAGGGCAAGGAACTGGCAGACAAGAATGCGGTCATTCCGGATTTCAATATGTCCGAAAACGCCAAGGCAGGCTATGAAGTAGACGAGAACACCCCGACCGGATTCTACGTCACCGCCGGCAAGGCACAGGAAAACAAAGCCGGTCTGCAGGTCAAGATCGTCATTCACAACCGCACCATCAATCCGCCGCAGTTCTGTGACGATCTGAAAGTACGGTACTTCTTCAACATCGACGAACTGACTGCCATCGGCGAAGATATCTCCATGGTAGAGACCCGTGTGGACTATGACGCAGAAAGCGCCATGACGAACAACAAGACCAGCGCCACCATTTCTGAGCCGATCAAATACGACGACAAGGGCAACTATTATATCGAAATCGCATGGGAAAACTGCAATTTCTACGGCAGCCGGGTATACCAGTTCGGACTGCTGAACAAGATGAATCCGGAGACCTATGACACCACATGGGATTCCTCCAACGACTACAGCTACGGCGACCTCATCAGCTTTGAGGACGACAACGACGCCGCAGCCATCACCAAAAAGATCCCGGCTTATGCCAACGGCGAGCTGGTCTGGGGCGAAGAGCCGGACGGCACAACACCCTCTGACACCACAGAGACCAAGCCGTCTGAGACAACCACCACGATGCAGAGTACCACCACAACGACTGTCACTTCCGCCTCGGTTTCCGGCAGCGGTTCTGACACCGGCACAGCTGACGTTCTGTATGGTGACACCAACCTGGACGGCAGAGTGGACATTACAGATGCGGTACTGCTGAACCGTGCCGTAAGCGGCTCCGTTTCGCTGAATGCACAGGCAACCAAGAATGCAGACTGTGATGCAAACGGCGACCTTTCCGGCAATGATGCCGTGGTATTGATGCGGTTCCTGGTGCATCTGGAAAACCAGCTGCCTGTGGAAAGCGCATAAGCATCTGCACTCTATAACAAACGAAAAAGCCCGGCTGCGTCCCGATGATGCAGCCGGGCTTTTGTGATATTGTCCTTATTTTTCCGGTTCTGTGGTTTTCTTTTTCCGTGCCAGTTCTCTGCGGAGGTATCCCTCCCGAACGCCGTATTTGCTGATATAGATGGTCTCACACTGGGACAGCTGCACCAGCTCGTCCAGGATGAGCATTCCCGGATAGATGGTGTGCAGCCGGTCGGGACAGGTTTTCAGCAGCATTTCCCGTGCCTTGCCGTCCTTTTTCCATAGCGCCTTTTCCAGCTTTTTCAGCTGGCTCACCGTCAAAAGCCGCTGGGTGTCCGGCAGCTCCTGCTGTTCCTGTGCCAACATCAGCAAGGCTCTCGCCGTGCCGCCTACGCCGCACAGCGCTGTATGTGCCGGGAGACGGTGCAGCTTGCGCTTTTTCAGTTCTTTCCGGATGCGTGCCTGGATCTTCTCGCACTCGCTCTGTTTCGGGAAAACCTTGTCCACATACTCCTTTGCCAGCGTCAGCGAACCGATGGGCAGACTCTCGATCACGCCCGGACCATCGTGCGCAATGGTCACCAGTTCTGTACTGCCGCCGCCGATGTCGAAGAGCAGACCGTTTTCCAGCGGTGCGTCCACCATCACGCCGTAGTAATCCAGATACGCCTCCGCCTGACCGGAGATCACGTCGATGGAAAACCCTGTCACCAGAAATACCTGGTCTACTGCCTCACGGGTGTTCTGAATGTTCCGCAGGGATGCGGTGGCAAATACAAAATACCGTTCAATCTCAAACTGCTCCAGCATCGTCCGGCATTCCAGCAGAACACCGCACAGCTTATGGATGCCCTCCTGGGACATGACGCCGTCCTGGATATACCCAGCCAGTCCCAGCGTGTACTTCTTGGAAAACAGCCCGTGAAATGCGGTGTCCTCTGCCGTATAGATCACCATGCGAACCGTATTGGAACCAATGTCGATCACTGCATATTTTTTCATACTTTCACTCCTACTTCAGACAGCACAGCTGCCTTGACAAAATAATCGGTTAGTAATATTATACAACATCGTTTTCCAATGATACAAGTGAATTTCTTCAAACGCTCCGTTAAATTCTGGTTAATTTCACAGGTGTGGTGTTTAACAAAAAGATAACATATATTTTACATATTTAAGATGTCAAAATATCGACGAATCTTTTATAATATAATTAGAATGGTATGGAATCATCCCGAACCGAAACAGAACATCCGGACACGCTCCGGCGGTCTGTTCCGGTCACAGCAATAGATCCTTTCGGAAGATTTCCGGAAAAACAAACCACAAATCGGAGGAATCAGCAATGAAATCAAACTGTTATGATAACCGTGAATTATCCTGGCTGAAGTTCAATCAGCGAGTGCTGGAAGAGGCAAAGGACGAGACCAATCCGCTCTGCGAGCGTCTTTCTTTCCTCTCCATTTTCCAAAGCAATCTGGACGAATTCTTTATGGTGCGCTGCGGCTCGCTGTATGACCAGATGTGCGAAGATCCCCACTTCCGGGAAAACAAGACCAACATGACCTGCAAGGAACAGCTGACCGCCATCTACGCCAGAGTGCGGGAACTGCTCCGGGACAAGGACGACGCTTACGCTGACCTGCGTGCAGAACTGAGTATGCAGGGCGTGGACATCGTAGACTTCCACACCATCACCACCGAGGAGGCAGCATGGCTGGAGGCATACTTCAAGGCTGAGATCGAGCCGCTGCTCTCTCCGCAGATCATCGGCAAAAAGCAGCCGTTCCCCTTCCTGCAAAACAAAAACATTTACGCTGTTGTCGTGCTGGAGAAAAAAGGCACGGAAAAGCTGGGCATTGTGCCGTGCAGCAGCGGCGTTTTCCCGAAGATCGTCTCCCTGCCCACCGGAAAGAACCGGTTCATCCTGGCAGAGGAGCTGATCCTGCACTTTGCACCGGAGATCTTCTCCCGGCACACCATCAAGAGCAAGTCGCTGATCCGGATCATCCGCAATGCGGATATTGAACCAGACGAGCGCATGGAGGAAGAATGCGACTATCGTGAGGCAATGGAGCAGCTGATCCGGGAACGGAAAAAGCTCTGCCCCATCAAGCTGGAATTCTCCCGTCTGATGGATACCGCCGTCATCCATTCTCTGTGCGGCTATCTGAATCTGACAGAGGAACAGGTATTCTACTCTGAGGCGCCGCTGAATCTCTCCGTTCTCTCGGTGGTACGGGATATGCTCCGCCACAACAAGTGCCTGTTCTATCAGCGTCGTGTGCCGCAGAAACCGGCATGGCGTGACCTGTCCAAGCGCATGATCGAACAGGTCGAGGAAAAGGATCGCTTCCTGGCGTTCCCCTATGAGAGCATCCGTCCGTTCCTGACGCTGCTGAACGAGGCTGGAAGAGATCCCCAGGTGGTCTCCATCAAGATGACCCTGTATCGTGTCGCATCCAACAGCAAAATTGTGGAGGCGCTGATCGAGGCTGCCGAAAACGGCAAGGATGTTGTGGTACTGGTGGAACTCCGTGCCAGATTCGACGAGGAGAACAACATCGAATGGTCCCGCCGCCTGGAAGATGCCGGCTGCCGCATTATCTACGGTCTGGACAATCTGAAAGTACACAGCAAGCTCTGTCTCATCACCAAAAAGGTCGGCACAGAGATCTCCTATATCACCCAGGTCGGCACAGGCAACTACAATGAAAAGACATCTGCCATCTACACCGACTATTCGCTGATGACAGCAAACCACGACATCGGTCTGGAGGCAAACCGGGTCTTTCATGCGCTCTGCCTGGGACAGACCGTGGAACACACGGAGCATCTGCTGGTTGCGCCAAAGTGCCTGCAAAACAAGCTGGCGGACATGATCGACGAACAGACCGCCCTGGCAAAGGCAGGCGAACACGCCTATATCGGCATCAAAATCAACTCGCTCACAGACAAGTATCTGATCGAAAAGCTGATCGAGGCATCCAAAGCCGGCGTAAAGATCGAAATGATCGTCCGTGGCATCAGCTGTCTGGTTGCCGGCGTTCCGGAACTGACGGAGAATATCTCTATCCGCAGCATTGTGGGACGTTTTCTGGAGCATACACGCATCTACATCTTCGGTGCGCACGACAACTGCAAGGTATACATTGCCTCTGCGGACTGGATGACCCGAAACACCAGACGGCGTGTGGAAGTCGCTGCGCCCATCTATGATGACAGCATCAAGCACCGCATTTTGGATATGTTCGATGTGATGATGACGGACAACGTCAAGGCACGTGTCCAACAGCCGGACAGCACATACACCAGAGAGCCGGCAAAGGAACCGCTTGTCAACTCCCAGGAATACTTCTACGAACAGGCGTACCAGGCGCTGGCACAGGCTGAGGCTGAAACAGCAGAGACTGCGAAAAATTGACAAATCCCGATTTCTATGTTATGATAACAAATGCCGGTATGATCGCATACTGGCATTTTTGCAAAAAGGAAGTGTATTGCATGAATCATGCAGAAAAGGCACGGGATCTCTTCCGTGCAGGATACAATTGTGCGCAGTCTGTGGTGGGCGCATTTCACGAGGAAATGGGGCTTTCTCTGGAAGATGCCGTGCGGCTGGCGTCGTCTTTCGGCGGCGGCATGGGCGGTATGCGGGAAACCTGCGGCGCTGTGACCGGAATGTTTCTGGTGGCAGGAATGTTAAAGGGATACGACGATCCGGCAGACTACGACGGCAAGAAAGCCCACTATGCCCGCATCCGGGAACTGGCGGAACAGTTCCGGCAGAAACACGATACCCTGGTCTGTCGGGAGCTGCTGCAGGCGCTGCCCGGCAAGCTGAAACAGGATCCGCAGCCACGCACGGAGGAATACTATAAAGTGCGGCCGTGCGTGCGGTTTGTGGAGACAGCGGCGGAGTTGTTGGAGGAGATGCTGGAAGAGGCATAAACTTTACTGAAAAAGATAGAAAAATCGCCCGTGACGCAACATCACGGGCAATTTTCATTAACTAGATTAAGAATATTTTTTCAATCCACGTACCAACTCACAATGCGAAGTAAGTGCGACGCTTTTTATTATATATCTTTTTTTTTCATATGTCAAATATTTCAATATACTTAAATCTGTAAATAATGAATATTGACAAGCAATAAAAAAGATGCTATAATATTTACAAATTGCAACGAAAGGAGACGAGATCATCATGCTGAGCAATGCAAAAGACTTCTATAGTGAATTGACTACAATGCCAAAAAACAAAATTATTCGAATTCCAAAGCTGTATGGCTCCGTGCGGTAATGCCGTAGAAAATCGCCTGTGACGTTAAGTTGCAGGCGATTTTTCTATATCCTATATTCGATTCAATTTTCTCACCCTCTGTCAAATCCGCCGCCGCAGGCAAAGAAACTTCCCTAAAAATTTCAAACCGTTTCCTCTGATTTTGTACCACATTTCACCTAATCGACATTTTTCCTGTGGAAATTCATACAAAACGTATATTTTTCAAAATATCAATCAGCAATATTGACAAAAAAGATGAAATCAGTTATAATAATAAGGTATGCTGTACGCTGGATGTTTCCGTCCGGTGTACAAATGTTTTTTCTGGAAGTCCGACCGGAGAGCCGCCGGCAACTTCCACGAAACATCACAAGGAGAGGTATATTCATGAATCTAAAATTATTCGAGGTGGCAGGCACCCACATTTTCAGTATGTCTGCTATCGTCATGGTGCTGTTCTTTGTCTTTGCGATCATCGTTGTAGGCTATCTGCTGGGCAAGATCAACATTAAGGGCGTTTCTCTGGGAACCGCTGCGATTTTCCTGGTTGCGCTGGTTGTGGGACATTTCAAGGGCGTGGCGTTCGGCGAGAACGGCATCGCTGCCTGGATTGCTGATGTTGAGGCGCAGGACGCTGTCAACTTCTACTTCAAGCTTATCCAGAGTTTCGGTCTGATCCTGTTTGTGACCTCCGTCGGTCTGATTGCAGGTCCTACCTTCTTTAAGAATCTGAAAAAGAACGCTAAGTCCTATGTTCTGCTGGGTGCAGTGATTATCGCTGCCGGCGCAGGCGTCTGTGCGCTGATTACCCTGCTGGTTCCGGGCATGAACTCCGCAATGAGCGTTGGTCTGCTGTCCGGTGCGCTGACCAGTACCCCGGCATTTGCCGCTGCACAGGAGGCGATCGGCGAAAGCAGCCCGGTATTCAAGGAAATCGCAGTTGGCCATGCGGTAGCATATCCGTTCGGCGTTATCGGCGTTGTTCTGTTTGTACAGATCATCCCGAAGGTGCTGAAAGCCAACATGGCGGAAGAACGTGCAAAGCTGGCATCCGTAGACACCGGCGACGACAGTCCGCTGAAACAGAAAAAGCTGTTTGAGATGGATAAGTTCGGTCTGGGTGCATTTGCGCTGACCGTGCTGACAGGTGCCATCCTGGGCTGCATCAACATTCCGCTGGGTGCAGGCTCTTTCAACCTGGGAACGACTGGCGGCCCGCTGATTATGGGTCTGGTCTTTGGTCACTTCGGCAGAATCGGCAAACTGAGCATGAAGGTCAACAAGCACCTGCTGGAGGTTTTCCAGGAATGGGGACTGGTTCTGTTCCTCATCGGTGCCGGCGTTGACGGCGGTGCCGGATTCGTACAGACACTGGAAAAGTATGGTCCGCTGCTGTTCCTGTGGGGCGCACTGATGACCATTGTTCCGCTGTTCATTGGTTTCTTCCTGGCAAAGAAGGTGCTGAAGCTGAGCCTGTTCAACAACCTGGGTTCCATCACCGGCGGCATGACCAGCACACCGGCGCTGGGTGCGCTCATCAACACTAGCGGCACACCGAACGTTGCAAGCGCTTATGCGGCAACTTATCCGATCGCACTGGTTCTAGTGGTTCTGGCATCCCAGTTCCTCACATACCTCTAAAAAAGAAATCCCACTTCTGCAATGTGTGTGCAGAAATGAGATAACATAACGAAACCCCGTCCGCACCAAAGGCTCTCCGGTGCGGACGGGGTTTTCTGTTTCTGTGGAAACGCTTGTGCATCAACAAGCGCTCCTCTATGCGATCATCAGAGACCTGCCTGCCAGTCCCAGTTGTACAGTTCCAGGGAAGTCAGATCATACGGTGTCTGCTGGTATACACAGTAGTTCAGCCAGTTGGAGAACAGCAGGTTAGCGCTGCATCCCCAGCTGTAGTGCGGCTCCTTGGTGGGGTCGTCGTCCGGGAAATAGTCATAGGGCAGAGCGATGTCTGCGCCCTTTTCCTTGTCCCGGAAATATTCGCCCTTTAAGGTATCCCGGTCATATTCCGAATGTCCCGTAATGAAATACTGTCTGCCGTTCTTGTTTGCCACAATATGCACGCCGGACAGCGGCGATTCCGTCAGGATCTTCAGCTGTTCCACCTTTTCGATGTCCTCCCGATGCACCTCTGCATGGCGGGAATGGGGCGCATGGAACACATCGTTAAAGCCACGGAGCAGCTGGCAGTGGGGTTCCAGCACGTGCTGCGGAAAGACGCCGAACATCTTCTGCGCCAGGTCATACTTGGGAATGTCGAAGTGATAATACAGTCCGGCAAGCGCCGCCCAGCAGATGTGCAGGGTGGAAAAAACGTGGGACTTTGTCCACTCCATAATGTCGCAGATCTCGTTCCAATAGTCCACATCCTCGAATTTCAGATGCTCCACCGGCGCACCGGTGATGATGCAGCCGTCATAATACTGATCCCGGATCTCCGAAAAAGTTCGGTAGAATGTGGCGAGATGGTTCTGGGATGTGTTCTTGCTGATATGGCTGGAGACGTGCAGAAATTCCACACTCACCTGTAACGGTGTGTTGCTGAGCAGCCGCAGGAACTGACATTCCGTTTCAATTTTTTTCGGCATCAGATTCAGCACCAGCACCCGCAGCGGACGGATGTCCTGGTGCGCAGCACGGTCGCTGTCCATGACGAAGATGTTCTCCTCGGACAGAATATGAAATGCCGGAAGATCCGGTGAAATACAAATTGGCATTGCCTGTTCCTCCTCTCAGAATTTTTTCAAGGGTAGCCTTGCAAAAAGCTTGCGTATCTTATCGGCGCTTGCCCTTTGCGGTCGATGCCTGCTCGCCGGCACCTATGGCGTTGCGGATCGCACGCAGTTCCTCTGCGGTCAGATCCCGATAAGTACCCGGTTTCAGCATCCCCAGTTTCAGCGGACCGATGCTGGTGCGGCGCAGACGTGCCACTTCCAGCCCGACGGATTCACACATCCGGCGAATCTGGCGGTTCTTGCCCTCGTGAATGGTCATAAGCAGCACCACACGTCCCGGCTCTTTGGTCTTTACCACAACCGTTGCCGGCTGAGTCATTTTGCCGTCCAGTTCCATGCTGCTGGACAGGGTGATAAGCTGTTCTTCGGTCACATCCGGACGGACGGTGACACGATAGGTCTTGCTGATATGGCGGCTGGGGTGCATGATGCCATTGGCGAAGTTGCCGTCGTTGGTCAGCAACAGCAGTCCCTCAGAGTCCTTGTCCAGCCGTCCCACCGGGTAGACACGCTCTTCCACGTCCTCCAGCAGATCCATCACGCACCGCCGGTTCAGTTCGTCAGAAGTTGTGGTCACATAGCCCCGTGGTTTGTACAGCATCAGATAGCGATACTGTTTCTTTCTGGGCAGATACACCCGCTCACCGCTGACAGTAATCAGATCTGCCAGCGTTCCCTTGTCCCCCAGCTTGACCGGGTGACCGTTCAGCTTTACTTTTCCGGCAGAGATCAGCTGTTCTGCCTGCCGCCGGGAACAATAGCCGGCATCTGCCAGCAGCTTTTGAATTCGAATTTTTTCCACTTCCGGTTCTTCTCCTTTTTTATCTTTTGCAGCATCCGTTTCCACCAGCTCTGCTGCTGCGGTGCTGCGGATTTTTTCTGATATACAGCGCTTTCTCCGGCGCAAAGCCTGCCCTGCGCCGCAACTCTGCCGCCGCAGAGCGCTTTCCATGTTCCGGCATCCTGTCCGGCAGTTACCGGCGCATAGAGAAACGGCGCAGTCTCCAGCTGAAACTCCAGCGCCGGGGCTTTTCCGTCCCTTGTCCCTGCCACGATGGTGCCTTCGGGAATCAGTGTTACCTGCTGAGCAGTTCCGCCAGCCACAGCAATGCTCCAGTCCGTCGGAAAGGAAACCTCTGCGGGTGTCAGCTGCCCGAACCCATAGTCGTACAGGCGTTCGTGATCCTGCCAGTCATCCCGGTCGTTCAGTGTCACGCAGATCAGCATAATGCCGTTTCGCACACAGGCAGACACCAGACAGCGCCCTGCCTCGTCGGTGAACCCGGTTTTCACGCCGACCACCGTTTCATCCATGGTGAGCAGCTTGTTGGAATTGATCAGCCACCGCTCATACGGCGGATTCCCGAAACAGACCTTTGCAGAGGGCTGGCGGCAGATCTCCCGGAACGTCTCATTCTGCATGGCTGCCGCCGTCAGCAGCGCCATGTCATACGCCGTGGAATAGTGCTGGTCGTCGTGGAGACCGGACGGGGTGACAAAATGGGTCTGGGTCATCCCCAGCTCCGCCGCCTTCTGGTTCATCTGCTCCGCAAAGGCGGCATAGTTCCCTGCCAGTTTCACTGCCGCAGCGCCGGCGGCATCGTTTCCGGACGGCAGGAGCATCCCGTAGCACAGCGCACGCTTAGTCACGATGTCGCCCTCGACCAGCCCCATAGAAGAGCCTTCCACGTGAATGGCATCCGTATCCACGGGAAATTCCGTGTCCAGATCGCCGCTTTCCAGACAGAGCAGCGTGGTCATGATCTTGGTCGTACTCGCCATGGGACGCTGTTCCTGCGCCTGTTTCTCATAGAGGATCTCTCCGGTCACAGCCTCCATTAAAATGCAGGACTGCGCCGAAACTGCCGGCTCTGCCCCGGAAACGCACAGCGCCGGCATTCCGGTCAGCGTCAGACACACCGCCAGAAAGCCGCCGATCCACCGCCGAAAAAATGTACTGCCCATACACAATACCTCCCGTTTTTGGTACAGTGTATGTGGGACAGGACGGTTTCATGCGAAATGCCGCCGGTTATGCCTCAGCATCTTCCGGCGCATCGCCGTCTTTTTTGTCCTTTTTGAAGATGCTGCCCAGGCGGTCTACTACCTCCGGCACAGAGCGGATGGCGCTGGAAAGGGCATCGCTGCCCTCATCCATTTGCAGCAGACGCACGCCGTCCTCCTGCACCACCAGGAAAGCCACCGGCTGGATGGACACGCCGGCACCTGCACCGCCGCCGAACAAGTCCTTGGGATTGGACTTCACCGGCAGATCCGATCCGCCGGAGGCAAAGCCATAGGACACCTTAGACACCGGAACGATGGTCACCTTTTCCGACACTACAATGGGGTCGCCGATGATCGTCTGCACGTCCACCATTTCCCGCATCTTTTCCATTGTGATTCCCATGAGATCCTGGATCGGTTTCTTTTCCTGCATTTTTTTACCTCCTGTTTATCGGGCGGCAGCGTGTTCTTTTTCCGCCGCCGGTTCTTTCTCGGCATCTTCCTGCCGGTTTTTCTGCATCACATAGCCCATGGCAAAGCTGCCCAGCGCCAGAAGTGCGGACAGCGGACAAAAGTGCAGCCTGCCACGGATCACCCAGCGGCTGCGTTCCTGCCCGAAGGCACACTGCACCGTCAGCTGTTCCAGGTGGACACGCATGGCACTGCTCAGCAGTCCTACCGCAGCGTATACTGCTGCATTCGCCGCACCATACGCCAGAGCGCATTCCTTGGCATCAAATCTGCCCACCTGGACACCCACAATCAGATGCCGGAGCGACAGCCCTTTCCACAAACGCCGCAGCGGTTTCGGGAGCACAGAAAGGCTGTTCTGTGCGATTTTCCAGTACCGCTTTAGCTTGCCCTTTTTGTCGGTGTGTTCCAGCTTTTCTTCTGTCTCCGGTTCTTTGCGGCGTTCCTTTTTCTCCGGCTTTCCCGTCTTTTTCCGGAATACGCCTTTGCCCTCGCTGGAGAGCAGCGGAATGCCCAGCCAGGACAGTTTCCAGAAAAAGCGGTCTTTCGGGTCGTCATAGTCTAAGGCAAACACCAGCGGTGACAGCAGCAGTCCCAGCAGCAGCGCCAGGATGCCCAATACGATCAGCCATCCGATCATGTGCCGCTCGCCTCCTCTGCGCTACGCCGTGGGTGTGTCTGTTTCTTCGGTCTCTTCTGCGGTTTCCTGCGGCGCAGCCGACACCGGCAGCGGCGGCAGTTCCTCCAGGGACTGCAAGCCAAAGCAGCGCAGGAAATGGGGTGTGGTGGCATAGGCGATGGGCTTTCCCGGCACATCCAGCCGTCCTGCCTCCATCAGCAGTTCCTTTTCCACTAGGGTATTTACCACGGAACTGCTGTCCACGCCACGGACGTGTTCCACAAAGCCCTTGCTTACCGGCTGGTTGTACGCCACAATAGTCAGTACCTCCATTGCCGCCGCCGAAAGCGGTGCCGCCTTTTTAGTCTCCATGGCACGCTCGATCACTGCCGCATATGCCGTGTGGGTACACATCTGCCAGCTGTCGCCCAGCTGCTGCACACAGAGCGCACTCTTTTGCTTTTCATACCAGGCAGACAGCTGTTTCAGCGCCGTCAGCACCGTGGATTCCGGTGCCTCGCACGCCTGTACCAGCCGAGAGAGCGTCACCGGCTCGCCGCTGGCGAACAGAACCGCCTCCAACATAAGGCATAGCGGTGATCTGGTGTTTCTTTCCATTATCATTCCCCGATTCTGTGGATTCATACCATGACGGCAGATTCTGCATCTGCCCTGGTTTCTGCGCCGTGTTTTCTGCGGTAGTCTGTCCGGCGGTAGAGATACGTGCCGTCCTCACTAATGCCGATCCTGCCGTGCTTGGTGAGTTCCAGCACCGCCAGGAACAGCGCCACCCGTGCGGAACGTTCCCGGATATCGGCGTAAAGCGCACCCAGGTACACGTGTTCGTCATGATAGACCTTCCGCATGACGTAGACCACCTTGGACATGACAGAGACCACCGGGCGTGTTACCACACGCTGCAGGCGGTCCCGTGCCTGGTCCTCCGGGGCAAAGCGCTTTTTGCCCATGGCGTTCCAGGTCTCCAGCAGCACATAGGGCAGGTGCGTCCGGGCGTATGCCGCCGAAACTGCAATTTCCATAGGCGGACGGGTGTAGATCTTTCCGCCCACATAGCGCTGCGCCAAAACCTGCGCCGCCTGTTTGCAGAGCGCATATTCGATCAGTGCGCCCTGGAGCGCCTGCTTCTCCTTTTGCGCCTCTTCCGGCCGTGGCAAAAGGGATGCCGTCTTAATATAGATCAGCCTTGCCGCCATTTCCAGGAACTCTCCGGCAAGTTCCAGATCCTGTTCCCGGCATTGGTCGAGATACGCCAGGTACTGCTCCAGCAGACTGGAGATCTCGATGTCGTAAATATTCAGCTTGTGCTTGGAAATCAGACTGAGGAGCAAGTCCATAGGTCCTTCAAAGACTTCCAGCTTAAACGAGATCTTCTGCATGGAGTTACATCACCATCTGTACCAGCGTACCGATCCACTGGGTCGCCCAGGTGAAGAAATTCATGATCCAGTAAGAAAGGTAGCCCAGCGGTACGTTCAACACGCCGACCAGAATCAGAATCCACAGCACCAGTGAGAGCTGCTGCTGGTGGCGCTCCATCCACATTCCCTTTTCATAGGGCAAGAGCATCATCAGAACCTTTGAGCCGTCCAGCGGCGGCACCGGGATCAGATTGAACACTGCCAGGGAAATATTGATGTTGGCGAACCAATAGAGCAGCAGATACACGCCGGTCAGCACGGCGTTCGAGCTGGTATAATAAAACGGAAATACGATCTGCATGAGGATCACGCCCACCAGCGCCGCCAGCAGATTGGACAGCGGTCCGGCGAGGGATGTCCAGATAATGCCCTTTCGGGGATGGTTCATCCGAGCCGGGTTGATCGGTACCGGCTTTGCCCAGCCGAAACCGGTCAGCAGCAGCAGCACCGCACCAAACGGATCCACGTGCGCCAGCGGATTCAGCGTCAGCCGTCCGGCAGCCTCGGCGGTGTCATCACCGCACTTCCGTGCCACCCAGCCGTGTGCAAACTCGTGCAGCGGCAGCACCAGCAGCACGATCACGATACGTGCCAGGATCTCATAGCGGTTCAGATTTGTAAAGCTGCTTAGAATTCCCATGTTTTCAATCCTTTCTGCAATCCGGAACAATGCCACACTGCGCCGTTTCTCCGGGCAGTGCCGTCCACAATGTGTTCCTTTTATTATACATGATTTTGCGTCAAATTTCAAGTGTATTTTGCCCTGCGGCATAAAATTTACAAGATCCCGGTGTGATTTTTTGGATGCTGTAACGCAGGTTATTTCTAATCCATTCCGTTTATAAATCAAATACATCAAATTATTTTTCTATCTTGCATCTTGTCCTATGCTTTTTTAAGATTTTACGCACAAGAATATTTTTTTCAAAGAATCCGAAAAAAAGCTTGCATTTTGCCGCAGAATTTGATAAAATAGATATGTTAGTTTGTGGACTGCTATACCCCGGTACGGCAGTTGGCAGCAATGCTAGGATGAGGAGGTGCAGTAGAATGGCAAAGTGTGAAGTTTGCGGAAAGGGTGTTACTTTTGGTATCAAGGTATCTCACTCCCACAGACGGTCTAACAGAACATGGAAGCCGAACGTAAAGCGTGTAAAAGCGATTGTGAAGGGTACTCCTTGTCATGTATACGTTTGCTCCAGATGCCTGCGTTCCGGCAAGATCGAGCGTGCGTAAGCATTCTTTAGACAGTTGAATATGAAAGTCAGCCGAGATCTGCGATAGAAATTGTCGCCGGATTTCGGTTTTTCATTTTTTATCCAAACCAAACAGAAAAGCCGCCGTCCGGTCAGTTTCAGCACCGGGCGGCGGCTTTTTGTCAGCAGTTACTTGGCCTCATTCACCAGTTTCCGCAGTTCCTGATAGGACGGTTTCAGCTTGTGATAGAGTTCCTTCACCTGCTTGCCGTCATGACAATGCCGGTACAGCAGGTTGTTCAAAGTCAGCAGATCCGGAGAGACAGCCAGAATCGCACAAATGCGGTTCACAGTTCGCTTGTCGTCCAGATCCAGCAGCTCCCGAACCTCGGACTGCATTTCCTTGGGGAACATCGCCACAGAGTTGTTTCTCTTCTTCCGAGGTGTTTCCGGTACGTTTTCTTCTTCCGCAGAAGTCGTATCCGCCGTCTCCTCCTCCGTCTCTGTCAGCATCTGTTCTGCATTCGTTTCGGGAACGCCTTCCAGGGCATTCTCGATGGTGGTACAGATCGCCAGGGACGCTTTTCCCGTTTGCAGGTACTGGTCAAAGAACGTCAGATCCAGGTCGAAGTCTGTGTCCTTGCTGATGATATACAGCGGTTCCTTGGGACGGCTGCCCACCAGGTAACCGATATACATGGAAAGCTGGAGATCCAGTGCGTTTTTCACCGTGTTCTTCCGGGTGGAAAGCGCAGTCACCTCCATCAGCCGCAGCTTTGCCTTGCAGGAGATCAGACGCTGGTGCAGTTCAAAGGTCAGTCCGCAGCGGTTCTGGGTGTAGAAGATCACTACCTCATCCCGCTGTGACAGACGTTCCAGACCAGTCAGACCCTCGATATAGACGTTTTCGTAGTCGATCAGATAAGTTGCCATAAGATTCCCTCCTTTCCGATAAAAATGCAATGGTGCGATAAGAGCCTGCCTCGCATTCATCCAAAGGAACACGGGACAGGCTCTGGGCAACGGACTGCATTCCCAGGCTTGTCTCCATGAGATATAAAAAAAGAGAACGCCTTTGCGTTCTCATTCTCATGGAGGCGCCATCCAGATTTGAACTGGAGAATCAGGGTGTTGCAGACCCTTGCCTTACCACTTGGCTATAGCGCCATTTGGAGCGGATTACGAGGCTCGAACTCGCTACCTCCACCTTGGCAAGGTGGCGCTCTACCAGATGAGCTAAATCCGCACTGGCGATCTGGATGGGAGTCGAACCCACGACCTCTGCCGTGACAGGGCAGCGTTCTAACCAACTGAACTACCAGACCGTCTGGTGGAAACTATAGGGCTCGAACCTATGACCCTCTGCTTGTAAGGCAGATGCTCTCCCAGCTGAGCTAAGCTTCCATCATTTTTTCTCAGTGTCGCATCTCTCAGCGACGTATATTATTATACACCATTCCAAGCGATTTGTCAAGGGTTTTTCAAAAATTTTTTCGAGTTTTTTGAAACAGAAAAAGTACCGAAACTGCGTTACTTTTCCCATTTCACTCAATCGTTTACAAAAAGTTAATATCTAAATCGGAGAAAAATTTCTCCCCGGACAGCCATGTTTCCCTGCCAGAGTGCTGCACCCAGAGCATCTGGGAAAGCAAAAAGCCGCCTGCACCGCAAACCGGCACAGACAGCTTTTTCATCTCTGGTGGAAACTATAGGGCTCGAACCTATGACCCTCTGCTTGTAAGGCAGATGCTCTCCCAGCTGAGCTAAGCTTCCGTTTCAGCGACGTGTTCTATTATAGCACATCTTTTCCCACGCCGCAAGGCATATCCGCAATATTTTTCAAAATGTTCACATATGGCATAAACAAAAACTGCCCGTACCAAAACGGTACAGGCAGTCGGTCTGCAAATTCGATGCAGTTTTGCTGCTTACATACCAGTTACGTTGAAAGTAACTTCGATGGTTGTCCAGTCACCGATAGCAGACGGATCCAGGATAGTTGCAGAATAATCGGACTTGTTTGCCAGATCTGCAATGTTGCCCTCTGCACTTCTTGCATCGCCCGGCAGGCTGTCGTCCGGTACCCACTCATTAAAGATGTTGGAACGAACGTTGGAGTGCTTGGTGCCGTCGATCTCGGTGTCCTCGGTGTTGGTGAAGCTCTTCTTGGTCAGCGGGATCTCTGTGCCGTCAACCTTAACGGAAGTAACGTCGATCACTGCGTTCGGTGTTGCGGTTGCGCCGTCCATGATCTGTACTGCCATGAAGGAAGTGCCGTTTGCGATCAGTTCGCCGTTGATGTCGCCGGTTGCATCGTAGCGGACAGCGTTGGTGTCAACGGTTACGCTGACAGTGTATTCGCCGTTGCCGGTGATCGGAGCAACGCCTGCGTCATAGCACAGATAGTCCGCATCGCTGCCGGTGTACTGAAGCCACCACTGACCGTCAGCCATGCTCAGATAAGCTTCGCCAGCCTGCGGTACGACTGCCTCTTCGAAATCGCCGGTCTGTACCTGCTGCGGTGCAGAGCTTTCGTCTTCATCTGCGGCGGATTCCTCAACGGAATCTTCGCTGGACTCCTCACTGGATTCTTCGCTGGATTCTGCCTTGCTGCTAGATTCCTTGGAATCTTCCGAGCTGCCGCAGGCAGTGAATGCTGCGGTCATCATTGCGGATGCCAGCAGGAATGCCAGGATCTTCTTTGTCTTTAACATAAGTGTTTTCCTCATTTCTTTCCATGGAAAACAGATTCTGCTTTCCGGAAGTCTTTCGTTCAGGCGACCTGTATCTGGCACAGGTCTGCACATGATCTATGATACTCGATTTTTTCCCCGGATGCAAGATGCTTTTTACACAAATTTCACCTTTGCTGCAATGCCACAATTTGTGCAAATTCCACCACAGGCAGGAAATTTCCCGGCGCACCGCCGCATTTCCTGCACCCTGCGGCATGGGAAATGGATTTTCTCTATTATAATAGTATAGCATCCGGGTATGAAAAACGGCACGTACCTGCATACGTGCCGTCTGGAGCGAGCGACGAGAATCGAACTCGCAACCTCAGCTTGGGAAGCTGATGTTTTGCCACTAAACTACGCTCGCATCATCAGAACGCCGTCCAATGATACAAAAATGGAGCTGGAAACGTGACTTGAACACGCGACCTGCGCATTACGAATGCGCTGCTCTACCAACTGAGCTATTCCAGCACCGGTATGAATTTATGACAACTGGTACAGCGCAGAGAATACCCCACGTTCTGTACCATTTTATTATACCACAAATTCTCCGTTTGTCAAGAGGTTTCAAAAAAATTCTCAGAAAAATCAAAAAAACGATTGAAATTGCCGGGAAGATGTGCTATAATGATAGGGTACTGTAAAAATGCCGTCAGTCGGACAGGCATTCCCCCTGCAGATCCTGCACTTTTCTGCAAAAAAGTTGAAAAAAACAATTGAAATCGCAGAAAAGATGTGTTATAATAGGGTGAAAAGCATCATTTTGACTTCATAAAAAGGTAGGTAGCATTATGAAAAAGAAATCCAAATCCATCCTTGCTGTCGTTCTGGCAATCCTGCTGATCCTGGTGGTCGCAGTGTCCCTGACCACGAACATTCTGTTTTCCCGGAAAGATACGCCGAAGATCTTCGGTCACTACATCTATCTGATGGAATATGACACCATGGAGGCAGGTGCCGCCGCAGTTGCCACCGGCACAACGGATCTGAATGCTGCCGGCACGGTAGACAGTGAAAGCGCAGCAGCGTCCATTCACAAGCACACTGCCGTCATTGCCACCGCTTATCAGGAATCCGACCCCATCGCCAAGAACAATGCGGTTCTGTGCGTCCTGGCGCCGGATGACACCTCCACTGACATCGACTCCGACCGTGTGGCTGTCCGCCGCATCTACAACATCGAACAGGACGAGACCGGCGTACTGAAATACTATCCCACTACCATGAAAACCAACGACGTAGGAACAGAACCGCCCATCACCGTGGACAGCATCCTGGGCAAGTGCGCTTATGAAAGCGGCGAGCTGTACAGCTACGTGACATTTGCTACCGGCGTTCCGGGTATCCTGACCCTGCTGGTACTCCCCAGCGTGATCCTGGTCATCATGCTGATCGTTGCCATTGCACGTGCCAACGGCAAGCACGACGACGAGTATACCTTTGAAGAAAACTACGATGAAGTTTACAGCGAAGATTCCTACGATGACGACGATTCCGCTTATGATGATGAGGAACTGGGCGGACGTTCTCCTCTGTTCCGTCCGTCTGAGAACACTGCGCAGAGCCGTTCATTTGAGCAGAAGCGTTCTTCTATCGCTGAAAACTTTGAGCGCAAGCAGGTCAACCCCAACTCTCCGTATCAGAAGGCACGCACCATGCAGTTCAAGGCACAGCATGACGTACCGATCTACACCAATCCGGCAGATCAGATCCCGCTGGGCGGCGCAGGACAGAACAGCCAGCCCACCGGAAACACCGGCACCTATGAGGGCGCACACGCAGGCAGCGTTTCCAACACATCTACATTTGGCACACGCAGCAATCTGAACAGCACCGATACCTTCCGGACACCGCCGATCGAGAACAACACCCCGGATGAGACCGCAGCTCCGGTTCCCACTTACCGTGGCAGCCACGAGGCAAGCTCTCCGGAAGAGGCACGGAACCTGGGTGACATACCATTCCGCAGCAGCCGTGCAGCAGCACCGGAACAGAAACCGGCAGCTCCGGCAGTACCGAAAACCCGTGAGGACAAGATCGCAAGCGCATCTGTGGATGAACTGCTGGCAATGATCGAGGACGAAAAGAAAAAGCTGTAAGCAGCTTTTCGAAAATACAAGCGGAAAATAGAAAACCGGAGAGGGCGAAATGCTCTCTCCGGTTTTTGTTATGTCATATCTTCTTCTGTTATCCCAATTCCTCTTCCAGCAGGATCATCTGCTCCATAGTCTCATCCATCTGCACACGCAGTTCCTCCATGCGCTGGCACTTTTCCTGCATCAGCTGGTAGTCACTGCACACCGCCTCGTCCGTCAGCTCTGCGGTAAGGGTGTCCAGCTCTTCCTGCATCTTGTCCAGCTGCTGTTCCAGGCTACGCAGGTCGGCACGCATTTTCGCCTGCTGCGCACGCTGTTTCTTGGAACGGTACGCCGGCTTTTCCGCAGGCTTTCCGCCGGATGCGGCTGTCTTTGCCGCCGGCGTCTCCTCCGGTTCGGGCTGTTTCTGCTGCGCCTCCAGCCACTTCTGGAATCCGCCCTGGTAGGTGACAGCGCCGTCCACTTTCAGTTCCAGGATGTGGTCTGCCACCTTATCCAACAGATACCGGTCATGGGAGACAAACAGCAGCGTCCCCGTAAAGGACTGCATTGCCTCTTCGATGACCTCTTTCATGGCAATATCCAGGTGGTTGGTGGGTTCGTCCAGAATCAGCACGTTGCCGTGTTCCAGCATCATCACCGCAAAGCAGACCTTTGCACGCTCGCCGCCGGAAAGAACGCCCACCGGTTTGAACACGTTTTCCCCGGTCAGACGCACCTGCCCCAAAAGCTTGCGCACTTCCAGGTCTGTCCAGGACGGTACACGGTCGTGAATCTCCTGCATTACCGACTTTGCCGGATGCAGGTTGGTGCTTTCCTGCTCGAAATAGGAGATCTTGATGTTGCTGGTCCAGCGGACTTTTCCCTGGTGGGGCAGCTTGTTTTGCAAAATCTTCAGCAGGGTGGATTTCCCGATGCCGTTATCCCCGATAATGCCCCATTTTTCGCCACGACGCACCTCAAAGGACAACTCCGGCAGCAGGGTCTTTCGCGCTGCACCCTCGCCCACGGAAATGTCGATATTCTGCACTTTCAGCACTTCCTGCGGCGGCTCGATCTCATAGGTGAACTGCACCCGTGCCTGTTTCTGGGCAGAGACCGGCTTTTCGATGCGCTCCATCTTTTCCAGCTGTTTCACTCGGCTCTGTGCGCTCTTCGCCGTAGATGCCCGGGTGAGGTTACGTGCCACGTAGTCCTCCAGCTTGGCGATCTCCTTTTGCTGCATCTCGTATTCTTTCCACTGGCGTGCCACAGCCGCCTCTTTCAGCTGGGTAAAGGTGGTGTAGTTGCCCTTGTACCGTGTCAGCGTGCCACGCTCGATCTCGCAGATGCTGGTGCAGAGACGATCCAGGAAGTAGCGGTCATGGGACACCAGCAGCAGTGCGCCCTTGTAGTCCTTGAGGTAATCTTCCAGCCACATCACGGTTTTGAAGTCCAGGTGGTTGGTCGGCTCGTCCAAAATCAGCAGGTTCGGCGCTTCCAGCAGCAGCCGTGCAATGGCAAGCCGTGTCTTTTCGCCGCCGCTGAATCCGGAGATCACCCGGTCATAGGTCTCCTGTCCGAATCCCATACCGTTGAGGACGGTGCGTATTTTCACGTCGATCTGATAGCCGTCGTTGTCCTCGAACCAGGTTTGCAGGCGGTGGTACTCCTCTGCTGCAGACATATCCCCGGACTGCATCTGCTCTTCCAGCTGGTGCAGGCGTTCCTGGGTGTCCAGCAGCGGACGGAACACGCTGCGCATCTCCGCCCAGACCGTGCTTTCCCGATCCAGACCGCCCATCTGTTCCAGGTAGCCGATACTGGTCTTGGCGGACTTGGCAATCTCGCCGTCGCCCTCCAGCAGATGGTCGGGCAGTTCCTGTCCCGTCAGAATGCGCAGCAGGGTAGATTTTCCGCAGCCGTTCACACCCACAAGCCCGATCCGGTCGTGGTCTTCTACCGTCAGAGAGACGTGGGAGAGAACCTGTCTGCCATTATAAAATTTATGGATATCTGTCATGCGTAACAGCATATTGTCTTTTCTCCTTGTTGTGATTGAGATTGCTTTTGGGCAACACTATTTTTATTGTAGCATATTTTCCGGAAAATTACAACCTGTTTTTTTGAATGGCTGCGCAGGTCAATTTTTCCCTGCCGAAAAGTCTCCTCTGTCGGTGGATATGTCCGACATCAATCGGGTAAGATATCATTTTAGAACATATCCCCCTGTTCAAGGTGAACTCTTTTCGAATATCTCCCACAACAGAAAAGAAAAAGCACCCCGTGAGTCTCTCACAGAGTGCTTTGTGTGGTTAAAAGAAAAACCACCCAGCCGTCTTGCAGCGAATAAAACCAAGCTATAATAGCAAGGTGGGTATCTTCCCTTCTGCTTCACGCTCCCTTCGTCCGTTACGGTCATTGCCGTAAACAGGAGGTCTGCAATCCACAGACGGAGTCAGATTCCCTTTCAAGGAGTGTTGGATTATAAAAACCGCAATGTCTCGAACTGGGCAGTAGTTTTCACTTTTTCAGAACTGATGTTTCAGTTTCTATGTTTATTATAACACGATCTTTCACAAAAATCAATAGGAATTTTGTGAAAATTTTTCTGGTCGGTTTGTGGAAAACGGCAGTTACTGTGCGTCCTGCTCTTCTTCCTCATCCTCGTACAGATCGCTCAGATACTGGATGAACAGATTGCCGACTGCATCGTATTCGTCATCGTCCTCGATGGTGCAGAGCATTTCTTCACCGTCGACCATCTCACGTTTCAGTACAACGAATTCGCCGTCATCTTTCAGCAGATCTTCTTCGTTCTCATAGTACGGGATCAGTGCGCAGTAGTTTGCGCCCTCGTATTCCATCTCGCCCAGGACCTCAAACTCCTGTTCGTTTCCCTCTTCGTCTTCCAGGGTATACAGCATTCCCTGCATACTCTCATCCAGCATATTTTCCTCTGCCATGGGTAAAACTCCAATCTGCCATAGTGGCGTTTGTTCCGGGATCTTGGAAAACACTGAATAAAGCCCGCCTGACGGCTTTGCACGCAATCTGCGTGCAGTGTTTCCCTTGTTCCCGCTCTCATTATACATGATTTTCCGGGATGTGTCAATAGACGTTTTTTGTCTCCGCTCAGTCTACCATGCCACGGAGGATCCAGTCGTACATTCCCTGGTACTGCAAAGCGGAGCTGCTCCAGGAGAAATCCTGCTCCATGCCACGGCGGACGATATCATCCCAGTCCTCACGGTGGTCGAAGTAGATCTTCTTCGCATAGTTGATGGTGTACAGCAGATCGTCTGCGTTGTAGTGGGCAAAGGTAAAGCCTGTGCCGGTCTTTTCATATTCGTTGTAAGGTACGACAGTATCCTTCAGACCGCCGGTCTCCCGAACGATCGGCACCGTGCCGTAGCGCAGGGAAATCAGCTGGGTCAGACCGCACGGCTCAAACCGGGACGGTACCAGCATAGCATCTGCCGCAGCATACAGCTTGTGCGCCAGCGGATCAGAATAGAAAATATTTGCCGAAACACGATCCGGATATTTGTTCTGATAATAGCGGAACATATTCTCATAGCGAGCCTCGCCTGTACCAATGATAACGAACTGGGTGAATTCGTCTGTAATGCGGTCGGCGATCCAGTCCACCAGATCCAGACCCTTCTGGTCGGTCAGACGGGAGATAATGGCGATCATGAACTTGTTCTCGTCCTCCGGCAGTCCCAGTTCTTTCTGGAGTGCCAGCTTCGCCTGCTTTTTCTTCTCCACAGCGTCCTTGACGGAATAGTGTACGTCGATCTTCTTATCGGTCTGCGGATTGTATACCTCATAGTCGATGCCGTTCAGAATGCCACGGAGCGAACGGGAACGTGCGCAGAGCAGACCGTCCAACTGTTCGCCGTAATACGGTGTCTTGATCTCTTCGGCATAGGTCTCGCTGACGGTGGTGATATAGTCCGCATAGACCAGACCGCCTTTCAGCATATTGGCATCGCTCTTGAATTCCAGCTTATCCGGCGTGAACATATAATCCGGCAGGTTGGTGTTATAGACAAAGTGACGGATGTCCCACACACCCTGGAATTTCAGATTGTGGATGGTCATGATGCTCTTGGTTCCCCAATAAAAGCTGTGAGTCGCAAAGGTGCTTTTGAGGAATACGGGGATCATGCCGGTCTGCCAGTCGTGGCAGTGAATGATGTCCGGATGGAACCCGATCACCGGCATTGCCGCCAGGACAGCCTTGGAGAAGAAGATAAAGCGTTCGATGTCCCACTGGGTGGAGTCACTGTAGGGACGGTCACACTTAAAGTAATATTCGTTGTCGATAAAGTAGAAATGCACGCCCTCATAGACGTATTCCATAATGCCTACGTGTACGTTCTCCACGTGTCTGCCGTAGTCCATGTAGAAGTGGCTGACATAGCGGAACTGACTCCGGTATTCCCACGGGATGCAGGTATAATTCGGAATGATAACACGGACATCGTACTCGCTGCGGTCCAGACTCTTGGGCAGTGCGCCGACTACGTCTGCCAGACCGCCGGTCTTAATGAAAGGGACGCATTCAGAGGCAGCAAACAAAATATTTTTCATGATCCAATCTACTGTGCCGAAAAGCGGCACATACTCCTTTCCTATGTATCGCAGAAAGCATACCTTTTTGCGGCGCTTTCTATTTGCAGTGTCTGTGCGGCGGCAGTTCCGCCCATGCACAGTTTTTTCCTACTCCTCTATTATACTCTTTTTCGGGCAGTTCGTCAAGGGATTTCGCAAAAAATGAGAAAACATTTCCACAAAAAACTGTCGTAATTTGTAGGTGTTACACAAGATGCAGGAAAGTGTCGAGTTGAAATTGTATAAAATTCCGCAGAAAACAAAGGATATCTGTGACAGGCGGCACGTTCGGAAGCGCCGCACAGAGAAAGGAGCGAGATCATGCAGCAGCTGAAAAATCGTCTGGCATTCCTGCGTCTGCTGTTGGTGCTGCTGTTCTGCACAGCGGCAGTATATCTGGCATGGCTGGTGCAGAAGCCGGAGCTGATACAGACCGCCGCCAGACAGGGCACGTATACCTGCACCGCCGGGACTGCCCGGGGGACGATCTACGACCGGAACGGCGTGCCGCTGGTGAATACCAAAACCGCCTGCATCGCAGTCGTCAGCCCTACGCCTGCGGCAGCCGAGGCACTGCTGTCCCACGTCACCGACACCGCAGCGTTTTATGAAAAGCTGGCACAGGGAATGCCGTTCACCTGCACGGTAGACACGGCGGACATCGACTGCCCGGATGTGACCATACTGCAGATCCCCCAGCGCAGCACGTCGCCACAGCTTGCCCAGCACGTGATCGGCTATACCCGGGAGGGCAGCGGCGTAGCAGGACTGGAAAGCGCCTATGATGCCATCCTGCACAGTGTGGATTCCCAGTGGAGCGTGACCTTTTCGGTAGACGGCACAGGCACGCCCCTTGCCGGAGAGCCGAAACAGATCCGCTACGGCGCAAATCCCACCGCAGGCATTATGACCACCCTGGACAGCCGCATCCAGCGCATCTGCGAATCCGCCGGCAGCGGACTGGAAAAGGGCTGTATCGTGGTCATGGACGTGGAAAGCGGCGACATTCTGGGGCTTGCCAGCTTTCCCGGTTATTCTGCCGACTCCCTGGGCGATGCCGTCAGCGACCCCGACAGCCCTATGATACAGCGTGCCTTGTATGCGTATCCGGTTGGGTCGATCTTCAAGCTGGTGACGGCGGCGTGTGCCTTTGACCAGGGCGTGGGCTACAATTTCACCTGGGACTGTGACGGGGCGATCTCTGTGGGAACGCAGCGCTTTCGCTGTCACGAATTGCAGGGACACGGCGTGCAGCATATGGCAGATGCCATGCGCAGTTCCTGCAACCCCTATTTCATTGCCTTGGGACAGGCGCTTTCCGGGTCAGACCTGCTGCAAACGGCAAAGTCCCTGGGATTCGGCACGGAGATCATGCTGACCTCAAACATGATCGCATCCGGCGGCACGCTGCCTACGTTACAGCAGCTGAAACTTCCGGCGGAACAGGCGAACTTTTCCTTCGGGCAGGGCGTTCTGACGGCATCGCCCCTGCAGATCGCCAGAATGACCTGTGCCATCGCCAGAGACGGCACGCTCCCGGCAGTGCGGCTGGTGCGTGGTGTCACGGATGACGGCAGGACGGTGCTGCGGGAAGAGCGTGGCATCCCGGAATCGGGAATTGCACCGGAAACAGCGGCATTTCTCCGCCGGCTGATGTGTTACACTGCCGCCGACGAGGACTTCCAGGGCAGACCGGCGCACGTCTCTATGGGTGCGAAAACCTCCACCGCCCAGACCGGGCGCTGTGACGTTGACGGGACCGAGTACTGTCACGGCTGGGTAACGGCATTTTTCCCGGCGGAACAACCGAAATATGCGGTGACTGTTCTGGCAGAGGACGGCGGCTATGGAAATCAAGCCGCATCGCCCATTCTCCGGCAGATCACAGGAGCGATCATGCAGGTGGAATAAGAACAGCACTGCACACAAAAACACCGCACCGTTCTTCGGATGTTTCCGAAAAGCGATGCGGTGTTTTGATTTGACAAATTTTGATGCGTCTGGTATAATGGTTAATCGAGGGCATACCTGAAACGGTAGGCGGTCGATTCCAGCTCCCGGAAGGGAGTGAGTGCAAATGAACATAGACATTCTCGTCAAGTGCATTAGCATGGTTTGTGAAGTATTCAAAGCATATCTTGCTTACTTAAACTTCAAGAAACGGAAATAACCGCCCCACAGCTTCCAACTAAAGGCGGTTATTTCAAATAATCACGAATGGGAGCAAACCGTCTACTGGTAGGCTCTTTCTATTTCTATTATACGCTATCATGTCCCGTTTGTCAAGGGGCTTTTTTCGATTTGACAAATTTCGATGCGTCTGGTATAATGGTTAATTGAGGGCATACCTGAAACGGTAGGCGGTTTGAATTTTCTTTTGTTTCCACTCCCACTGCTGAATTTACAACAGTTGGGAGGTGGTTGCTATGATGGATCAGTACGTCACTTTTGACGACTTGCTGAAAATTTGCAGTATCCTGTTAAATCTCGCAAGTCTGATCTTTTACATTTACTATAATCATAAAAATAGTAATGCAGATCACCGCAATGACGAGAATAAAAAGAAATAACCGCCCATAGTCTCCAAACCTGTGGCGGTTAAATCTTTTTTAATCTAAAGCAGTGGGAGCAGACCGTCTACTGGTATGCTCTTTCTATTTCTATTATACGCTATCACGCCCCATTTGTCAAGGGGATTTTTCAGAAAATGCAATGTGTACAGCAGCCATTTTCACCAACTGCGAAAGCTCCGGTCTGCAATTTTTCCGCAGACCGGAGCTTTCTGTTTATCATAGAACAAGTTGAACAAATTGAAAGTAAAATGACACTGCGTCACTCATAGCGCAGAGCGTCAATGGGATTCAGGTTGGATGCCTTGATGGACGGGATCAGTCCAAAGACAATGCCCACCACCATGGAGAATACCACGGAAACCACAATGGACAGGGAACTGATTGCCACCGGCACGGATGCGATCTTGGAGATCAGCTGTGCCAGCCCGATACCGATGCCCACACCGATGATGCCGCCGATGCTGGTCAGCACAGATGCCTCTGTCAGGAACTGCGCCAGGATCTTTCCCTTTTTCGCACCGATCGCCTTTTTCAGACCGATCTCACGGGTACGCTCTGTTACAGATACCAGCATGATGTTCATAACGCCGATGCCGCCGACCAGCAGGGAAATGCTGGCGATCCAGATCAGCATGGTATTGGTGGAAGAGCTGAGCTTTTGCAGGGACTTCGCCTGTTTCAGCAGATCCTGGCTGTCATATTTCACCTGGCTGCTGTCATTTTCGCCGCCGGCGCTGGTGGTGCGGATGGTGGCGTTCATCAGTTCTGCCACCTTTTTTCCCACAGCCGGCATACTGTCGGTGTCCACCGCCTTTGCCAGGCAGTTTTCCGGTTCGTCATACTGGTACGCAATGGGCCAGGACTGGTTCGGAATGAACATCTTGCCGCCGCTGTTTCCCATATAAGTCCAGTAGTCCTCTTCGGAGTTGATGACCGGTTCGAAGCTGTTCACCTCAGTGACAACCCCCACCACCGTAAACGGCTCGCCGTTGATGTCGATGACCGTTCCCACCGGATCTTCGGAGGAATACAGGCTCTTGACGGCGGTGCTGTCCAGGATCACTGCCTTGGCGTTGTCGGTGTATTCCCTGCTGAGGAATCCTCTTCCCTGCTGCACCTCATAGCCGGCTGTGTCAAAGTATCTGGCATCTATGCCGAACATGGCGCCGCTGAACTGGGTGTTCTGATAGTATACGTTGTTGCAGTAGGAACGTGTGCGGTAAAAGGATGCCGATTCCACATTGTCCAGTGCGGCGATGTTGTCCCGCACTGCCTGGGAGATGACCGGCACGCCGTCCGGCGCCGACTGATAGGTGAAGTCATAGGGGCTGTCGCCCTGGTACAGCTGGACGCTGACCGTGTTGTTTCCTGCACCGATCAGATTGTTCTTGATCTGCTCGTTTGTGCCTTTGATAGTGGAAACAATGGCGATGATCGCCGCAATGCCGATGATGATGCCCAGCATGGTGAGAATGGAACGCACCTTATGGGACAAAATGCCCTGTAAGGATAAACGGATGTTTTCCAGCATATTCTGTCCCTCCTTTAATATTCCGATGTGCCGTTGGTCTCATGGACCAGCGCACCCTCTGACGCATATTTTCCATAGGGAAAACAGATGTAGTCCTCCTGGCTGATGCCGGACAGGATCTCAATGGCGCTGCCGCCGTCGATGATCTTTCCCGTCTGGATGTTCTGCCGCTCCAGCTTTTTGTCCTTGGATTCCCGCATCACATAGTACTGTCCGTTTTCCTGCCGCACATAGCTCATGGGCAGATAGAACGTGCTGCTGTCCACCTCGCTGGTAAAGCTGAGGCTCACATAGCTGCCCACGGAAAGGCTGGTGGAATCGGTCACTGCCGCCTGGAACGGATAGGTGCTGTTGTTGGGGTTCTCGCTGCCGTTCTGGTTGGTGTAGGCAGTCGGCGTTGTGCCGATCTCTGTCACCTCTGCGGTGAGCATTTCTCCGGTATCCCAGGCGTTCACTGTGATCTGGGAACCGACCGTCAGCTTGTCCAGGTTCATCTCGCTGACATTGCCCTGTACCATGATGCCGCCGCTGCCCTGTACTACCAGGTACGGCTCGTTGGTCTCCAGGGATTCCACAGACTCTGCCACCTTTGTGACAACGCCGTCGATCTTCGCCAGTTCCTGTCCCTTTTCCTGCTTTTCCACTGCGCCGTCATAGTCGATCTGCGCCTTTTTCTCGTCGATCTCTGCGGACTGAATGGCGATCTGCTGTTCTGCCGCCTTCTGTTTCAGCTGCGCACGGGTGTAGACATAGTTGTCGCTGTCCGATGCAGCGGATGCCATGGGCTGTATCGCCGCCATAGGCGTTATCACAAATCCGCCCTGCATCTGTGCAGTGGGTGCAGCTGTGGTGTCCGGTGATGTGGTCTGCGTTCCCGGCGCAGACGCTGCGTCATCCGAAGTCCCCGGTGTGGTGTCTGCCGGCTGTGTTGTATCGCCGGATGAATCATCGCCGCCTGCCGGGTCATAGTCGAATGTACCGCCCACCTGGAGCGTACCGTACCAGACGCCGTTTCCGGAGATCTGCACGCCGCCGTCCTCGGTCACGGTAACATTCTGTCCCAGTGTCCAGTCTCCCGTAGCGGTCAGCTGGCTGCCACGCACCAGCCAGCCGTACAGCACTTCGCCCTGGTCGCTGTATACCACAAAGACAGCGCACTGTCCCGATGCTTTCAGCTGGTCCAGGACTGCCTGCTTGACCACCGTCGTTCCGGTGCAGGCGAACTGGAACGGGTCGCTCTCCGAGCCGCTGCCGGCTGCCGCCTGTGTCAGCGCCGTCACCGCCGCCAGGGTATCCTTAGGCGTTCCGGGTGTGTCCGGCGTATCCGGTTCGTCTGGCTCGTCCGGATAGTCGGGATAATCCGGGATCACCGGCGCCTCTTCTGACGGTTTCAGTTTCTGGATGCGTTCCAGTTCCTTCTTCGCCTGGCGCACGTTGTCCTGTGCCACGGCGAGCGCCGTCTGTTTCTGTGCCACTTCCAGTCCCACCGCCGTCATGTCATATTGCAGCAGCGGCGTTCCCTTTGTCACATGGTCGCCCTCTTTGACCAGCACCTTTTCCACCAGCTGGTCGTTGGACGGCGTCACGTTCTGCACATCGCCGGAGACGACCTGACCATCCATCGACAGATCATCGCCCCAATAGTACTGCACCATGTTGGCAACGGGCATCACATCTACCTCATGCTTTTTCGCCTGTCTGGAGCGATACAGAAGCGTACCGCCTGTGCCGCCGCCGGCAGCTACTGCCAGGCAAACCGCTATGGTCACGATCTTTTTCACCTTTGTCATGAAGCATCGCCCTCCTGTTCTGTCCGGCGCTCTCCGAAACCGCCCTGTTCCAGTCTGCCGTCACGGATGGTTACGATCCGCTGGGCGTGCTGGGCAATTTCCAGTTCGTGGGTAATCATTACGATGGTCACACCTTCTGCGTTCAGCTGGGCAAACAGTTCCATGATCTGCTCGCCGGAACGGGTGTCCAGCGCACCGGTGGGTTCGTCCGCCAGCAGCAGCCGGGGATGGCTCACCATGGCACGTGCGATCGCCACACGCTGTTTCTGACCGCCGGAAAGCTGGGTGGGCTTGAAGTTCACACGATCTTCCAGTCCCACACGGGTCAGCATCTCTTTTGCCCGCACCAGCCGGTCTTTTTTCCGCACGCCGGCATAGAGCAGAGGCAGCGCCACATTTTCCAATACCGACTGACGGGGCAGCAGGTTGAAGTTCTGGAACACAAAGCCGATCTTCTGGTTGCGTATCCCGGAAAGCTGGTTGTCGCTGCACTGCGCCATGTCCTGCCCGTCAAAGAAATAGCTGCCGCTGGTCTGTTTGTCCAGCAGACCGATAATGTTCATCAGCGTGGATTTTCCCGAACCGGACGGTCCCATGATCGCCAGATATTCGCCCTCGTCCACCTGGAGCGTGATGTCATGCAGCACAGGGACAGGCTCTTTGCCCTGCAAATAGGACTTGCAGATGTCATGCAAATCAAGTACCATCTGCCGCACCGCCTTCCGCTGTATCGGCGTCCTCATCCGGCAGCGCCTCGTCTGCGCTGTCCCCGCTGAATCCGTCCGCAGTGTCTGCATCGCCGCTGTCCATGCCGGTCTCATCCTCAGCGCCGCCGATCACGCCCTCGTCAACAGGCATATCCTCCTCGTTGTAAGAAACGTCCTCATCCACAGAACCGCCGTCGTCTGTGCCGTCATCCTCCGGAGTCGCCTCGTCCGGATTGGTAGTGGTTTTCATGCCCTCCTGGTAGGAGTCGGACGGGAAAGCGATCATATCGTCCTCGGACAGACCGCTCTTGATCTCGCAGTCCCCTGCGGTATCGTCGGTCTGTCCCACTTCCACTTCCCGTTTTTCCAGGCGGTCTTTCTTGTCTGCCGCCCAGACGTAGCTCTTGCCGTCCTCATCGGTGAGAACATAGTCCGAATACAGCCAGATGCCCGACTTGTCGATGCTGTCGTCCGACATATCGTCCATGGAGACCAGCAGGTGCTGTCCCAGCATGAGACCGTCGCTGGAGTCCAGTGTCACATAAAAGGGATACTTGGACGCTGTGGTCATATCATCGCTGCTGCCGTACATCATGCTGTTGTTCTGGCTGTTGTCCGCCTCGGTGGAGATCTCCGAAATGGTGCCTTTCCAGCTGGAATCGTCCACACGGGAGCGCAGCACCATAGGTTCATCCTGGTGGATGGACTGGATGTTCTGCTCGCTGATGGTGCATTTCACCCGGAACTCGCCGTCCGACATAATTTTCATCAGCACATCCGTGCCGTCTGACTGGAGCTGTTCCACGGTTTTCAGCGACTGCACCGTGCCGGCGATCTCTGCCTTGACGGTGGCATTGTCGATGGTGTTCTGCAGCTTTTCCAGCTCGATCTTCTTGGTCTTGATGTCATATTCCGACTTGGCGATATCCGTCTGCAGCGACTGGATCTGTGTGGTATAGGTCAGCTTGTCGTCTGCGCCGGCGTTCTTTTTCTCGGATTCCAGCTGGGTGATCTGCTGCTTGTTGGATGCGATCTCGTTTTCCATCCGCTCGATGTCCACATTGCCCTGCTGGAGTTCCAGCTGCATGGATTCCACATCATAGGTGAAAAGCGGATCGCCGGCGTTCACATGGTCGCCCTCCTGCACCGCAATCTCCGAAACGGTCTTTGAGGTATCCAGCTTGATCTCCTTGGTCTCCTGGGGTTCGACCACGCCGGAGAACTGTAAATCGGAGACTGTATTCGCCGCCGAGTTCACATCCCGGATGGGCATGACATATGCCACGCCGTCTACGCTGCTGCTCTTGCTGTGGTGATGCCACACCAGAACGCCGCTGACGCATACCGCCGCAGCCGTAACACCGGCAACTGTGCCGATGATGATTTTCTTGGATTTTCCCATATTCCTTCCTCCCTTTGCCGTCACGCAGATTCATTTTGCATCTCTTGAAAAAGGAATGCTGCATCAGTTCACATAGGCTTCCCTAACAAGGCACCCGTAGGGCGTGCCTTGTGCTGAGATGTCAGCGTAAGCTTACAAGGAGACTGACCCCTCAGTCAAGCCTACGGCTTGCCAGCTCCCCTGTTAGGGGAGCCTGTTAGAGGACTTGCTAAAATTGAACTGCGTACTTTGCCGTGCCTTTGGTCAAGTCAAAACTGCACGATTCTGGTAACTGTTTCAACTGTTGTATTCGTCATACAACGGATTGGCTTTAGTATAGCACACCCGCTCCCCGTTGTCAAGGCATTTTTTGCATTTTTCAGCGGTTTTCCGGAAAAAATGCCGGATTCAGCGGAATGCCTAAAAAAAGCGGCATTCCGGAAGAAAAGACTGGCACTGTTTTGCTCCCGCTCCGGAAGTTTTGCAGGACGCTTTTTGTGAGATCAGACAAAATGAAATGTCGCTTTTTGTGGAAGTTCACGTTAGAAAAAGATTGACGTTTTTGAATATATGATGTATAATAAAAATGAAAACATCAATACACTGTTCCCTGTAACAGTTGTATATGATAATTAAAGGAGGGCTTTATATGAAAATGAGAAAGGTAATTTCAACCGTACTGGCAGGTGTGCTGGCATTGTCCGCACTTCCCATCTCTGCCATGAGTGCCGGCGCTGAGGGAGCATATGCGCCGGGCGATGTGGATATGGATGGCTTTGTGACCGCACATGATGCGGCTGTTGTCAGCCGTGCGCTCTATGTGGACAACAATCTGCTGACCAGCGAGCAGAAAAAGCTTGCCGATGTCAACGGAGACGGAAAAATCACACAGGAAGATGCCGACTGGATTCATGAAAACCAGGTGTACAACCTGGGACAGCTGGACGAATCGTCAGATCACCTGGATTCTACCGGAATCTTCTACCAGTTCTACTATGTGGCAAGAAAGGGCGCCGGCGTTCCTTTTGAAGTAGTAGATAAATCAGAAAAACTTCCGGAAAACCTTCTGGGTTCTTCGTTGGGGAAGGATTTGGACAACAGCAAAATGCCGCAGCTTTTCTTCAACCTGCTGGATGTGGATGGTGATGGAAGTATCACAGTAAATGATATTTACGCATCGGTATTCTCCTGCGCACTGTGCGGTGCAGGCTTGACAAAAGAAAACAATTTTGTACAGGGTCGGTATGACTTGAATGCAGATTTGATCAATGTGATCTGCGAAGAAGATGAATCCGGCAGTCTGGCATATTCCCGAGATCATACTGTTATGCCGGATGATATAAAAGCAATGTTAAACGTGGATTAAGTTTTATCTTGTCCCCGTTTTAAGTGTGAAAAGAGCCGCAGGCAGAAACGCCTGCGGCTTTTTCATTTGCGTAAAACCGTGACCGCCGCAGACAGACACAAACAAAACGACTCCTCACCAACTTTCCGGTCAGGACAGCCGCTAAATCTGGTATGCAAAAAAAACGCAAAACTGGTAATTGTAATAGTGCCAATTCTGTGATATCCTAAAGGAAGTAGCTTTGGAAATTCCAGAGCAAACCGAAATTGATGGAGGAATCACCATGGGAAATCGTTATGAACTGAACAAAAACCTGGCGCAGATGCTCAAGGGCGGCGTCATTATGGACGTAACTACACCGGAACAGGCAAAGATCGCAGAGGCAGCCGGCGCTTGTGCTGTTATGGCACTGGAGCGCATCCCGGCAGACATCCGTGCAGCCGGCGGCGTATCCCGTATGAGCGACCCGAAAATGATCCGTGGCATCCAGGAGGCTGTCAGCATCCCGGTCATGGCAAAGTGCCGTATCGGTCACTTCGCAGAGGCACAGATCCTGCAGGCGATCGAGATCGATTACATCGACGAGAGCGAAGTGCTGTCTCCGGCGGATGACAAGTATCACATCGACAAGACCAAGTTCGACGTGCCGTTTGTCTGCGGCGCAAAGGATCTGGGCGAGGCACTGCGCCGCATCAACGAGGGCGCATCCATGATCCGCACCAAGGGCGAACCGGGTACCGGTGACGTGGTACAGGCTGTACGCCATATGCGCATGATGCAGGCAGAGATCCGCCGTCTCCAGTCTATGGCAGAGGACGAGCTGTTCGACGCTGCCAAGGAACTGCGTGTACCGTATGATCTGGTACAGTATGTTCACGACAACGGCAAGCTGCCGGTAGTCAACTTTGCAGCAGGCGGCGTAGCAACTCCGGCAGACGCAGCACTGATGATGCAGCTGGGCGCTGAGGGCGTGTTCGTAGGCTCCGGTATCTTCAAGTCCGGCGATCCGGCAAAGCGTGCCGCAGCGATCGTAAAGGCTGTCACCAACTTCCAGGATGCCAAGATGCTGGCAGAGCTTTCCACCGACCTGGGCGAAGCAATGGTCGGCATCAACGAACAGGAGATCTCCCTGCTCATGGCGGAGCGTGGTAAGTAATGCGCATCGGTATTCTGGCACTGCAGGGTGCATTCGCAGAACACAGCGCCATTTTGCAAAAGCTGGGTGCAGACAGTTTTGAAATCCGGCAAAAGCGTGATCTGGCGCATCCTATGGACGGGCTTATCATTCCCGGCGGCGAAAGCACCGTCATGGGAAAACTGCTGAAAGAGCTGGACTGTTATGACGAAGTGCGCAGCCGCATCGAAAACGGACTGCCGGTATTCGGCACCTGCGCCGGTTTGATCCTGCTGGCGAAAGAGGCAGAGGGCGGAAAGGTACAGCTGGGGACCATGGACATCGTGGCCCGGCGCAACGCCTACGGCAGACAGCTGGGCAGCTTTTCCACCACCGCAGAGATGAAGGGCGTGGGCGAAGTCCCCATGGTATTCATCCGTGCGCCCTATATCACTTCCGTTTCCGGCAGCACAGAAGTTCTGGCAGAAGTGGACGGCAAGATCGTGGCAGCCAGAGAGGGCAGCCAGCTGGTTACGGCGTTCCATCCGGAACTGACGGAGGATACCCGTGTGCATGGCTATTTCCTGCACATGGTGGAAGAGGCAAAGGCGTGACCTGCTCCAAACGATAACATAAAATGAGAAAACCGCATCGCTTTTCGGAAACATCCGATGAACGATGCGGCTTTTTTGTTTTGGTATCAACCAGTTTTCTCTGCCGCTTTCAGTTGCCGCAGATAGCGGTTCAGAAAGGCGTAAAAGCTGCACACTGCCTCCTGCACTCTGGCGTGGCGGTGGAGCTGCAGGATGATGGCACGCTGACAGGTCGGCTCGGCAATGGGCATCAGCCGAATCTGTTCCATGCTGTCTGTACTCCAGGTATAGTGCGGCCAGAATCCCACGCCAAGACCGCTGGCGATCAGGTTCTTTACCGTGTCGGGGCTGTCGCTCTCGTAGATGATGTGCGGCACAAAGCCTGCCTGCATACAATAGCGGTCACAGATGGTGCGGATGCTCCGGGAACCGGACAGGCTGATAAAGTCCTGGTGGGCGAAGTCTTTCAGCCGGACGCTCTCTTCGCTGGCATAGGGCGAATCTGCCGGCACTGCCAGAAAGATGCGTTCCTTGAACAGCTCATAGCGGTCTTTGTTGCCGGCAGGAATCTGGAAATTCTCCCGTGTGAAAACCGTGATGTCCGCATCCTCGCACTGGGAGTTCTGGAAAAGCTGAAAGTTCAGCCCGTCGTGATCTTTCTTATAGGAGATCAGCGCCTGGGTCACCAGCGTCGATGCCGCCAGCACGTTCAGACGGATGGTGGTCTCCCGTTCCTGCGCCAGCTGCTGGAGCTGGTTCGGAATCTGGTGCAGCGTCTTTAACACAGGAGTCAGCGCCTCCTGGAGTGCGACGCCGTATTCCGTGAGCGCAATGTTTCTGCCGCTGTGATAGAACAAGGGTACGCCCAGTTCCTTTTCCAGCCGGCGGATGCTCTGGGTCAGAGACGGCTGTGCGATGTGCAGCTGCTCTGCGGTACGTGTCATATGCTGGTTCTGTGCCACCGCATAGAAATATTCCAGCTGCAAAAGTTCCATGCTTATTTCCGCACGGTGTCGCAGCTTGTGCCTGCGCCGGCAAGCTTTTGCAGCTTTACAGCGCACCAGCCGGATGCCTCACGGCGCTCCAGGACGGCGAAGTCATAGGCAGTCACGGTATCCAGCACCTCGTCTGCACGCTCTGTGATGATGCCGGACAGAATGAGGATGCCGTTGTCTTTCAGAAAACCGGGGAAAAGAGGCGCCATGCCCTTGATGACATCTGCCACGATATTGGCAGTTATCACGTCATAGCCGCTGCCGATCTCCTGCCGCAGTGTCTCGTCCGAAATGATGTTGCCGCAGGAAATGGTATAGCGCTCCGGATCCAGGTGGTTTTCGGCGGCATTTTCCCTGGCGATGCGTGTAGCGTTTTCCTCAATGTCCACGGCGTATGCCTCTTTCGCACCCAGGAGCATTCCCCCGATGAACAGGATGCCGCTGCCGCAGCCCAGATCCAGCAGGCGGGTGGAATCGGGAACGATCTCGTTTTCCATCAGCTCCAGGCACAGCCGGGTGGTGTGGTGCTGTCCGGTGCCGAAGCTGCTCGCCGGGTCGATCTCCAGGATCGTTCTGCCCTCTGCCGCAGCGGTGGGTTCTTCCCAGCTGGGCTTGATGTACAGCTTTTTCCCCACCGGGAAAGGCTTGAAGTACTGTTTCCAGTTGTTCGCCCAGTCCTCTTCCCGGATGCCGGAGCAGACTGCCTCCAGTCTGCCGTACTGCCCTTCGGTGTCCTCGGATTTCATCTGCGCCAGCATCGCACGGAGTGCCGCCAGCGTCTCTGCGCCCTGGGCATCCTCCGGCAGATAGACGGTGACGCAGGTCTCACAGCTGGCAAGCTCCATGAGACCGTCCTCCAGATAGTCCCACTTGCCGTCCTTTTGTTCCAGGAATTCCTGGAAGTCCTCAGCGTCCTGTACCATGCAGCCACGGATGCCCAGATCCTGGAGCCGCACGCTCAGCAGGTCAATGGCAGGGGTGGCGGTGTAAATATCTACTTGTGTCCAATTCATGCGAGTTCTCCTTTTTGTTCCTGCCGCTTGCGGACATTTTCTTCCTGGATCTGTCTGCCCTCGGCGATAAGATATTGCAGCCGTTCTTCGTCACGCTGTTTCAGCGCATCCCGATAGTCGGTCAGGTTTTCGATGAGCAGATCCAGGTGGTACAGCAGGTTGTCCCGGTTGTCCAGGAACAGCAGCGCCCACATGGACTCATCCATGGTGGCAACACGGGTCATATCCTGAAAGCTGCCGCCGGAAAAGGAAAGGGCATCGTCCATGCAGAAATCCTTGACATAGGAGCTGGAAACCACGTGCGCCAGCTGAGAGGTGTAAGCGATCATGTTGTCGTGCCACATCGGGGTCGCCGTCACGATCTTGCCGAATCCCATCTGCTTTGCCAGTTCCTTGACGGTATCCAGCGCCGCCTCGTCTGTGCCGTCCACAGGTGTTACGATCAGATTGGCATTCTGAAACAGGTCGGGGATGCTGGCATAATAGCCGTTTTTCTCCCTGCCTGCCATGGGGTGCGTTCCCACATAGCGCACGCCGGCTTTCTGGCAGCGGTACGTGAGATCACGCACCATGCGCCCTTTCAAGCCGCAGGTGTCCACCAGGATCGTCCCTGCCGGGATCTTAGGCAGCGCCTCCTGTACCATCTGCACAGCGATGCGGTGATGCAGGCAGAGAATGATCATATCGTATGTGCCGTCTGTCATGGTGCCTGCGCCGTCGATTGCGCCGTCTGCCGCAGCATCCTCCAGGACTTTGGGCTGTATGTCACAGCCATAAACGGCATGGGATGTGGCGGCTTTGATGGATTTGCAGATCGAACCGCCGATGAGTCCCATGCCGACTACTAAGATTCGCATGATACGTTCCTCCATAATCTGTTTGGTATAATAGTATTGTAGCACGAATCGGGGAAAACGTCAAGGAGGCGGCTTGAATGTGGCGCAAATTCCCCCGTTCCCTTTCGGCACAGGGCGCAAAAAAGCCGCAGGTGCTGTGCCTGCGGCTCTTGAAGTTGCATTCAGTTCAAAAAACACT
>ERZ1673698.469-NODE-469-length-63312-cov-34.208910_pt1 | contig 63312 bp, 49 predicted proteins | sample MGYA00580228_ERZ1673698 | MGnify/ENA primary metagenome ERZ1673698 (study PRJEB41218, sample SAMN15661768) | gut metagenome | host: Homo sapiens | place: Canada: London | collected 2015-08-20/2019-03-30 | study: EMG produced TPA metagenomics assembly of... | reverse complement strand
GTTGCGTCTTGCGCCGAAACACAGCTACGCCCGGTACAAATACTGTGGAAAAAAAGGGGGCCGGCGCCGCGGCAAGCAAACCGGCTGCAAGTACACCCACGGCGGTGAGTACACCCGCGGCAAGCAAACCGGCTACAAGTACACCCGCGGCGGTGAGTACACCAATGGCAAGCAAACCGGCTACAAGAATATCGGCAGTAAGCACATCCGATGGTCGCCGCAGCGCTTTCGTAGCTCCGGATGTCGAACAGGTGCGCCAATACGCCGTTGTCAAGGGTTTGGAAGGCTTTGACGCCGAAGCATTTACCGATTATTACAGCTCCAACGGCTGGCACGTCGGCAAGTCTCCCATGCGCGACTGGCAGGCAGCGGTACGCAACTGGGCGCGTCGCCAAGATCTGATGGACGCTTGCACCCTGCGCCGCAGCGATACGGCACGCGCCGCCCGCGCCGCCGGCACCACTCGCGCCACCCTCAATGTCAACGACCAGTGGAAAGGCTTCGTCCTGCCACAGAGATAAAGCCCCGATAATGTGGAATGTGGAATGTGGAATGTCGAATGCCATGATAATATGGAATGTCGAATGCCATGATAATGTCGAATGTGGAATGTCGAATACGAAATCGGTTTTGTGGATTAAACGGTATATTTCATACAATATCGAGGGAAATGTTTGGGGGCGAAGGGAGATGGCCCGTAACTTTGTGTCGTCAGAAGCGTCAAGGCGACCATCTTACTACTCATTCTCCCCCTCCCCGCCTTACGCCTTGACATCTATTACAGGCCATAGGCCGCTATTCGTTAAACATTACAGGCCATAGGCCGCTCATCAACCAATACTAATCGTTAGACAATGGGCATGTATTCAGACAACCGTTTTGATAATGAACTTTCAGAAGACGGCAACGGACTTTCAGAAGACAGCAACGGACTTTCAGAAGAAGAAATGGCTCGGGCTACGGAAGTGATTGTCCCGGCGCCGGATGCGACGCCGACACCGGGCAATCAGGCGCCCGGCAATCAGGAGGCTGCGGATGTTTCGCAGGAGGATTTTCCGTCGGCGGCGTTGCTGCCTGATGCCGGGCAGCGTATGTCGCTCGGCCGTGCCATGGGCGTGAGCGCCGCCGTGGGTGTCGCCGGGGTTTGTGTCGCGTCCGTATTGACCAAGGAGGATGCCTCGCTGAGCCGCGCCGCCACGCCTGACAACGAGAAATCGGCAGACGATATTGCCGCCAATGCAGGCGCGGGCGATGACACAGAGCGCGTCGAAGTGCCTGCCGCGCCGCATGTTACGATTAGTTACGAGGACACGCCGATGAATAGCGGTATGGAGACATGCGATGCCGGGGATATCGCCGATGCAGGCGCGAACCATGTAGGCGGCGCCGAGACCCCGGATCCGCTATTCGGCGGATTCGGCAGCTTGTGCGCGGACATATAGCGACTGTGTGCACGCAGCCTCCCCGTATGATTATGGAACAGGAACTGTTATAAGACAGTCAAAAGTAACGACCAAAAGTAACGACCTATATGATGCTCCGCTAATCCCCGTATGATTATGAAACAGGAACTGTTATGAGACAGAGACTATTATGAAATCGGGACGACTACGGCTGTAGCCAGAGCTGCTATGCCCTCTTCGCGGCCTACAAATCCCAGGCGCTCGGTGGTAGTGGCCTTTACGCTCACCATATCGGCATCTATACCGAGGTCGGCGGCCATATTGGCACGCATGGCCTCGATGTGCGGCGCCATCTTAGGCGCTTGTGCCATAATGGTAATATCCATATTATAAGGCATATATCCGTGGTCGCGTATCAGCGCAACCACGTGACGCAGCAGCCGGCGCGAGTCTATGCCCGCATATCGCGCGTCCGTATCCGGGAAATGACGTCCTATGTCGCCCAGCGCCATTGCGCCAAGCAGCGCATCGCACAGGGCGTGTATGGCCACATCGGCATCGCTGTGCCCCAGCAGGCCGCGGTCGTGGTCAATAGTGACACCGCATAAAATCAAACGGCGTCCCTCGGTGAGGACGTGCACGTCATAGCCGTTGCCGATACGTGGATATTGCATATCTTCAAGTGTTTATGGAACATGGAATGCGGAATATGGAATGCGGCATTTCGCACAGGTTGCGCCTTATGACGCCACCTGCCTCGGATGCGAGTGGCATCAGAGCCGAAGGCGACAGCCGGTGTCAACGTTTGCGCTTGCCCAAGAGGTCGCGCAGCCCGTCCATATCGAAAGTCAGGGTGAAGCGCAGTGTCTGATCCAAAGGCGAAGTCTGCGCCGTGGCCAGCATATATGACGCATCCAGACGCACGACGTTGAGCGAGAAGCCGGCACCTATGCCGAAGTACTGGCGGTTGCCCTTGAACTTATTCTCGTAGAAATAGCCTGCGCGCAGGAAGAACTGCTGGTTGTAGCTGTATTCGGCACCCAGCGACCAGGTGATTTCGCGTAACTCCTCCTTAAATCCACCCGGTGCATCACTGAAGCTCTTAAATATGCCGGTGATTGGCGACATATTCTCCCAGTCTTCGAGTGCATCAAGATATGCCTGCTGTCCCTCGGTGGTCTGAGTATCGTAATCGCTTTCGCGCGGCTTGGCCGGCACAAGCAACTTATTGGCATCGAGGTTGATAGACAAGTTATGATAATCGGCCAGCGGGAAGGTGAACGATGTGCCCAGACGCAGGTTGGTGGGCAGAAACGCCGGATAATTGCCATTGTCGTAAGACACCTTGGTGCCTATGTTCGAGATATTCCAACCCCAGGACCATTGACATTCGCTGCGTCCGATGATGGGATAGGTGGTGTAGTATCCCGAGATGTCGGCCGAGAAAGCACTGGCACCCGAAGTTTGATCGCCTGCATAGCTGTCGCTGAAACCCAGGTCACTGTAGATGTAACGGAAAACAACGCCCATGGAGAATTTCTCGGAGAGTTTGCGCGAATAGCCGACATCCACGGACATTTCGTAGGGGTTGAGGCTCTGTCCGGCATCCCCGGAAGGCCCGGCTGTATTGACTTCGCCCAGCGAGAAATAGCGCAGCGAGGCACTGATGGCCTGATTGTCGCCCGAGCCGATTTTGTAGTATGCCGACAGGTTGGCCAGGAAGATATCGTTGACCAATTTGCGCAGCCACGGCGTGTAGCTCAGGCTCACGGCGGCGCTTGAGTAGGCAAAAGCATATTTTGACGGGTTCCAAAACTGCGAATTGACGTCCGGATCCGAAGCGACACCCAAGTCACCCATGGATGCGCCGCGTGCGTCCGGGGCTATACCCAGCGAGGTCACGCCGGTGGTGATGGGGTTGAATTCGTCGTTCTTAATATCGTCGGCGGCCATGACGCCGAAAGCCGTCGCCAAGGCCAGGGCCACGGCGGTACAGCGTCCGCAATTGTATTTCTGTCTCATGGACATTGTGTGATGTGTTTGCTTTGGTGATACGGATGACGGCCTGCATGCGTGAGCGAAAGCCGGTCTATTAGTAAACGCAATTTTGCGCTTAATATTGTGGAGCACCGCCATATCATTGCGCACCGCCATATCATTGCGCGTCGGCGAGGGTGCGGTTGGCCTGCATGGCCAGGAACTCCTTGCGCGTGTACGGATAGGTGGAAGTGCCTTGGCGCACCCAGTACTTGCCGCCGTACTCGGTGCCGAACTGGTTGGGACGAATCTCGATGACAAAAACGTTCTTGCCGCCGGATTCGGCCGGGTCGAGCCACAACGTGGATATGCAGTCGTTGGCGGCTCCGCCGAGATTGATGCGGATGTCGTTGCGCACACGTAGTTCGTACTTGTCGCGGTCTCCACCGAAGAGATGGTGATATAAGTCGTCATTGCCCACCACGTACCCGTATCGGTTGACACCGATATACAACTTGCCGCCTTGGGCACTGTTGAGAAATCCGCAGATACGTTGCAATATATGGTCACGCTGACGCGGCATGTCGATGTGCAGTCCGTCTTCGGGGCAGATGTAGCTGCTCTTGAACTCGAGCGTCTGTGTTTCTTCGCCCAAGAATATGGGCTGCTGTATTTTGACCTCGATGTTCAGCAACTGCGATATGCGCCCGGTGATGGCGCCTTGGGCTTCGTCCACGTCCATTTCCATGGACAGGTTGGCCGTCAGAGCCAATTTGGCCAGGCCGACGGAGGTCTCGTCGTAGTCACCGGCGATGATGTCCCATAGAAAATCGTTTTTGGACGAATCGTAGATGTAGCTGAGTATACGCAACTGGCGGCTGCGCATTTCCAGTACCGGATAGTCGCCCGAATTTTCTTCGTCGGCACGAATATCATCCACGTTGATGTATCCCGAGCTGACGAAGGTGCGCAGGCGTCGGACAAAAGACATGCGCCGCGCATAGTACTGCACCAGACCGTTGTTGTCTATGAGTCGCGCCAGCATACGCGCAAACGCCATATAATTAAATCGGCGCAAATAGCTTGACTCAAGCGACCCCACGCGGTCTATGATGTGTATCAGCTCGACCACGTGCTCGGGCTCGATAGTCGATTCGGGCAGGTCGTCATCGGTATTTTCCGATGCCAGGTCCATGGTTTCGGGAATATGGAACACCGAAGACTTGAGCAGGAACAGCATCGTGCGTATGGCATCGTGCGGCGAGAATGTATTAAAATCCTCGTCTACCGGCCTGTTGTATCGGCAGAGCAGTCGCCCGGTGGGCTCCATAGACATGTACGTAGCCACTACGTAGTCGCCTTTGGAAAGTTTGGTACTCTCAGTGACGATATTGACCGGGTCGCCCTGCGCCGATATACCCAGATAGGTTTCGCGGCCCTTGTATTTGGTCCATCCCATGACCAGACACTCGAGGGGAGTGTCTTCGTCGAGGTCGTTGCGCACCATATCCTTGATGGCCGGCAGCAGCGTATATCGCGGCTCGTCGCCCGAACCCAACGACAGGACTTTGGCATCGAATACCAGCGCGTTGTTAAAGTCGTCCCTAAAATCATCTATGGCCATGCCGTACACATCATATTTCACTATCTCGGAAAGGCTCAGCGTACCCTCGCCGTTAGAAATGCTTTCGTCCACAGGTTTGACCCTGAACAGGCGTCCGTCGCCTTCGATTTCGGAGACATATACGCGGACCGTGTCCCCGACATCGACGACACGCAGATTTGCACGAGAGGGACGTGTCAGACTACCGGGTTCGTATAGTGCATGCTCCACATCGGCCCAGAAGCACGACAGAGCATCCAAGTCATCACAGCCCTCGGGAAGAGCGGCTATGCGTTCGGATGTGTATATCTGGATGTTTTGCCATGGCAGCATATCGACGGGCAGGATGGCGCGATTGACACCGCCGCGACTTTGCGAAACAAGGTGCAGGCTTTCGCGCGTGGCCACGAGGCCGGCGCCCTTGCCCATGTAGTATTGGGCGGAGGACGGAGAGGTCGGGGAAGACAAGTCGGCAGAGGCGGCTTCCAGGGCCAATTGCTTAAGATTGTCAAGGCTCTTCCAGCCAAAGCGCAGGGGCGACTCGGATGTCCCGGCTGCGGCCTCGAAGGCCTTGCGCAGCAAGTCGGGAGCCAAAGCCTCGTTCTCAAACACAAGATAACGCACCAGTGCGGCGCGATATTCCTGTATATCGAAATCATCGTCCTTGGACGACAGCAGCAACCGCAGGGCCAGTACGCGTATCATGCGCTGCAACATATCACGGCCGGCGCGGTCATCGTATGTCAGGCCGTCGGCTCGGGTCTTGTTGAGACGCACGTAAGAGTCAAGCACGCGTATGAAAGCCGAGCGAAACGGATCTTGACTCCAGTTGCTGTGATTGCCGTCGGAGATGATAGAAAGGATGTCATCCATGCGCTGCTCGATGATGTCCGGGCACAGTGCAAATATGGCGTTCATCACCTCGAGCTTGTCTCCGGGATTGTAGAGGTATCCGCTTTGGCGCATCTTGGCTATGATGTCGTCCAAGTAGGCGGTATGCTTACCCGAATCTATCATCTCGAGGGCGCGTATCGAAGTGCTGGCATGGCGCACATAGCCTTCGAGGCGTCGACGCCAGCGCGTGCGCCACGTATCGTCGAGGCTCGAAATCAGTCGGCTTTCTTCGAGCAGGAACAGACATACGGACACGTATGCCCTGAGGATGCGGATGTGGCGGCGCAATGTTCGGTAATGCATCGTCTCGATGGTGTCGCGCACCTTGGACAGGAACATCAGCACCCATTCGCCACGGTGGCTGCGGTAGGCCGAGGCGATGTCGGCATACGATGCATCGGCAAGCAGCAGGCTCTCGGCCAGGCGTGCTTCGGCTCCTATGCACAATTCGGCTCCTATGGCCGGAAGGCTGTAAAATTTGACCTTACGTTGTACTTGCTCATCATCTATCAATTGGAGGCGCAGTCTGTAACGGTCAATCTTGGTCACCCGGCAGCGTATATCCTGATAAGGCATCAATTTGGCTTTACCGAAATTGGCGAGGTTGAAAATAAGGCCATGATTATCGCGCACAGTGTAATAAGGCAATTCGTACCCCTTAAGTCCGGACACTACCGTAAAGGGATATTCTTCGCCTACCTTGTAAAATTGGTCCAAAAATGCCGAATAATCCTGCACCAACGCAATAGTGCCGTCTTGCACCTGCCTGGCGAGGCACAGCAGCGTTGCCGGGTCTTTTTGCTCTTTTTGAAAATCGTACAGACGGATACGATACTCCACTCCGTCATGTTCTACAATAAAATACTGCGAATTGCCCTGTACAATGCGTTCCTTTACCGGAAGCTCGTACGAATTTCCTGCTTTGAATTTCATAATTTTTTACTTTTAATATGTTATGTATACCTAAAAAATCGTATGTATCAGAGTCCCTATGCATATGTGCGTAATCGCACACGCCTTGTCTCGCTTCGGAAGACACAGTGTACATCGCAACTGCGAAATGCGGCATCACGACCGTCCGGGAAATGTCGGGGGCAACATGTCTCCCTAAGATAGTCTCCCTAAGATAAATGTGTGTATAAAAATCATACGTCGCTTTACGACAGCACAAAGATACACCAAAATGCCGCATTATAACATCGGCGCAGCATTAAAAAACTTAAAAGGCGCAATGTTTTTCGTATGACCGGGGGTGCATGGTTGCGCGTAATTTCACGATGGATTTGGCCGTCACGACACAAAGGGCTAAATTTGTGACACGATAAGCCGCTCGGCGGCTTCCCAAAGCGACAGATAACAGCACACAGTGAAATACTTCATGATAGCCGGAGAGGCATCCGGCGATCTTCATGCCTCGCAAGTGATGGCAGCCCTACGCCGCCGCATACTCGGCTCGGCCTATGCCGCCGACGACGCCGCACGCGCCATCATCGACCTCGCCTCCAAACCGCATAAACAAAAATCCAAATACTAAACCGATATGAATATGTCCAAAGAACCGACCATCGCCACAACAGGCAAATGCAAAAGGCTAATAGTGACGCTACTGACACTTCTGCTTATCATCCCCGGTGTAGCTATGGCAAAAGGCAAGTACAAGCCCGGCAAATATGACGAACGATACGAAATCCCGTTTTCACGACTATCCTGGCGTGGCAAGACATACAAGAAAGGCACCTGCGAAATATGGGTAGACCTTACCGATATCGCACGCAACGAGCCACCGAAATTGCAGCTGCAGTTTAATAACACATCAGGCAAAACAATCGGCCGGTATACGTTCTGTCCCATCGACGGAATTAAGGCCAAACTTATATACAGGCCCGATTCCCTTACTTATAAAACATCTATACCCGGCCCCATTCTATGGGAAAAACGCACAGAAACAGACTATCATATCTTGATGTGGAACACATCCACGCTCGTTTTCAAAACCGTTATACCGGAAGGTCGTACAGCAAACTATCACATTACATTAATGGTTGAAGACGGTGATGATGTCGAAGAAGACGATAACGGCATAGACTGTGTCTTCGCAGACTCGGACGTACACCATATCTTCGAAAGCGTATTTGAGTGCGCACGACGTCGCGGCGCAGTCACCTACAGGGAAGAACCTTTCATTCCAGACTTCGTCCTTTGATCAATAATCCTGCCTCGGCAACGAAACGAGTCCGACAGCCGTTGCGCTTCTTATCTGAATCTTTCCCGTGCCGTTACAAGCAAAAAACGGGCGTCGGATTTGGCCGTCACCGCACAAAGGGCTAAATTTGTGACACAATAAGCCGCTCGGCGGCTTCCCAAAGCGACAGATAACAGTACACAGTGAAATACTTCATGATAGCCGGAGAGGCATCCGGCGACCTGCATGCCTCGCAAGTGATGGCAGCTCTGCGCCGCCACGACCCGGCAGCCGAATTTGTATATCTCGGCGGCGAGGGTATGCGTGCCGTCAGCGGCATCGCGCCGGTAATAGACTATCGCGACATGGCATTCATGGGCTTCAGCGAGGTATTGCGCAACCTGCGACGCATTTCCGCCAATCTGCACGCCGCCAAAGAGGCGCTGCGCAGCGCACGCCCCGATGTACTGGTACTCATCGACTATCCGAGCTTCAATCTCAAGGTGGCCGCCGAAGCACACCGCCTGGGCATCCCCGTGGCATATTACATCTCGCCAAAAGTCTGGGCGTGGAAGGAATGGCGCGTCCGTACCATCAAAAAATTAGTGGACTGCATGCTCGTCATCTTCCCCTTCGAAGTCGATTACTACAGGCAGCACCACCACTACGAGGTGGAATATGTCGGCAACCCCTCGGTGGGCGAAATTGACACCGCACTTGCCGCCAAGCCCGAGCGTTGCGAATTTCTTGCCGCACAAGGCATGGACTCGAAGCGCCCGTACATAGCGCTTCTGCCCGGCAGCCGCCGCGGCGAGATACGCAACAATATGTCCGTAATGCTTGAGGCCGCAGCACACTTTCCGCAATATGGCGTGGCCGTGGCCGCCGCCCCGGGTATGGACGACAGTGTCTATGCACCCTATGCTTCGGAACGTGTACACGTGGTACGCAATGCCACGATGCCGCTGCTGGCCTATGCGCAAGCCGCGCTTGTCACCTCGGGTACGGCCACGCTCGAAGCGGCCTTGGCCGGCACACCGCAAGTGGCTTGCTATCGCGCCAACGGCAGCCGACTGTCCTACGCCATCATGCACCGCCTGCTCAAAGTTGACTACGTCACCCTGCCCAACCTGATAGCCCGCAAACGCGTCATCGACGAAATGCTGCTGCACCACTGCACTGCGGATGCCGTGGCCCGGAGCATGGCCGCAATCATAGACGATAACGCCCCGGCACGTCGCGAGATGCTCGAAGGATATGCCGAGATACGACGCATACTCGGCTCGTCCGATGCCGCCGATGCCGCCGCCCGAGCCATCATCGACCTCGCATCCCATACGCATACATCCTCCAAATAACACAATCAGCACTCATTCAAGACAAACCTTGTCGGCGCCCTCGGCATCAGTATCGAAGCCGGAGGGTGGCAAAACGAGCTACTATTCGAAATAAGGCGAGATGTTAAAATGATATAAAAAGAAGCGAGGCATTAAACTTTTACCCTCGGAATTGCGTCTATATTTTAGACCTGCAAAAGATTATCGGCTTTAAGGTCGACAGCTCCGATGCACAGGATGCACGATGACACATAAATCTCGTGTCATACAGAGCACGGAGTACAAAAAACAACGAGAGAACATAGGCAAGGGAACCGATAAGCAAGCGCAAATCGTCCCTTCCTCAATCTTATACTTATAATTCAATTTTGTTTAGGGTTAAAGAACTGCTTAATAAAATGATTAGTTTTTCATAGGATTAGATTTTTAAGGTTTTAACAAGAATGGGGAAGTCGTGAGATTTCCCCTTCCTTATTATGCGAGACCGCACACGACATCCCCTCCGGACATCCGTCGCAGCATCCGACGCGGCATCCGACGCGGCATCAGTCGGTGCGAACTCGGCGAACCGCTAACTATTGACCATCTATACGCACGACGGCTTCCGCAGCTATGACATTGCCGTTTTCTTCGGCCTGCTTGTACCAATAACGAGCCTGTTGTAAGTCCTTGCTCACCCCCAATCCCCTTTCGTAGAACAATCCGATCTGATACATAGAATAGTCATTGCCCTGCTCCGCCGCTTTTTTATACCACTCCAACGCCTTGGCGTAATCGCACTTAATCTTCTCGCCTACATAGAGATAGTCCGCCATAGACACCTGCGCGGCTTCAAGCCCGTTCTCGGCAGCCTCCTGCACCTTGTGTATTCCGTTATAGAAACTCTCCGGCACGCCTTCCCCCAAGATATAGCAGTAGCCGAGAGCATACACCGCCGGCCAGTAGTCATATTCTGCCGCTTTTTCGAGCCATTTGACGGTCTCGGCATAGTCCTGCTTAACGCCATTGCCGAAGTAATACATTCGCGCAAGATTAAATTGCGCCTCGGCATTGCCCTGCTCTGCCGCCTTCTCAAAATACTTCGCGGCTTCTTCCGTCAGTCCCATCAGCAGGTATACGGACGCCAAGCTATACTGAGCGTAGGAATGTCCTTTGTCTGCAGCCTTCTTGAAATATTCTACGGCCGTATAGGCGTTGCGCAACACGCCATTTCCTTCGCCATAGCACTCCCCGATGCGGCAATAAGCGTCCTGAATGCCCTGCTCTGCGGCCTTGCGCCACCAGCGGAGAGCCTCATCCATGTCTTTGTCAAGCCCCCCTTCGCCGTTGGCGTAACGGCAGCCCAATGAGTACTGCGCGGCGGCATTGCCCTGCTCTGCCGATTTCTTGTCCCATTTGACTGACTCGGCCATATCTCGCGGCACATGGTCACCGGTCGCATATCGTACAGCCAATTCGTGCCGAGCCGCCGCATCGCCGGCGAGAACCGCGTTATATATTATATCCTTGATGTCCGGCTCTATCTCTTTATCAATTCGGGAAAGCTCGCGCCGAGCCTCTTCTTCAACCCCATGTCCTACCGCGCTTTCCAGCAGCGATCTCGCCTTATCCTTGTCCGCCGTCACGCCCCAGCCGTTCAGGTAGCACCAACCGAGGAGACACTCAGCCTCGCCACAGCCTAAATCTGCCGCCTTCTCGAGATAGGGAATGGCTCGGTAGTCGTTAAGGTCATAGATATAGTATTTCCCTAATTCCAAGACTGCAAAGACATCTCCCTGCCCGGCGGCCTTTTCCCACCAACCTGCCGCCTCGGCCTTGCGCCCTTGTTCGTAGAGTATATACCCCATAAGTGTTTGCGCGATTACCATGCCGTCTTCTGCCGGGCAGCGACACCAACGTTCCGCCTCGGTAAGATTCTTAACAACATCCTGACCATAGAAATAGTGTTGTGCTAAATTGAAATGCGCATGGACATAGCCTTGTTCTGCCGACAGCCTTATAAGCCTAAACGCTTCTTCCGTGTCCATAGCGCACCCTTTCCCTATCAGATACATTGTTCCCAGTAAATATAGCCCCTCCGGCCATTCCTGTTCCGCAGCCATTTTGAACCACATCAGCGCCTCGGAATTATCCTGTTTTACGCCGTCCAGGCCATCCATGTACGCCCTGCCAAGCTGTACTTGGGCAATGGGGCTACCTTGCTGTGCGGCTTTTTTCAACCATTTCACACCCTCGGTGGCCCTGCCTTCGTCCAACGCCGTCCGGCCCAACCATATTTGCGCCATCAAATTGCCGCGTCCGGCCGACAACAAGAACCAATCGGAAGCTGTATATTCGTTTTTTCCAATGCCCCAGCCGTAAATGTAACATTCCGCAATTTTGTAATGTGCATCGCCGCTTAGGTCGCCCACTTCTGCGGCCTTGCGCCACCAGCGGAGAGCCTCGCCGTAATCCTGCGTGACCACACCCTCGATGCCTTCGGCGTAACGGCATCCGACGGCATACATGGCATCGCCGTTGCCGTTCCGCGCCGCCTTAAGATCCCAGTCAAAAGACGCGGACATATCACGACCCACACCACCGTCTGCCGTGGCATAACACTTGGCAAGTGCGTGCTGCGCCTCGACATCGCCTGTGACAGCCTTATCGTAGTACTCGCGAGCCAAAGTGCCTGCTTCGGGCATCGTAACTTGCGCTGACGCGCATAGAAATACGTTGACGCATATTATAGTAATTAGTCGTTTCATGTTTCGGTGATGTTGTCGTGTTGGTTTGTCTTATAGGGCTTCTCTCGGTAATTTATGAATCCAAAGATATTTCTCCGGGCTACCGTTTGACAGCGGCAGCCCGGAGACTTCGGCTACTTGACAAGGCCGAGAAGCGTCGGTATTGCGGATGTGTGTATGGATGCAAGTACCCGGTTGGCCAGACGTTTGTCCGCGGCCTTGACACCGCGGCCGGTGCGCAGGCAGTCGGCGTAGCGTCGTGCCGAGCGCTCTTCCAGCTGTCCGAGTTCGAACGCCCGAGCGTAACTTTCGCATGCCGCGCCGTAGCTTTGCTCGGCTATACGGCCTTCGTAGAACATATCGCCAAGATGGCAGAGCGCCGGTCCGTAGTCGCACAAAGCAGCAACACTCATGCAGGCATATACGTCTATATCATCGACACCGGTGGCCTCCTGTCCGAGTTCCTCGCCGATAAGCGCCAGGAAATAATTCGCAAGGCAGTTGCCACCCAATTCCTTATTGAGCATCTTGATGCCCTTCGAGACATTATGCTTGGCATAGTCTTGGTCGCACATAACTACGGCTGTCATAATGCGGCCCTCGGGTATTTTGGCTTTCTCGACTTTCTTGAAGCATTTCAGCGCCGCCGCAAAGTCCCTGAAATATACAGCTTTGAGCCCTTCCATATACGCTTCGAACGGAGATCCGGCCAATTCGTTTTTCACGAGGTCCTCAAAATCCTTCCTATGCCCGTTTCTATAAGCCTCGGCGTACCAATACAGGGCGCGATCGTAATTAATCTCCGTACCGATGCCTTTGCGAAAGCAGTCGGCGAGCTTCATTTGAGCCAAACCGCTGCCGGCACCTGCCGCAAGCATATACCAATTGACGGCGGCAGCTTCGTTGCGCACTACCCCGGTGCCGGACATATAGCAGTCGCCCATCAGCTCCATAGCGGCGCGGTTGCGAGCTTCGGCAGCCTTGAACAAATAGTCGGCGCCCTTCTCGGCATTTTGCGCCACGCCCCATCCACGGATAAGGAACATTCCGTACAGATACTCGGCCTCTGCATTACCCTTCAATGCGCCGCGTTCGGCCCAAAGCGCAGCCTCTTTGACACGTTTTTCCCTATACAAAGCCCGGGCAAGCGACACGCAGGCATCGACACTGCCTTTCTCGGCGGCAGTCCTCAGATACGGGATAGCCTTGGCACGATTGCGTTCTACGATAAGCCCCTCAATGTAGCTTTCACCTACAAAGACATTGCTGAACACGTTGCCTTTATCGGCGAGGGCGACATGGCTCTCGAACAGCTTCTTATTGCCTTTCCTTATGGACGTGGTATAGTACTGCACAGCCTGCAGCGAATCGGCTTCGACGCCGCGTCCCAATTGATAGCAAAGGCCCACATTTCCTATGGCTTTGGCATTGCCGGACTTTGCAGACTTGGACCACCACCGGAAAGCCTGCTCGTAGTCCCGGGTGACATGCTTGCCTTCGTAGAACCATCCGCCGACAATGTTTTGCGCTTCGGCATTGCCGTCGGTGGCGCTTCGGACGATAGCCCTCAGGCTGTCCGAAACCTCAGTGATTGACTGCGCCTGAATGGCGGCGGATATGGTAGTGGCACATAAAAGTGCTATGATATATTGTTTTTTCATGACTTTGGTCTGTTTTATGGATTGAACTTATGACTTTTATCGGGCGACGGCCTACCTTTTAGAGTCCGGCTATCTCGCCATTTGACTCATTGGCTAAGGGCCATGTCCCTGTCTCGCCGGGCCATGCGTCGGTGTCGCGGTTCACATCCTCTATTTCGCCCGACCATGCTTCGACATCTGCCCACATTTCCATATCGGAGGACGGGGCAGGCCACGCGTCCTGCTCCCCGGCGCTGACGTCCGGCGAAGGCCAGGCCTCGGTATTATCGACCATGGTCACGTCTATTACCATGTCCGGATCAGGGACGGACTCTATATAAGCAGTGTTTTCAAGCACCGGAATCTCGTCCTCGATATTAAACTCGGAGGGGACTTCGTCAATGCCTGTTTGCACCGGCCCATAAGCGTAAGCCGGTTCATCGTAAGCGTAAGCCGGTTCATCGTCAAACATTGTCGCCTCAGTGATGGTTGCCTCGGCAAACTCGCTTCCGTCTATATCGGCGTCCACAATAGGCTCGATGACTGCGTCATTGTCCTCATCGTCAGAGACGGCGATATCGCCGGCAGCCTCTGCGGAATGGCCGGATGTTGTGTGCCCGGATGCCGCATGTTCCACGGTCTCGCGGTGTGTACGTCCGCCGTGATGTCCGCCGGCGGGTGCAACAGGGGTGACAGCCTCGGAGCTATCCATATTCTCCGAGATTTCGGGGATGGGCTCGTCCGCACCGATTTTCTGCGCGACTATCGTGGCAGCGACGCCGATGCCGGCAGCGGCGGCTATGCCGGAGGCGGCTATGACTGTTTTCTTGATTTTGGAGGGCTGTATGCTCTCGGTGTTTACGGGTTCGCAGTTGCGGATGTTGACTTGTGACGTTTTCATATTCTTGAATGTGTTTGGTTTGTGAATGTTTACGATGCAAAGGTAGCATCCACTATATACCGATGTCAACACTTTTGCCGCTTGTTGTGCGAACCCCCGCGGTTTCTGTACCAATCCGCGCCTTTTCACCCGTCAACGCACCCGGCTACTTGAACACCGGACGGATCGGGAGGCCAATACAACGGCAAACATAGTCGCCAACATGAAGATAATCCTTTTCCCCCTGGAAAAACCCCAGCATTTTAATTTCTGTCTCGTCCCGGCCAAGTTCATTAGCTCCATAATAACTAGCACCGCATTGGCATCCGTAATATTTAAGACTATCATCATTAGTCCTACGCCATCCAGAGTCTGGCAAAAATATAAAATTGCCATTTGGCCCAACAACCTTATAGCCTTCTTTATTGCCCCACTTGGTCCACTTCCATGTGCATTTTTCTATAAGTTCCATAAATTCTGCCTCAGTCGGTATGCGCCAAGGAGAGCCTAATTTTATTGCTGCAACATCGTCTTCCTTATCCAAGATGGCTTTGTGGTCCATTGCTGTATACTTAGATAGAAAATCCTCATTTTCTCCAAACTTGTAATTCTCCCATCCATAGCTTTCCTTGGGCTCCGTCTCTCCCCATGCGTAATACTCGCCACATTCCCACGGATTTTTGGCGCCGATGTTGCAGGTTGCCCATTTGACAGACAGGCCCAAGTCCACGTATGTGGACGGGTCAGGGAGCGAGACTTCTACGCTGTTCTTGGTACATACCGGCCTTATGGCTTGTCCGACAATACGGGAAGCGACCTCGACACTTGACAGGCCTTGGTCAAAAGACAGACTCTCGGCTACGAGGATGCTGCGATGGTTGAGTGTTGCGCTCCAATAACAGCCCCACGAACCGACGTCTGACGCCTCGCTGCCTTCGCGCTGCCCGGAGGCCGGCAGGAATATGGTATTACCGCTTGGTCCGGTGACGATATAGCCGTTGACGCCGCTGCGATTACTCCATGTCCAAGTGCATTTGTCCAGCAATTCGGCACATTCGGCCTTGGTGGGCATACGCCATGCTCCTCCCCACGTCGCCGAGGCGGCATCGTTTTCGGGCGCAAGTGTACGGTTCCCGTCCGATTTGTTGTACTTGGTCAACGCATCACTATTACCGTAACGATATGTATTCCACGAAAATACAGACTTAGTGGCCGTTTCGCCCCAAGAGTAATACGCGCCGTATTGCTCCGGCGCGGACGCGCCGAGGTTACAGGATGCCCAGTCGACCGACAGCCCCAAGTCAACCGGCTCGTGTTGAGCGTAAGCACCGAATGCGGCCATTGCTGCCACTAAAAGTAATATATATTTGCGTTTCATATCTTTATGGATTTAGTATTTGATTAATTCTTCGATTCCAACTCGCGGTACAGTGCTCGCCGCCGGCGTTCCGGCTACTTGAACACCGGACGGACAGGGAGGCCGATGCAACGCGCAGTCGCCCAAACCTCCGGAGTGTTTTTTTTGTCGATAGACAACCGTTTCCCGTATTTATTGTCATCAGACAAATTGCATACCCAGTATTTGCCATCGCCTATACCTTCAAAACTTGTTTTACCGGTATCACCTTCTTTCTCATAATAATTCCATCCGGCGGCAGGAAGAAATATGTAATTGCCATTTGGGCCAATGACTTTATAGCCTTGCATTTCGTACAACTCAGTCCATTGCCACGTGCATTTCTCTATAAGCTCATCGCATTCCGCCTCAGTCGGCATACGCCACGGTGCGCCTAATTTGACAGAAGCCACATCGTCTTCTTTGTCCAAGGTCGTTTTGCCGTCCTTTGCCGTGTACTTGGAAATGGAATTTTCGTCTCCGAATTTGTAGTTACCCCAGCAATAAGCACAGTAATGCCCGGAATCATTCATTTTCGTTTCCGTCTCGCCCCAGGCATAGTAATCGCCGCACTCCCACGGATTTTCGGCGCCGATATTGCAGGCGGCCCATTTGACTGACAGCCCCAAGTCCACATATGAGGACGGGTCAGGGAGCGAGACCTCCGCACTATTCTCGGTACATTCCGGACTTATGGCCTGTCCGACAACGCCTGACGCTCCGAGATTGCAAGATGCCGGGTCAACCGACAGCCCCGAGGCAACGGTTTCGTGTGCGTAAGCACCGAATGCGGCCAGTGCTGCCACTAAAAGTAATATATATTTGCGCTTCATATCTTTATGGATTTAGTATTTGATTAATTCTTAGGTGCCAACTTGCGGCAAATCTCGTCCGATTCGGGAGTCGCGGTGCCACTGTTCTGTGCTCGCTGGGCGTAGCGCAGGGCCTTGCTGTTTTGTCCGGCGTTATAGCACTTGACGGCCAGAGGCGCATAAGCCTTCGTGTCGCCCTTGCGTGCGAGACCGTCTAATTGCCCGATGGTCATACTATAATAATTCGTCTTGTCCGGCTTGTCCTGAACTGTGGTTGATGGCGTCGTGGTCTCTACCGACCGCGATACTGTTTCTTCCTGTTTGTTTGCGTTGTTTGTCGGTTTTTCCTCGCCTCCGGTATTGGCTTCCATGAGGTTCAGCAGGCGACGTGCTTTTGTCCCATTAACGTTGGCGTTCACGGCCCTGTTTGCCCAATATTTGGCTTCGCTATGCCTTCGCCTATTATAATAAAGCTGCGCCAAATTATAGTATGCCGGGGCATATCCCTTCTCAGCCAGCCGCTTAACCTCATTTATGTCATTGAGCCGTATGGCTTCCTCAAGCCGTTCGGAGTCGGACTTGTCCGCCACAGTCTCCGCAGACCCGCCCGAATCTTGTTCCCGATTTCCGAAGTCTTCCGACGGGACGTACAAGACCCTATTGACAGCGTCAGAATCCATATGTTGCAGAAAATCGGCCGCCATCTCACTGTCAGCCGGATAATTCAATGCCTTTTTGGCAAAAAATACTGCATTTTCACTATCACCGTACTTCTTATAGATAAGCGCCAAGGGCAGACATGCTCGCAGCGAATCGACATTAGCAAATTCAATCAAAGTAAATCTATCTTCGCTCATTATTGCCTTGGTCAGACGTTGCGAAGGTGTGTCCGTGGGACGCGCGGCATACCATACGATGCCGGCAACGACAACGGCCACAACAATATAGAACAGAAGCATCATCGGTGTCGAGTACTTCCTATTACGATGTCGTATAACACCGATAGGCTCGGTGGCTTTACCGCCGGAGGCGATATTCAGGTCAATGCCCAAGGCGGAAGCAAAGGCACGCACCGAAGGGGTGCGAGACCGCATATCGGTTTGCATGGCTTCGATTATGGCATTTTCTATAGTCTTCGGGGTTCGCATCGGAAGCATTGCAACTATGTCGGAAGCGGTAATCTCCGTGGACTTTGGCGGCTGTTGCGCTGTGAGCAGGTATAGCATCGTCGCCCCCAATGCGTAAATATCCGCCTTGGGCGTAAATCTGGTGAGTCCGGCATACTGCTCCGGCGGCGCGAAACCCTCGCTACATCCGGCATTGGTGAGCGTGGAGGTGGCGTTGCCGCGATGGTCGTAATGTTTGGACTGTCCGAAATCTATCACCACCGGACGAAAGATTCCCGCTTTCTCACCGGTTTCGAGAATTATGTTATCCGGCTTTATGTCCAAATGGGTCAGCCTGTTGTCGTGCAGGTATGACACGGCTTCCATGATTGGACGCATGATTGCCATAGCTTCGCCGGCGGACAACGGCCGGCCGTTCCTGGATTTTACATACCGATGCAGGCTTTGGCCCTCGACGTATTCCATCACAAAATAGGCGGTATGGTTGGCTTCAAAGACTTCATAACCTTTCACGATATTCGGATGCGAAATGTTGTGCCTGTCAAAACGGCGTGCCTCGGTCATAAAGTTGCGGATACAACCTTCCACGGTCTCTGCATTGGTCTTCAGATATGACATCGTATTGTCAGGGGCACGCTCGCACAGGGTATTGGGAAAGCACTCCTTGAGAGCAAAAACTCTGCTGTCCGAGCGTCGTACCACCTTATAGGTAACCCCGAAACCGCCGGAACCAAGCACACTGTCAATCGTGTATACATCGGTATCAGACTCGATTTCCGTACCTATCGGCAAGGCTCTGCTTATTTTACGGCTATCATCCATGATTAGTATCGGTAGTATTGGCGTTGTTACATGTTTGCACTCTGAGACATGGCCACGGGCTCCGACGGCGTCACCGTGCAATCCATTTGGCAAGGCGGCGGCACAACCTGCACTCTTTTGTCCTCGTGTCCGGAGAGACATCGCGCACCTCGCGAGAGGCTCTGTCAAGAAGCTCCGTGATTTCGCCCCGGTCGCATCCGGTAGCGCGGACATGTTCCGACCCGACACCGCAAATGCCGGCAACAGGTATCAGGAACGCGGTGCTATTGTCCACGCTGTCGCGACACAAGCGAGCCAGCGCCGCTGTTTTTTCGAAGTCTGTCGCATCGCCGGACAAGATTTGCACCAGCATGTCGTCATCGACGACCTTGGTCAGCCCGTCGGAACACACAAACAGGTAATCGCCTCGCTCGACATCCGAGATCTGCATCACCGAAGCCGGCGACCGGCGCTCGCCGGAGGCCGAGCACCCTATGCTGCGCGTGATTACGTTGCTTTGGGGGTGGTTCATGGCCTCCTGTGGCGTGATATTCCCCGTATGCACCAAAACATTGACCAGCGAATGGTCTTCGCTGCGATACATAATACCGGCATCGGGCCGTATATGGTAGATGCGGCTATCTCCTATGTGCGCCGCCATCACTCCGCCGCCGTGAAGGCAGACCATAGCCAGCGTCGTGGACATGTCCGACGGCTTCCCGTCTGAGGCTTCCCTGAGCTTCTGCATGGCATGTCCGACAGCTTTTCCCACTGTCTCGGCGGACAACGGACGCGACAAATTGAGTCCGCACATGTACTCCCCTACGGCCGCGGCCACCAATGCGCTGGCTATATCACCGCTTCCGTGGCCGCCCACTCCGTCACACACCACGAACACACGAGTATCGCGCCCGGGGACATCCAGGTCGGGATAACGGGCATCCTCCTGTCTGGGACTGCGACCGAGCTGTCTAAACGAATATGGCTGCCTTATCTCTATTTTCATTTCTTTTCTTTTTCGAAACGGAACCTTGTCTTGCCCATAGTGATGCTGTCGCCAAAATTGAGCGACACCGATTCGCCGGGCTTCAACTGCCTGTCATTGTGCAACACCGGATTGGTGGCATTAAGCACCGTCAGTCGGAAAGTGTATCCACGCTCAGTGCAGACCACTTCGACTTGCACCGAGCGTCGCGACATATTACTGTCGTTATGGACGGCGATGTCGCATGGAGTGTCTTCGTCGTACCGCCCTATGGTGTTGATGCCGTCATGCAATTCGAAAACCTTGTTGAAAAAACCACGGCGTAACATCACCAGACGTCCGCCGTACATCAGCGTATCCTCATCATCTAAGACCTCTGTAGGCTTGCGGATTTCGGCCGTAATGCGTCCCCGGCAATATGGACACCGAAAGTTCTTGACTCCCTGCTTATTTGACATAATACTGAGCCGTTGGCGGCGGCAGTGCGGACACTCGACAACGTATGTAGTGTCTGTCAAAAAATCTTCCGAGAGTGTTATCACCTCTTTTTCCGAATTGTCAATCGGTAAAGCGGCCTGCACTCCTGACAATGGCATTGCAACGGACGCTCCGACAGCCTCTACCGAGCCCGGTTCCCGGGACTGCCCGGGCGTTTTGTGTCCTATCTCGTCTTCCGAAGAAAGGCGCAGTCGCTTTGTCGCATGGCAGTGCGGACACGTCACCTCATAGACCCCGGTATGCTGCGGACGCTTGATCCTGATGCGCCTTCCGCACCCCGGATTGAGGCAATTGAAGGTGATGTATGTTTCTTCTCCTTTCATTGCTTTTCATCGATTATGCCAAAGGGTCATCGCCAAAGGGGTCCTCATCGCCGATGATGTCATCCCCTATGGTGTCCGAGCTATATTCTTCAGCATGGGTATTGTCTCCGGATTCCATATACTCCTCGCTCTCATCTGCCGACATCTCGGCATCGTCCATCGCAACAGCCGATACACTCGGCTCGAAATCGGCATAAACTTCGGCGACATCTGTATTTATATATCCGTCAAACAATGCATCATTATCGATATCAACCACTGTCAACTCGTTGCCGTATACATCGTGGTATTCGGTCGCGGACTCTCTCTCGCCGTTGATGCGATATACCGATGTGTCATCATTTTCAAAAGAAACAGACGCCTCGGCATCAATATCATCGAAGTCTGCCTGCTTCTCGGCAATGGGAATTACATCCTCTGCCGGGGCGGCGGAGACTCCGATACCTTCCGAACGGCCTACAATCTCGCCGTCAGTTTCGATGACAATGCGGTCTCTATTATCATTGCTCACAGAAACGCCATCCCCGAATTGACGAACTTGCCCCGGATTGTCACTCTGTTCTGCGACAGGTTCGGCTTCTATAACTCCGGCAACCCCTTCAGCAGGCATTGCTTCAATGCGATAGGGCTCGGGGGCTTGTGCATCGTCCTCCGAGCCGGGCCATGCAGCGTATGCCGCGCCAGCCCCGGCTATTCCGGCAGCCGCGGCTGCAGCTGCAGCCTTGTCCCGCCTATTTTTTTTGGAAGGTTCGTTTACCGGTTTTGTAGTATTCTTTGTACTATTCATTGTCTTGGGTCTTTTGTCTTTAAATCATTCGTTTCGGAGGCAAAGTTACAGGTCTAAGTGACAGCCTCCAAGCACACAGTGCCTTTTTGTGTGAACATACGGGGTTTTTGTACGAATTGCACTCCGGAGCCTTTCATTACCACACTAATGCCGCACGTACATGCAAAATCCGAAGCATACGCCCATGACGGCTTCAAAACCGTTGCCGCCGATATTCGCCTTATCTTCTTTATTCGCATTTATTCGCATTATCTTCGTATGGTTATAATTCATGTGGCAACCCGGAGTAACTTGGTCATTTGGCCCGGCAACGCGAACATTGCCCGTCCTCGATGTCATATTCGGACAGGGGCTTCCCGCATTTTGGGCATATGAAGATTCTTTCGCGACAGCGGCGAAGCTTTTTCAGCGTCCTGGTGTTGCCCCTGAAAAAGAAGCCTACCACCACCGGGGCAAAGGCTATGAGCATGTATCTCACATTGGCATTAACACTTATCTTCCCAAGCGCATCAAGGATTGCGCACACACCGACGGCAGCCAAACCCGACAGCCGGGTCAGCCAGCCGTAAATTTCCATGCGCTTCTCCATCGCGGCCTCTGATGTACGCCGCTCCGCCAAACGTCTGCGCAACTGCCTGAACTCGTATGAGTAATCGTCCGCATCATCAAGCACTCGATGCGCCGTAAACACAAAACTGCTTGCTCCGCCACTGCCGAGACGTATGATGTCATCTCCGGATATCTCCTTGCTGTATATCCGGTGAAATACGCCCAAATCATCACTGACATACGTGCCGTTGGTCGAATCCAAGTCACACAACATCCATACGCCATTGTCTCCAATCGAAATCTTGGCATGGGTGCCACTGACGCCGTTTTTATCCAAAGGCACCTTGACTGCCGAACTTGCCGAGCGACCTATGATATATTCTCTTACCATATGCTACATCTGCTGATTACGGACATACAGGTCATAAATATTCTCGCGATAAGTCTTGAGCACCGGCTTGGGCACCGAGAGCGTGTACTTGTGCCCGACGTTGTCGGACAACACCAATTTCTGCGTATTGATGCGCACCTCGGATAGGTACGTCTGGTTGATAATCAGGCTTCGCCCCATTCGTACAAACGGCGAAACCTTATCGGATGGCCATGCCCGGCGTATAACTTCCTCCAATTTGGATAATCCCAAGGTAACTAATACCGAATCCCCGCACATATAAACAAGGTTCGCATAATTGCCATCTGCTTGGATATACGCCAACTTATCCATTTCCAACACTATAAGTCCGTCTCGGGAGTTTAGGCACGTCTTCATCATTAAGCTATTCTAAAAAAAATTTATGTTCGTTATCGGGTTTTGAGTGTCATTGACTGCAAATTTACCTTTTTTATTGTTAACCCACAACTTTTTTTATTGTTAACCCGCAACTCTTTTGTGCTCGTTTTCACAAAGCGCCGCTGCGCCATTGCTTACGACACCGGACACCCCGTTTTCGGACACGGCCGCACTACGGCAAGTCTAAGCATCCGCTTTCGACTAATTGCATCGACTAATTGCAGACGCAGCAAAACTTTTCCGGAATTTTATCCACTGAAATCCAAAGATTTTTAGTAACTTTGCGGCGATTTTGCACCGGCGCCCGAGGCGAAGGTGCTTTTAGTGTCGGCAGCCGCATGCCGCACACCGCCATAATTATGCAAGCAATCATCGACATACAACGATATGATTAAAATCACATTCCCCGACAACAGCGTCAAAGAATATGCCAAAGGCACGACGCCGTTAGAAATAGCCAAGAGCATCAGCGAGCGCCTCGCCGCCGATGTACTGGCCGCCACCGTCAACGACGAAGCATGGGACTTGACACGCCCCATAGAGTGCGACGCCACACTCACGCTCCACAAATGGGACGACCCCGAGGCCAAGCACGCATTTTGGCACACCAGCGCACACCTGCTGGCCGAAGCGCTGCAGGAACTCTTCCCCGGAGTCAAATTCGGCATCGGCCCCGCCATCGAAAACGGGTTCTATTATGACATCGACCCCGCAGGCAATTCCATCACCGCCGCCGACTTCCCGCGCATCGAGGCCAAGATGCTCGAACTGGCACGTACCGCCAACCCCGTGGTACGTCGCGACATCTCCAAAGCAGACGCCCTCAAGCTTTTCGGCGACCGCGGCGAGAAGTACAAATGCGAGCTTATCAGCGAACTCGAAGACGGACACATCACCACATACACCCAAGGCAACTTCACCGACCTGTGCCGCGGTCCGCATATTCCCACGGTAGCACCTATCAAGGCCGTAAAAATCACATCCTTAGCCGGCGCATACTGGCGCGGTGACGAAAAGCGCGACCAATTGACTCGTGTATACGGCATATCCTTCCCCAAGAAAAAAATGCTGGACGAGTATCTCGTACTGCTCGAAGAAGCCAAGAAACGCGACCACCGCAAAATAGGCAAAGAACTCGAGCTGTTCACCTTCAGCTCCAACGTCGGCGCCGGACTGCCCCTGTGGCTTCCCAAAGGTGCCGCCCTGCGCGACCGCCTCGAGCAATTCCTCCGCCGCATCCAAAAGAAATACGGTTACCGGCAGGTAATCACTCCCCATATCGGCAGCAAGATGCTGTACGTCACCTCCGGACACTACGCCAAGTACGGCAAGGACTCCTTCCAGCCCATACACACCCCCGAAGAAGGCGAAGAGTACCTACTCAAGCCCATGAACTGCCCCCACCACTGCGAAATCTTCCGCGCCTTCCCGCGCAGCTATCGCGAACTGCCCCTGCGTATCGCCGAATTCGGCACCGTATACCGCTACGAGCAGTCGGGCGAACTCCATGGACTGACCCGCGTACGCGGATTTACGCAGGACGATGCACACATCTTCTGCGCCCCCGAGCAAATCAAAGACGAGTTCCTCAAAGTGATGGATATCATCTTCTATATCTTCAAGGCACTCAACTTCAACAACTACGAGGCACAAATCTCGCTGCGCGACCCCAAACACAAAGAAAAATACATCGGCAGCGATGAAAATTGGCACTTGGCCGAAACCGCCATCATCGAAGCCTGCGAAGAAAAAGGCCTCAAGGCACGCAAGGAACTCGGCGAAGCCGCATTCTACGGCCCCAAACTCGACTTCATGGTCAAAGACGCCATAGGTCGCCGTTGGCAACTCGGAACAATACAGGTAGACTACAACCTGCCCGAGCGCTTCGGCCTCGAGTACACCGGCGCCGACAACCTCAAGCATCGTCCCGTGATGATCCACCGCGCACCCTTCGGGTCGCTCGAACGCTTCGTGGCCGTACTGCTTGAGCACACTGCCGGACATCTGCCCCTGTGGCTCGCGCCCGACCAAGTGGTAGTGCTGCCCATCTCCGAGAAATTCAATGACTACGCTCGCAGCATTGTCGACCAACTCGACCAAGCCGACATACGCACCATCATTGATGACCGCAACGAAAAAATCGGCAAGAAAATTCGCGAAAACGAGCTCAAGCGCATACCTTATATGCTTATCGTAGGCGAGAAAGAGCAAGAAAACGGCGAAGTTTCGGTAAGAAAACAAGGTCAAGGTGATCAAGGTTCGATGAAAATTAGTACCTTTGCCGAGCAAATAGCACAAGACGTCAAAGACTCCGTAGGACATTAAAGCTCTGCGAAGCCTTTAACGCGCACAATATAAACATAATACACAACATCTACACCCACTGAATGGAGAAAAAACCCTATCATCCCGACCCACGGCCTCCGCGCCCCTCGGGCCCCCGTCCCCCAATGACGCGTCGCGGCGAAAAGCCCGCAAATCCCAACCTCATCAACGAACAAATTCGTGCACGCGAAGTACGTCTCGTAGGTGATAACGTCACACCGGGCATATACTCCATTCACGACGCCCTGCGTCAGGCCGAAGAACTCGAGCTGGATCTCGTGGAAATATCCCCGACTGCCGAGCCGCCGGTATGCAAGATACTTGACTATCAAAAATACCTGTACCAGCAGAAGAAAAAGCAGAAAGAGATTAAAGCCAAGGCAACCAAAGTCGTTATCAAAGAAATACGATTCGGACCTCAGACAGACGACCACGACTACAACTTCAAGCTGCGCCACGCCATAGGCTTCCTTAAAGAAGGCGCCAAAGTCAAAGCCTACGTCTTCTTCAAAGGACGCTCGATACTCTTCAAGGAACAAGGCGAAGTACTGCTGCTTCGCTTTGCCAACGACCTCGAAGAATACGGCAAAGTAGACCAAATGCCCCTTTTGGAAGGCAAACGCATGATTATCATATTGTCTCCCAAGAAGAAATAAACAACACTATTAATAATTAAACAAAACAACATGCCCAAGATTAAGACTAACGCCGGTGCCAAAAAGAGGTTCGCCCTTACCGGCTCAGGAAAGATCAAAAGAAAACATGCTTACAAGAGCCACATCTTGACCAAAAAAACCAAGAAGCAGAAACGCAACCTGACCCACTTCGGCTTGGTCGCCAAGAGCGACGCCAACAACGTTAAAGCACTGCTGGCCCTCAAATAAGGAGCATAAACAAAACCCGCGCCGCAGCATAAGCCTACACGCAACGCAGCATCGGCACCTAAGCATGGCCCTGCTCCGGGACACCGCGCAAAGGCTCACAAGCAACGACGCAACACCATCTCTTTTACACATTTACTAACCGAATGTACAGCGTAACAATACACTAAGAGCAATACAAGCCGCTGTCATTCAAAACACCAAAAAGAAATGCCAAGATCAGTAAACCACGTAGCATCTCGTGCTCGCCGTAAAAAAATCCTGAAACTTACACGCGGCTACTTTGGCTGCCGCCGCAACGTCTGGACCGTCGCCAAAAACACTTGGGAAAAAGGTCTGACCTACGCTTATCGCGACCGCAAACAAAAGAAACGCAACTTCCGCGCACTGTGGATTCAGCGTATCAACGCCGCCGCACGCGTCGAAGGCCTCAGCTACTCCCAGCTCATGGGCCTCATCCACAAGGCCGGCATCGAAATCAACCGCAAAGTCCTCGCCGACCTCGCACTCAACAACCCCGCAGCCTTCAAGGCCGTTGTAGACAAAGTTCGCAACGCCTAAGACATAAGCGCACACACAACGCAGCGGCGCGACTCCCTCTCGGGAATCGCGCCGCTGCCGCTTTCTATTCGTGCAACGCTAAGCCAAGACTATCGACTGAAACTATCAAGGTACGCCGCCGCATCCGACAAGTCTATGCGCGGGCAGTCCTTCAAGTCCGCAGGCAAGGCCGCATCGGCATCGGCGGCCACCACGTCCACCGCACCCCAATGATAGCGAAGGTCGGCCGCAATTCGGCCATACGTCTGAGCATCAGCCTGTAGACACGGATAGCACCGCGCACCGCACCTCTGAGCAAAGTCCGTGCCCGGACGTCGCGAATCGCCCACAGCCGTGAACGCCGTACGACATCCGGCGGCGCGGAACACGCGCACCGCCTCGGCGACAGCTTCATAATCCGCCGAGACGACAAGCACGCGCAAATGACACAGCGCTTCGCAGCCGAAAGCCGTCGCAAGACGCGCATCGGCATTACAACGCCGCGGCGCCGGACGCCCGTGCTCCTCCATTTTCCGTTCAAGGTAATTGTCTGCCATAATTCAAGTATTTCAGCCGTATCAGCCTGAGAATGTTTTTATAATGAATTTTTTGTGGGGGCGCTCCCTCTACGATATACCTAAATGCGCATCGCGGACTCCGTCGCATGGCGTTTGTACGCCGCCTCGGAAGTCCGCGATGGCCGTATGCAGTTATGTTCAGCGAACAATCAGCAGGTGATAATTCTTCTTGCCGCGCTGCACCAGCATATACTTGCCGGCCAGCAGCATATTTTCGTCAATGGGTGCGTACACATCGGCCACTTTCTCCTTGTTTATGGACACGCCGCCACCCTGCGCCAACTTGCGCATCTCGCCCTTGCTGGCAAAGAAATGAGCTTCATCCACCAGGATATCAGCCAGTTTGGCGCCCATAGCCTGGTCACGCGTAACCTCCATAGAAGGCACGCCTTCCATCACTTCGAGCAACGTAGCCTCATCGAGGTTGTGCAGCGCGTCGGCGGTGTTGTTGCCAAAAAGAATCTTGGAGGCCTCGACGGCGGCTTCGTAATCCTCGGCCGAGTGTACCATCGTGGTCACTTCCTGAGCCAGACGCTTTTGCAGCGGACGTGCACCGGGATTTTCCTGCTGCTGACGGCACAGGTCTTCGACCTCTTCCTGCGTCAGCGAAGTGAAAATCTTGATATACTTGGCCGCATCTTCATCGCTGACATTGAGCCAGAACTGGTAGAACTTGTACGGCGAAGTGTAACGACGGTCAAGCCATACGTTGCCGCTCTCGGTCTTGCCAAACTTTCCGCCGTCAGCCTTTGTAATCAGCGGGCAAGTAATAGCCCACGCATCTTCGGCGCCTTCGATGCGTCGTATAAGCTCGGTGCCGGTGGTCATATTACCCCATTGGTCCGAGCCACCCAACTGCACCTTGCAGCCCATGGTGCGGTATAGATTCAGGAAATCGTAGCCTTGCAGCAACTGATAAGAGAATTCGGTGAAGGACATACCCTCGCGCGACTCGCCGCTCAGACGCTTCTTGACGCTATCCTTGGCCATCATGTAATTGACGGTGATATGCTTGCCGATGTCGCGTATAAACTCGAGGAATCCGAAGTCCTTCATCCAGTCGTAATTGTTGACCATCACTGCGGCATTGGGTGCATCGCTGTCAAAGTCGAGGAAATGTGACAGCTGGATCTTGATGGCTTCCTGGTTGTGTCGCAGGGTCTCTTCGTCGATAAGTTTGCGCTCCTGACTCTTCATACTCGGGTCGCCGATCATGCCGGTTGCGCCGCCTACCAGTGCCACCGGACGGTGTCCCGAACGCTGAAAGTGGCGCAACATCATCACGCCTACAAGGTGTCCTATGTGCAGCGAATCGGCAGTCGGGTCTATACCCAGATATGCCGTGGTCATTTCTTTGTTCAGTTGGTCTTCGACGCCGGGCATCATCGTATGTATCATGCCTCGCCACGTCAATTCTTTGATAAAGTCCATTGAAGTGTATCTATCTTTGTATTATATTGTTGTCCGATATTGTAATTCAACAAAAGCGATGTGTCACGCCAGACGCTCGAGTGCGGCGGCGATACGGCGCATGGCCTCGCGCAAGTTGTCGTCCGAGGTGGCATAGCTCAGGCGTATGTATCCCGGAGCGCTGAAAGCGGCGCCATCCACAGTGGCCACGTGCGCCTCGTGCAGCAGATACATTGCCAGAGCTCCGCTGTCAGCGATGACAGTGCCGTCAGGCGCCTTGCGACCTATGTATGCAGACACCTCGGGGAACAGGTAGAACGCACCCTGAGGCTCGTTGATGCGCAATCCGGGGATAGCACGCGCCATCTCCACCACCAAGTCGCGACGGCGGCGGAAGGCGACACACATCTCGACCACGCAGTCCTGCGGACCATTATAGGCGGCTTCGGCAGCCTTCTGCGCTATGGATGACGCTCCGGACGTATATTGTCCCTGCAATTTGGTCACGGCCTTGGCCACCCACAGCGGAGCAGCGCAATATCCTATGCGCCAGCCGGTCATAGCATAAGCCTTGGACACGCCGTTGATGACTACTACGCGGTCGCGAAGCTCGTCAAAAGACGCCAGCGATGTAAAGCCGCCCGCAAAATTGATATGCTCGTAAATTTCGTCCGAGATGACGATGATGCGCTCATGGCGCGCGATGACATCCACCAATGCCTGCAACTCGTCTCGCGTGTACACACTACCCGTGGGATTGGACGGCGAACACAACAGCACGATGCGCGTACGATCGGTGATGGCGGCCTCCAATTGTGCCGGCGTCACCTTGAAGTCGGTGTCTATGCCGGCCGGAACCGTCACTACGGTAGCACGGGACATCTTCACCATCTCTATGTAGCTGACCCACGCCGGAGTGGGTATCACCACCTCATCTCCGGGATTGGCTATGGCCAAAATACTGTTGCACAGCGCCTGCTTGGCGCCATTGCCCACAACTATCTGCTCAGGGGCAAAAGTCACGCCGTTTTCGCGCTCGAGCTTGGCGCTGACAGCACGGCGTAGCGACATATAGCCCGGCACGGGCGAATAAAAGCTAAAATTGGCATCTACGGCCGCCTTGGCTGCCTCCTTGATATGTTGCGGTGTATAGAAGTCCGGTTCGCCGACACTCAAGTTGATTACATCCACTCCTCGAGCACGCAATTCGGCACTCTTTTGGGACATCGCCAAAGTCTGAGACTGGGCAAGAGATTGCACCAGCAACGACGGTTCTTGCTTCATAAATCTATGTATTATATCGTGTTAGTAATCGTAATTTCTTCCTATGGTCTCTCGTGGGAAAACACTCACGCGTGCGCAGGCACACCCGCGCATACGCATATACTTCGGACAAAGGTACAAAATCTTTGCCTAACGCACAAAAGCCTATACATACATGCCTGATATTCTTGACAATTTCCGTTTCTATTCCCAAAAGTTGGCCATTTGGCCGGTTTTTGGGAATAGAAAGGAGCGTCTTGCGCAACTTTGCCGCGCAATTTTGGCCGAAATGTCGGCGGCTTATGCTATCTTTGTGCTCGCAAACGAGGGCATAGCCCGGACGAAGACACTGAGCCTACCCCAAAAGAACAAGACCTCGCCGTCATGGCCAAACAACGTAACCCAAGCTTCGAAATACTGCGCGTGGTGGCGATGTTCCTCATCGTCGTCTGGCACTTCCTGATGCACGGCGTCGGGCAAAAACCCGTGGGCGTGAGCGCCGATGCCGCCTCGCTGTTCAACCTCTGCTCCATGGAACTGGCCGGTTGTCTCTCCAAGGTCTCCACCAACTGCTACATCCTCATCACCGGATACTTCCTTATAAATTCCACCAAACCCAAGTGGCCTAAAATACCGAAGACCTGGGCGCCGATATTCTTCTACTCGGTGGTCATTTTTGCGCTATTCTTCGCCTTCTCGGACTTGGCGTTGAGCCGGAACGACTTCGGCAAGTCACTGATGCCGCTATACTTTGACCGCTACTGGTTTGCGACACGCTACGTGGCATTGGTGGCTCTCGCGCCATTCCTGGCCACACTGGCACAGACGCTGACGCGCCGACTGTACATCGTGCTGCTGGCGGTGATGGCCGTCATCAATTTCGACTTCCTGCTGGGCGATGAACTAAGCGGCAACAACTCACTGCCATGGTTTGTATTCCTGTTCTTTGTAGGCGGCTACATCCGATTGCACTTCGACCATGACGGACCCAACCATTTCGGCAAAGCTTATTTTGCAGCCGCAGTTGCATTGGCCGCCGTATTCCTGGGGCGCATCTTCATACATTACTCGCCGTGGACGGCGCCCATGATGGTTGATTATCATGACAATAACGGCATACTCTTCGGCGTGGCACTGCTGCTGTTTCTTTGGACGGCTCGGCTCAAAGCGCCGAATACAACCTTCGTCCGCGCCATGGTGCGCATCGCGCCCCTCACTTTCGGCGTCTACCTGATACACGACAATGTCTACGTGCGCCATGCGCTATGGAACGGCTGGATAGACGTGCACGGCGCACTACATTCGTGGTGGTTTGTTCCGCTTTTCGTGGCCTCCACAGTCGCCATATTCATCGCCTGCATAGCCATCGATGCCATACGCGACCGCATATTCCGTCTGCTGCGCATCAACGACCGCATAGACACCCTCTCCGACCGCGTCTCCGTCATCTCGACCCGCGTAGTCACGCTTTCGGCCACCATCATCCGACGCCTGCGCAGCCGCCACCGGCACGACAGCCCCGACGCAAACGCCTGATTATCGAACCATCTTGCCGTATCACGGCAATATCCATGATAATGCGGAATGTCGAATGTGGAATTTTTTGGCTGAGGACCTTAAAGACCCTAAAGACCTTAAAGTCCTTACAAAACAGGATAAGTCCGAGCCAGTTGGCATTAGTCCGAAAAGCAACTCCGACGCTGATTTTTCTCACTCATAAGCGGCTAATTCACAGCCTCTTACCCTTGGAGCGGTAGACGGGGTTCGAACCCGCGACCCTCAGCTTGGGAAGCTGATGCTCTACCAACTGAGCTACTACCGCGTGGCGTTGGTGTCGCAAAGTTAGACATTTTTTTTGAGACGGCAAACGCCCGAAAGGCCAATTCGGCAACTCAAACACAGCTATCGTCTGACAATTAAGCCATTATCGCCGACAATCGTCTCGCAACTCAAGCCCGCGCAAAGCCATCCGACCGAGCTGCCGATTATCGGCCCTCTTGCATTTATATTATACCTTCCGGAGTAACTACTCCGGTATAGAGGGGCACACTGTATTCCATGCGCCAAATTTTTCCAAAAATTAATGACGCTTAACAACTTTTATATTATAAATATTTTATACCTTTGCACAGACCATGATAGCGGTGGCACGGCTTGACAACCGTCACACCCCGATTGCTACTCTTCCATGAACCACGCTCCTGATATCTACAGAACCCTAAGAACCATTAACACCATACATCGCACATGACAAAACTGAAAATGAGCCTTTTGGCTCTGCTTACGTCCTTGCCTTTTGCGTCAAAGGCCAACACCGGATTGACAATGGACACATCGACGCAAGTCGATATGACGTACACCCAAAGCTCCTCGTATTACGTGATTAAGACCACCGGCACAGATCCCCATATCTGTTCGACAGCCCTTCCTGCTAATATGGATGTCAAGGATTGCCGCCTCGAATTCGATTATCAGACATCAGCAGACGTTGATTTGCAACTATTTTTTCGCGATCCCGAGAGCGAGGCGCGCTCGCTGAAAGTGCCCGGAGCCTTGAAGACAACCGGCAAAGGCGAGTGGAAACGTTTCGTGCTGAATATCACGCCTCAACGCAACGCGTTCAGTTGGGGCAATAAAGGCAGCAAACTGCGTATCGACTTCGGCAACCGAAGCGGAGTCACCATCAATATACGCAACCTCGGGATCAAAGGCTGCACACGAATGTCTTCGGACCAAAAAGCGTCCTTTGCACGCGGTGTTGAGCGCTATCTCGCCGCCGATTACACCGCCCGGGTGACTTATGTCGAAGTAGGCAAGGACAATATCCTGGTACGCGGCACCACCGCCTCCGCCGGATGTAAACTCATAGACTCGCGTATGTATGGCGACTTGACGCTCAACACCGAGTGCTTCGATGCTGCCTCCAACCTCCCCGCAGGCCAATTTGAGGTGACCATACCACGATACATCGAAGTTGCAGGCTGCAAATACGACCGATTGCTGTCTCGCTGGGCCATCACCGATGCCAAGCATAATCTGCTGTCACACGGACGTTATGCCGATAAAGTATACGAGATACGCCACGCCTCGCCCGGCATTCTCAAGACCAAGAAAGGCATAGGCGGTATAGGTCCGGTAGTCGCCGGAGACATTGACAATCTGGGCCTCGGCTCGGCCACACTGAATATTATACTCAACACCTTTATGGGATGCAATAATGCTTCCGGATGCACTGTGCCTTACGTCTACAATGGCAAGACATTCTATATCAACCAAGGGGCCATCGACGGCTTGGACGGCACGCTCAAGACTTGCGAAAAGAAAGGCGTAGTTGTGGCCGCCATCCTTCTCGTTGTTCCCGACGGCGGCGAGGCGGCTTACTCCTCGACAATGCGGCATCCCGAATACAGCGGCAAAGCGCCCTACACCATGCCCGATTTGGGTAGCATCTACAGCATTGAGGCATACGCCGCCACCATCGACTACTTGGCCAACCGCTATTCACAATCAGGCAACGGCCGCATCCACCACTGGATACTGCACAACGAAGTCGACCAAAACCTGTCGTGGACCGATATGGGAGCACAGCCGCTGCTGAGATACGTAGACACTTACGAAAAGTCTATGCGCCTCGTCTCCAATATCGTGCGCCAATACGACCCCAACGCCTACGTCCTGGCTTCGTTCACATCAAGCTGGAACAAAGCGCACAGCACCGATGGATTTACCGCCAAAAGTATGCTGGATAACATCGTAGCTTACAGCAACGCCGAAGGAGACTATCGCTGGGGCGTGGCCGCACATCCCTATCCGCAAAACTTCTTCAAGCCAAAATTCTGGGAAGCGGACACCGAAGCAACCTATTTGGAGAACTCCGGGTACAGCACCTTCAAAAATATTGAAGTGATTTCCAACTGGATGCTGCGCCGCGAGCACTACTACAAAGGCGAGGAAAAACGCATACTATTCTTCTCGGAAAACGGCGTCAATTCGCTGGACAACAGCACCTACAACCTCAAAGTACAAGCCGCCGGCGCAGCCTGGGCCTGGAAAAAGACGATGCAAAACGCCGGCGTGGACGCCATCATGTGGCACAACTGGTGGGACAACCCCGCCGAGGGCCTGTGCCTGGGCCTGCGCACCAAGGACCACGTGGCCAAGCCCTCCTGGTACGTATGGCAGGCCGCCGGGACAGACAAAGAATCCTCAGTCTTCGACCAATACCTTTCCATCATAGGCATAAGCAACTGGGGACAGATACATCACGGCGTCAGCACCTCCGGCAGCGAAAATACGCGTCTCGAGCTTGACCAATCCTCGAAGTCTGATATGACCATCACCTATGACGGCACCTATCAGAATTATACGCTCAAGACCACCGGTGGCGACCCGCAGGTAAGCACACAGGCGATGTCCGCCGCCAAGTCCGACAACTCCAACACATTGGTATTTGAATACCAGTCAGCAAACGACATCCCCGACTTCCAAGTATTTATCTCACCGCTGGCTTACGAAGAACGCTCCGTCAAAGTGCCCCTGAGCGCCTCCACCGACTGGAAACGCGTATACATCAATCTCGCACCCCTCGCCAAACAATACGGCTGGGGCGGCGCCGGCAGCAAGCTGCGCTTCGACCCCGGCAGCGTCTCGGGACGCACCATGAAGATACGCCACATTTGCGTCAACAGCGGCGAAAAGCCGCTGATAGCCAATCTGTCGACAATTTCGGACGGCGCCAACCAATGCACCGTCAAAAAAGATGCCAACACCGGCAGTGCGACCATCGTCACCGCCGCCGGCGGCGACCCGTTCTTCTACTCGTCCAAGCTCGCGGCCAATCTGTTGCCCAAGGCCACGAAGCTTATGTTCGAATATCAAGCATCAACCTCCGTGCAGGACGCCAAGATATACTTCGTAGACTACGCCGGCGAGACACGCTCCATCAGCCTGGGCAACCTGAATGCCTCCACCAAATGGACACAGAAGACCGTGGACATCGCCGAGCTGTGCCGAATACACGGCTGGGGCTTCGAAGGCGACTATATGCGCTTCGATCCCGGCACGAAATCCGGACTGACATTCAAGATACGCAACATCTGCATCAACACCGGCGAATACGCCTCCACGCTCAACCTCCAGCTGGATAACTACAATTCACACGACAACTCATTGTCTCGCGATGCCGAATGCAACCCCTCCGAAAGCGACATTCTGTACGGCCAAAACCTGGCATACTCAAGCTGGACAATCAACACCACCGGCAGCGACCCGTACATTGTATCCAATCCTTTGGACAAAAACCTCAATGCCAATGCTACCAAGTTGTACTTTGAATACAAAGCCTCGGCAGACATCACGCCTCTTGTCGCTTACTTTATGTACCCCGAGACCAATACACGTTCCACGACTTATAACGACAAAATGCCGGCCACTTCGGAATGGACACCGGTAATCCTTGACATCTCACAGAAACGCAAAGAATACGGATGGGGATACGCCGGCGACCGTCTGCGCCTCACCCTGGGCAAGAAAGTCGGTGTCACCGTCAACCTTCGTCGCCTCGCCATCTACGATGGCACAAGCAATACCGTGGACGTCAACGATATCACCACGCCCACAGACTTCAGCGTACGCGGCGTACGCGGCGGAGCCATCATCACAAGCAGCACTCCGCGCACATTCACCATCTACAACATTGCCGGCGTAATCGTCAACCGGCTTGATGTCGAAGGCGAAACACTCGTATCCCTCGACCCGGGAGTATACATCATCAACGGCGTAAAAGTCGTAGTATACTAACGCTTGACATACACCTAATACGCATAAGGCGGAAGTCGGTCAACCAAGCCGGCCTCCGCCTTTTTGCGTATATCGAAACAGATACTGCACCTAAACCGCAAATTGCAAAAAAAATGCTAACTTTGTCAAAACAAACGCCAAATCAAATCTCAATGAATAAAGCGACTCTCACCATCTTTATTTCTATTTGCCTGTCCCTCGTGGGCGCCATATCGACCCGAGCTCAGCAGACGCCGGCACCCGGCACCGATGCTGCGCTATACTACGACAAGGCAGCCAAAGGTGATGCCGAGGCACAATTCAACCTCGCAATATGCTATTACGAAGGCACCGGGGTAGACAAAAACTACACCGAAGCATACGCATGGATGCTCAAAGCGGCGCAGCAAGGCTTCGCCCGCGCCGAGTACAACCTCGGAGCATTTCTCGAAAAAGGCATCGGCTGCACCCAAGACTATGTCGAGTCAGCCAAATGGTATCGTCTGGCTGCCGAAAAAGGCAACGCCAACGGTCAATACAACCTCGGAATGTATTTCTATCAAGGTCGCGGAGTGGCCAAAGACGATAAAGAAGCCTACGCATGGATGCTCAAGGCCGCACAGCAGGGCCATGCACGAGCCCAATGCAACCTCGGAGCATTTCTCGGCAAAGGCACCGGCTGCACCCAAGACTATGTCGAAGCCGCCAAGTGGTATCGTTTGGCCGCCGAGCAAGGCAACGCCTACGCCCAACAGAATTTGGCATTCTTATACCACAGCGGACAAGGCGTTACTCGCGATTATGCCGAAGCAGCGCGGTTATACCGCCTCGCGGCCGAGCAGGGACTGGTCAACTCGCAGTATAACACCGCCATAAACTATCTGAACGGCCACGGCGTCACCGAAGACCACGCCGAAGCCGCACGATGGTTCCGCATGGCTGCCGAGCAAGGCGACCCCGACTCGCAATACCTCCTTGCCGAGCTGTACGAGAATGGCGACGGCGTCACCCGAGACCTTGACGAAGCCGCCAAGTGGTATAGACTGGCCGCCGAGCAAGGCGATACAGATGCCAAAGCCGCATTAGAGCGTTTAGGCCGCTAAACATGCGCTTTCGGTGGCCGAAAGATCCGCGACAAGCCACATACGACAAACAACAATTCAAAAAAAATGATTGAATATCTCGAAGGGCGCATAGACAGCCTGCAACCCGCAGCCGCAGTGATAGACACCGGCGGCATCGGATACCTGGTCAACATCTCGCTCAACACCTACGAAGCCTTGCAGGGACGCGAGCGAGCCCGCGTATTGGTACACGAAAGCATACGCGAAGACGCCTGGGTTCTCTACGGCTTTGCCGACGAGCGCGAGCGCGCATTGTTCCGCCTGCTCATAGGCGTCAGCGGCGTGGGCGCCGGCACGGCACGCGTGGTGCTTTCGTCTTACGACACAGCACGACTCGAGGCTATCATCGCCGGCGGCGATGCCAAGCAACTGAAATCAGTCAAAGGCATAGGCGCAAAAACAGCCGAACGCATCATTGTAGACCTGCGTGACAAAATAAAACCGGGCGAACTTACGTTAATACAACAGACCGCCGCACGCTCCGCCGATTACGACGAAGCACTTGGAGCCCTGGTGATGCTCGGCTTTGCCCGTGCCCAAAGCCAGAAAGCTCTCGACCGCCTGTACGATGCCGACCCGACACTGAAAGTCGAAGCAGCCATCAAACAGGCGCTCAAGTTGCTGTAACGTACGGCGACGCGGCGCAAACATTGTTGTAATTGAAGTACATAGACCGCATAATATCGCCGATACGACACATCGGAGCATTGTATGGAAGGCGGCGGAAATGGTATGCCATAGCCGTTGCCACCATTGTTGTGTGCGCCTTGGCGCTGCTGCCGGCCATGGCACAGACGCCTGGCAACACGTCCACGCAGCTGGCTCCGCCGCCGACATTCCGCGCCATCGCGCCCAAAGCCGCCAAGGACACCACATCCATGCCCTTTGCGACGCGCTCCGTGATTCCACACAGCTACGAAGACCTCATTGCCGACGAGCAGGCCTATGACCTTGCAACCCCCTCCAACATCAAGACCGAGGCCGAGTATGACCCCGAAACGCGGTGTTACATAGTGCGCACCAAGCTGGGCGACACCGAAATAACAACACCGTTCATGCTCAGCGAAGCCCAGTACAACGACTGGCAACTTCGCCGTTCGATGCAGCAGTACTACAAACAACGCAACCTCGAGCAAGTCACCGAGAAAGAGAAGAAGCCCTTCAACATCTTCGACATGAACTTTGCCCTCGGCCCCCTCGAAAAAATCTTCGGACCCGGCGGCGTGCAACTGCGCACTCAAGGCTCGGTACAAATTTCTATGGGTATCAAGTCCAACAAGACCGACAACCCGTCGCTGTCGCTGCAAAGCCGCCGCAAGACATACTTCGACTTCGACCAAAAAATTCAGGCCACCATCAACGCCGGCGTCGGCGACCGTCTGAAATTCAACATGACCTACAACACCGATGCCACCTTCGACTTCGACAGCAAGAACATCAAGCTGGCCTACGAAGGCAAAGAAGACGACATTGTCAAGAACATCGAAGCCGGCAACGTGTCTATGACCACCGGGTCGTCGCTGATACGCGGCTCTACAGCCCTGTTTGGCATCAAGACCAAGCTGCAATTCGGGCGGCTGACAGCCACAGCCCTTGTCTCGCAGCAAAACTCGGAGAGCAAGAGCGTCAGCACCCGTGGCGGCAGCCAGGCCACATCCTTCACCATCAACGCCGACGAATACGACCAAAACCGCCACTACTTTCTCGGGCACTTCTTCCGCGACAACTACGACACCTGGGCATCGAAGCTACCTTTTGTGTCTTCGGGCGTCAACATCACTCGCATCGAAGTATGGGTCACCAATAAGGGTAACCGCTACGAACAGTCGCGCAACATCGTATCGTTCATGGACTTGGGCGAAGAAAAGCGCATAGCCTCCGGCCATTGGACGCCCAACCCGGCATATCCCAACCCCAGCAACAACTCCAACGACCTGCTGCGCACCATCAAAGACCAATACCCCGATGCCCGAGACATCTCGCAAGTGACACAGATATTGGCGCCGCTGCAAGCCTATGACATAGAAGGCGGCAAAGACTACGAAAAAATCGAGAGCGCACGCCTGCTTTCATCCAACGAGTACACCCTCAACTCCAACTTGGGCTACATCTCAATCAAAAGCGCCCTCAATGCCGATGAAGTGCTCGCCGTAGCCTACGAATACACCTATCACGGACAGGTATACCAAGTGGGCGAATTCAGCGGCGACATCACCGAGACAGACAAAGCCTTGTACGTCAAGATGCTCAAAGGCACAACCGTCAACCCGCGCCTGCCAATGTGGGACCTGATGATGAAAAACGTCTACAACCTCGGCGGATACCAAATCCAAAAAGAAAAATTCAAATTCAACATCAAGTACCTAAGCGACACCACCGGCACCAAAATCAACTACCTGCCCATACCCGGGCTCAATGACAAATCGCTACTGCAGGTCATGAATCTCGACCGTCTGGACTCGCAACAAGACAGCAACCCCGACGGCTTCTTTGACTTTGTAGAGGGCTACACCATACTTTCGGCCACAGGCAAGGTTATCTTCCCCGTAGTCGAGCCCTTCGGCAGTCACCTCGAATCGGTCATCACCGACCCGGTGCAGCGCGAGCACTACTGCTACCCCCAACTATACGATTCCACCCTGGTTGTAGCCCGCCAATTCGCCGATAAAAACAAATTTGTCATGGACGGCGAATACCAAGCCTCCTCCGGGTCGCAGATACGACTCAACGCCATGAACGTCCCACGAGGCAGCGTTGTGGTCACCGCCGGCGGCGTCACCCTCACCGAAAACGCTGACTATACCGTCGACTACGCCATGGGCATAGTCACTATCACCAACCAATCCATCATCGACTCGGGACAAAGCATCAGCGTCAGTCTCGAAAACCAGTCACTATTCTCGACCCAACGCAAAACATTACTCGGCCTCGACCTGCAATACGAGTTCAGCAAGGATTTCAATATAGGAGCCACCGTCATGCATTTCGGAGAGAAATCGCTCACCGAAAAAGTCAACATTGGCGACGAAGTAGTCAACAATACGATGTTGGGCTTCAACCTGAGCTACAACAAGGAATTTATGTGGCTTACCAATCTGCTCAATAAGATTCCCACTGTCAACGCCACCGCCCCCTCGCGTCTGAGCCTTTCCGCCGAATATGCACGCATCATCCCCCAAAGCCAAAAATCAGGCTCGAACAAAGGATCCTCGTACATTGATGACTTCGAGAGCTCGCAGACAGGCATAGACCTGCGCAGTCCCTACTCATGGTTTCTGGCCTCCACACCTTACGACCCGTCCTCCGATGCCCTGTTCCCCGAGGCGGCACTAAGCAACGAAGTCAGCTACGGCAAAAACCGCGCATTGCTCAACTGGTACTACATTGACCGACTGTTCACTCAGCGCAACTCCTCGCTCATTCCCGGCTATCTCAAGAGTGATGTAGCCCAACTCTCCAACCCCTATGTGCGCGAAGTCACCACGCGCGAAATCTTTCCCGGCCGACAGCTGCAATACGGCGAGAGTAATTCCATACAGACGCTCAACCTCTCATTCTACCCCTCGGAACGCGGCCCGTACAACGTCGACGCCGACAATATCGATGCCGACGGCAACCTGCTCAACCCCGAAAAACGCTGGGGCGGCATCATGCGCCGCATGGACAATACCAACTTCGAGCAGTCCAACATCGCATACATTCAATTCTGGATGCTCAACCCCTTCCTCGACCCGGACAACCCCAATTACGATGGCGGTGACCTTTACTTCAACTTCGGCGAAATCTCCGAGGACATTCTCAAGGACGGCCTCAAGAGCTACGAAAACGGCGTCCCCGCCGACGGCAACAACCAGTACATGGCCGAAACCGTATGGGGTCGTGTGTCGCGCCAAAACTCGCTGACCTACGCCTTTGACACTTCCAACGACGCACGCCGCCGCCAAGACGTCGGCCTCAACGGGCTGGCAACCGCCGACGAGTTCAACTTCGCAACCTACCAAGACTTCCTCCAACGCCTACGTGCCAAACTCAGCCCCACAACCATCGAAGCGATGACCAACGACCGCTTCTCGCCACTGAACGACCCCGCAGGCGACAACTACCACTTCTACCTCAGCGACTACTACGACCAACAGCGCATGAGCGTACTCGAACGATACAAACGCTACAATGGCACCGAAGGCAACTCACTGTCACCCGAAGATGCCGACGACCCGCAATACCAAGCCTCGAGAAGCGTCCCGGACGTCGAAGATATCAACCAGGACAATACCCTCAACGAATACGAGCGCTACTTCCAGTACCGCGTATCCATACGTCCGCAAGACCTCGTGGTGGGCCAAAATTACATCACAGACAAGCAGACATCCATGGTTCGCGGCCGCGACGGCAAAGACTACGAAACCGAGTGGTATCAATTCAAAATACCCTTGGCCGACTACGAGAAAGTCGTGGGCAGCATCACCGACTTCTCCACCATACGCTTTGCGCGCATATTCATGACCGGATTCAAGCGCCCCACCCACCTGCGTTTCGCCACTCTCGAGCTGGTGCGCGGCGAATGGCGCGGATACAATTTCAATCTCAACAAGCGCGGCGATGCACCCGCCCAAGGACAGCTGGACATCTCGGTAGTCAACATCGAGGAAAACGCCTCGCGCGAACCCGTCAACTACGTTCTGCCTCCCGGCGTAACTCGTATCGTTGACCCCGGACAAAGCCAAATCACACAACTCAACGAGCAAGCCATGATGCTCTCAGTCACCGACCTCGATGCCGGAGACGCCCGAGGAGTATACCGCAACACCATGCTCGACCTGCGCAACTATCGCCGCTTGCAAATGTGGACACACGCCGAAGCACTCATCAACAACGCCACACAACTGCAAAGCGGACAACTGTCCGTATTCCTGCGCCTGGGCACTGACGTCAAGAACAACTACTACGAGTACGAAATACCGCTGCAACTGACAGCCCACGGCCACTATAACAACGACTCACCATCCGACCGCCAAATTGTGTGGCCGCGCGACAACTACCTCGACTTCAATCTCCAAGCCCTCGTAGACCTCAAGAAAGCACGCAACGCCGCCAAACGCGCCGAAGAAGAAGGAGTGGGATACAACACGCTGTACTACGGGCGAGACCCCGACAACGAACGCAATCGTATGGCCGTGCTCGGCAACCCCTCGCTGTCAGACGTGCGCGTCATGCTCATAGGCGTGCGCAACAACAGCTCCACCACCAAAGACGGAATTATCTGGGTCAACGAACTAAAAGTCACCGACTTCAACGAAGAAGGCGGATGGGCAGGCCAGGCCAAGGCCACCCTCAACATCAGCGACATCGCCACCCTCAATGTGGGCACGCACATCGAGACCGCCGGATTCGGCGCCGTAGACCAAAGCCTCAACGAGCGCCGCTTGGACGATTACCACCAGTACAACGTGGCCGTGCAAGCCGAACTGGGACGCTTTCTCCCCGAGGCTGTAAAACTCCGCGCACCCATATACTACTCATACTCCACCGAGAAGACATCACCCAAATACAACCCACTGGACCAAGACGTCCTGCTCAAAGACGCACTTGACGCCGCCGGGTCCAAGGCCGAGCGAGACAGCATCAACGGATATGCCGAACAGCGAACCACCGTGCGCAACTTCTCAATATCCGGGCTGAAATTCGACATACAAAGCAAGAATCCCATGCCTTGGGATCCCGCCAACTTCACCATCAACTTCAGCTTCAATAAACAGACCAAGGTAGACCCAACCACCGAATACGAATATACCAACGACTACCGCGGCTCGTTCCAATACTCCTACTCGCCATTTGTCAAGGCACTCAAGCCCTTCTCGTGGATCAAGTCCAAAAACAAGAACCTCAAATTCCTCAAAGACTACGAAATACAGTGGCTGCCCAACAACATCACCTTCCTGACCAATATGAGCCGCTACTACTACGAGCAGCAGACACGTTCGGAGACAGACGTGATGTTCCAAATGCCGGTATCCGTGTCCAAAAACTTTATGTGGGACCGCCAGCTCAATGTCACCTGGAACATCGTCAAGTCGCTGTCGCTGTCCTTCAACTCAAACACGGCCGCACGCATCGAGGAACCCGTGGGTGCCGTCAACCGCAAGCTCTTCCCCGATGCCTATCGCGAATGGAAGCACGAAGTATGGACCAATATCCTGTCAATGGGCACCCCATGGAATTACAACCAGACCTTCAACGCCACCTACAAGGCGCCCTTCTCGCGCATCCCGTCCATAGACTTCCTTACCGCCTCCGGCTCGTACAACGCCACCTACCGCTGGGATCGCGGCGCCACCGTCGACGATGTACGCCTGGGCAACAGCATATCCAACCAAGCGACTTGGTCTGCCGACGGGCGCATCAATTTCGAAGGTCTATGGAACAAAATTCCCTTTGTCAAGGACGTCAACAAGCGCTTTGCCAACAGCCGCCGCAACAACGCCGACACGCGCCGCAAGCCTCGCAAATTCGAGCGCACCTATAAGCTGCAATCCGATACATCACTCACCATCAAGCACAATCTGCGTTGCGCCAAGGTCAAGGTCGTGTCCACGCTCCCCGATGGGACGCCCTTCCCTGTGAAGACGCAAGTCAAGGACAACAACACCCTGGTGGTGCTTACGCGCGGCACGCAGGACGTCAAGTTCACCATCGAGGAAATCATGAAAGACGAGAAGTCGTTGTGGCGCAACATTGGCGAATATGCCACGCGTCTGGCCATTTCGCCGCGCAGTTTCTCGATACGCTACCGCAACACACATACGATGAACATTCCGCTGTTCAACCCCGACATCGGAAATGTCTTCGGACAAAGCAACTCTTACGGCCCTATGGCTCCGGGTCTGGACTTTGCTTTCGGGTTTGCCGGCGACGACTACCTTGACAAGGCTCTCAACCGAGGGTGGTTGGTTACCGATGATGGACAAACCTCGCCGGCTGTGATGGCGCACACCAACGAATTGAACCTCGAATTAAACCTCGAGCCGGTCAAAGGTCTGCGCATACAGCTTACCGCCAACCGCACGGACAACCGCACCACCCAAGTACAATTTATGTACGCCGATATGCCCACAACTTACGCCGGGTCATATACCAAGACACACTGCGCCATCTCCACTGCCCTACGCAGCGCAAGTGCCGACAACGGATATGCCAGTGACGCCTTCTCATCATTCCTGTCCAACATCCCGGTGGTGCGCGAGCGCATCGAGGGACAATACGCCGGGGTAATCTACCCCAACGCCGGATTTATCAAAGGCACACCGCAAGCCGGAGCGCCTTTCGATCCCACCATCGGCGGCGTCAGCGCCACCTCGTCTGACGTCCTCGTGCCCGCCTTCGTGGCCGCCTACACCGGCACGGACGCGCGACACACCTGGCTCGACCCGTTCCCCTCCTTCAGCTCGGTACTGCCCAACTGGCGTGTAACCTACGACGGGCTCATAAATCTGGGCAATATGCGCAACATCTTCAAAACTTTCACCATCAGCCACGTCTACCAGTGTACATACAGCGTCGGCAACTACTCATCGTACCTCAACTGGGTGGCCGCCGGCGGCGAAAACATGGGCTTCACACTCGACGAACTCACCGGAATGCCCGTGCCTTCATCGCCCTACAACATCTCCTCGGCAGCCATCACCGAGAAGTTTGCCCCGCTGATAGGCTTCAACGCCACACTCAAAAACGATTTGCAATTCTCCGCCGAATACCGCGACAGCCGCACACTGACGCTCAACACCTCCGCCGGACAGGTTGTCGAAGCAACCACACGCGGCCTCAAAATCGGCGCCGGATACAAGATTGTCAACTTCAACTCCTTCCTCAAAATCAAAGGAAGCCAGCACGGCATCTCCAATGACCTGACACTCAATGCCGACTTCAGCATCGACAACAACCAGGCCCTGATACGACGCATAGACAACGGTACCGCCCAGCCCACCAACGGCGCCAAATCCTTCAGCATCAACTTCACCGCCTCGTACGTCATGTCCAAACGCCTGACACTATCGGCATACTTTGACCACCGCGTCAATACCCCGCTGGTGACCACATCATCCTACCCCACCACCAATACCTCCTACGGCATCTCGCTCAATCTCTCGCTTGCACGCTGACGCCGCCGTAAAGCCGGCATCAAAAAAACTTTTGGCAAGAATTGTTTGTTAAAGAAAATATTAGTTGTAACTTTGCACCATAATACGGGGCACAAATGGCTAAGCCCCGCCTCGCACCTCCCTCCATCTATATCCTAAAATCGCTACACAACGGCATATCACGCCGCCTTGGCGACTAAACGCCATCGATCCGTCACATACGCACAAACGCGCATACCACGACCTCGGGCATCGGCCTGGCCACTGCACACGCACACGGAGCAAGAGATGGCAGTCTTTGAAGAGACAAAAGATACTATAATTTCCACACGAACAACTTTTTACGAGGAAGTCGGCAACGACGCACAACACTCGCGCCATGCGGCACATTCGCCCGGCGACACACTGACACGGCGGCACAGACGCCTCCAAACGCCCACCGACTTCCATCCTCAACACATAATATATGTACAATATAACAGATCTTGAGAACATGCCGGACGCCGAACTGCGTAAGGCAGCCGAAGACCTTGGCATTAAAAAAATCAACATCGATCAGCGCCAAGAACTGGTATACAACATCTTGGACCAGCAGGCCATAAACAAGGCCGCCGAAGATGCGCAGAAACCCGTGAAGCCTCGCCGAGGACGCCGTCCCAATGCCGAAAAAGCAGCCGAGGACGCAACTCGGACTGACGAAAAGCCCGCACCCAAGAAACGCGGCCGCAAGAAAAAATCAGAGATTGCGGCTGCACAAGCCGCCGAAGCAGCGACCGGTGCCGCCGAGACCACGGCTCAACCTACAGCACAAGCTCCGAAGCAGCCTGCCGCCGAAGCCACACCCGAGGCCGAGGCACCCACAGCCGAAGTCAAGACCGAAGCCGCCGCACAAGCCGCCGAAAAGCCAGCACCCAAGAAACGCGGCCGCAAGAAAAAATCAGAGATTGCAGCTGCACAAGCCGCCGAAGCAGCGACCGGTATCGCCGAGACCACGGCTCAACCTACAGCACAAGCTCCGAAGCAGCCCAACGGCGAAGCATCCGATGCCACGCCCGAAACGGCACAACCCGTCACCGCTGACACCTCCGAAACCCGGCCCGAAGAACCCGCGCAACAATCCGCGCAACAAAACAACGCCGACAACGCACAGCAAGAAAAAACAGACAGCTCATTTGCCACCTTCTTCCCTCAATTCGGCGGAGGACGTACATTCACTCCGCGCTCGCAACGCGAACGCGAGGCCGATGAACAACGACGCCAGCAGATGCCGCCGCAGGCGCCGCAACCACAACAATTCTACGGCCGTCCCGTATTGACACCCGAGCAAAGCGCAGCCAACCCCATCACCGTCGGCGACCCGCAGCCCAACACCCAGGTGCAGCCGGCACCTCCCGGACAAGGCAAGAAAAACAAGAAAAACCGCAACAAGAACAACGCCAATATGGGATTTGTCGACAGCCGTTTTGACTTCACCGACATCATCGAGACCTGCGGCGTACTCGAAATAGAGAGCCAAGGCTACGGATACCTTCGCTCGGCGGACTACAACTACATGCCCTCGCCCGATGACATCTACCTGACACAACAACAAATCAAGCAATACGCACTCAAGACCGGTGATGTGGTCGAATGCACCATACGTCCGCCGCGCGAAAACGAAAAATACTTCCCCCTAAGCCAGGTGCTGCGCGTCAACGGCCGCACCCCACGCTTTATTCGCGACCGCATAGCCTTCGAGCACCTCACGCCACTGTTCCCGGACGAGAAATTCGACCTCACCTCCGGCAAGACCTGCAACCTCTCGACACGTGTCGTCGATATGTTCGCTCCCATAGGCAAAGGTCAACGCGGACTTATCGTGGCGCCCCCCAAGACCGGTAAAACCATACTGCTCAAGGACATCGCCAACGCCATAGCCGAGAACCACCCGGAGACCTACATCATGATACTCCTAATCGACGAACGCCCCGAAGAAGTCACAGACATGCGCCGCACCGTGCGTGCCGAAGTCATAGCATCGACCTTTGACGAGCCGGCCGACCGACACGTACGCATCGCCGGGATAGTCCTCGAAAAAGCCAAACGCATGGTCGAATGCGGCCACGATGTGGTCATCCTGCTGGATTCAATCACCCGTCTGGCCCGCGCATACAACACCTGCGCCCCCGGCTCGGGCAAGATACTCAGCGGCGGCGTAGATGCCAACGCCCTGCAAAAGCCCAAGCGTTTCTTCGGCGCTGCACGCAATATCGAGAACGGCGGATCGCTCACCATCATCGCCACGGCCCTCACCGAGACATCTTCCAAGATGGACGAAGTCATCTTCGAAGAATTCAAAGGTACCGGTAACATGGAACTGCAATTGGACCGCAAGCTCTCCAACAAGCGCATATTCCCGGCCGTGGACATCATAGCCTCGTCCACACGCCGCGACGACCTGCTGATACGCGCCGAAAACCTCAACCGAATGTGGATTTTGCGCAACTTCCTCAGCGATCGCAACAGCATCGAAGCCATGGAGTTCATCAAAGAACGTATGGAACGCACGCGCGACAACGACGAGCTGCTGCGCATCATGAACCAGTAACGACCTGCCGCCGCCCCGTGCCTTGCGCCCCGGCGGCGGCCAATTATACGACAAATGAAATACGCAATCTTCCCTCCCGAAGAAATCCTGCAAACCACCGTCAATCTGCCGCTGAGCAAAAGCGAAAGCGCACGACGACTTGTCATCGATGCCATCGGCGGATATGCCACGGCTGCCGAAGACGTTACCGACTGCGACGACACCCGTGCGCTGATGCACGCCCTCTCAATGCGCAATGGTCGCGTAGATATCGGCGCCGCCGGTACAGCCATGCGCTTTGCCGCAGCTTTCTTCGCCGCCACCGAAGGCACGGACATCATTCTTGACGGCATAGAGCGCATGCGCCACCGCCCCATTGCGCCACTGGTGGAAGCCCTGCGCAGCCTCGGTGCCGACATCGAATACACCGATGCAGACGGCGACCCGGCCAAGGGTACAGAAGGATACGCACCGCTGCACATCCGCGGACGACAGCTCGAAGGAGGCATGGTGAACATCGACGCCACCGTCAGCTCACAATTTATCAGCGCCCTGACACTGGCCGCTCCACTGATGCGCCGTCCGCTACGCATTGTCCTCGAGGGCGATGTAACCTCGGCACCATATCTGCACATGACCCTGGAAATGCTGCGCCGGCGCGGCATAGACGCAGCGCTCGAAGGCAACGATATATGCATACAAGGCAGCGCCGCCGACATCACGGCAGCCGAGACGCCGGTGGGACGCGACTGGAGCGCCGCATCCTATTGGTACGCTATCGCCGCCCTCTCTTCGGGGTGGGTCACCCTCCCGGGACTGCGCCTCGGATATCGTTTGCAAGGCGACAGCGTGGCCGCTGAAATATTCGAGCGCTTGGGCGTCATTTCGGAACAAAATCCCGAAGACGAAGACACGGGCGAACATATTGACGGCGTGGGCTTGTCGGCTTCACCCGAGATATACAGCCGACTGGACCTTGACATGTCGGCCACTCCGGACCTTGTGCCGACCTTGGCTGTGGCTGCCACTATGCTTGGAGTCCCGTTCCAATTTCACGGAGTGCACACTCTGCGCGACAAGGAGACTGACCGACTGGACGCATTGTGTGCCGAGGCGGTGAAACTCGGTGCCCTCTACGAAATAGACGGCGACGACTCGATAGGCTGGGAAGGACGCCGCGTGCCCATACGCACCCTACCCGTAATCGAGACCTACGGCGACCACCGCATGGCCATGGCCTTTGCTCCCGCAGCGCTGTATCTTCCCGGGCTGGTGATAGACTCCCCGGAAGTGGTGACCAAATCCTATTCGGGATTTTGGGACGACCTGCGCAACGCCGGATTTACCATCACCGAGGTGGATGAAGCTGCCGTCAATGCCACCGTACCCTCCGAGGATGAGAACCCCGTCGAAGAACAAATGTCCGAGAAACAAGATCCCGGACTGGCTTCCAACATCTTCCCAACATAATTACGTCCTCTCATGACCGCCATCCTTATTCTGGCAGGCATCATAGTCGTCTTAGGCCTTGCCGCCTACATCCTCCAGCGTCACTTTCACGGAGACTCGAAAAACTCGGAAACCGTAGAGAAATCAGAGGCCGTGGAAAGCTCCGATGGCTCGAAATGCTGCGGTCTGCATGCCGTATGCGAAAAGCTTGCCGACACAGACGGCGACATCGTCTATTTCGATGACGAGGAGCTGGATGCCATGGCCGGCACAGATGCTGCGGCATATACGTCACAACAGGTCGAGCAATTCCGCGAAGTACTCACCACCCTGGCGGACGGCGAAGCCCCGGAATGGTTGCGCAGCCTGCGCCGACGCAACATTGCCCTGCCGGAAGCCTTACGCGACGAGGCTATGATGCTCGTCGAGGATGCGGCACTCGACAACGCTGTCCGGCGACAAAAGACTTAAAATACATGTTTTCCGAACTGCTGACATATCCGTTTTTCAAACTGGCACTAATAGGCGTGGCCATCATTTCCGTGGCTGCCGCCATCATCGGGTCGTATATCATCACCCGGCGCATGGTGGCTATTTGCGGCGGCGTCACCCATGCCTGTTTCGGCGGACTTGGCCTGGGGTACTATTTGGGCATCAGCCCCGTGCTTATGGCCGGCGTCTTTGCCGTGGGGTCGTCGCTGTGCGTCGACTGGCTATCGGCACGGCTGCGCTTGCGCCAAGACAGCGCCATAGCCGTCATCTGGGCTCTGGGTATGGCCATAGGCGTACTCTTTGTATTCCTATCGCCGGGATATGTGCCCGAACTCAACAGCTTCCTTTTCGGCAACATCCTCACCATCAACACCACGGACATCACGTCCTTTGCCATATACACCGCCGTGCTCATCGCATTTGTGTCGTGGCAATGGCGGCGCATCATTGTCTGTGCCTTCGACCCCGACTTTGCACGCGTGGCCGGGCTGCCTGTGCGCTTCGTCACTACAGCTATGACCGTGCTGGTGGCCGTATGTATTGTACTGACAATACGTCTTGTAGGCGTAATGCTGCTGATGTCCATGCTTTCACTGCCGATGATGGTGGCCGAAATTTTCTGCCACCGCATGGGGCCGCTGATGGCGACCAGCGCCATAGTGTCTCTGCTGACATGCCTGGGCGGACTCTTTATCAGCTCAATGATGGATATACCTTGTTCGGCAGTCATAGTCATACTGATGGCCGCCATATTTATTTTGGCCAAAACAGCCAAAACTTTTATTGCACTTATTAACAACACTCGTACTTCGTCATGAAAATTTGTGACAACATTCTCGATACCATCGGCTCTACACCAATGGTACGCATCAACGCCCTTAACCCCAATCCCCGTGTCAACATCCTGGCCAAGGTAGAGGGCTTCAATCCCACCGGAAGCATCAAGGACCGCATAGCCCTAAATATGATTGAGCAGGCCGAAAGCGAGGGCCGCCTACACCCCGGGCAAACCATCATAGAACCTACCAGCGGCAACACCGGCATAGGTCTCGCCGTCGTGGGCATCATCAAAGGCTATCACGTAGTCATCGTCATGAGCGCCGGCGTCAGCATCGAGCGCCGACGCATGATACGTTCTTACGGCGCCGAGGTCATACTCACCCCCGCCCAAGACGGTACCGACGGAGCCATACGACTGGCCCGCAAAATGGTAGCCGAGCAACCGGAAAAATATTTCATGCCCGACCAATTCAGCAATGCAGCCAACTATCAGGCACACTACCGCGTGACAGCCAACGAAATATGGGCTCAGACAGACGGGCATGTCGACTACCTGGTCAGCGCCATCGGCACCTCGGGCACCATCATGGGCATAGGCCGCTACCTGAAGGCCCTCAACCCCAAAGTGCAAATCGTGTGCGCCCAACCCGTACGCAACCACTACATCCAAGGGCTCAAGAACCTTGAAGAGGCCATAGTCCCGGCCATCTACGACCCTGCGCGTATCGACCGACAGGAAATGATCGAGTCGGAGGAAGCCATAGACATGGCTCGCCAAATCATTGCGCACGAGGGCATCTTTGCCGGCATGTCCAGCGGCGCGGCCATGATAGCCGCTCGCCGTACAGCCTTGGACGCCCCCGACGGCAGCAATATCGTGGTCATCTTCCCCGACCGCGCCGAGAAATACTTGTCTACCGTTATGTTTGAGCCTTTCGCAGACAAATAAACACCTGACGCAGACCATCATGAACCCTCTCCGCGCATTCCTTGCAGTCTCGGCCGCATTCATCGGCACCTTCGCGGCACTTGCCGACGCCGAAATCACGTGGATAGGCGGCACCGAATATGACTTCGGCGCTTTTGCCGAAAGCACGGAGCCTACCAAGTGCGTCTTCCGTTATGTCAATACCGGCGACGAGGACTTGGTCATCACCGGGGCACGGGCTTCGTGCGGATGCACCACGCCGCGCTACGACACACGGCCGCTGGCACCGGGCGATACAGCATTGATTACGGTGGCCTATGACTCGCAGGGACGGCCGGGGCGATTTGCCAAGAGCGTGTTTATCAACGCCAACACAACGCCACCGCGCTCGGTGCTCATCATCAAAGGTGTTGTAGTAGGTGCGCCGCAGACCATTGCACGCCGCTTTCCCGTGGACTTCGGTCCGTTGAAAATGGCTCATTCCTCGGTGATACTGGGTCAGGTTATGCGCCGACACGTCAAGAGCGTCTTTACGAATGGATACAACGGCAGCACCGATACCATCTCCCCAACCGTGGCCTATGCGCCTAAATGGTTGGAAGTAACGCCCACACCGCGTGACGTACCACCGGGCGAGCGTCTCAGTCTCAGCTTCTACGTCAATGGCGACCGAGTACCCCTGTACGGGGCCAACCTCGATTCAGTGGTCATTGTCCCCGACAGCCGACATCCCGAGATACGACATACTCTCGAAATCTCGGTGGACGTACACGAGGATTTCTCTAAGGTGGAGCCACGAGCTCTTGCACGCGCGCCGCAGGCCGCCGTGGACTCGGAATTGATCAATATAACCTGCGACGGCGATGGACATGCCGTATTACGGCTGTCCAACCGCGGCAAAGGCGAACCGCTGCTTATACGGCGCGTTTACACACTGTCGCCGGCGTTAGAGGTGTCCGTGCCCAAGAGCGGAAAAGTCAAGAAAGGCCGCACTGCCGACATCTACATATCTATGGTGCGCGAGGCCTTACCCTCGGACGGAAGGCCGCTGGATGCCCGTGTATTTGTAATCACCAACGACCCGGTTACGCCGGTCATCACCGTGCGCGTCACCTCCGCTTGTCCCTAAGCACAATATGAAGCGCCCCGGCACACATATTGCCACTGCCGTCATGGCCGCGCTCATAGCGGCTATAGCCGTGGCCGTGTGCATACGCATGTATGCGCACTACCCCGCCGGCGACGAGTTGCGCTATTTATATTGTTTTGACAACGCGCAGGGGCGCGATTATTTTGCCTTTGCCACCATGCGTCCCGTCGAAGATTGGGGCGACATCATCCATTCGATGGGCTTCCATTATATGGGCGTCAACGGCCGCGTACTCATCCACAGCTTCGAGATGGCCATCTCATCCTTGGCCGGACCCGAATGGTTCTATCCGCTGAACATGGCGGTGTTGGTGCTGGCGGTCATCGGCTGCTGCCGCCTATGCGGCCGCCGGCTGAGGCGCAACGCGCTGTGGTGGGTCGTAGTGGTGACACTATGGCTGCACGCCTTCCCCGAACCGGGGCGACTGTGGCTATCCATCAACCTTGCGCCCAATTACTTGTGGCCGTCGCTGGGCACTTTGGCGCTGCTTTGGTCCATATATGGACATCGCAGCGCGTGGCTGCAATGCACCTTGGCCTTCCTGGTGGGAGCGTCCAACGAGGGATTTGCGTTTCCCCTTTGCGGCGCCTTGTGGTGCATAGCCCTATGGGGCGGCGAGGACCGACGCCCGCCGCTGGCCACGATGATAGCCCTGTCTATGGGTTGCCTTGTATTGGCCTGGGCTCCGGGCAACTGGCAACGCATGGCCGCCAACGATGCCTCGGGCGGAGGGCTGCTTACGGGGCTTGAAATGCTGGGGCGTCTGCCGGCTCTATGGTTCTTCGCGATCATGGCCGTATTCACTGCCGTGCGCAACGGCATACGCGGATTATGGCATACCCTCGGCACAATGCCTGTGGTATCCTTAGCACTGGCCTTGGCTATACTGATGTCGATAGCCGTACATACGGGACAGCGGTCTCTCACGCCGGTAGCCCTATTTGCGGTGATGGCCGGACTGCGATTGCTCGAACCGATAATACCTACGCACGACACCCGAGGCACGCGCCTCGCCGCCATAGTCCTGCTGGCCGTAGTGACGGCGCATCAAGCATGGGTCACCATTGAGCATGTGCGCCGGTACGAACAGATAGGCAATGTCATCGAATACGCACGCGAAGCGCAACGCGGCAAAGCGCCGGCGCCGACAAAAAACATTCGGATACATTACAACTGGACCGAGCCGCCGAGGCTGGTGCGCAGATACGTGTACGACCAACCGCCTACGCGATTTGCCACCGAATACCAGTGGCGTCTACAAGGCCGATATTATGCCGGAATTCAGATATACACGTATTAGCAACCTGCCGACACTCCGACGGCAAGTCGCAAAACATCTCACGACATTCTCATCAAACACAACAGGAACGGACTACGGCGCGGCAATACCATCGCCATATTGAGTCCGACACCGAGTGTTGAGTATTAGTGCTTTAGCGGAATCTTGGCGATACGTCGTGCGTGACGTCCTCCCTCAAAAGGCGTAGACAGAAACATATCCACGATAGCCAAGGCATCCGAAGGCTCGATGAAGCGTGCCGGAAGCACCAGAACATTAGCATCATTATGCGCACGCGCCAAGCGTGCCAGTTCCACCGTCCAGCACAATGCCGCGCGTATGCCCTGATGCTTGTTCAGCGTCATATTTATACCATTGCCGCTGCCGCACATCGCAATGCCCGGATAGCACTCGCCCGACTCGACAGCCTCGGCGCACGGATGCGCAAAATCGGCATAGTCGCAAGACTCTGCCGAATGAGTGCCGAAATCCTTATAGGCTATACCCTTTGACTCGAGATAACCCTCGATAATGCATTTCAGTTCGTAACCGGCATGGTCGCTGGCCATAGCCACAACCTTACCATCTTTCAAGATACTGTATTCTTGTCCCATAATTATCTGTTTCTAACTAAATTATATCGTAGAACACCGTGGCACAACAAGTCGCGAGAAAGTGCGTTTGCGCAATGCTCGGCCCGCTTATGTCCATACTGAAGTGCAAAATAATAAAAAATATTCGAGATAATCGCTTGTCGTATCAAAAAAACTTTCTACCTTTGCACCACAAAAGCCCAGGTGGCGGAATGGTAGACGCGCTCGTTTCAGGTGCGAGTGTTGAGAGACGTGCAGGTTCGAGTCCTGTTCTGGGCACAATATCAGCGAGTTAACTAATTGAACTTCAAAAAGTTACCTCGCTGATTTTAATTTTTACGTGCATATTACGTGCAAAAGGTCTCTCCCAAAGTCCAATCTACATTCAATTACCCTCAATTATTTTTCACTCGGCACTCCTCTACCTTCAAAATACTTTATCGCTGAATTTAATTGCGACTGGGCGTAATAAAACAAAGGAGTCTTCTTTTCAGTTATTACAAAAGACAAAGTAACAAAATTTTTCTGACAATAACATAAAACAATGATAGCAGACAAGAAAGGATATGGCATTGTTATTCCGAATGATTGGGATACGAAGAAGATTGAGAAATTAAGTCTCGAAGATTTCCATGAGGAGTTGATGCGTCTTGATAAGGAGGCTTTTTACCGGATGGCTAATGAGGTGGAGTTAGATCTGCCTCTTTTGGAAAATGCGGGATACGAGTATCAGGGTCTTTCTTCTATCGCACTTATTGAACTGGATAATTTTGCGCGTTCATCGGATACGCTGCATAAGTATGTGAAGTACATAATCGATGTAAATCCTGCGAGCTATGAGATGAGAGCGGATTTCGATTATGTGCTTGCATTATATTACCGGGAACATAATCTGTTCAACAAATATTATCCTGAGGATATGGCTCGGATATATTCTCAAGAAGTTGCGGATGTAGCGACTACAGAGAATAGTCAAACAATAAAGCTAATACGGCTTTTCATCGATGAGTTCAAAGATGCGCTGACGGAATGGAGATACAAGGTACTTGAAAAATATGGAGCCAGGTTCCAGTCCTGTTTTGCATTTGAATATTTTGCGTCAAAAAGAGGGCTTTCAGAATGGTCCTACAAATCGGGTAATGAATATGCCGACAGAGATTTGGAGCAAGCTGAACGGCTGAAAGAACTTATGAACTTATACCGTCTGCTGAAGGACGGCAGCGATTTAATTGTTCAGTCATCATTATTCAAATCTCGCAAGGCAATGATTTCGGCCAACGCTGCCAAAATTCTTGGAGACCTGATAATTATGGGTGTGCCTCATATCCGTGCCTTTGATTTTAGGATGGGAGAAGTCGAAGGAACGTTTGATAACACCGGACAGTTTATCCCGGTAATGAATGCTGATAATGAAACATATCGGTCAATCCGTGCAGAACTTGACCAGGTGATTGAAAACTCTGTTGCAGAGAAAGACTTAAAGCTATTCTTTTACTTGGCTGATAACGCAATTTGGTGGCCTGACGGAGTAGGCATAACCCAGCGATATATATTCCTATACAAATTGTCGCAATTCTTTGGTTATGTAAAGGCTTCTGACTATGAAGATTTGACCAATGGCGATGTTCGCAAAGAAATTACCGATAGGATTAAACGAATGATGAAGTCAATGGAGAAGGAGGATAAAGACAAAAGTCTGCTGATGAAATATCTCAGATAACGTTTCTCCGTCAGAATTTATAACGACCTTCATGATGAGTATTCATTTTGAGGGTCGTTTTCATAGGCCCCTATATAAAAATTTTTGAAATATCATGGATTTTTTGAAAGGTTTTTTTCGATAGGAAAAACCCATGAAAACAACCCATCGACAAAATCCAATCTGCTGATTTATTGCGATATACCTTTGTCGTCGTAGAACAGGACGTAATGTGCGAGGTTGCACTTCCGTAATTCTGTCTACGACTACAATGTTATGTACCCCCAGACAAAAACCTCACAAGGCGGAATGACGATGGTCGTGCTGCCACAAGAAACTCTCGATGAAATCATGGATGTGGTTCGTCGAGCTGCCGACAATCAAGGTGCAAAATCAGCTACCAAAGAAGATGAATGGCTGACTTCGGAAGAAGCCCGTAAAATCCTCGGCGTCTCTCCCAAAACATGGCAGAACTATCGCGACCGCGGGATTATCCCCTTCTCGCAGACGGGGCGCAAGATTTATGTGCTTCGCAGCGACCTTGACAATTACCTCAAGTCTCACCGCATCTCGCGCAAATAATCAATTGCTATGGCTGAAAACAATTCAATCATCATGGATATTGCGGATAAACATCCCAATACCATATTACAAATTTCCGCCGGTGACCTATGCGACTTCGCTCACCAACTTATACAGTCGGCAATGGAAATTTCAAGACTCCAATCAAAAAAAGCTGTAGAAAATGACTTGCTCACGATTGATGACGTCGCTGCACTCCTGAAAGTCTCAAAGATGACGCTCTGGCGATGGAGCAAAAGCGGACGACTTAAAAAGGTAGATATTGGTGGCGTTCCTCGTTATCGTCGCTCCGACATCGAGAACATGCTGAACAATAATGATAACGTTTCAAATTCACGCTAATATGGAAAACAACGACTCCCAAACTATCATAAAGGTCAATGGTCCGATCTCACTTAATACTTCCGTCGAGTTGCCCATTGACGGACTGCCGCCCTCCATTCAGCGATATATCGAAGCGGTTTACAATGTTTATCATTGCCCGCGCGAGTTCATCACAGTGGCAGTCTTGGCGACAGCAGCCACTGCGGTAGGGAAGAAAATCAGGATTGTTGATGATAAATATGAGAACAATCTTGTGCTATGGTTCGTGTCAGTGGCACGAAGCGGCTCAAACAAGACGTATCCGATGCGACTGGTTACAGCTCCCTTGCGCGACATTGACAAAATTCTTTACAAAAAGTATCGCGAGGAAGATAAAGCGTATAAAGCCGTTCCGGCAAAAGACCGCGTTGGCGATGGCCCGAAGTGTCCCGGTATAGTAATTGATGACTGCACCGATGAGCGACGCAGTGAGATTCTGTTTCTCAACAGCGATACTGCCGGAGAATCAGAAGATAGCACAGATAAGCGCGACTCTCAACGCGGCGCAATCGGTATTTATCCTGAATTGAAAGGGATGTTTGACTCCAAAAATCAATATCAGAATGGAGGCACAACAGGGATATCCAAACTACTCCGCCTGTTTGATTGCGAGGACATCAAGGTTGACCGCAAGAACGGCCTGACGCTGCTTATCCATAATCCATTCTGCAACATCCTCGGCGACTTGCAGACCGGTATGCTCCGGCAAACATTCGGAAGCGAGGTGTTTATGACCAACGGTCTTAATCAGCGTTTTCTGTTCTGTATAGCAGAGAATATCGAGTACCCCAAGCGCAGCCATGAAAAATTGCCAAATGAAATCTATTGGCAATGGAAACAGACCGTCAATATGCTCTACGAGAACATATACCATTCTCCGAACGGAGAGCACCTTACTTTGTTCCGATGTACCGATGGTATAGTAACTCTCAGCGAGAGTGCCAATCGTTTATACGATGACTATTACAATGCCCTGCAATTGAAGAAAGAGGCGTCGCAGTCTGACTATGAGTCTGCAATCTACAGCAAATTACAGATTCAGGTAATCCGACTTGCCGGGATTGTACATGCTTTGCAGGTAGCCGAGGAAAAGGGTCAGCGCCAGGATTACACCTCACTCAACGAGAGTGCGATGGAATATGCAATCCGTTGCATGGACTATTTCGAGGTCATGGCCTTGAAAGTCTATGATAAAATACGCGACCAACCAGCCCCCAAACCAACAGTGGAAACATCTGCTGAATTTATCAGCAAGTTTTTTGCGCGATATCCGAATGTGACGCAGAATCAGTTTGCTAATCTGATCGGTGTCACCCCGGCATATATATCAAAAATTCTTAAGAATCGAGGTTAAGGTTAACACCCCCACAACTTACTAATTTTCAACACAAATGGTATTAACTCGGCGTTAACCAAGACGTTTAAAGTCGATAACCTTAAGATTATGCTTTCGGTTAATACCGAGTTAATACTTAAATAACGATAATTCAGCGAGATACGCACTTGTTAACCTTAACCTCCCAAAACGAACAAAAAAATGAGTTTGAATTTTCACGAAATAGAGATAACGGTCTACCGAGGAGTCCGCGATACCACCGGTCATCGCTCTACAATCTATGAGTTCTTGAATGTTGTAGAGTATGATGCCATCAATGAACTACGCATTACAGCAGACCCAATACGTAAGAAGCAGATCAAGCTATCACTACCTCAGGCAACAATCAGCGGTGTCTTTGCGCCTACGCGCTCTGCTGACAATCTTGTCAAGCATAGTGGTCTGATTTGTATTGACATTGACCGCAAAGACAATCTTCATATTGGCAACTTCGACACGCTGATTGAAGATGTGCTGTGCCATATTGAGCAGGTAGCGTATGCCGCACATTCTGTAAGCGGTAATGGTTATTTCCTCATAATTCCACTGAAATATCCTCGACAGCATAAAGCACAGTTTGAAATGTTGGTAAGGTTGTTTGACAGTTACGGCATAAACATCGACCGCGCGTGTGGTGATGTTTGCCGTCTTCGGTGTCAAAGTTATGATTTACACCAATACATCAACCTTGAGGCAAAGCCCTTTGATGGTGTCTATAGGGAGCCGAAGCCTACTCGAAGATACGACTTCGATTTCAACGATGTTGATGCAGAAGATAAGGTGGCGCAACTCTGCCGACAAATATCATTTCAGCATATAGATTTAACGGCAAATTATGAAGATTGGACTAAAGTCGGAATGGCTTTATCTTCCCTGGGGGAGAGCGGTCGGCAGTGGTTTCATCTATGCAGTTCTCAAAATCCGCAGTATAACGCCGGCGAGTGCGACCGCAAGTTCAACAATCTTCTGAGGTCGAACAAACGTATCGGGATAGGTACATTCTTCTACCTTTGTAAAAATGCGGGATTACAGATATAACATCTCCGAAATATTCGCTCTGAGTGGATATTGCGGTGTCGAAAAAAATGTCAAGACTATGCTCTATTGCGGAGTATGGTCTTGACCGCGTTTTGGTCGTATCTGGGAATATCGTAAAAAATCTGACTTCAAAATTTATACACCAATTGAAAATAACAATGCTCCGAGATAGGAGCGCAGAGAATAACAATGCAAATAAATGCGTGTTATTCAGAGATATAATCGAAAAATTTGTTTTACGGAATTTTTCGATTTGTATAGGCTTGAAATCAAATTGTATTTGATTATCAAGACTTTGGGGGTTACGGGGGCTTGCCCCCGTTCTGCCTTCAGGCAGCCCCCACCGACCTATCGCTCGTTTTCGCTCTACCCCTCCAACCATAGCGGAATATGCACCGATGAGCGGTAAAATCGCTGCCGTGTACGTCAAAATCCGCAACGTGGATTTTGATGTTCACGACAGCACCACTTTTCCGATTTCGGGGTATTATGAGGCGATGTGCGGTGATGACGAAGTAGCGCGTAATGGAGGTGCAGGGTCAAAGGAGTGGAAGGAGGTCGGCGTTGTCAGTCAAAGTAGCTTCCGACACCTCCGAAGCAGGAGAACACTTTTCAGACGAGCGCAGGGCACCGAGTACCGGCTGAAATGTGTGTGGGGTGTCGGGAGCGTCCACCTTGACCGACAAAACGCGGAGCGAGTGTAGCGGTTGACGCTGAGCCGCAATGGAGTATGGACTTCGTCTGTCCGTGCATCGGGGTCTGGGGTGGGCGTTTAATGAAGGTGCGTAGGGCGTTGTGTCGGCATTGCTCATCCCGGAGTGGAGGCGACGACGACGGAGTGGAGGGTCAATCGACGAAAGGGATACTTGCCGGGCGAACTTGTTCGGGAGTGTGTGGCAAGGCGTTTAGTCGCCAGTGGAGCGCAGCGCAACGACCCCTTGCAAAGGGGTGGCGACGTAGCCTTGACACTCTCTCCTTTACCCGACAAATTGACCGCGCCACTCGTGGCTTCGTGGATTGAAACGCAATGGAGTTGGCGGCGGTGCAATGGAGGGAGGAAGTATGCCGACGCGCCCGAAGCGAATAATCCTCTCTGCCCGAATGGGCGGTAAACGATGTGCCACAGGCGAAACACCGTGCGTTCATCAGTCCTCTTATGGGTGGGAGGTTGGTGTCGAATGGCGACCTGCTCCGAGTGGAGAACGTAGATTAGATGACTGTCCTTGCGAGTCGGGATAGCAAGCGGAGGTTGCGGAACACATTGCAATGGAGTGCGCCCGACGCCGGAGGCATAGCCGGAGGTGTCGGGATTAAGCACGGAATAAAATGTGGAGATAGTTTGTGAACGTAGGAGCGGACGACGCGCCCGACACCCTAAGCCCCCGGCGTGGGTGTCGGGAAGAAGCGTAGGCAAGCCGGAGGGCACAATCTATCGCTCCGCATACCGACGCGGTCGTTAGTCGTAAGTGTAGGCTTGCCGAAACCTGCGACCAACGATGCCCGGACTTGTGAGGATGTAGTCAGATACTCGGAGTTTGGAGCGAGAGTTGTAAGGTTGACATTTGACCCAACCGGGAGGGGTCTATGAAGATGAACGCGAAAAACACATTATCGGCCACCTTCAGTTGGGGGGCTGAGCACCCCAACTGAATATGGGATACCGAGAAACATACCGCACTTACCGCTATATCTAAGGAGGGGAAAGACAGGAAAATTCAGAAAAATTTCATAACTTTGCAATTGGAAATCAAGGAATATAACAGAAATGGCAATAGTTCAATCACCCGAAAGTCAGAATGTAGAATTTAAGGAAAGTTGGCGAGACGAATACCTTAAATGGGTGTGCGGCTTTGCTAACGCATCCGGCGGATACATATACATTGGAGTCGTTGATGGCTCACATGAGATAGTTGGAGTTGCTGATAGCAAACGCTTAATGGAAGATATTCCGAATAAGATTGTAAACAGTCTCGGCATTGTTGCCGATGTCAATTTGCGACAGGCTGACGGGCTTGATTACATTGAGATAATTGTAACTCCAAGTAATATTCCGATCTCATATAAAGGAGTTTATCATTATCGGTCCGGAAGCACTAAACAAGAATTAAAAGGTGCGGCATTACAAGATTTTCTATTAAGAAAATTGGGTAAGACATGGGATGATGTCAGCAATGAAGAAGCGCATATTGAGGATATTGACCGAGATGCGATTGAATACTTCTTGCAAAAGGGCATAGATGCGCAACGCATTCCGGAAAGTATGCTGACAGCTTCTACAACGGAAATACTAACTTCTCTCCAGCTGTTGGATAATGAAGGAAAACTCAAGAATGCGGCTATCTTATTGTTCGGCAAGAATCCAGAGAAGTACTTTCATAGCGTTGAATTTAAGATTGGAAGATTTGGCCTTGATGAGTCCGATCTGATAATTCAGGATATTATCGGTGGCAATATTATTCAAATGGCAGATAAGGTTGTGGATGTTCTCAGAGCCAAGTATCTTGTCTCTCCGGTAAGATTTGAAGGAATGCAGCGATATGAGAACCTTGAGATTCCAATGGAAGCATTGCGAGAAATCGTCTAAAATGCGATTGCTCATAAAAACTATATGGGACCGGCAATTCAAATGCACGTATATGATGACCGAATAGAAATATGGAATGACGGCAGTCTTCCCGAAGGCTATACGGCTGATACATTATATGGTAACCATCCGTCGAGACCTCGTAATCCTAAGATTGCCGGAGCAATGTTTAAGGCAGGATTTATTGACACTTGGGGACGTGGCTATAATAAGATATACACAGGCTTCAAGAATAAAGGACTACCAATTCCTACTGTTGCAGATCATTTTGGCGGTGTCCAAATAGTAATTGAACGTACTGTCTTTAAGCAGCTTAATAAGAATGTCGGAGAAAATGTCGGAAAGAATGTCGGAAGTGATGTCGGAAATGAAGCATTAACTACAACTCAGAAAAAAATTGCGGAAAGGTACAATGCAATACTTGAAATAATCAAGAGCGATCCTTTTATTACCGCAGTGCAACTTTCAGAAAAGTTGTCAGTGTCCGATAGAACAATAGAACGTGATATAGCAAAATTGCAAGTGTCGGGAGTTTTGATACGAGAAGGCGATAAGAACGGTGGTCGTTGGATAATCATAAAATAACACAAGCCTTTCCATGCGGAATCTTTAGCTCAATGAGGTCTGACCGAGTCAATCCTCTCTGCCCAACAGGGCGTTTAATGTGGCGTCCCTGACAATAGATGAAGGGTTGCCGTGAGTTGAAATGCCGTCGGCTATTCCTCTATGGGTGGGTAATCGGCTTGCCGCTTTCGTAGTCTGCGGAGAAAGAGCAACGAGTCGTGTGTATGGCGACCGTGCGCTTCGGAGTTCGGAAAGTAGCAGATCGGCATTGACGAGTCGGAAAAGCAAGCGGAGGTTGCGGACCGGATTGAAATGGAGTTGCGCCCGACGCCGGAGGCTTGCCGGAGGTGTCGGGATTAAGCAACGGAATGGAAATGCGGAGATAGTTTGTGAGCGCAGGTTAAGACAACGCGCCCGACACCGTGACGAAGGAGCGGTGTCGGGGATAAGCGTTGGCAACCGTAGGGAGCAATCTATCGTTCCGCAAACCGAAGCGGTCGTTAGTCGTAAGCGGAATTTATGGAGCCTACGACCAACGATGCTCGGACTTGGCAATGACTGGGGCTGCGGAGTGGAGAATGGAGAAGTGCGGTATAATGCCATTGCGCGACACGTTCCGGGTGGGGCTTACAATCTCAGGCGACTGCATTTCACTCACGGCGAATAATGATACCTGCCTATTGGCGATGAATGAGTGTGCCACCGGCTAAATACCGTGCGTTCATCAGTCCTCTATTGGGTGGGAGGATGGTGTCGAATGTCGTCTTGCCCCGATTGGAGGACGAAGTGCAGAAGCCTGTCCTCACGGGTCGGAATAGCAAGCGTAGGTTGCCGGACATACCGCAATGGAGACGCGCCCGACACCGTGACGAAGGAGCGGTGTCGGGAATAAGCGTCGCAATGGAGGTATGAGAAGTTTGCAACCACAGCGCAGATCCGTAACGCCTGACCCCGGAACGTAGCCTGCGGAGTGTAGGTGTCAGGATTAAGTGGAGGTCAAGCGTCGGGCGCAATCTTCGTGCCGGCAGCCGAAGCGGTCGTTAGTCGTAAGTGTAGGCTTGCCGAAACCTGCGACCAACGATGCCCGGACTTGTGAGGATGTAGTCAGATACTCGGAGTTTGGAGC